>JACLAC010011880.1_pt1 | contig 62574 bp, 50 predicted proteins | sample 8027881 | NCBI WGS metagenome assembly JACLAC01 (sample SAMN15725517, study PRJNA655200) | protist metagenome | isolation source: fluorescence activated cell sorting (FACS) single amplified genomes of... | place: Spain: Blaines Bay Microbial Observatory, Mediterranean Sea | collected 2016-01-19
ACGACGCGCCGAAATGGTACTTCGGGCTCGGCTCGGAACCCCTGCTACGGCGCGTGACGCTGTGCGTGGCGGCCCCGGCGATCATCGCGCTGTGTCTTGTCGATCAGAAAAAACTTGCGTACGTATCCACGGCAGCAATTTGTGTGAACGTCTATCTTATCGTAGTGGTGCTAGCGGCGGCGGTGCTTGCATCGACTGCGGCGGATAGGGAGGAGCAACAGCAGGGGTCGGACGCGGTCGCCTGGCTCTGGCCCCGAAGCGTCGATGCAAAAACGGGCTTGGTAGAGGACAGAGTTGATGTCTTTGCCTTTGCAAAAGCCAACACGGAATTCATCAGTGTCATGTTGATGGCCATTGCAATTCAGCCTTGCGTGATGCCGATGTACGAAGAGCTGAAACCAGAGATTCGCACGCTGCGGACATTTTATCTCGCCACCGTGCACTCGACTATTTTTTTGATCGTATTGTTTTTGGCGGTGTGCGTGGCCAGTGCTTACGCGTTCAACACGCAGTTGATCACATCTGATGCGGGCAACGGGGTGGTTTCCGCCATTATGGCGGACACGAGACTGTGGCAGGCTGCGAAATTGGCAGTGCCGATCGGATTCGCACTGGTTGGAGTCGCCATGTTCCCCTTCATGGTTCTGCCCATGACTGCGCCATTGAAGAAGACGCTAAGCGCAACCAACTTCTTCCTGCTCAATGCCGCTCTAGTTGGAAGCGCTGCTGTAATTCCGATGCTGCCCGAGAGTGCCGAAGTTTTCGGATTGGAAACTCTCAATACAGTGAATGGCGCGCTGTCGCTTTTCCTGTTCATGGGCTTAATGCCCGCTGTAGTGGGGCCGGTGCTGTTGAAGTGGCCTGCATGGCCGTTGTGGTTTATGGCGGCGGTAACTTTTTTGCTGATGGTTGGCCAGCTGGTGCTTACCGCCGTAGACGTAGCGAGTAAGATAGCGAGTAAGATGTAAGTGAACTGAGATGTCGTCGTAGTTGGGGGTGATTCTAGATTCTGACGGGGAATGTGATTTTGCACTGCATACTTAGATGAATTTGAATTTACGTTTTTTATTTTTCCTGAATATTTCCTTGGCACTTCTTGTGCGTTTGATTGTGTTTTCGACTGCTTCGGGTAGCGCGTGGGAAATTGTTGCAATTTGGTACGTGGGAAATCTTCAGCGTATGTAAGGCAAGGTGCTTGAACCCGTTACGATGTGAATATCGTTTTGCAATGTTTGTAATTATAACTCCTATTCTACTTCTATCGTCTTGTGCAAAGTGTAGTAGTATATAGTATACCAGTAAGAATAAGAATAACTTCTATACGCATACGCGACATTAAAATTAAAGTCATGGTGTTTTCAGTTCGTATCAAGAAAATGGAATTTTTATATCCGGGAGCGCCGCCGGTGCAAATCGGAGATCTGCACGAGTGGACCACTGTGCACATGCTGCGGCTGAAGGTAGAGCGATTGATACCCGGGGGTAGCTTTTTTAGCCTGACCTATAATAGTGCGTCTGGTATGATATCCCTTGGTATGAGGGGCCCGTATAGTGAAAATAACGATCATAAGACCTTAGTTAGTCTTGGTATTACAGACGGGTCTACGATAATGTACATGCTTCGTTTAGGTGGTGCACCTGATGGACCGTACTGGCAACAGTGGGTCCGTGAAATTAAGGTGAACGAAACTATCATTTGTGATAGACCTGGGCCTGACAGGACCGTCACAGCGGCGGGCTTAGTCCATCCGTCCCAGTTGTCCTGACTCAATATCAAGTTCTGTGAGCCAGAGGAAAGTAGTGACCCACAAAGTTCACTCAGTTGTAGGATTGACCCGCTCGTGTTCTCTCGCGCCAATTTTAAGCTTTATGAGGGTGAAGTTATTGGCGGACGCTATGGTACTTTGCCGGAAGTAGATCTACGACCGGAAAGTTGCCAATTTAATGTTGATTTAAACTTAAAGAGTGTAACGCTGCGGGGATTTTTGCTCAAGCCAGGAACAAAGTATGCCCTAGTAGCAGAGAATCGTAGGTGAATGCTGAATGATGTTTGAATACGTGGCCGCGCGGATGCAACGTGTTTTAGGAATCCAGGAGTATGGATTTTTCAAACATCTGGGGTGAAGCCGAAGGGCGCAAAAGACGGAAAGCTAAAGGGTGAAACAGCTTCACCCAAAGCCAAGAGGGCGAAGAAGGAGCAAACGTAAGCTATCTCAAGCTTAGTTGAAGCTTAGACAACTATGAACGTTTGAGTGTGTTGAAGGAGATGCAAAAAAGATATTCAGATAGTGATTGATAATGAAAATGTGCGCTTCACCTACTGAAATAAAAATTGTTGATGGTGTCTGTAAGTTGCGTGTTTCAGTTGTAGTTCTTCGTCGTCTTCAATTGTTCTTTTTACACATGCTGATTCGTGAAAAAAGATGCGGGAAGCACACTGAGAGAGTTGAATTTATTGATCTGGTAGAAATTGAGTAGATGCGGAGGTAAAGATGCGCGTTCGTCCAGCCATAAAGACGATTCCGCTTGCGGCGCTTGTTGTTGCGCCGCTGCAGTTTTTTTTCTTCTTCAACGATATCAGTGCGAAAGACTTCTTTAGAGAAGCCTTTTCTAAGGGCAGCGGTCCAGAATGCCTGGCGTCGTACATGACCAAGCCTCGCGTGTACACCTGTTTTACGTATCTACTGCGATGAATCAATGAGCAGCCGCTTCGGAATAAGTGGCGAGATTCTGGAATGGCTGAGACGTAGACAGGGGCCATGTTTGTCACGTTCATGACGCCTGACGATCTGGGGTAGGTGTCGTATGACAAAGGAAGTCGGTGGCCTGCCCTGCTTTCGCAAATGGTGGATCCGATGGTGATTTACACGGACAGCGTTGAATCCAAGATGCAGCTGGACACGTGACTGGCGCACACGTGACGAGCATGAGCTGACAACAAGTACGTGCGCGTTGTGAAACCGGCGCTGCTCGAGAAACTGGGTGTGAGCACGGCGTCGCACTTGCGAAGTATGTGGGAGCTCGACGAGGAAGCTGCCAAGGTGCAACAGGACTTCACCAAGATTCAGCTGCTTGCGTGGACCGCGGTGCGGTGCGACCTGGCGCGGTGAGTGAGAAGCCTGATGTGGATCGACATGAAGTGGGAGAAGTTTTCAGGCAGCGGCGACGCGAAGGTGCTGAAGGCGCTAGAGGAAAGTAAGCCGACGCATGAGCAAATGAAACCGGAATCGATGGGTGAGGGCGCGCCACCGCAGTTCCTGACGCCGCACAGCCTAAGCGAAGCTGAGATTAACCACTACGACAAGAATATGCTCACGGATGGTTCGAAGTGAGTGTAGCGGTGAGGTATACGGTACCTCAAGCTGGCTCCGCTAGCGAAGACGGGTCTCACCTTCTTCGATGTCGGTGCTCCAGTACACTCTGAAAATATTAAGGGAAGTGCAATCAAAATAGACAAGCCTGAGGATGTAGATCTGTCTGTCTGATAAGAAGGCAGTCAGTTGCGCGTGTCAACTTCGTTATTTGGAGGCAGTAAAGAGGCGATCTCAGTGTTCGAGGTTCTCTCGCGAGCAGCCTCCTCGGAGGAGAAGAAAACGTGACCGGGGTTTCTCACGCGCGTGTGCCGCGGTGACTACAAAGTGATCGCGTCTAAGTGAGTACCGCTACTAAATGTTGACTCACCGCAAATGATTGATCGAGAGCACGCAGCCGACTTCAATCGGAAGCACGCAGGTTATCGACGGATATCTTCTGAGAGCTTGTGTCACATGGTGCTACTCGAGCGAAACGCCGTGCTAGTGCGAAACTTTTCCCCTTGGATTGGCTTCTTACTGTACCTCAGCAAGTCGATCTACTGGGCGCTCTAGAAGGTGAACGGCAAGGAAATGGAGAGCGCCTCTGCGTTCCACAAAGACCCTGCGCGTAACGTCCTCGCTGCCAACGCGTGAAACCTCGTGCCGCAGTGCACAGGGCGGCCTGTGGAAAGTGAACACACGCTCGTCACGCAGCTGTTCGACATCAAGCGGCCGAATCGGGGGACGTCGGAGTACTTCAGGTGGAGCGACGGCTTCAATATGCTGAACGGGACGGTGGTGTCGTTCATGGAAAATGAGTTCGTGGAGCACTTCGTGGACGCACGAGAGCGCTTCCACGGGCGGACGTGCTGGATTGCGATGAGCTGGACTGAGACGTACCCGTTCTACGACTTGCAGCCGGTGAACAAGAAGTGCATCAGGGAGTGAGCTGCGCGCCGGGTGAGGAATGGGCTGAAGTTCGACAGGCGGCCGGAGTGCAATGTGCCGCGCTTCAACATCGTGCAATACGGGAAGTTCGGTCTGTTGGAGCTGCTGACCAATCCAAACGCACCTGCCACGGCGCCGGGCGACTCCTTTACTCCGATAGGCGAGGACGCCACCGCGGTGGACGGAAACTTTCTGAACGTTTTCCAGTCCAAGTACTTCGTCTGGTGGGACTACGGACTTATGGCGCGCTACGTTGCCGAGGAATTCAAGAGCAGGATGGGCGGTGAGCATGACATCTTCGAGTACAAAATGCGCGACTTCAATGCGCCGACGGAGAGGAGGATATTCGCGGACTCACATGCGGTGGATGCTGCCACAAGCAGTGCGTACACGAGCAGCAGGCTGTCGGACGCGCCTGGCGACGGCGGACGCGGTGCCAGCTTTGCCGAGGTAGTGGATGTGGCGCAGCGAACGAAGGACGACCAGGCTTACAGTGGAAGTGGTGCGAAGAAAGGCGTGACTACGCACGAGAGCGAGCAGGTGCGGCAGTTCAAGACTTCAGCGAACAAGAACGCGGTCGCTGAATTCCTCTTTGGACACAAAGACGGTTCCGAGGCTGCGCCGCACGGAAGACACAAGATGGTGATCTCCGTTACGCACTCGCGCGACTGGCACGAGATGGTCACTACCGGCTGCAAGGACAAGTGGCACAGGGACAAGCAGCTGTTCGAAAACTTCGAGGAGTACGAGCTGACGCCGCAGAACTGGTTCCGCGGGACGCTGTTCGGCGGCGAGCGCAAACTGGTGAAGAAGTTTTCGGACGATTTCCGCGCGTATTTTCATGAACATATTGGCGGAATCGGCATCTGCAACAACGAGCAGATCCTGCTGTACGGCTTCCTGTGCGAGAAGCCGGAGTACTTCCGCATCGTGCAGTTCAACCAGTACGGCGGCGGCATCGCGTTCGTGGCGCTGCACCTGGCGCTGGTGGACGCGGGCGTGGCGAACAGCATGACCCGCGTGTTCAGTGGGTGAGGTTAAATACGTGGACGCGGGCGTGGCGAAAAGCTAAAGTTTGGTATGGTAGATTTTCATTTTGATGGATGGGTAAAAGGAAGCAAGTATACTTAAGTACGATTAAGGTTATGCCTAGCATTTTGGCATGAGTAGTAAGTCACGTGCTATTTTTGTTGAATGAACTTCAGTCTCACTCGATCAACTACTCGATATAAATGGTTGCTTCATTGAAATTGAACGTATCTTGATCTTCATCTTTATTATGCTCAACATTGCTTCTTGATAAATATTCTTCCTGTTCTTTTCACTAGACACTGATTGATGTTCTTTTTCCAAAAAGCCATTCTTGCTTGAGTTTTGCTTGTCTTTGACAACTTTCTGATCCATTTTCCATTCCGTATTTTTTAGGACTTTGGTCCGTTGATTCGCATCGTAGCTTTAGCTTATAGATTATAGCTTCATTTATTTGTGGTCCTCAACATACATTCACTGTCTGTCAACACAGTAACTAGCAGCAATATCAGGAGTAAATAGATAGCTTCAGTGTCTGTTTCACCTATAAACAATTCAAGTACTAGGGAAGAGTGCGCTGCACAATATCATTAACTATCATACACTATCTTTAACACTTAACTTCAAGACGTAAATCATCTATCATGGCCGGAACCATGCCTCTGTCTGCCAACGTGCAGGAACAAATCGAGGAGGCGAGCAAAGTTCCTTACGAGGAGACTGACGAGTATAAGAAGTTCGAGGGCTTCGTCGAGTTCGTCGAGCGTTACACGCGCAACTGCGAGCGTGTGGTGGGTAAGGGCACCAACAAAACCGCCGGCGCAGTCGCGCTCGCGCAGAAGACGCTCGATAAGAAGAAGGCCAAGGCGCAGCAGAAGGTCGAGGACCTGGTCGCGCGCTACGCCAAGGGCGGCAACTCGTACTTGCAAAAGCCGTACCGGATCGGCGCGCACGCCGACAGCGTCGACTCTGATGGCTGCGGCATGTTCGCAACGCAGAAGATCCTGAAGGGCGACCTGGTGGTCCGCGACCGCAGCGTACTGAAGCACGCGGGCGCGGAGTCGTTTACCGAGGAGGTGAGCACCAAATGGTTCAAGACACTAGATGAAAAAGACCAGCGCGCGGTGCTGGCGCTGAAGAGCTACACGTCGCACGCCACGCGCGACGCGGAACTGACCGCGGACATGGCGGACCTGAACGCGAGCTTCGAGACGCTGAGCACGGAGGACGGTGGTTCGCCATCGCCTGCGGAGAGCGTCGCTTCCAAGAAGTCTGAGGAAGATAAGGACAGGGAAGCGCGCATGAAGCAGGTGCTGAAGACAGTGCACAACGTGGTCCGCACCAACTCGTTCCGTGAGGAAGGGCACCGCGTGCTGTACCCGACGCTGTCGCGCATCAACCACTCCTGCCAGCCGAACGTGTGGCAGCAAGCCGGCGCCATCTTCGCGCTACGTGATATTGAAGACGGGGAGGAGATCTGCTGGTGCTACCCGCAAGGCGTGATCTTGAACCAGGACATCAGCATCGCTGAGATCGCGAATGACGTCATGAAGCAGCGCGACCCGCTGGCGACGTCGCTGCACTCGCACTTCCTGTTCATGGACAGCGCGGCCCAGCGCGAGCACCTGCTGAAAAACTACGAGTTCGAGTGCGCGTGCAAGCCGTGCAAGAGCTACGCTGAGAACACGACGCAGACAAAGGAGCTGATGAAAGAAATTTATAATGACATGCTCACGGACTGCGTCGTAAAGCGCTACAACAAGGTGGAGTCGTACATGGTGCCGGAGGAGTGCAAAAGAAATAATGTCAATTTGAGCAAGCCGGAGTTCGACAGTGCTGAGGCGGAGGAGCAGCGGAACAGGGTGAAGAACGGGCGCTCGCTGGAAGAGAAGAACCGCGAGAAGCTGCAGATCCGGCTGCGCGAGTTCATGACGTACTTCGACTTGCTCAACGTGTGCGGCGGGCTGCACGGTGAGGACTGGGGGCGCGTGATCGAGCTGTGCGACGAGTTCGAAAGTTTGATGAAGCAGGCCAAGCTGACCTGCCGCCGTGTGGAGACGACCGTCGCGATGGTGCGTTCGCTGTACGAGGCATGCCGGCTGCCCGCACTCGTACGGTACGGCGAGGAGGTGTTGGCCAACAAGGACAAGATGTCGCCCGAACAGATCGAGGGTGAAGAGAATGAGATGCTGGAAGACATCGATCCGGTGATAAAGCGGACTGAGGACGCGCTGAAGCAGATCGTGATGTGCTGGGGGAAAGAGAGCGGCGAAGTGGGCGTGTTCAAGTCGAAGCTGACGCAGCTGCTGTACACGAAGGGGTTGCTGGAGTTCATCACGTACAACGACTAAGAGAACATGGAGGAGGAGGAGGTTGAGGCTGACCAAGGGTCTAAGGATGACAAGGGGTCGTACATTGTATCTTCACGTTAGCTGTAACATCTATCAAAAAACTTTAGCTTCAACACCGTATATTAGTTATTTCGTAGAAGTTGTTCTTTGACTTTGTCGTCTAGTGGTCTAGTGCCACGCATTTCTACAAGTGTCTACAAAGTAGTTCTTGAATGAACTGGGATTCCTTGGGATGAGATTAGAAGAAATGAGATTTAAACTTAATCATAATCTGTGTTGTATTGGGCTCATATTCCATTTAGTCTATTTAAGCAAGTTTTCCGGAAATCTAATGTGCTGCTCATGCTTGTGCTCGCTGTATATCTATCGCATATCCAATTAGTACTATAACGGTTTACGAATCATATCACCAAAATTAATTGAAAAAGACTTGTTCGAGATTGATCGATTTTCTTTTCGGCTTCATTTTAACTTTTAATTTTTGCATCGTTCGTGATCGTGACGCTGCTCACGCTTTTTCAGTGCATTCTCATTCACACTGAAATATATATTTTCTTTCAACATCTATCAAATACTAATTCCACAGACAGCTTTTAGACTCACCCATAGGAGTACATTACGGTAGACTCCCTTCTTGAAGATACTCGATTCATCTCATCATATCTTCATCATCGATGTTTTTTTTCCGTGTTAGCCCCACCTCTACCTTCTCTATTATAAATCTACTCAAACAAAAAGTTTTCGAAACGCTCGCTCGCTTGCTCACTCGCTTTAATAGCACACAAACCGTTTGCTTCTTTCTTATACAACAACCTTGACATCGTCTTTGACTTTAATATCATTCGTCTTATTTGCGTTTCGGCAAATCCGCACTATCTTCATTAGTAAATCTACACGTGGTGGACGCTACCCCATTCGCATTCGCTAGCAATTACCACCGGTACAAATATTCTTAACACCAACGTAATCGGTAACGCGTTCCACAGTCGTACTATCACTTGCCATTATTTAGAGATAGCCTATTAGTAGAAGGAGTACTTCTGTATCTTATACTTTGTCAGTCTCACTTCCAGCCAAAAGCTACACTCGAAAGTTTAGAACACTTGGACTTCTTGCACTTGGACTTGGCCTTGGTGTGGGAAAGAACAAACACGTCAAAATGAAGGCACACACTTCGGTAAGGACTATGCTTCCACTTTCCGTTTTGGTAGCTGCAGCAAGCGCAGTTGCGACCTTTTATTGTCACAATGAGCTTACTAGCTGCGACGTTGACCACGGTTTGCGTTTCGCGGCAGCTATAAAGCTTCGTGCAATAGCGCCAGCAGTGACATTGCCTGATCTGGTCAGGGATCAATGGATCAACTTAGATGAATTGGACGATATTCTAACCGAAGATTTACTCAGTAAAGCCAAGACGGATATGAGCTCACTGAAGCAAAAATTTTACGAGTATCTTGGTAATGCTGCCGTGGATTACGATTGGAAAACACTACCTCTGGGTGATTTTAAGATTGAGGGCGATAAGCTATTGGGCGCGGGTGGATTCGGAGAAGTTTACAAAGCTTCACTAATTAAAGGGCAACCGGTTCAAGCTCAAGGATATGTATGTAAAAAAATTATTAAGGAGAAGGTGAAAAAAGCACAAATGTCCAAAGAGGTGAAAATAATGATGCTGCTTACACTGAGGCCACACAAAAATGTAGGCACTCTGGTGAAAGTATTTGAGGATAGCAAACACGTCTATATAATCATGCCGCAATATACCGGTGGTGACCTGGGTGACCTTGAAGAAACAAAACCACAACCGCGTAATGAAGTAGAAGTAGCAAGTATCATGCGTCAACTTTTTTCCGGGATCGAACACATGCATGAGCTAGGCATCGTACATCGCGATTTAAAGCTTGAGAATTTGATGTTGGAGGATCCTTCTAGTGGTGAAATGCAGTTGAAGATTATTGACTTCGGTCTATCAGCGAAAGTTACTAAGGATGCGCCATCAGAACTGAAGGATGGATGCGGCACAATTGAATATATTGCGCCAGAAGTGGTAAAAGGCGTCGGTTACGGAAAGCCAGTAGATATTTGGGGTGCTGGTATCATTATGTATACGTTGCTCACTGGCGGCCATATTCCTCACAATATACCGAACACATTGCTCAATGAAAAACATCAACAAAACGAGATTCTAAAAAATCTTGCGCAAAACTCCAGTCCGTTTAGGAAAGGCTGGCTAGCGGGGGGTCCTCGAACGTTGTGCATGGGTATAGATTTTTTAAACAATGTTTTCAAATCGGTAAATAATGGTTCCCTTAAAGCAATATCAGAGACTACTAAACAATTTCTGACGACAATCCTAAACGTAGATCCCTGTACTAGACCAGATGCTACTAAATGCCTCGCTGATCCGTTCCTGCAAGAGTCGACATCGACAGAGGCGCCAAGAAAAGCAGCTGACGGAGGTCGAAACAGTCCAACATCTCCACTCGTCAGATCTCTCGGTCTCGCGTAAAGAATTGAAAGGAGAAGTGCGGTCCCGCTAACTGAGTATTTATGCACATACTGGCATATCTACCATATCATTTCATTCAAGCTATTTGTCGATAACATTGTTACTACATTTTACTGCACTACATCGAGGTGGACGAGGAGTAGTCAGCACGCACTCTTACACATACAACTCATTCGCATTCACGTTACACTTTTAATTCTAATCTAATTCTTTTCAGCCGGTGTGCGAAATACGAGGTGGTGTTTCTCGCCTGATGGGATCAATTGATTGAGGGGGTTACGCCTCGGTTGAATGAATTCCATCAATGATGATACTTGTATCATTTACTGCTTGAGTATGATTGCTTGTACAGCTAACTTAAACTTGTTATTGAGTCAGTCATTAACATTCGTGGTCGTTTGGGGAAGCGCCTGTGTGGAGATGTCAATTCGTGTAACTGAAAGTGTGGTCGTGATCAAGGTTTGTATTTGTAGCCGTGCTGTTAGTATAAATAATTTCAAAAAGTTTTGAAGTTACCTTCGGGTCGAAAACGAACAATCGAAGAAAGTTAAACTTAAAGAAAGAAAGAAAAAATGTCTAAGCTGCATACCGTGCGGCTCGCCGACGTAGCGGCGCACAACTCGCGCGGCTCCCTGTGGATGGCCGTCCACGGCAAGGTGTACGACATGACCGCCTTTGTCGACGAGCATCCAGGAGGTGCGTCCATTCTGCTGAAAAACGGCGGTGGCGACGCGACGACGGCCTTCGACGCGATTCACAACACCGACCTGCTCAGCGATGGGCTGCCCGCGTCGGTGAAGGTCGTTGGCGTGCTCGATGAGTGAGATGCGCTGGCGAAGGGGTGAGCAGACGCTGGACTGTGAAAGGTGCCGTACAAGGGACGGCCGCAAATCGACCACATCTTCAACATCTACGACATGGAAGCCGTCGCGAGCCACAACTGCAGCAAGGAGGCGTGGGGCTACCTGCAGAGTTGAGGCGACGACGAGGTGACGTTGCGTGAGAACACGAAGGCGTATCACCGCGTGTGGCTGCGACCGCGTGTGCTTCGTGACGTGTCGAAGGTCGACATCTCCAGCACCGTGCTCAACGGGCAGCGCATGGCGATACCGTTCTACATGAGTGCGACCGCGCTGGGAAAACTCTATGATCCTGAAGGCGAAAAGGCCCTTGCTCGCGCATGTGGGAACATGGATCTAATCCAGATGGCGCCTACGCTGTAGAGCTGCTCAGCAGAAGAGATCTAGTAACGCGAAAAACAAGCCGCAGCAGGTACAATGGTATCAGCTGTACGTCAATCCTGACAGGAATCTGACGGAGACGCAGGTGAAGAAGCTCGAAACTTTAGGCTACAAGGCGCTCTGCGTAACGGTTGACGCGCCGCAGTTCGGCAAACGCGAGCGCGACATGCGGAACAAGGCGGTGCAGAGCGCAAAGATCCAGGACGAACACCGGGACGGAGAAAAAGTGATCGGTAAGTGAAACAAGGGCACGGCTAACATGCTAACTGCGTTCTTGGATCCGGCGTTGCAGTGGTCGGACGTTGACTGGTTGAGCGGAATCACGAAGCTGCCGATCGTGCTCAAAGGCGTGCAGACGGGTGAGGACGCCATTCTCGCATACGAGAAGGGCGTATAGGGCATTATCGTCACGAACCACGGCGGACGGCAATTGGACTACTGTCGTTCCGGCCTGGAGTGTCTAGAGGAAGTGGTTACTGCTCTTGAAGGGAAGTTCGGTCCCGACTACACGAAAAAGTTCGATGTGTTCGTTGATGGCGGAATCCGGCGCGGCAACGATATCTTCAAAGCGCTGGCGCTGGGTGCCAAGGGCGTCGGGCTGGGGCGCGCGTTCATTTACGGCCTGGCCGCATACGGACAGGAAGGCGTGGAAAAGTGTATCCAGATTTTGCGCGATGAGTTCACGTTAGTTATGCGGCTGATGGGTTGTCGCAGTCTTGGCGAGATTAAAAGGGAGATGATCATTACGAAGGATCTAAGTACGCACATGACTACGGTTGGGAACGTGCTAGGTTTGCACGACAACAACTATCGACCGATTTTGAATGTGCAGGACAGCTATGACAAAGCAGGCTTGGGAGTTGGAGCAGCTACAGTTAGTCGACTGTAAGCTGATTGAAATGAAACTGTGCACTGTACAACAGTGTTTCTAATGTTTGATGACAATTTACTTTGATTACTTGGACTTGATAGTAGTTTTCCTTGTAAGTGAGCTTTCGACTAGTAGTTTTCTTCTGCTACATCAAATGTTTTTGCTTGTTTCGCTGGTTGGTACTACTTCTACTTTGCTTCCGATTTCTGCTCTATATTTTTATTTGCCTTGAACTTGGTGATTTTTCTGACCTAGCTATTCGCTTTCGATTCGACTCAGAGTTTTTCTTTTTCTTTCCTTTCGTGCTTCGCCAATTACAATAATGATCATTTCGTAAACAACTACTTCCAAAAAAAATTTAAAACGTGTGTTTCACTACCGTATCTGTATTCGTAAACGCAAAACGCTAACGTATCGGTATTATATTTATCGTAACGCGATCTTAGGTTATTTAGTAAGTACGTATAGGAGCAAGCGTACGTGGGGACGGCAAGATGGCCATCAAGCACAACAACGTCATTCCCAACGTGCACTTCCGCAAGTGGTGGCAGCGGTATGTGAAGACCTTCTTCAACCAGGCGGGCAAGAAGAAATCTCGTCGCGTCAAGCGCGCCGCCATCGCGGCCAAGGTGTACCCGCGCCCGACCAGCCTGCTGCGCCCGGCCGTCTCGCCGGCCACGGTGCGCTACAACTTCCGCCTGCGCGCGGGCCGCGGCTTCACCCCGGCGGAACTGAAGAAGGCCGGCGTGCCGCAGAAGAAGGCCGCCTCCATCGGTATCTCCGTGGACCACCGCCGCAAGAACTTCTGCGAGGAGTCCCTGAACCGCAACGCCGCACGTGAGTTGCATTGCTGACTTAATGTTTCAATTACTTACTTACTTCTTAAACTATGTATGTATGTATTCATTTATTTGTAATGCTCATGACACTGTGGTGTGTATGCCATTCATGATATTTATTACTCACTTCCATCAACTTTACAATCATCACATTTCCAAGTCCGTTCCTTACTTCATTCACTCACACTTTGTCTCATTCTCGTTCTCAGGCCTGGAAGAATACAAGTCCAAGATGGTGCTGTTCCCGCGCTCCTCCAAGGCCAAGAAGGGCGACACCCCGAAGGGTTCCCTGCCGAAGGAAGTGACGCAGAACACCCTGAAGGGCGTGCTGCCTATCCAGAAGAAGACGACCCCGGAAGCGCCGCGCGCCATCACGGCCGACGAAAAGGCGGCCTCCGCCTGGAAGGTCCTGCGTGCGGGCCGCGCCGAAAAACGCAACTACGGCCGTATGATCCAGCTGGCCAACAAGCGCGCCAAGGATGACGCCAAGAACGCCAAGTAAGCGGACTAACTTCAGATCAATCTTTTCTGTTGTTTCTCTGTACCTTACTTCTCAGTTCTTCTAAGCTCAAGCTCTATAGCTGTAGCTATGCAACATCAGTCTTTATCCACTGGTAAAAATGGAGAAAGACCGACGATGACGTGGAGATTGTATTTTACGCTACCACCATTGCGTGAAGTATGTTTTCGCTAAATGCTGAAATACGCACCAACAACCTTTTTACCGTTCAAATTTGCTTGGATTTTTTATGTATGTATAAGAAGTTGAGAATACTGTGCTACTGTTTGTGTTTCGTAAGTTTAGGTCATGTTAAGCGGTGCGTCTGGTGGTCACATCTACCGTCGGGAATTGTTGTACGTTTGAGTGTTTATCGCTTGTACTTTACACACGTGCAGCTAGTGCTTATAGTCTATCTCTATACTGAGTGAACTATCCTAAAAAATTATCGATATCATATAGAGAAGGAAAATACGGGAAACAGTAGTTTACTAAAATACGTGTGCTTCATAAGAAATCTGAAATCAATTGCATGGTATAAACCGCTCGCCCGTGATGGACAAGGCTATTCCACGGATCCCCAACGCTGCGAAGCACCTCAAGGAGGCCGGCAAACTTACGCGGAAGGACTTTGCCGCTTCAAGATGAATGAAGAACGCGAAGAAGCACCGGTTCTTCCTGTCGCCGCTGCACTATGGGTTGCCGTAAATTCCACGGATGCTATGTGAGAAGTTCTTCTTCTTGATTAATTATATTCAGTGCGCCTTATTGCCCCAGGAATATTCTGAATATACATTTCCTATAACAGACTAGCGATGCCCACATCTAGCAGTATTTTATACTATTCTAATCGTATGTATCATATTCAATGGTTTTCATGCCAAGATGGACTTCGATATACGTGAACAAGTAGTAATTTAATCAGTGTTATAAACGTATGTACTGTATGGAATGTAGAATAAAATGAAAATCACATCGATGATAAAAACCTTCTTGTCCTCAACAACCTCCAGGTTGGCTCGAGCGGTTCGCCATCGCGGCCTCGCATGTCGTGGCTACCGCGGCGCTTGTCGGCTTCTCCATCGTCGAGATCCGCGGCATGAAGCGGCCCTTCTGGTCCTCGACCAGCCAGACGCTGCGGTACGGGTTCGCGTCCGTGCGCGCGCACGCGTGTTACGTGTACGACGCTTTTTTCGCCGTTCTAGTAGCGACGCTCTTCCTACTCGGCGTAGTGACGTGGGGCTACTTCGATGACTACCTCGGACCGGGGGTGAACTTGTGGCGCCTGCTCTACCGACTCGCGCTCTACCAGTCGCTGCTGTCATAGGCGCTGTACTACAATTCGCGCGGCTTCTACGCACTGGCGAAGCTCCAGACGGCTTCGCGCTACGCCAACCCGCAGCTGCAGCCCGTGTTTCCTTTGCTGACGTACGCGATAATTCCGTGGAGTACGCTGAGCATGTGGCTGTGCTACCTGGAGCAGGGGTAGTGAGGTGATTTTTGTCCCGTGGACCGTCGAGCTTGGAGCGCTGTAGGTGGTGTTCGCAGGACGCGCATGGCTAAGGAGGACAGAGGTTGGCGAACTGCCTTTAGACGGCACACTCATCAAGTGAGCGATGGACACTGTTGTGTGGGGGCTGCTGTACTTCCTACTCCGACGGTACTTAGTAGAAAACGACTTCTTCGTCTACACGAAAAACTGGAAGTACTGGTTCGTGTTACTGAACCTCGTGTGGCCACCACTACTGCACCGCTACCGACCAGGTGCGCGGACAAGGGCGCTCGAGTTCTTCCGTAACAAGCCAAAGACGGAAAGTGAGAGTGAGGGGGGTGAGGCGGAGAGTGGTGCTGCGTGAAACAACGGTGGACAGGGCCGCATGTTCGGCAAACCGAGCTGGATCACGGAGAAAACCGAAAGAATCAAGACCAAGGACAACCCGCTGAACGTCAAAAAGGGCGAGGACAAGAATCTGATAAATAGCTGAATTGCGAGCGACAAGGAGCTCACGAGGCGATGAGCGTGAGGAGGCGCATGATCAGGGACGGCACCGGCTGCAGACGACAAAGGGTCGGGTGGCATCAAGAGGAGCGCGGGTTCGGCCAACGCTAAGGCCAATCCCAGCCCCAGTCCGCCGACGAGTGCCAGGAAGGGCGGGAATAACAGCGCGCGGCTGAATATGAGCGCTTTCGATCTGACATTCACGCCGCGTGGTGGGGCTCTTGTTAATGACGGCGGGGACGTGAAATACCAAGCGGGCGGTGGTGGCGAGAAGATTGTCGATTAGTGTGGTGGTGTCGCACTCGACGTAGGTTAATAAGATAAGTTGAAGCGCATGCATGATTGAAAACTATCACGTGAGCAATAAGTACATCGGGCTTGATCAGAACTAGATATTTTGCGCCGTGTTTTTTGAATAAATAGCGCCTCGAACAAAACGTTCTTGGCGCCATATACACAGTCAGATGAACAGAAAGTGACTTGATGAGGCAGTATGAAATGTATCATGATGTTCCACGTGTTGATGATGTTGTTGTTGATGGTTATCCATTCATGTTTGTTATCGTTTATTCAGAGAAGAGAACAAATTGAGAGATACTACTACTAGGTGAGGAGTGTCGTACTATAAATTTTAAATCTAAACCAATAGATACGCATACGGAATCATTATAGTTTTTTGAACGTCACTCACACTCTCACTTTCACCTTCAAACGATTGTAGCTTAATCCGCAGGGTTAATAGGATGCTTAGTTTGCAGGTTCTTCGTATCAGACTTCTCTAGTGTTGGTCTGATTTCATCTATCCCTGCATAGTAAGCAGTTGTAACTGGTTGTAGTCATCGAGTTAATTTAGATTGCTTCTCAGAAGATCTAGAAATTAACATAAGCATTTCGCAGTCAAATAGGACTGTTTCACATAGGTTATTATAGTTATTAGCTGTACTTTAACATTAACTTAATACAAAATATAAAGAATATAGCATTAGAATCACATTATAACGACCATGGGCTGTTCACAATCGAAGGCGAAGGATGCCGGCTCGAAGGCGAAGGATGCAGGCGGCAAGCCGCATGCTACGCCGGCTAAAAAGTACGACGCTCGTGATTTGGACTCCGGTAGTCCCTCCGACGGAGGCATTACCGGTGTCATTACGAGTGCGTCCGGCAGTGGCACTGGCACTCGCAACACGTCGAAAGATGACCATGACTTTGTTCCAGAGTCATCACACGACCGCGCCAGTCGCAGTGGCTCGATCTCACTGCACCAGATCGGGCTGGAGATCTCCTCCTCGAAGGCTCTGGGTGCGCACAACGCGCGCAGTGCGCGCATGGAGCGACTAGGCCTGGGGCATCGTGATTCTACTGGCTCGATGATGACGGCCGCTGAGTCTATGGGGCGGTCGCGGCGGCTGTCCAGCAGCGGTTACAGTTCTCTAAGCATGGAGCAATAGTAGCTTCACGCGGTCGCGTGCCATGTACCGGGTCTATGAAAAGAGACGCGACAGGTGTGACACCGAGACGCAGATGTTCGACGGAGTTAACTACGGTGCCAATTACGCCGACCTACAGAATCAAAACGGTGCCAACACATCCAAGACGCCGAAGTTCGTCGAAAGTACCGTGATGGAGAGGCACGCGGTTAAGGAGAGGTAGCAAAACAAGAGCTAGTAGCGACGTCGCGTTCATCAAGTCGGCGCTGCGCCTGCTCGTGCAAACCAGCACCATGATTGGCTCGCTGTCGCCGTGAGAGGAAGACTCGATCGTGGCGGGTCTCGACTTCTTCCGCTTCGGTGAGGCGGGGTAGACGATCTGCCAGCAGGGCGAGGCGGGAACGTACTTCTTTATCGCCAACGCCGGGCACTTCGACGTGTTCGTGGAGAGCGAGCCCGAGGCCATCAAGCAGAAGCAGCGGCGTGCAAGCAGCTCCGTCGTGTCGCGGCAGAAAAGCACTGGCTCCGTCGTGTCCGCCGACCCGCAGTCGCCGATCGCAGCTGTCGGTTCGCGTTTGTCGAACGGGTCGGCGTCGGATGGTAGTGCATTTAATGCTACTGCGTCGGGGTCGTCTGACAACGAGGACGCGACAGTCGAGGTGAAGGTGAACTCAATCGCGCCGGGTCGCTCCTTCGGCGAGATCGCGCTGCTCTACAACTGCCCTCGCTCCGCCTCGATTCGCACATAGAAGTGAAAGGCGTAGTCGGATTCGGATAAAGATGTGAAGTAGAACTAGAGCTGGGAGCTGTGGGGCATCTCGTCGCGCGAGTTCAGGCGCATCCTGAAGCAGGTGAGCGAGCGGCAGCTGGTGGAGAACATGGAGCTCATCAACGCGGTGCCCGTGTTTAACATGCTGTCGCGCTGGCAAAAGGCGCTCATCTCGGACGGGGTGCAGGTGACGCAGCACGCGCCGGGCGCGATCGTGTGCGTGGCGGGGGAGCAGGGCCGGTGCATGACGATCGTGAAAGCGGGGGAGCTGACTGCGGTGGAGGGCGCGGATGCCAACGGCAGAAGTCTCGGGCTCGGCGCAGGGGAGTCTGACCCCGACGCGGAGGGTGGTGATAAGACAATTGATCCGAGGACTTAGTAAGGTCAAGAAGGTGTTCAAGAAGGGCGAGTACTTCGGCTCGCAGTGCTTGCTGGGTAGCATCGGAAACGGAAACGAAGGCAGCACAGCGCACGACGAAACCATCGTCAACCTGAGGGACGAACCAGTGGTGTGCATCGTCATTCAGCGCGCGCTGCTGGACAAGCTGGACCAGCAAGGGGTGGAGAACCAGCGATCGGACTCCGTAGTAGGCGAGGAGGACGAGTCCGTAGTAGGTCGCAGCTTGGGGCGGGAGCGACTCGGCACGTTCGACAACGAGGGCAAGAAGAAAGACGTGGCGCGGCGCATCAGCGTGACGCACTCGGTTGCGCCGCTCGGCGCGAGTCGCGAAGTAGAACGCGACACTGGAAATGTTGCGAAGCTGAAGAAGTACGAGAACGCGCTGCAAGAGATGTACTTCGTGGACGAGATGCTGCAGTGTTTCACGTAGTCCAAGGTGTTCCGCGGCATGGAGCCGAAGAGCCTCAAGAGACTGGTGAAGAGCGTGGAGATTCTCACGGTGCAGGCGGGCGAGGGGTACGTGGACGTGGGAGAGAAGATGGCGGCGGCGGGCATGGCGGAGCCGCGCATGCTGGTGCGGATTGAGGGTGAATCCTTACTTAATTTTGAGTTTTCTACTTACTAAGTTGAGTACGTGCTGTATTTGGCTTGGTGTGGTACGTGCTATATTGGATCTCGCTAGAATGAGTAACCACCTACATCTAGACTTGTTACGTTCCATTCCGGCTTGTTGTTCGTCTTTCTCGCGCGCGGAGTTATAATTATATTACAAAATTTTTTTTGCGTATGTCTAAATTTGTGAAGAAAATGTAATTTGTCGACGTCATCAAGTTCAAGAACAAGATAAATGAAAGTCAGTTTTATTAAAGTGGCAGTTGTTCATCTCGGTCTTCAGTCAGCATTTTGTGAGTGTGAGTAGTAGTGTCCCTGCGTCTATTATGCGTCAAGGTCAGCTTGACTTCGCATTAGAGCTTTCATACGGGACACATGTTCCCTATCGAATTTTGAGAATTGAGTTTTCGTAGCCTAGTTAGATCAAAACCATGTACCTGGAACCGGCGTGCGGAGTGAAATGGGATGCTAAAAAATTCGTCCACGCTATTGGCTAGTTCCTCGACAATGCTAAAGAATTCGACGTTGATACGGCTCTATTCTTGTGAGTCGTACTCGTATAAATTGTAGTTGTGCTATTCCTCTGATTCCTTTTCATATCTTTTCATTTCAGGCGACGTGCAGCTGAAGGTGGGCAGCTCGGGCAGCGTGCGGTTCAACTTCATGAACAATCGCATCTTCGGCGAGGAGCACGTGGTCAACATGTCCCTGCCCTTCCCCTCCGTGTGAGTGAACTGCGTCGGGCAGCAGCGGAAGTCCGCCGTGGTCGGCGTGTTTCCGCGGCAGGCGTTCGAAAACCTGCAGGGCATCGGTGACGCGGACTTCAACAAGCGGCTGGCGATCCTGAAGAAGGTGACCATCTTCCGCTACCTGAGCGACAAGCAGCACCTGGAGCTGGTGCGCGAGTTCGTGGAGCTGCCCGCGATGGGCGGGGAGGAGTTCGTGTTCAGGCAGGGCGACCGCGGCGACAAGTTCTACATCATCAAGAGCGGCGAGGTGCGGGCGCAAAAGGAAGCTAGCTAAAAGGTGACTTCTTAGAAGGACGGCGGGAAGAAGGGCGATAAAGGCGAGGCTATGAAGGTGCTGCGCACCATGGGCAAAAACGACTACTTCGGCGAACGCGCGCTCATCTTCGACGAGCCGCGCTCGGCAAGTATTGTCGTGAACGCGGCCGGCCAAGGCAGTACCGTCCTGTGGGCCATGGACAAGGCGAAGTTTTTGAGCATCATGCACGGCCCGATCTTGAAACATTTAGAATATAGAATCCAGCTGCAGAACACGTTCGTGAAGATGAGCGACCTGCGTGTGGAGCGCGTCGTGGGCCAGGGCACGTTCGGCACGGTGAAGCTGGTGCACCACCGCGAAACCAAGACGCGGTACGCGCTGAAGTGCGTGAAGAAGGTTGTGGTGCGCGACTGCAAGCAAGAAGTAAACGTGATCATGGAGCGCGAAATCCTGTGAGAGAACGACCACCCGTTCATCGTGCACCTGGTGAAGACGTTTCGGGATGGGGCGTACCTCTACTTCCTCACGGAACTGATTACCGGCGGCGAACTGTACGACGCGATTCGCGAGATGGATTTATTGACGAGATCGCAGGCACAGTTCTACATCGCCAGCATCGCGATCGCGATCGAGTACCTGCACGAGCGAGCGATTGCGTATAGGGACCTGAAGCCCGAGAACATCCTGCTGGACAGTCAGGGGTACATCAAGTTGATCGACTTTGGCTGCGCACGCAAGCTAGGCGACACAGGACGAACGTACACGCTCATCGGTACGCCGCACTACATGGCGCCCGAGGTGATCCTGGGCCGCGGCTACAACCAGACTGCGGACATTTGGAGCGTCGGCGTGTGCTGCTACGAGTTCATGTGCGGTCCGCTGCCTTTCGGGTATGACGCCACTGAGGACCAGCTCCACACGTTTAAGGAGATCCTCACGTGAGAGTTACAGTTTCCAGACTACATGGAGGACCAAACTGCGGAGGCATTTATGCGCCGCTTGCTGACACGCGCGCCGGAGCAGCGCATCGGGTGCTCTCTGCGCGGTTTCAGCGAGATCAAGGAGCACGCGTTTTTTACTGAAAAGCTAGTTGATGATGGAGACATGATCGTGGGGAAGCAGCAGTCGGTGAGTGGCACGCTCTACGAACAGTTCTCGTTCGACGCGCTGATGGGTCGCGCGCTGCGTCCGCCGCTAATTCCGGCGCCGGATAATTTTTCGGGGGTGGCGGATAAAGCGGAGGGCGGCGCGGGTGAGAGGATGGCGGACAAAGCGGAGGGCGGCGCGGGTGAGAAAGGAGGCGTTCATGTGTCATTTCCGTGGGAGGATACGTTTACGTAAAGCTGTTAAGTGGAAGTATAGTTGTACTACTTTTGACGAGACGTCAGCTTTTGCACGCGCTGGTGTTCGTTGAAGTAACATGATATAAGTGGATTGAACTTGAAGTAAACTTTTGGGTTTTTGCTATTAAGTGAAGTGATGTCGTGGATGTTAATAGAGCCGATTATAAGCGGGACATACAACCGACGAGCAAGTCGTGGATCATATAACCGACGTGTCGAGGTTCTTTGTACGACTCGACCACTCTTGCGAAATGAACGATGACTCAATGTTGCTACATTCATGCTTTTGGTCTTGATTTGCCTCTGCGTGATTGAAGATCGTTATCATCTGGGAGTGGTACTATCTATGGGTATGCGTATCATGGGACCATATCTATCGTGTCACGTTAAAATGCTGTTCAATAGATTTCATCGTTTGAGTAAACCGACAAAATTAAAAATAAAAAGTAGAAAAGTGCATGTAGGCCGCGTATAGCTAGTCAATAACGAGTGGTTAAATACGAAAATGTCCGATAGCGATCTCGTCACGCATCGTCTCAAATGCCGGCTTGGTAAGTTCATCAGGCGTTTATGCCATTGTGTTTGTGATTGTCATTTTATTCTAGAGTGCTTTATTGGGCCTGGTCCCTAACCTGACAGTAGTCAAATGTAATCATAGACGTGAGATTTCAACTGGTCCCAGCTCTTCATCTTCCCCTTGTCTCGCAAAGTGTTGTTCAGGTTCCTCAACTATATATCCAAAAATCTTTTTTGTTAATTCTATGTTTCTCTCCTAACTACTTTCAGGCATCAGTGAGCGGGACGACGACTTCGGCAACCGTCTGCGTATGATCGATGCGAGTGCTCTTCCAGGTGCCGCCAGTGCTGGAGCTACCGGCGGTATCGATGCCTTCGTACTCTGTCCGGGTACCGATGCGGCCGCTGACTGGGATGGCTGTGTTGACGAAATGTTCGGTGAAGGATGAGACGCGCCGGTGCGTAATTTCTACGAGGGTCGTGTGCACAACGCCTTGGTTCACGAACACAGCATGCGAAAGCTGAAGCAGAGCGTCAGTCCTTCATCTGATGAGGTGCATGAGGTGCTGCTAGAATCTGGCATCCACCCGGGATCCAGCATCAAGGCGCTGCTCAGCTCTTTCAACTCGCGCTACTCGACGCTGTCGAAGTACAACAAGTCGGTGTCGGGCTCGGACAAGGCCGTGCTGTATAAGAGACCGAGCAAGCACAACACGCGCATCAAGTTCAAGGCCAGCCGGTTGAACGACAAGGCGTGAACCGACTTCAAGCGGCGGTGAAGCATTGCGGCCGCAAACAGCGTGCTCTCGGAGTATTACGGCTCGGGTAGCGCGCTCAATGAGGAGCTCACACGGGCTGCGATCATGGTTCAGGCGCGGTACCGCGGCTGGAAGGGCCGTCGCGAGGCTGAGCAGTGGCGCCAGGACCGGTTCTGAATCGAGGGCCTGGTTGACATCTTCAAGTCAGACAAGTCCGAGGCTGCCGTCATGATGCGAGCGGCGCGCAAGCTGCAGTTGCGCTGGAAACGAATCAAGGCGGAAAAGGAGAAAGAAAAAGCGGCTATGCGTTTGCAGGCGAACTTCCGCTAGAGGTGGGCGCGGACGTCAGTGAGTCTGCACCAGCTTGCTATGAGTAAGAAGACTGGTGAATGCTCGTCCTCGTCCTCGTCGCCGAGCAAGACGAGCAGATCTCCGAGTAAGGCCAAGTCGGCGAGTAAAGCAAAAGCTGCAGTGCATCAAAGTGGAACCGCTGCATCGTCGTCTCCCGATATTCGTTTGCTCTACTGCCGCCTGCACGTGCGTAATCCGTTCGTGACTCACGACAAGCGCTTCCTCGAGCGCGGTTTCGCGACTGGCGATGTGCCTGAGGAGTTTGATGCAATCGTCTACGACGGCAGCCACGACGCTGACCAGGACTCGCGCTGCGGAGTCTACGTTCTGCGCGACGCTAAAACGCAGGCAGTACCGATGTACGGCATCGCGCTTACTGCGTCACCGTCTACGTCCGCGGACAAGTGAAAGCACACGAGCTGCCACAATTGCCTTGTAGGCACGGGGCGCGTTACGCCGTCCGTGTGGTCTGTCGAGGAAGACGGCATTACGATGTGTGCGGCGTGCTTGGAAGGTATCTGTGCCATCCTCCCGAACTACAAGAGCGAGAAACGCGTGGTGCCGATCAGCCAGATGGCTCCGGTGGCCGCCAGGAAGTGCAGCAAAGGCGGCGCGGTGTTGGACTTTTGGTGCGAGGAGTGCGAGAAAGCCATCTGCGAGAACTGCAAGATGTTTGGGGACCACTCCACTGGCCAGGCTTTCGAGGACCACCACGTGGTGGACATCCGCGTGAAGCACGAAAACCTGCGGCAGGAGCTCACGCGGCACAAGCAGAAGCACTTCAAGGCCGCCAAGTACACGTTGACACGGAACGTGGAAGCGATCGAGAAGCGGCTGAGTAAGGTCGGCGACAACGTCGAGACGCTGCTGAAGGTGGTGCGCGAAGAGTAGTGAGGAATTGGAGAACGTGATACAGAAGGAGGCGGCCACGACGATGAACTCGCTGCTGAGCAAGCGGTGCCTGCTGGAGAACTTCTCGCAGCAGCTGCGCATGGCCGAGGAGTACGTGGACAAGGAGTTCATCGAGCCGCTCGACGACCTGCTGACGGCCTCCGAAGGGGGTTTGGGTGGCGAGGGTGAGGGTGCGGAGGGTGAGGGGGTTGCGCACGAAGGCAAGGGCAAGGGCAAAGGCAAGGCCGTTGATGGGGGCGCGTTTCTAGAGACCATTCACCGGCACGAGTTGTTGATGATGGAGATGACAGACGACCTGCGCGAAAATCCACAGTACTCGTTCGCGCGAGAGGAGCTTGTCATGCCGAAGCTCACGGTGGATGCGAATGTGAAAGTGATCGAGCGCGCCAGCGTCGGCGAGCGGCGGGAGCGGCTGCGGCAGAGCCGGATCGCGAACTCTGAGAGCAAAGCCAGTGACAGATTCAACTCCGAGTTTAATTTGGAATATTGGAAAAGCGTTAGATGAACAAGTGGCGCGAGCCCTACTATAGAAGAGCTGAAGGCCGCTGAAAAAGAGAGGTTTTTCAAGACAAATAATGTCAACAACGCTTCGATATTTTAGCCGGTGTCAAGAGAGCAGTATGAGCGGCAACAGCAACAGCGCCAGCGTGAGCAGGCTGAGGCGTATCGCAAGTTGACGTAGAGTGGTCTAAATCCACCGATCGGTGGAGGTGGTGCGAGCGCGAGTGGGAGTAAACCGGTGAGTAACACGACGTAGAACTTTTGCGACGGCGAGCCGAACACCTCCGCATTTTTAGACTCGTGCCAGGATGGTGGCACTCTGAAGAACGTTAAGAAGAAGAATTTCGATAAGTACATCACAGGCGACGACCTGGGAATACATATCACAAAGGAAATTAAGTTTGACCTCTGCATGGAGCTAGGTCACAAAAAACGCATGTTCAAGATTGCGATCGGGCCGAGCGAAGCTATGCGTAAGGCGCAGGAAGAGGCTCGACAGGCCAAGATGATGCATGACTACGTGCTTGCACAGCGTGGGCGTATGGCTAGTTCAGCGTCCGCTTCATCATCGTCGTGAGCGAGCGTGGTTGACTCTCTTCCACCGTCTCTGAAGCAGAGTTTGGAGTGTGCTTCTGGTTCCAAGGGAAGTTTGGTCGGCGAATTCGGTCCGCCGGTAGCAAGCACGGATCCTGACAGTATGCCATCAAGCACTACGATGCCCATCGCTAGCACTATTCCGTCCATGACACTTGCAAGTAAGCCGACTGACAAGATTTCGAAGCGCAGGACGTTGTCAATGAGGGAGGCGAAGGGCCGCACGAGTCGTGCGGAATACACGAAGAGCAAGGCTAAGTTGCTTGACCAGTCCTTCATCTAGGATACACCTGATCTCGATCTGCCGAAGAAAGAGAAGGCACCATTCGTCGAAGAACCCAAGAGCGAATTGATTCCGAAGTGTGCAAGCGCGTACACGCCATCGGGCATGACTGCGGCGGTGCCGGCTCGCGTAGGCGTTGGTGCAAAGCGTGAGCTTTTGCCGGATCGCGTAGACGTTGGTGTACGAAACACAAAAAAGGATTGCTGTGGTGCACCGTATGATCCTGATACCGCTCCTACTCCGAAACAGTCTCAGCGCTTCAGTCCGAAGAAGATCGAACAAACCTACAGTCCTCAGCGTGTGGACATGGACGAAAGCGAACCGCTTGCATTTGCGCCTGAGGTTGAGCCGGTAGTGTTGAATCCTAGCCCACCGAAGTCGGTTACTTGAACGCCAGCTGGTGCTGGTGCTGCGGAGGAAAGTGTGTCCGTTGCAGAGAGCGAAAGTCTGCGCCAGACGATGTTCAGTCGCACCAAGAAGTCGCCTCGCAAACGCCTTATTAGTCCGAGTCCGCGTAACAAGCCGGCCAAGAAGGAACCTCCGTCTATGACTTTCGCGCATGAAGATAGAGTCGCAGCACCAGAATCTGAAGCTAAGGCTTCAGTGCAGCCGACGCCTGTGGAACGTGTAACGTCTCAGAAGAAATCCAACTCAACATGTTCGGCGTGAAGATTTGAAGCTCAGTTCATGGAGCTGACAGTGGAAAAAGAAGCGCCAGTGAGCGGTACGAAAGCCACTCCGGTCTCGAGTGCAGAACCGAAGGCCAACTAACCATTGCTCGATGACATCGAAGAAGTTGCGGTTGAGGATCCGGTTGTAGAAGAACCGTCACCAGTGCGAGAGCCGGTACAGATTGTGTATGACGAAGCTCTGCCTGTCCGTGCTGAGAGTGAGAGCCCTGTTAAGGTCGTCATGAAGTGAAAGACTCCTACTTCGGAAAAGGCGGCTGAGCGTGAGCGCAAGGAACTGCTTGAAGCTCAGGCGCGCGAGGAGGCTGAGGAGGCTGAGCGTGAGCGCAAGGAACTGCTTGAAGCTCAGGCGCGCGAGGAAGCTGAGGAGGCTGAGCGTGAGCGCAAGGAACTGCTTGAAGCTCAGGCGCGCGAAGAGGCAGAGGAGGCTGAGCGTGAGCGCAAGGAACTGCTTGAAGCTCAGGCGCGCGAAGAGGCTGAGGAGGCTGAGCGTGAGCGCAAGGAACTGCTTGAAGCTCAGGCGCGCGAGGAAGCTGAGAAAGAGGCTGCCGACGAAGAGAGTCAAAGCGACGAAGATGAAATGTTGGGTAGGCTCGCGGGCATGCGCCAGCCGCACCAAGTAGCGCAAAATCCGTTTGGCCCGCTGCGTGGCAGCGCGATGTCGGACAGCGAGCAGTCGCCTGATGACTCTGCCAACGACGCCCGTCCTATCCCGGGTTTGAAGGATCACGTTAAGGCAGCAAGTGGTGGCAAGGGCAAGGCGCGTGATGTGGTTGATCTGGAAGGTGTAGCCGCTGGTCCGTCGCTGACCAAACTCAGTTCTCCATCGCGGGCCCGAAGCCCGGCGATGTTACCGGATGGCTCGCCGCTGCTGAATCAGCCACGAGGTTCGCCTTTGGCCAGGGAAGCTGTGGGTGCAACTCGATTAGAATTAGATTAAGATTAAGTAAGCTGCATGATTTATTAAGCGGTACAGGAACAAGTAGAAGTGGGAGATGAAGCATTTAGGTAGCGAATCAACAAGGTATGTAGACAAGGTCTGTTTTAGGAAAAGGGTGAGTACAGCTCACGATCATCATGTTATTTAGAGCACATGCAAACTGTATTAAGTAAAATGAACGTGAATATGTACAAGGTTGAACAAGTTTGTTTCGTAGAGAATTGGGTGTGGAAGCATTGAAGTGGTACCGGTCAAAGTTACTCCGAGCCAGTAGTCTTTGTGTGTTTTGTATTTGTGTGTGTGTAAGATGAAGTGTTGATGAATTATTTCGGACGTGGTAAATGTTGATTACGGGAGGACAGTATGCGTCTCGAGTAACTGTACGATGGAGTTTTCCTGCAGGAATAAATTAGCGACTTCTATTTTCGACGAATGCTCCACTTAATTTGGCTTTCAATTTTTTGCTCGTGGGATTGAATTGTTGATCTTGATACGTACTGTTAATTGATTGAGGTTTTGTGGGTGAATTGCATACGCATAGTTCTTCTTGTTTTGTAACTTGTAAGAGTAATTGTAATTGTTGTCTGTATTCGTGTGTTTGTAGGTTTGTTTGTGTTCACCTTTGACAACCACTCTCAAATCACATTCACATTCGAACTACTTGCTACAGCATTATTTAGGTAGGTGTATCTAAATTCTGCCATACCCGAGTACGTAATTACTTATCGTACAGTACCTGTAGTCTACCGTATCTAGTACTTACTTATTTAATATAGAGTAGAGTTGTATCGCAGATAGCGAAGAGTTTTTGTTGGTAAGATGAGGAAGGTTGCTATTCTCGCCGGTCTGGCCGGTGTCTCCGCCGTGAACCCGATCACGCGCGTCGCCGAGCTGCTGACCGGCCTCAGCGAAAAGATCGAGGTTGACGGCAAGGCCGAGGCCAAGCTGTTCACCGCCTACAAGTGCTGGTACAAGCAGACCACCGCCGACAAGACGCAGAGCAACGCGGAGGCGGCGTCGCGCATCGAGACGCTGACCACCTTCATCGACGACGTGGAGAACGGCCGCATCGAGTTCACCAGCGAGCGCGTGGACCGCGAGAAGGAGCTGGCCGCGATCATCGCGTCTATGGAGAAGGCCAAGGCGCTGCGCGAGCAGGAAAACAAGGACTTCAAGGCCGCCGAGGACGAGATGAATAAGGCGATCAGCGCGCTGACCGAGGCGGTGAGCATTTTGGGCGAGAAGGCGCCGACGGGCAGCTTCCTGGTGCGCAAGTTCAACCAGCGCAAGGCGCTGGAGCTGGCCAAGACCGAGCTGGCGGCGGCGGACTACCAGTTCCTGGAGCGCGCGCTGGACGCGCAGCCCAACCGCAAGGGCTGGGAGGACCTGAACAAGAAGGCCACCTTCAAGGCCAAGTACAACGCGCGCAGCGGCGAGATCCAGGGCACGCTCAAGAGCATGTGAGTTCACTATTAGTGCTTCGTGGCAGTTGTTTATACGGTGAAATGGTACTGGTTTGATGGGTTTGGGGTCAGCCACATTGGGCATACCCTAACTTGGATATTCTATGATATTTCTCTCTTAGCCCATGGTACTCGACTTCGGACTTACTGCCGACCCACCGCGTGCCGCCGTTCGACGGTCTCGCCGTACCCTCAGTGCCAGGATACCGTGAACGTAGCGTTCTCCAGTTTGGCCATCCCATTCCGCCAGCTAACCCCGTCACAGGTAAGCCTAACATACACCGCCTTCCGGTCCAGCTCTGAAGACGGCTGGTGTCATGTGTCGCGCGTCTTCGACGCCATCTGGCAAGTCACGTCCGACCAACTGAACCACTCGTTCCGTCCAAAAATAAAAAATCTTTTTGTCAATTATTTTAGCTTTAACGAACACGACTTGAGTATCATCTTCCATTTTTTCATCTTTTCTCAGGCTCCAGACTTTCGAAACCAACCTGAGCGACGCGACAAAGAAGGAAGCCGACGCCCTGGAAGCTTACGAGAAGCTGACCGCGTCCAAGCAGACCGAGCGCGACGAAGCCGAACAGGCCCTGATCGACCTGAAGGAAGAAAGTGAGTTCGCTACCTGCTCAAATGAGCTGAGTCTACTGGCATTTCTAACTTGTTCATACACTGCTCCTGATTCCTACCAGCTTCAATGAGTGCCTTAAAAAGCTTTTTCTCCTTTTTCACCTTCAGTTATCTTGTACCACACCTGCTTTACTTAACGTTAACTATCACTTTCACTTACTCCTTAATCCCAGACGGCGCCCGCGGCATGAACCTGGAAGAAGCTAAGGCCGAGAAGTCCGACTTGCAAACGCAGGTGTCCAACGACGAAAAGTACATTGCTGAGGTGCAGAGTGCGTACGACGCCAAGCTGGCCGAATTCAAGGAGCGCAAGCGCCTGAGGACCGAAGAAGTCGCCTCCATCTCCGAAGCCATCGGCATCCTGCGCAGCGACGACGCGCGCGACCTGTTCAAGAAGTCTTTCGCGTCCCAGGGCTACTTCTTCACGCAGTTGGAAAAGAAGACCGACTCCACGGTGCAGAAGGCGCTCGCCTCCATCTACTCCAGCTACAAGAAGGCCGGTGCTTCCGTGCAACAGATGGAGCAGGTTACGTCCAAGCTGTCCCGCGCCGTGGAGGGTGTCGCCGAAGTCATCACGGCTATTGACGACATGCTGGCCGAACTGAAGGTGGAAGAGAAGAACGACCGCGACTGGAAGGAAGAGTGCGAGACCTTCACCATGGAAAACCAGAAGGAGGCGCTGAAGCACTCGCGCGAAATGGACGACCAGACCGCGCTGATCGCGCGCAAGGTGGCCCGCATGGAGGAGCTTACCCAGAAGATCGCGGACGCCAACACGGCCATCGACAACACCAGGAAGCAGATGAAGGCGGCAGACGAGATCCGCGCGGACGAGGCCGCCGAGTACAAGGCCAACAAGGCGGACGACGAGGCCGCCGTAAAACTCATCGAGATGGCCATCAAGGCGCTGGAGAAGTTCTACAAGGACAACAACCTGGCCCTGGTGCAGTCCGCGTCTGCTGATGAGAGCGCCGCCCCGGGCGAAGCGCCGGCGCCGCCGCCGACCACTTTTGAAGGCCCCTATGGTGGCGAGAAGGACGAGCACAACGGCGTCGTGGGCATCCTGACGCTGATCAAGGAAGACGTGAGTTCTGTGATAATTAGAGTGCTAATATGATGATAATTAGTTGTGGTTGTACTAGAGATGTACATGCTTTATTGGGCCCGCCCCAATTGGACATTAGTCTGTCAATGGGTACGAGGTTGACCCGCCTGTCCGCTCAACAGAAGGTGTTGTTTTGTTAATTCTGCCGCAGTGACGTAGGTTGCGCTATCGAGCTATGGAGTTGTATTTAAAACTTATCACATAGCAGCGCTTAGAAAAAGTTAAGTGCATCGATAGCTATCTTCGAAGTCCGGAGATGTCAAAAGTGTTAAGAAACACTTAATTTATAGCAAAAGGGGACCAGCGAAAGGAGGACGTGTGCGACCAGCCGAACTAGATGCGGGACAGCCTATCTCAAATAGGCAACTGGCGAACCAAGAAGCCTTCGGCCTGCTGTTGCAGTCGGCACTGCGGCGAGAGCTGCTTTCGCGCGACGGCTTCTGGCGGGAGGAGGTGCAACGGCGCTCACTGTGTTATAGTGGACAAACTGCTATAGTGGACACTGGCAAGCCGCATGATATCGACCGAGGGACAGTTTTTTTGCTCAATGATTGTGATTCACCTGCTAAACTATACAGTGGATGACCGTTTTGGACACCCTACCTTAAGCGATCCTATGACTTTTCAACAGCTTCTTTCTCTTGTTCACTACCAGCCCCAGCGTTTGAGTTTTGATGCGCCATCCTCATCCATCTCAACGCCGCTATCTGCACACATAAAACCTTTTTCCACACACATTCACTCTCTCATTCCAGGTCGAGAAGGACATCCGCGTCGCTACGGCTGCCGAAGAAAAGGCTGAGGCCGAGTTCAAGGCTTTCATGCAGGAGTCCGAAGACACCATCTCGAATCTGGAGCAGCAGATCGACGAGTTCCAGTCCGCGCACGCCAAGGCTGAGACCGCGAAGTCCGACGCTGAAACGGCTCACGCCGAAGCCAAGGCGCTGCTGGACTCCACCATGGCCGCGCTTGCCGCCAAGAAGGCGGACTGCGATTTCATCGCGGTCAACTTCACCGTGCGCAAGGACAACCGCCAGCTGGAAGTGGACGGTCTGAACAAGGCGAAGACCATCCTGCAGGGAGGTGCCGCGGACGGCGTCGAGAAGGGCTACGGCAACGCTGTTTAAGCGAACTCTAAGCAAGATCAGATACTCTTTTAAATCTATCACTTTTCATCTTAGATGTCTGGATAAGTTGTGATAGTTTAGATAAGTAGAGTGCTAAGGTACATAATTGTAGGCAGCGGTTGCTGTGCGGTGTGTACCGTGAGTATCGTAGTAAAATTCTTGTATCACCGTGGACTCATCTCGAGAGGTATTCGAGGTAGAGGACATTGTTTCACCCTTATGATGTAAGTACTGCGCAATTTTTAAACCACCCAAATCAGTATACCGAAGAGGACGAATCTGGAAGACAGACTACTGGAAAATGTAGAGATCAATATCCACCTGTATCACCATATTCATACTGCGAATATTAGATATTGCATGTTGCTCTTGACATAGCCACTACTGTCGAATAAGAATGACGTCGTGTATCTAAGTGAGTTGTTACGTGCGTGGTGGTCGTTGTGGGATTCGTAATACCAATATCAAAATATATTCTGGTGGGACTCTGCAAGCGTAGATCCGTGCTAGCTGTGATTTTCAGTCGTATTGGTCGTAGTTCGTGGTAAGCTAGCGCAGGAATGACTAAATAAAGTCTTGACTTACTTCGTTTTTTTGATTATTCATGGATAAATATAGCGAGAACAGGAAAAGTATTTAGGTGAAAAGGTAGAAGGAAGTGGAATAGGAAAAATAGTGACGTTGTGGAGACACTGTGGAGAAAGCCGACTTCTTAGAAATTGAGTTGTGGGCTTTAGGCTTTTGACGCCAAATTTAATGAATATTGAATAAGATAATTTATTGAAGACTGAAGAGTAAAGTGTTTGAAGATTAGCATTAGAGCATAACCATAAGTAGTTATAGTTAGACGTTGACGAGTTTTAATAGTTTATTAAGTTTGAGTTAAAAACTCTTGGGATACTTTGGGCAAATATTTTGTAAAGACATTTCTTGTACGATACTATAACTATTACGGTTTGGGCAAGTTGTAAGCAATTGCAATATACAAGAAATACACTAGGACAAGAACTACTATCTGATAAAAGTCGCAAAGGTAATTATTTGCGGTAATTCTTCGGACGTAATACGCGAAGCAGGTGGATATCGACAACATAAACATAGAACGTGTACGCGGACGCGCTGGCGTTGAAGTATTTGACATTGACTACATTCCGAGTAAGACATACAACCTACGATTCGGTTTTCCTCCTGTTGATTTGTTTCAGACAGTAGTTGAAAGCTTGAAAAGTTCGTTGTATCAATAATTTTTTGAGTAAGTATATTAGACATTAGTTATTCTTATTTTTCTACATTTTGTACAATCTAGAGTAGAAGATAGAAGTATTTGGAGTGCCATAAACACCCGTTCCTTCTAGTTCTGGTTCTATAACAACCATCTCCCGCAAAGCCGAAGATGACTTCTACTGCAAAGTCAGCACCCACTGGGAATAGCGGCGCTGCTGCCAAGGCTACCAAGGCCGACGGTGACGACAATTGGCGTGTCGGTGGCGGCAAGAAGCCGTCTGCCGCGGCCGGTGGCAACGGGCGAAATAGCCAGCAGCAGCAGCAGCAGCAGATGATGATGCAGCAGGGTATGCAGCAGCAGTGAATGTACCAGCAACAGATGATGATGCAGCAAGCCGCGATGATGGGCGGAGATCCTATGTACTACAACGCCATGGCGGCAGGGTACGGCGGCAACGGCATGATGTACAACCAGGCCATGGGTGGTGCTGGTGGCTACGGGCCGGGCACGGGCGGCAACGGCATGATGTACAACAACAACGGCAACGGCAACTCTGCGAGTAATGGTGGCTGGAAGCAAGCGATGGATGGTGGCGGTAATGGGACTAAGAAGGCGAAGAACCTCGGCAAGAGTCAGTCGGCGCAGGCGAAGGGCAAGGCCGGCGACGATACGAGCAAGAGTCAGTCGAAGGACGGCGGTGAGGAGACGAGCAAGAGTCAGTCGAAGCGTAAGTCATCTGATGCCACGCCTACTGTATCAAAGAAGAAGGCTGGCGCGTCTCCCGTCGCCGACGGCGAGTCAAGCACGAAGGCAGCGAAGCTGGCGTCCGCTGCGACCGCGCCCGGCAAGAGTCTGGGCCCGCTGAAGCAATCCGCGAGCGTGCAAGCGAAGAGCCAGCTCACCGATAAAAATCTCACCGCCGTGAACCGCAAGTTCGGCTCCACTTTGGATCCGCAGGCGAAGGTCTTCCAGCCCGCGCTGTCCACCGCCAACTTGAGCACGTCGCCCTCACTGAACGCCGACGCAGACGCCTTTGTGCCGGGGCTGTACTCGTCGCAGAAGTACCCGAGCAAGGGTAAGAAGGAGACCATATTCTCGCGCAAGGACAAGGTCAACGATAAGAACCGCGACTGCCTGATGGCGTTCAACCTAGATGCCTACGACTCCAGCGATTCGTCTGAAGACTCTTCTGAAAATGACTCCTCCGACGAAGACTCAGACGACTCGTTGAGCGAGGTGAGCGACTCCGCGCAGGTGATCGAGAGCAAGATCGAGGAGCTAGACTGCAGCCCAGAGAATAATGGGAAGATGAGCGGGAGCGGCAGCGCAGAGCAGGCGCCAAATTCTCCGGGTGACGAGTCTGCGGGCGGTTCGTTCCAACTCGTCGGGGGGTTCACCAACTCGAACAGTTTGGTGATCGACGAGGACGAGCTACTGCAGGACTCGCGGCGCGAGAGCGAGGACAGCGCGGCATCTGCTGTAGATAATAGCAACATTGTTGATAAGGACGGTGAGGGTGAGAAGCCGAAGGCCGAGTTGCCGCGCAAGAGCAACATGTCCATCTTTCCCGCGGCCGCAATTGCGCAGCCCACGCCCACCCCGACCGTGAAGCCGTCGACAATCGGGCACAAGATGATTAATAGCAGCGCCGTACTGAGCACGGCGTCCACGGTGACGCCAGACTGCTTCTCTGGCAGCGCCAACTCACTGACGCACCTCCACTCTGTGCAGTCCTCGCAGCTACTGTCTTCGACAAACAGCACGTCGCTGTCGGTGTCGCCCAGCACGCCGGAAGAAACGAGCGAGGATCTCGTCGAAGAGGACGAGAGTGGTTGTAAAGAGGAACTGTCCGCAGCTCCTGTGGATAGCATTAGCATTAGCGCGCTGCAGCTGGCCGAGATGAAGAGCGTGTCGGCGTGCCTGGACGCGAACTCGGGTAGAGACACCGACAAAAAAGAGTTTTTGGACGCGAACTCGGGCCGCGACCTGTCGACCGCGTGTCCCGACAGCGTCAAAAAAGGGCCGAAGGTAGGCGCGTGGACGAACGACACGCTCACGCTGGGCGCGCGCATCGACTCCTTGTCGCCAGACGTGGAGCTGGTGCAGGCGGGCGACGAGCATGACGTCATCCCGATGCCGGAGACGGAGACCGGTGTGTTCGACACCAAGGAAGTCGACGAGCGGGACGTGGTTCTAGATAATGGCAGTGTCCTGGGCGGCCGCTCGCGCGTCGCTAGCATGGAGGGCAAGAAGGCCCCGCCGGCCATCACCACCGAGAACCTAGACACGAACCAGGACTATCCGCCGATGTCGGGGAAGTCGGGGAAGTCGAGCAGGTGTGGACACGAAGCAGGAATGTCAGGTTTAGAGGGCGTGGGGATTAACCGACCGGGCTCTTCGGACTCGCTGGCAGCGAGCAGTGTGTGGGCGACCACGAGCAAAAACGTAGTCGGCGGCGTGAAGGTGGCGACTTCGAGTGAAAGCCTTAGCGCCAGTGAGGCTACCTCGAACGCGTCGAGTAAGAGCCAGAAGGTGCAGAAGATCGGGAACAACCTACCCCTGGAGACACCGACCACGGTGATCGCCAAGCAGCTGCTGGCGGCAACGACCAAGAGCGACACTGTCAAGAGCGATGACGCTCAGGCTGGCGACGAGTCCGTATCTGGCTCCGGCGCAGCGACGACGCAGCCGTCCTCGGGCGACAACAGTGCCAACAACTCGGCCGGCAACCTGAACTCTGCGCAGTCTGGCTCGTTGTCTGTTCAGACGCCCTCACCCGTGCTCGTGGACGAGGACGACAGCTGCTTGATGCCGAGTTCTGAAGAAAAGTCTGCAAGAAAGTCTCCGAAGAAGTCGTCGTCTTTTACCGTGGTGCCCGCGGCGAAGAAAAAGGCGGGCTCGGTGGGCGGTGCTGGTGGTATCTTCCCGTCCAAGGCCTCTGCTGCGGACATGACGATTGCACCCGCTACTGCGATAGGTTCTGTTCCGATCACTCCCGAGCTCGATTCCGTGAACGAGCTGGAGAGCCTTGGGAGCCGTTTTAGCAGACCTGGGTTCACTAAGGGCCTACTCAACAGACGACCGAGCGTGGCCACGCCCTCTTCCTCCAGCAGCGCTTTCGAAACGCCGCACGGCACGCCCTCGTGCAACATGAGCCACGACACGCCGTCATTAAATGCAGCCGCAGACAGTCAGTCCAGCCTGAACATTGCGCTTGGAAAGTCGAAGAGCACCCTGCTCACGAACAGCCGGTCGCTCGCAAGCGCATCCGGCTCCATGGAGTCAGTGTGCGAACTCGGCGAGAGCGCCGGCGAGGACAACAAAAGCACAGGTGCTGGTGAGGATAAAGTTTCTAACCATGACACAAATTCGTGTGCTAACGATGAGGATCTGATGATAGTGCACAAGTACAGCGAGGAAGCGCGCAAGAAGTGCATCAACATGGTCGATTACTTCGTCGAGGACAAAGACATGGCGTTATTGATTGAGGACTGGCTCGCGCTGCCGACCAGCTCCGCGCGGGAGACTGTGCACATCCTGCTGATGAGCGGCGGTGAGGACTCGCGCAAAGGCGACAAGATCTGCAGCACCTTGGAAGCCCTGATCAGGAAGCGCGTTCTGTGGTACACACCCGACATCGAGGTGGAGCTGAGTCTGTTCAAGAAGCACTTCGCCGACGATTTGCGGCTGGACAACCCCAAAGTGGACAGCTTTCTGGCCAAGGTGGCGCTGCTGAAGAAGGCCGAGGACCGCCTGTTCGAGGAGGCAGAAGACACCGCCACCGACGTGTCGGCTGGCGACGACGGCGACGTGACCAGCAAGCTGCAGAAGACGAAGTTGCAGAGCACCAAGTCTATTGGCATGAAGAGCGCGTCCTCATCGATGACCATGACGGGAGGCGACTTCGAGTTCGTGACCGGCTCGCAGGCCGGATCGCCCGCGCGCGACTCTGAGGCTGAGGGTGGGTTGACGCCGAAGGTGGTGACGCACGCCGAGTGGCCTGCGGAAATCAAGGACGAGGACCCGATGACGAAGATATGTGACGAGGAGAGGGCAGAGAAGTCGTACTCGCGCGAGGTGATGCTGGGCATCGGCTACCGGTTCGTGCTGGACGACCGGGAAAAGATGCGATCGGACGACATGTGCGTAAAGACGTTCGAAGACGACGCAGCGCGGTGGGGCATCCGCACATACGCCGAAGTGGGGCACAAGGTCACTAGTGCGTTTGACATGTTCGGTGCGGACGGTACGAAAAGTGGAAAGGCCAACGCCAAGGGCAAGGCCAAGTCCAAGTCGAAGAACAAGGGCAAGAAGGCCGGGGGCAGCAGCGGCACGAACGCGTCGCAGCAGGCGATTATCCAGCAGCAGCAACAGCAGATCCAGATGCAGATGATGCAGATGCAAATGATGCAGATGGGCATGGGCGGCGGCGGCTTCGGTCACATGGGCGGCATGAACGGGATGCAGGGCATGAACGGAGGGTTTAACAACATGAACATGAACATGATGGACTGGTCGATGATGAACGGCATGGGCGGTAACGGCTTCAACGGAAACATGGGCGGAATGGACGCCAGTCAGATGGGCGGCGGCGGAAACGGGGGCGGCAACAAGAACGGCGGCGGAAACAACAGGATGAGTCAGGCGAAGATGATGGCGCAGTACGCGCAGCAGTTCAATCAAGGTAGCGGCGGCATGGGCATGAACATGATGGGCGGCGGAGGCCTCGACCAGTCCAGTGTGAACCAGATCATGACACCAAGCACGACCAGCTGGATGGCGAAGTTGAAGGCGAAAAAGATGGAGAGTTCTACGAACGGAAAAACGTCTGAGGTGGAAGAAAAGGAGGCCGAAGAAAAGCGCATGAAGGGTCTCTTGAACAAGCTCACACTCGAGAAGTTCGACAAGGTGAGCGAGGAACTGATCAGTATCATATGTGAGAGCAAGTGCAACACGCGCGGGATCCCTGCGCTCATGGCGATGCTCTTCACGACGGCAACCACGCAGCACCACTTCGTGCCGATCTACACGCAGCTGTGCGTGAAGATCCATGCGGCCGCCGAAGCCCTGAACGACAAGGAAGAAAACGGCACGGCACTCGAAGAAGAGATCGAGAAAGCGTGCGCTGAGGCTGGCGTGAACGATATCGAAGATCAGGACAAGCAGAAGGAAGAAAGACAGAAAATTGCCGAGAATCTGGAAGCGACTCGGGAAAAGCGGGAGAAAGTGAACTTTAAGCGCATCCTGCTGAACCAGTGCCAGCAGTCCTTCGAAACATATCTGGCGCCGCCGGAGGGTTTCGACGGTCTGACTGGTGAGGATCTGTACGTGGCCCAGGTTAAGTACAAGACCAAGATGCTCGGTAACATCAAGCTGGTCGGCGAACTACTGCGGCATAAGATGATCGCTTCGAAGATCTTCATCTGCATCTGCGACGAACTGGTCGGCAACGACTACGAACAGATCACGGCTATCGAGACGCCGGCACGCGGGTATACGGGTATGGCGTCGACATCGAGCGCGGCGTCTGGCGCGCCATCGGACGCAACGCAGGCTGGCGGCCTGCTGACCAAGCCGAAAAACGGCCTGAGCGCCGGCGCGGGGGAACGGCTGGAAACGCTGGCTGCGTTCTTGGAAACCATTGGCCCGGAGCTGGACGACGAAGCGTGGCAGTACCACGCATATTTTGAACAGGTGCTGCACAAGATAGAGATCTACTCTCGGTGGAAGAAGGTGCCCTCGCGTCTGCGGTGCCTGCTACAGGACGTGCTCGATCTGCGCAAGGACAACTGGAACAACAAAAAGCTGAGCAAGAAGAAACTGGACGCGCCTACCACGCTGTCTAAGGAGAGCAAGGACCTTGGTCTCGAGCAGTTCCCCAAGGGTGCCGGTGCGCAGCCGCTGCACAACCAGGCGTACGCCATGGCGGGGGCGGACGGGGTTGGTGCCAGCATCTACCAGCAGAACATGTTCGCACACAGCAACAGCATGACCTCTATGCGCACGCCGTCGGGCTCCAACTCGAACTGGCGCACGAGCACCACCAGTTTGCCTGGCTACGGCAACGGAGGCGGAGGCCCGAACGCATCGCCGCCGCAGACGGGCACGCCGGCCACATCGGGCAAGGAAGCGTCTGGGAGCCTCGGCGGGCCCGACCCCGCCACGCAGGTGGAGCGCGTTCTGCAGACGGCGTTCGACAAGGTCGAGGGCGAGATCAAGGACAAGGGCGTGGAGCAGGCGCTGGAGAAGATCAGTGGGCTGGCGTCGAGCTTCGGGGCGATGTACAAGAAGCTGGTGCCCAACGCGAAGGTGGGGAAAGACGTGGTGGCGCGGCTGATCCGGAAGATCTCGAGCATGCGACAGAAGCCCAAGCGCATCGTCTTCTTCAAGTTCCTCATGTCGCTCACGATTTCGGGTGAGATAATGTGTTTTTGTGTTTATGAGCTCTTATTGCAAGGTGCCTTTTTGGCACCACTCGTACTTAACTAGTAGCTTTTATTACTGATATTAAATAATATTTTCGTAGTGACATTTTCGTATATTTGCGAAGGTCCCATAATTAAAAATTATAATTGTTAAAAAACTTTTTTGTATATTTCGCAGGCCTCTTCGGCACCACCGAGACCGCCGGCCACACCGAGCTGATTAAGACCGCACTGGACAGCCTGAGCCTTGGCCCGGCCGAGATCAAGATCACTGAGGAGGAGCTGCATCCACTGCTGGACGCCACGGAGTAAGCGGCTTAGGCGTACAAGACCAGTGGTAGCAGAAGTGGTGGGAAGTAGACCAAGAGGCAGAAATTGACATCATAATCTCGCGACTGAAAGCGACTTGGATTGCGGGAGTAGAGTCTGAAGTTGGGATTTGACTGTTGTTGATGATGGGTGAAAAATCTATTTTCAATTTCGTTTTAAACTGAAACGTAAGAAAAATATTATGACTACGTACGCATGAAGATACAATTTCTAAATATACTCTAAATATAATATTGTAAGTTCTTAGAAGATGAAGTAACAGAAACAGTTGTATGTAAGAGTACTCTGTAAAGTTCTCTAACACCACATGAGTTGTATTGTACCTGTTTATAGCTTGCTACTGTCTGGTAAACTTAGCATACAGCCGATACGATGCTTATTTATTGGCCGTATGATTCTGAGTACCACGGAAACCGATGTAGCTACTCTAAACATAGTCTAAGTCACGCAGTTGTAGAAATAGTTTGTAAACGATCATCATCATGTCTAGAGTAACTTGAAGAAATGCTCAAAACTAAAAATTTTGTTCACCAGTCAGCAGGTCCGGAATACAGAATTGTAGAGTGTCTGCGAAAGGTTGTAATGTAGCTTGGATAAAATAGAAAAGTTCTCACAATGCTTGGATAAAATAGAATGTAATGCACTTGCCAAATCTTCTTCGCACAAGAAAAAATATGTACAATATGTGCAATTATCGAAAGACTTTGTTCTTAGGTCTAAATAAAGTTAGTAAGCTGGAGGACAAACTTATTGTTGTTGAACACCACTTTATCGTACAGGTTCTTATAGTCATTAGAAAGCAGACTTTTTTAAGTATATGTGTGGGGCCATACTACTTTCAAGACATACCTTCACCTGAATCTTGTGGTTTGATGTATTTCGCTTTTTATAATATGCTTTGAAGCCTAAGGCTTACAATGAGATCGGACGGTGCTAGTCCATGTGATAGGAACAACGAGCTACGCACGCAATTGTATCACGGTATCGACTATATGTCACTGTCACTCTCACATTCGTTGAGTTCGCTAAAGATGACTTTATTATTGTGAGTGTCCATCGTCAACTAAGATTATAGCAAAGAACAAGAAGTAACTCATGTGATTGTGAAGTTTTGAGGAGATAGTTTCTCGATTTTGTTACCTACTTGCTCAAGATAGTACCAGTCATATACGAGTTGAAATAAAATATGTATTATTTGTTTGTACGAGGAAAGATGGAAAGGGAAACAATAGGCAAACGATTTACATTTGAGTAGTTCGAGTTGAGTACGATGCCGAGCAGAAGATAGAGGAAGATCAGTAGTCCCAACTCGTTGTACTGGGGAAACGAGTGATGTGTAGCTGGCGCTTTCTTGATGGTAATGAACTTTAAAGGTGTTCAGCGTCTAAATACTCGTCAGGACTTAATAGGATCACGTGTCAGCTCAGGAACTTCTCATTAGAATAGTTTATATGCATCATATAGAAGCGGGACAGGGCCTATTTCACGAAAAATTTCAACATCAGTTGCGAACAACTTTGGGAAAAAGTTGTTTGCGTTACAACTGATTTCTTACGTGCCATTCTTAGATAGCACCACCGGACTATTCAGATAGAGTTAGGAATAAGAAAGCGGGCTAGTCCACTGTCAGTGTAAGTTAGCTCTTGAGCTTATACTCGCATGTGGTGAGCCGCGGTCATAGGAGCTGTACAGTTAGTTTATCTAGATTCTGATAAATAATATGTTTGATTGTTGATAACATCTGCCTCAATACCAATTGCAAGAACGGCAAAGTCTGTGTTTCACCCACCTGGCACCTTTTCTATGGGCCAATAGCGTAAGTATGTTGATTATTGAATAGATATTTAGACTCGAAAATTGCACCGGGCGTTTTTTGCTTGATGAATGGCTGGACGGAAGGAAAATGGAAGTAGTTTTAGGAACACTGGCTATCTAAAGGTAACGATGAGTAGATAGCGATAGGTCATGTTGTACCCACTTAGGACAATCGGAGACGAGAGGCAATGCGACGTACCGTGTACAGATATTTATAAATAGCAATAAATGAGAACGACGGCAATCACACTACGTTACAGCAGTAGAGCAGCTCAATACGACGGCGTATGAAAGTCTCTTTGCGTTCTTTCAGCTCCTGTTACACCGGACGCGGTGTCTCGGTACGAATCGGATTGCGTAGTCCAGAAGTTAGATGTGTACGAGGCGGATCTAATTTTAGACTTACAACTACTACACGTGTGGAAAGCGGGTGCGCTGCACCTTTGACCATGCCTAGGCGGGACGGGGTTTCTGTATCACTAGCACTATCACATGAATGTAGTAATATAAACTTATTCTAAGCGATAGCGTTTGCGTTATCGAGCTAGACGACGGTGAACAATGGGGTCTATATAATTGTGATTTGTTCTTCATCAGGCTAAAACTTTCTGTAGTGTTAGTTCGCAGGTGATGCTTTGAATCGCCTTGCAGATGAGTCGAAAAAATGACGGATATCAATAAATGTCGAAAATGATCATGTGTCTATGCTCACCTGACTGACAGTCATCATGAACATGATGTTCACTACAACATTTGCATTGAGAATGTGACTACGTAAAATTGGGCTCGTGTGTTGGCGCTATCGTGGCTATTTCTGGTGTGTATCGCGCCAGAAAAACTCGGGAATTTTACATTAGAATTATGTTGACTTCATGAAACATCTTGTTTTGAATACCACATGCGCAATCTCACCGCACTGGAATCAATTTGGAATTTTGTGTACGATACTTAGAAGTAGATTTTGATGAAGAATAAGTTGTAGTGTGCTATTTAGTTTACGTAGATACGTTCGTATAAATCGAAAAACTTTTTGATTCTGAAGTTGAATATTTGCAAGGATTAGGATGCCTGCCGCTGCTGGTTCGTCAAGTAGTAGCAGCAGCAGCAGTTCGTCATCGTCTTCTTCGTCGTCCGCTGCTGCTGCCGTCAACGGCAAGTCCAACAAACTAGATGATGCCAATAACAATATCGCCTCGCACCCGGATTTGCCAAAGACGCTCAGCGCCGTGAAAGCGCTCGACGAGTCAACAGTGCACCGCATTGTCACGAACCAGGTCATTGTCAATCTGCAGACTTGCGTGAAGGAGATGGTCGAGAACAGTATCGACGCCGGTGCGACCGCCGTATCCATCGAGCTGGGAAACTTCGGCGCAGACTACATCCGGGTAACAGACAACGGACACGGCATCAGACGCGAGAACTACGCGGGTTTGTGTCGGCGGCACCACACCAGCAAGCTGCGGAACTTCGAGGAGATCAACACCAACCTTGGCACGTTTGGCTTCCGTGGTGAAGCACTGAGCGCGATCTGCGCGCTGAGCGAGAGCTTTGAGGTGTCCACTCGCTGGAAAGACGAGACCACGGCGAAGATTTTGCGCTACAACCGGGACGGCTCGTTGCAATTGAAGCAAAACAAAAAAGACACGAAGGCCAAGCCGTTCAACGAGCAGTCCAAGGACTTTTTGTAGTAATGTAGACGAGCACGTGGACAAGGAATGACGAGACGTGGGCACCACGATCACGGTGCGCAAGATCTTCTCGGTCGTGCCGGTCAGGAGACAGGATTTCGAGAAAAACTTGAAGGCGCAGTTCAACCGGTAGTGAAGAATTTATGAAAGAGTACGCGCTGTGCCGGTGGGACATCTCGTTCTCGTTCAAGTTGCAGAAGATGAACTAATAAAGGCCAATCCAGTGAGTAGTAACACGTTCTTGACCGGTGGACTGCGGGCGGACGAGTTAAGAAAGCTCAAAGAATTTTGTCTGAAAGAGGAAGGTGGAGATGCTGCTGGTATGTACGTGCCCGGCATGGCCGGCATCACGCAGTACGTGAACAAGGAGACGCAGAAAAAGCTGAAGAACGCCGCCGGCAAGCTGTACGGCAAGTACTGCAACACGAAGAAGCTGCACGACGTGGATATCATGTTTCGCGGGCGCACAAAGTAGTGAAAAGAAGGAGTGCGGCGAGGACGAGTACCTGTGGCGTGTGAACGGGTTGATGAGCAGCAGCGGCGGCGGGAAGTAGTGACCTGAAGAACTGTCCGCAGAAGTTTTATTGTAATGGACGGCCGATGGAGATCCCGGTGAAGATCAGACGGGCGATCAACGAGACGTACCGGATGTACAACTCGCGGGAATATCCTACATTGTTCCTCTACCTGCAGTGCAACTAGGACGAGGCGGACGTGAACGTAACGCCGGATAAACGGACGATCTTCCTGGTGCAAGAGGAGAATATTATTAAGGAATTGATCGACTGGATGCACGTGAAGTACACGGTTGTGGATAACTCGAGCAGCATGGCGTACTCATTATGACATAATGCAACCTTCAACAACGCGAAGAACAAGGACGCACTGCAGGACGTGCTGATCAAGAAAAAAGACGAGGCGGAGGCTGCTGAGTGAGAGAAGTGACGGGTTTGAGCCGAATGATTGGATGAGTCGAAGGCAGAACAGGTAGCTAAGGAGTGATAGAAGAAGTGAGCGGCATCAGGCGGAGGATCTTCCTCTTCATCTTCGAGCTCGAGCTCAAGTTCTTCCTCCTCCTCTTCTTCTTCGTCGAGTAGTTCGTCTTCCGCTGCTCCTGCTAAGTCGAAGTCTATGAAGTAGGAGTCGACTGCGAAGAAAGACGAGGAGGCAAACGATGCTGAGGAAGAAGCAGAGGAGCCGTCTGCGAAGCGAAACAAAACTGACAAGACGGACTAGGACGAGGACGGTGTCGCTAATGCCGTCCCATCAAAGGACAAGGGTAAGGTCAAGGTCCCGATTCCTGTCGTGAAGGCTCTGTCCGCGCCCAAGATCCTGCCCAAGATCGTGGCCAAGAAGCGCAAGCTTGGGGACGACATGGACGACGACGACTTCGAAGACGAAGAGGACGACAAGGACATGGGTGACGCAGTCGAGTAGAAATCGACGGCGAAGGGCACTGCCAAAGGTGATGATGGGAAAGTAGCGGAACCTGAACAGAAGAAAGCTAAGACTACTGAGAAACAATCAGGTACGTGAGCGTGAGTGTCGAAGTTCAATCCAGATGAGCTCTGAGACGTGCTTGCGGACGACGACAAGGAACAAAAGGAAAAGGAGAAGTCCGCGAAGGCAGCACCGAAGGACAAAAAGTCGAAAGAAGAAGCGAAGACGGATGATGCGGTTGCGATCGACATCGACGCGGACATTGACTTTGACGTGGATCCAGATCTCGCTAAACTCGACTGAGCGATGGCTGAGATAGATGCCATGGCAGATGCAAACAAAAGCAATCTCTTCGAAGAGGAGGAGAAATTTGCAGATGAGAAGGACAAAGAAGAGGAAGACCAAGACAGTAAGAAGAAGTGCTGCGCGTCCGCGTGATGTCCCAAGGGAAAGACTGCGGCACCTGTAGAACTGCCTAAGGCTCCTGTGGTTGATCTGAATGCCGATGATGACGACCTTGACGACGAGAAGGTCGAGGCAAAACCCAAGGCCAAGGATAAGAAGCCAGCAGCTCCTGCGCCTGCGCCTGCGCCGGGTAAACTGAACTTTGCAGCGTTCGCGGCTGGAAATGCAGCGCCTGAGCCAGCAAAGGTGAAAGATAACGAGAAGCCGTAAGAAAAAGAGAAGCAGAAACCAAAAAAAGAGAAGTCCGAAGCCGAGAAGATGTGAGACGCAGCCGCCGCGAAGTAGTGAGGAGGAGTGAGAAGCAAAACGCAGGTAGTGAGGAAGCTGCCGCCGAGAAAGTGCGCGCATAGTGAATAGTGAGAAAAAACGCAAGTAGTGACGAGGAAGCTGCGAAGAAGTGAGGCAAGGAGCGCTAGTGAACGTGAAAAAAAGGAACGCGACGAGCGGATCTAGTAGGGAGCGAGAGGAGAGGATCTGACGGCAGAAATAGTGAGTGAGAAAAAAGGAAAGTGGAGGAAGAGTGACGGAAGTAGTGACCAAAGAGAGATGATGAAGAAGAAGATGGAAGAGCAGGCAGGCGCGTGATGAGAGTGATAGTGAGAAGAGCCGGGTGCTGCTTTCGTAAAGCTGGAACAAGTGCGACACGGTAGAGCAGGTTGTGTGAAGCGAGAAGTGGAAGAAAAGCGTGACGGGAGTGGCGACGCTAACGGCGGAAGAGGTGGCTGGGGTGAAGTTCGACTTCGGAGGCGATGAAGGAGGTGAATTTGATATGGACGCTTGGGATCCTGATGCTGAAGAGGAGGAGGTAAGTGGGTCTGATGCTGCGGCTGGTGGTTCGTCTTCTTCGTCCTCCTCCTCTTCGTCAAGTAGCAGTGCAGCTGCAGCTGTCATCGGCGAGCGACGCGACGGCCTTAGTGAAAAGGACGACCGCCTCGTGCTGCGTCCAGCCGACTTCAAGCAGATGGTCCTGCACGGGCAGTTCAACCAAGGTTATATTGCCTAGTAGCCACAGAGATGAGTTGTATTTATTCGACCAGCACGCGTGTGATGAGAAGTATCGGTTTGAAGATTTAATTCAAAACCAGAAGGTGAGCTACCAGCAGTGCATCGCGCCGATCCGGATGCGGCTCACGCCGTCGCGCGAGCAGCTCGTCTGATAATAACCTACATGTCTTCGTGTAGTAACGGATTTCACCTGAGCGTGGACACCGGTACGCAGGTGGGCCGACGGGTGAGCATCCGCGCGCTGCCGGAGAGTCAGGGCTACACGTTTGGTGAGCGAGATATCGAGGATCTGATCAACATTCTGGAAGACGAAACGGCGCCTGACTTGGAGGACCTTGATCTTGAGTGCATAGCCTAGGATGATGATGATGAAGAGGACGACATCGACTTTGGCGTTGGCGACATCGGCGGTAAAGCGAAGAATAAACCGATTCGGATTGTACCGAAACCCACGCATCCGGGTGGTATCAGCGCGGGTCAGCTCGATGTGAAAGGACATCGAAGTCTCTGGGGCACGGAGAGTGCCGTGCCGCGGCCACCGAAGGTGTGGACGATGCTTGCGTCACGCGCATGCAGGGGTGCAGATATGATTGGGAAGGTGTTGCAGCCGCCGCGCATGCGCACGATCATCTACCGACTGTCGGGTATGATACAGCCATTCAACTGCCCACACGGGCGGCCGACGCTGCGGCATATCGTGTCGCCGGTGAACCACTGCGCGCGACAGATCTGCGTGGCTGCGAAAAGCAGTTCGAAGAAGGAAGATGAGCAGACAGGTGGAGGGTCTGGGAAGGGAAAGAGGTAAAGAATGAGAATGGAATTTTGTGTCGATCAACATAGTAGATAATGATTTATTTTTTTACTGATATTGATTATAGTCAATCTCAATCCTCAATGATGTGGTGGACAGGACTAGGACATAATCGATCTTCTGAGTGGGGTAGTATATCCATCTTCTAAGTGGGACGATATACCAATTCCAATACTCTGAAACTTTTTTAAAAAGTCAAGCTATATCTATATAAGTATCTATAAGCCTAAGTTTTGAAAAGCACAATTTACGAGTCTGCTACTTTAGCAACAACCAAATATGAAGTGCATCTATGTAAGCATGAATCAAATTTTCAATCAATTGATTTCAATCCTGCTCGCTCCGTGAATTTTATAATCTTCTTCATCAGCTTGCATCTTAAATCAGAAAATCGTTTATACGACTTGCAATTACTATCGCTTTATCGTATCGAGCAATTTTTTAACTGTTATCTCTTTCCGCCGTGTTAGCGACGTGTTTGATTGTCATTTTAGAGATTCCATTCTGTTTCGCTACTCGCACTCGCTACTGAAAGCTAAACATATAGCCAGGCCGTAGCCCTACTTGTTAAGCATTCTTGCTCCAGATACATTTACATTGTAGTATACCTGCTCACTGCAATACTTAGTTCGTAGAAAAATGTCTATCATCGCCAAAATTATACTTTCGTCCTCGATGACTACCACAGTCATTGGCGTAAAGCTAAATGCTAAAAGAGCAGAATTATATCGACCAGACACTTCAGTTTCAGTGACTACGACTCACTTGTCAAAGACCTACGCTGGCTTTCCCAAAGGAAAGCTGCGTTTTAAACATTCGATTAATTTTTATGACAACACTAAAAGTATGCCCATAGTTTTGGGAAGAGGGAGTTTTGGTAAAGTTATGCTAGTAGAGAGTGATACTAGTGAGCCACAACAACTTTTTGCTCTGAAACTGATCCACGATAGAAAAGACAAAGCTTGGATTCCGGATGGCCGCGATGGATTTAAGGGTATGTACTTTAGTTAGAAAGATGTTAAAGATCCACTGGGACTGGTTGAGCCTGAAACACTATTACGCGAATACATATTTCATTTAAAGGCTTTGCACATCGACGGCGTCATGAAAGCTTTCCAAATTTTTGAGAACGGTGAACCCAGGGAAGTAAAGCTTTTAGCTAAGGGTGAGCCCACGGTAAAACGTGTGGACAATCCGTTAGTGAATATAGCTGAGTTCGAAAATAAACCAAATGACTATGAGTTTAAGCACGCTATGCTTATGGAGTATGTGCCAAAAGCAGAGGATCTCTCAAAATGGCGCCGTTTAAATTTTAGCAGGATGAATAAGCGTGAGTCAGGCTACATAGCAGATATCAAACTAGTGATATCTGAAGTTGCTAAAGCGCTATTGGAATTGCATAAGATCGGAATTTTACATCGGGACATAAAAATGGAAAATATCATGCTGAGTCCTAAGGAAATGCATGACGTCACTGCCAATGGTGAGACTATAGATAAGGTGAAGATAATTGATCTTGGTTTGGCGTATCAGTTCCAGGAATTTGAATTAGGTGACACCGAGAAGATACAGCAGTATGTTGGAACGTCGGAGTATATCCCGCTAGAAGCCTATGGAAAATATTCAGGATTTAAATGGGATGTGTATTCGCTGGGCGTTATGCTTCATGAGCTGTACTATGAAAAAGAGCCTGTTATTACTCGTGATTTTTCTGGTCAAAATTTACCGTGGTTTGATATTGCTGTAAAATTGTCGAAAATAAAAAATGAGCAGGACGAGGACAAGATAAAAAAGAAAGGCTGTGACAATCATTTTTACTGGGGCAGTCCAGCGGATAAGAGAGATAAGAATAAGTGGGATTTTTTGCGTTTGTTAAATGGTATGCTAAAAATGAATGCCGAGGATCGCCTTACTATGGAACAGGTAATTAATCACCCATTCTTTGAAGAATCAAACCAAGATCACATGTGGGTAAAGGACGGGGACCACTGCACTTCTGGCTTGGTCGATATGTTGGCTAATTGTATGGGTATGGGTATGAGTAAGCCGAAAGTAGTATAAGCTATGTCTAGCTAAACCTAAAGTTCGGCGGTGCTACTCTACATTATAAAAATCTAAATACAAGCTTATGCTTACTCTCTACAAGAAGTGCTTGGGGACTTACTTTCATGCTAGAGTTATTCTATCTTGATAACAAAAGCATTTTTTCTAAGTTAATGGTGAGTCCCAGTCTAGATGAGACTGATGTTCAAAAAAGGAAGGAGTAACTCAAGTTTATTCTTTATTGGACATATATGCTCGGAGTGTGGGGTTCAAAATCACCTTCATAAATTCATGTGTGAAGTTCAAACGAGGGCAGTGTAAAAATAAGATGCAATTCTACTAATACGTATACAACATGATACCCACTAGGTTCTAGCCAATAAATGTGTGAAGAAAGAATCTTGATATAAAGTTTACGGATAAATAAGTTGATCTTGATACAACTGTACTACTATAAGCGCTATACTTCAGTTGAGTTTTGTGTACTTTTTATAATTGTTCTTCATAGCGTGTAACTTGGTCTGTATAAAAATATTTGTTGTAGGAGGAGGTACGCATGAACATAATGTCTATCTCATACTCATTATATTAACCTTCAGTTCAGGACCCAGCAGTTTGAATGGGTAGTGTGTTGTTAACTGTTAAGGGAATAAGAATATGGATCAGATCTATTATATGGCATCTATGTTCTTGAGTCGATATTTTTTTCACAGTTAGAAGTACAACTTACAAAGTGTTACACTTCTATAATCATGATCTGTTCATGACTGTAGTTGCGCATCAAGTTCAGCATTATATTTACAATTATAAGTAGCATTGTCATTGCTGCACAAGTCAAACTCAAAGCTAAACTATGACCAACAAGGTATACGCCTTCCTGTCCCTGCTAGCCGCGGGCTCCTTTCCTGTTCTCGCTAATCCGGAGCCGGTCTGGGAAACCATCTGGCAGGATGCGGACTACGACCCATGCCTGTCGAGACAGGCGACATGCGGCAAGGAGTACGAGCGCACGCTTAACGTCAAGTGCATGCACGACTGGCTCGAAAAGGATGACGAAGTGTGTGCCGACGTTAAGGGCGGCAAGCCTAAAGAAGCGGACAAGTGCACAGTATCGTGTTTCTATGTTGACCCAGCCGCTGGTAACGACGCGGCGAACGACGGCAGCAGTGGTAGCGCCGCCTTCAAGAGCGTTAGCAAGTGTGTCGAGGCGTCCAACAAGGCCCAGACGGACTTCACCGGTGGCGCGAACAGCACGCTCGTGACCAAGTGCCTGCTGTCAGCCGGCCGCTACGCAGAGAACTTCCCGATCGAAATTCCCGCGCAGACTAAGAACCTGATAGTCGAGCCCGCGAGCTACCACAACTATGGCGGCTCGCCCTTCCAGCGCGCGGGCGACTACGGCGTCGTCTTCGACGGCACCGACGACATCACCGACGAGCTCACCTTCACCGAGGGTGCGCAGGCGCTTGGCGGCGACATCCTGATTAAGTCGGAAATACCATCGGGCAAGGCAAGTAAGGTGAGCGAGGTGATTGTCGACGACGAAGCGATGCAGTGCGCTGACGAGTACGCGACGGCGGAGCAGCCGTGCGTATGGTTCATGGCGTGTCCGTACCAGCCAGGTGCAGGGTCTGGGAGCGCGTGCTCGCAGCGGCGCCTGGCGTCGGACGGGAAGTTTACGGATTGGGGCCACGTGTACGGACAAAAGGAGGCTGAGGCATTCTTCGAATTCTCGGGCACGCCTGGAACGTTCGAGGCGCTGGCTGAAACGACGGCTCAGCCGCCTCACTTCTACGTGCACCAGAACGCCGGTGGAAAGCTGAACCTGGCTGTGGCGCGCAAGGGCTTTCGTGCTTTCGCTGAGACGTATTCTAAGCCGACAGTTCGCGTGAAGAACAGCGCACGCAAGAACGCGTTTGACGTCCACGCGCCGACGCACCACGTGCACATGCGCGGTCTGCACTTCTTCGGCACGTCCATCAAGACGACTTTCTGCGACTCGTGCGGTAAAGAGTATCTGTGGGATTTCCGCGTGACGGACTCGCGCTTCGTGTACCTCCCGCAGGAAATCAACATGAAGACGACGACGCGCGCCGCGCGCGGCGCGGGCCAGCGCCTGCACTTCGTTAACAACACCGTGCTGTTCGGAGGCGGTGGCACGCTCTCGTACAAGGCGAGCAAAGCGCAAATCATCGGCAACTACATCGCATGGAACAGCTTCGAGAGGCGGCGAGACGACCTGTTTTTCACTGTGAAGAGTCTGGGTTATCGCGACGACATCAGGTGGAACAGCGTCTTCTACAACGGGGAAGGCGGTGGCTTCTACCAATGGGCCCGTGGTTTTCAGTGCACGCACAACTTCTTCCTTGGCCAGGGCTACCTAGGTCCCTGGAAGGACTCAGCGAGCTTCCACCTGGTCATTTCAGCTCAGAATAAAACCGACGTGTCGCACAACTGGATGTTCGGACCGAGCAATATCAAGAGTATTCGGTTTGACACTTCGAAGACTGCGGAGGTCGGCGGACGCGACGGCCGTGTGTCGCACAACATCCAATGGGGCACGGAACCGCTGACGATCAAGGGTAACGAGCACACCATTGTGCACAACACGATGGACAACTTCAACATCGTGTGGAGTTGGGGAGCGATCAACGACCACAACACGCGGAGCACGGTCGAGCATAACGCGGCAGACACTGGCGCGGCGCGCGGCAGCACGAACGCGGGCGCTTTTCCGAAGGGCAAGAACAACCTGTGCGCGAACAACAAAGGGAACACAATCTGCAATCCTGAGAATGCTGCTGCGGACAAGAATGAGGGAGGCGGTCTGTACGGCTTCGAAGGCATTTGTAAGAACGTGGGCGCCTGTCCGCCGGCATACGTGCTGAAGAGCATCAACGGCGCCAGCTTCAAGAACTTTCGCTCGTTCTTCCCGCTGGATGACAATGATGTGATCGGTGCAGCTGTAGATTTCAGACCGAGGGACGCTTCCTCTCAACTGCTCGCGCTCGGCGCAGATAATGGTACATATATCGGTGCGCAGAGCGGTAGAGCCGATTCGACGGATGCGAAGATCGTGCTGCCTGGTACGTTCCGTGAACCGCTGGTTGGAAAAGCGTACACTGATAAGAAGTACGTGTATCAGACGCCGTTTTACGCGTTTCCCAGTGTTCAACTGCCAAACATGATGCATGTGGCGGCCGACTTCTCTGGTGTGGCCGAAGCCGATGAATCTACTGCGAATCCGCCAGAAGCGGACGCTTCCAGGGCAAACGGGCGGTATGGCGTCGGCGTGTCTGTTGCAACTGCGATGGTTCTTGCTGTCATGGTCAGCGTGATGAGATTGTAAAAGTTTTGATATTACTTTGCGTTTGCGGGGATAGGCAGCGGTCGAAGATTTTTACAGTAAAAAAATAATGGTACAAAATAAATAAAAAAATTTGGTTGAAGAAGAGCTATTAGCGGTTCAGCATCGCTAATGTTGCAAAATATATTACTTTGTGTAGCTGCAAATCCGAAGGAACTCATAGACTTAGACGAAAACGCACACCAGGTAAATACCGATATCGATCAATTGCTGATGACTTTTTTTGCATAATTTTTCTTTATTGAGGTGCCTTGATGGTTTATCTTCTACGACCAACAAACTAAATAAACTAATATTCTGTGCCTTAGAATTCTGGCTACTGGACTTTTTCTATAAATGCTCTTCTTCGCTACTTCAGTTTTTTCACTTCTCGCTCTATTCTTGCGCTTTCTCTACCGATTATTTCTTCACTTTGCAGGACTATCAAAACGTTTTACAACGGCTCACTCTCGTTCATGTGTATCAAAAATAACAGTCTCACTCATTCTCATACTAGAACTGTCTCCTCTATACTGTAGAAAATCGAATAAATAAGATAAGAAGACCGTATCAAAATGGACGCTGGTGGCGGCGGAGCCCCCACGGGCTTTAAAAAGGCCACGACCGGTAAAAAGGTCAAGAACAAGAAGTCCAAAGATGGAAAGGAGCGGCACAACTCCAAGGCGTTCACGTTCTCTGGTGGTACCAAGTCGATCCAGAAGAAGGTCCAGTTCTCGCTCGACAAGCTTGCCAAGAAGGAGCAGGCCAACTTGTTGGTGAACAAGACGCCCGATGCGCCGCCGCCCTACGTGGTGGTCGTGCAGGGGCCGCCGAAGTGCGGCAAAACTACGTTGATCAAGTCGCTGATCAAGCACTACACCAAGCAGAACGTGAACGACATCCAGGGTCCCGTGACCATCGTGACCGCCATGCACAGACGGATTACGTTTTACGAGGCGCCGTGAGACGTGGCGAGCCAGATCGACCTGGCGAAGGTGGCGGACCTGGCGCTGGTGATGATCGGCGCCAAGTACGGGTTCGAGATGGAGACGTTCGAGTTCATCAACATCATGCAGAACCACGGCTTTCCCAAGGTGGTGGGTGTGTTAACGCACTTGGACGAGTTTCCGGAGAACAAGGTGGTGCGCAAGAAGAAGAAGGAGTTCAAGGCGCGCTTCTGGCAGGAAGTGTACGACGGCGTGAAGCTGTTCTACTTCTCGGGGCTGCAGTACGGCCGCTATCCCAAGAACGAGGTGATGAACCTGGCGCGACACATCGCAGTTTAGTAAGTTGCCGATGCTGAGCTGGCGCGCGCAGCACCCCTACGTGATCGTCCACCGCGTCGAGGACCAAACCGACGTCGCCACTGTACAACAAGACCCGCTGGCGGAGCGCAAGGTGCACCTGTACGGCTACACGTACGGCGCGCGCCTGCGGGTCGGCCAGTTCGTGCACTTCTGCGGCGTGGGCGACTTCCCGATTTGAGGGATTGAGGCGTACACGGACCCGTGCCCGTTGCCGGAGGAGGGACAGAACAAGCTGAAGAACAAGAACGCGTCGGGCTTGAGGACTTTGAAGGAGAAGCACCGCGCGGTGTACGCACCTGGGTGCGACATCGGCAACACGCTGATCGACGAGGACGCGATGTACATCCACCTGCCCAAGCACAAGATGGGCTTCACGAAGAAAGAGGGCGAAGGTGAGTCGGGAGACGAGGACGGAGATAACGAGGACTCGGAAGGTGAGTCGGAGTCTGAAGAAGAAGATGAGTCGGACACCGAGGGTAAGATAGCAAAAGAAGACAAGCCAGAAGCTGTGCGCATGGTTCGTAAACTGCAGAAGAGTGTTGGCGCGCTAAACGACCGGGTTGGCGAGTCTGAGGTGTTGCTAACGAAGAACAAGTCGGCTGTGCTGGACGCTGACGCGGCGTCGTCATCGCGACGACCGGCGCCTGAGTCTGCTGGAAGAGGTGACGCTGAGGGTGACGCCGAAGTCGAGGACGAGTCTGCTTCAGGCGAAGACGAAGAAGAGGACGACGAGGACGATGTGTCTGACGTGAGCGATATGGAAAGCGAGGAGGAAGGCTCGTCACGACCGAACCGTGCTGCGGAATCGATCAACCTCGGCGAGCTGATCTACGAGCGAAAGGGAAAGAGCTCCGAAAGTCGCGCTGTGCTCGACACCACGATCGACTTTCAAAACCAGAACGCGTCGAACTAGAAGGGCGGTTCGTCATCTTCCAGCAAGGCCAAGGGTGCTGAGGCCACGTCTACGCTGGTCGACAAGTCCGCGCGCAAGATCACGCTGTTTGACGACTCCGACGACGAGGGCGAGGGCGCTGACGAAGACGGCATCTTCTTTTCAGGCGACAAGTACAACGAAAAGGTGGACGCCGTGTTGAACGGCCTGGACAGCTGGAATGTCACCGGTGCGTTCTCGCGCATGGTCGACTGGAAGAGCAACGAGACGCTGTGCGAGGTGCTGAAACGACAGAAGTTCATCACCAGCGACATCCTGAAGCACGGCGAGCCGGACAGCGACGATGAGGATGAGGATGAGGACGGAGACTTCGGCGGCTTGACGAAGGAGGAGGCGGCCGCGAAGAAGGAGAAGAAGATGAAGGAACAAGCTGCGAAGGACGAGCAGAACAAGATCAAGACCAACAGGGAGATTGCGGAGGCCAACCCGGGGCTGGCGTCGAAGAACCTCGACGACGCCACGGCGGTCAAGGTGGGCAGCTACGTGCGCATCTGCCTGGAAGGCGTGCCTGCCTCCTCGCTGCCGGGCATGGACGTGAACCGACGGCCGCTGGTGGTGGGTGGCCTGCTCCCCGGCGAGCTGAAGATGGCGCAGTTGCGCTTAAGAGTCAAGCTGCACCGCTGGGCGCCGAAGATCCTGAAGTCGCACGACCCGGTGCTGTGCTCCATGGGCTGGCGCCGCTTCCAGACCGTGCCCATGTACGCGCTGGAGGACAGGAACGAGAAGCGCCTAAAGTTCCTGAAGTACACACCAGAGCACATGCACTGTCAGATGCTCTTCTACGGCCCGCAGGTGCCGCCGAAAACGGGCGCCATCTTCATCAGGAACTGGCACGAGCAGCTCAAGAACTACCGCATTAGTGCTACTGGTTTGGTGCTCGACACGACCACGGGCCTGACCTCGGGCACGGGCGCCGCTACGACGAGCGGGACCGGTGCAGGCGCAGTGAAGAAGCTGAAGCTCACGGGTGAGCCGTACAAGATTTTCAAGAACACGGCGTTCATCAAGGGCATGTTCACGAGCGACCTGGAGGTGAGCAAGGCGCTGCACGCCAAGATTCAGACGGTGTCCGGGATTCGGGGTGAGATCAAGAAAGCGGAAGGTAACACTGGTAACTTCCGGGCGACGTTCGAAGACAAGTTGCTGATGAGCGACATCGTGATGTGCAAGACGTGGGTCGACGTGAAACCGAAGGAGTTCTACAATCCGATGCTCGACACGGCCGACTGGCGGCGCATGAAGACGATTGGGGAACTAAGGTATGAGAACTCACTCGAAGTGCCGCAGCAGAAGGACTCCAGCTACGGGCAGGCGCAGCAGACGCGCGGCAAGCGCAAATTCACGGCATTAAAGTTACCGAAGGCCTTGGAGATGAACCTTCCGATCAAGTCCATGCCCAAGAACGACAAGCCGAAGAACAAGGCGCGCAGCGCGACGTCGGAGGCGATCAATAAGGAGACCACCTCGCGCGTCGGCATCATGAGCGAAGAGGAGCATGCGCGCAACTCGTTCATCACGCGGTTGAACACGGTGCAGCACGAGCGCAAGCGGTCGGAGCACGCGAAGACGGCGAAGAAGTGGGACGACAAGAACAAGCGCGCGGCGTACATTCAGGCGAAGCGCGACGTGCACACGGCGGAAGCGAAGAAACGGGGATACGTCAAAACTGGGATGGAAGAGGAACGAAAACGCAAGAAGATGCGGCTCAAGGATGACTAACGTACTTGACTTGACGATAACCTTTTCTGTCGGGATCGAAATTTTTTGTCGAATGCTGGATGCGTATTTTCACTGTTGGGCTGAAGTATTCTTGAAGGATCAAATATTTAGGTTGCAATTACATTTTGTGCGATCAGTCACTAATTTTTTGATTGTAGTGGTAGTGTGCAAGTGTGGTGGTGATAGTGTGGTTTGTCAGTGTTGTTCGTTGTTTGTAAATGTAGCTTGTGTGTGTGCGCTTTCGGATTTTCTCCTTTCGCAGGATAGTTGGATTTCGTCGGACGACTGCAACATCATAGCTTTTGACCTATACGTCTACTACTTTCTCAATCAACAACCTTATCTCCAGCGATATAGATAGAAGGTATACGGGACAAGTGTGTGTGAAGATACTAGATAGGTTAGCTGCAGTGTGAACAAACGAGTGCGAGGGAAGTCAAAATGGATTTCCAACAGATGCTCGGTATGGGCGGCGGCGGCATGGGCGGCGGACGAGGGGCGGCGCCCGAGCAGCCCAAGGCCGACACCGGTGAACAAGTTTTTGTCTCAAGTCTCGCGCTGCTGAAGATGCTCAGGCACGGGCGGGCAGGCATTCCTATGGAGGTCATGGGCCTGATGCTGGGCGAGTTCATCGATGAGTATACAGTGCGAGTGGTTGACGTTTTCTCCATGCCGCAGAGCGGTAACAGCGTGAGTGTCGAGGCGGTCGACCCGGTGTTCCAGACGAATATGCTTGACATGCTGAAGCAGACGGGGCGACCAGAGATGGTGAGTTTGATTGGTACAACAGGATTGACACCCTGGGTCTTAAGCGGACTCAGTGACTTCTGAAACATAATCATGCTCCGCGGGCACACATAAGCACCCAAACCAAAGTACTTAGTCGAACCTAACGTAACTGTTCCGAAAGCTAAAACTACCACCTAAAACTAAAACCGCCAACTCTAAATTGACGCAAAAACTTTTTTTACCACGAACACGATACATTTTTATCCTGCAAAAACAAATACTCATAAGTTAGAGTTCTACGAGTAGTGGTTTGATCTGTACATCATATTCTATTACGTGTCATTGATGATCAGTACTGCCCTGCTTAAGCGGAACTGAAGCATATGTAAATATTATTCATTCAGCGTTTCGTTGTGATTGATCCGCTTTTGGTTTGTGTATGAACCACATTGACTAAATACAAAAAAATTTTTTTTTACTTCTTACAAACATCATCTCAATCCAATACTACGATTCATCATTTAGGTCGTCGGCTGGTACCACTCTCACCCCGGTTTCGGATGCTGGTTCTCCGGCACCGATATCAACACGCAGCAGTCGTTCGAGCAGCTGAACCAGCGCGCTGTCGGGATCGTGATCGATCCGGTGCAGTCGGTGCGGGGGAAGGTGGTGATCGACTGCTTCCGGTTGATCAACCCGCAGCTGCTGATGCTGGGGCAGGAGCCGCGGCAGACGACGAGCAACCTGGGTGAGTGATGTTTGTGTTATTTGCTGTGATTATTTCATTCTTTACAGTTTGTGTCAACCTCAGTTGTTTTCGTTCTAGACGATGTATGACCGTTTCAATTCTACATTCATATTTTTGACTTTGTGTGGACGCGATACAGGAGAGGATCTTAGATAGTCTTATTTGGATCTGGTGATTGTATGTGATTCGTACTCGACGTTGCTATGATGACAACATTCATATGCTGTTCTTTTACAGAGTGTGCTATACGTACACGCTGTTGAACAACCTGAAATGTCCAAATGCTGCCTGACTGGCGTCGAGTACGATGTACTGCAGATGACTCTCGCTTAAGCGATCATTTTTTTTGGCTCACTATTTTCATTGCATTTCTCAGGTCACCTGCAGAAACCGTCAATCACGGCGCTGATCCACGGTCTGAACAGGCACTATTACTCGTTGTGCATCAACTATAGGAAAGAGGACCATGAGTCACGAATGCTCCTGAACATTGGCAAGCAGGCCTGGACGGAAGGCCTGAAGCTTCAGTGAGTTTGATTTCTAATTCCTCTATCGTGAAACTAGACTATCGCTATTCCAATTTTCATCGTACTATATTGCAACAACAGCACCGACGACTTTGGCTTACTATCATGTCTATCAAACGGAAACCTTACTTGATTATCATAATCATGAACCATAACATTTACACGCTCAGGCAGTACACCACGCAGCACGACGCCACGGACGGCTCGCTGGCCGACGCGGTCAAGTTCACCAAGTCGTACAACGAGACCATCCAGGATGAGATGAACCTGACGGAAACGCAGATCGCGGTGAAGATGGTTGGTAAGGTCGACGCCAAAAAGCGGCTCGAGGCTGAAAGCGAGAATCTGCTGACGCTGAACGTGCTGGAGTGCCTGGGCGCGATGCTGGGTACGCTCACGTTTTAAGCGGTTTAAATTGAAGTGGTTTAGAAGTTGGCGGGTGTGAGAGTGGTGCTTGCTGTTGTGCAGTCACCACGAAATTTTTAGAAGTCGGGAAAAAAAAACAATTTTGTAGTTGTACATCTCACGTGGAATTCTTTGTATCACTCACCGGCATTCGGGCAAGTATCACATCGGAAAAGAAGATAAATCTTCGACAAGGACTTTGTGGGTATGATTGATTCGCTTAAAGCAAGATTTTTATTTGGCCACTTTTTATGACTGTGACTATTATAAGCCTATAATGTTCTTCTCATCTTTCAGTTTTTCAGTACCTGCAGGTCTTTTTTTCTTGAGCTGCCTTTCTGTTTCTCAGACCCATACGCCTACTCTTCGACGAAATCGTCTAGGCGAAGTATTTCTTCTTGACATCTTCTTATTTTTTCTCGCGTTACATTGTAGCCATACCCATGATCATCTCGACGACCATTTATACACTTCCGAAACTGAATAATTGATTCACTTGCATAGGCATAGAGAGGAGCGTAAGGTATCTTTTATCTACTTATAGTAAGTACTTAGTCAGAAGGACGATGAAATTGTAAGGTTACATAAAGTTTATTAAGATTTTCGCCACGTCATCAAATAATAAAGAATTTGCCCGCCATGCCTGAGAAGACCGGAGGTAACAACAACTTCAACGCTACCGCTGATCGTGACTTCCGGCCTAATGCTGCTTGAACATCTTCATCGTCGTCATCATCAAGTTCAAGTGCTACGCCTGCCCAAATGCCAGTATCGTATTCGCATGCTGGTCACCAATATCATGGTCGCGTCCAGGTGGTTGACACCGATGCTGCGGATTGATGGTATTTGAGCAATAAAGGCAAGGGCGGGGGCAAGAGCGGGATCTACCATAACTCGAAAGGAAAGTAGAAGCTTTTTGGTAAGTCCAGGTAAGCCCAGTATCAGCTGATCCCAGGTCCGAAATAAAGGTAGTGCCACGTCATGATAGGCGATATCCGCTACTTGCAGGCGGATATATCTGACGAGTTCTCGAAGAGCGACCCGTGAGACTTGATTGTAAGAAAAATTACGGAATTGAGAGACTGGTATATCCACCACCCGAATATCGATGTCTCCTCTTACTTGCACAAAAACCAAATGTGATTGAAGCTGATTATGATCGGGGGCGTTTGGTACTCTCTAGACCACCGGCGTCTGTGGGCGCTTAAGTCGTAGCTGGGGAAGACCAACTAATTGAGCCATCCGGAGCTGCGGAAGCCTATCCAGTGTTACGACGTGACAGCATCACATAATAAAGACCAGGAGTTCAATAACAAGAACACCAGCGTGAGCCAGGGGCGGAACATAGTGGTTCTCCCAAAAGGATAGAAGAAAAGGTTTGAGTAGCAGTACGGGGCAGCTATTAAGGGCCAGTGAAAGCGACCTTTTGAACATGATCATCGAGTATTCCTTGCTGATAAGTAGATGTGGGAACCGCTTGCGAGGGGTAGCGGGAATAAGTTGAAGAAGCTCAAGGAGCATTATGCAAAATCGCACTCTGTAATAGACATATGAGTGTATCCGGTAGATTTTGATGGGGTGAAGCAGCTGGTGATAGAAGTCATTGCACCGAAGTCGAAGGTGGAGCAAGCCGCGGCTCTGCTGTATAGTACCCACGGAGAGAAGTGCGACTAAGACGACCAGAGCACAGTCTACCAATAGGATACGGGGGTTAGGCCTTGATTGTTTATGAGGGGATTAGGCGATGCAGGGCTAGTTCCAAAGGCTGGTCGCAGTGCTTTAATTAATAGTAAGGAGTCCGTTCCTTCAATTGTAGACTTCGACTAACGGAGCTAAGTGTCTGCCATGACGAGTACAGCAGGGGCGCTTATTCAGCCACGGTCGTGAACCGCAGTTTTGGGCGAACGGAAAGCAAAGAGAAGGAAAAAGGAAGAAGAATAGGTGGAGTTAATAGTAGATGCTATGCAGGACGAGCAGTCGCTTACTGCCTACGACAAGCTCCCTATAGACACCCTGTCCGGCTAGCTGAAAATTCACTTCCTGACGCATCGCGTCTGTTTTATCCATGGCGATACAGGCTGCGGAAAGTCAACGCGCGTTCCTTGACTCCTGAAGGAAATGCACGACGATGGTTGGCTATAGTGACCCATTGAAGTTCATTACCTAGCAGCTCGACAGCTGTAAGGCGCCACCTGCAGCGTCTTCGTCATCTTCATCGTCGAGTAGTTCTTCATCTGCAGCTGCGCAACCTGATGCGGTGAACTAGAAAGTTCGCAAAGCGTTACAGTACATAGAAGGTGGTGGCCCGAAACTCACCTTGTACTGAGGCGACATCGAAGCCAATAAGAACAAAGACGGTCAGTCTCAGTTTCGAGTTCTCTGTACACAGCCTAGGAGGTTAGCGTAACAGACGCTACACAACCGGGTGTGTCAAGAGATGGTTGCGAATAAGGCCAGGTATGGGCACATGGAACCTCACGAGATACGGAGGAAGGTCGCGTACAAGGTGGGTACCTCGTTGGGTAAGCGGAAGGAGGCGAACAGAGTGCATTCGTCTTGTGAGATTCTGTATATGACGGCTGGGCTTCTCATGGAGATCTTGTTGCATGCCCCGCAGACACTAAACACCTTTAGTCACGTTGTCTTAGATGAAGTGCACGAGAGGACAATAAGTGCTGAATTTCTGGCGTTCGTTATCAAGATGCATATGTAGTAGACCAGAATCGAAGTTCAGGTTGGTGCTTATGAGTGCTACGATGCACGAAAACCTATTTCAGTGCTATTTTTGAGGGAGCTTTGACGGTATCAATCTTCTTAGATTAACAGATTGAAGCGACGAGCGCAAACGCAACGAGCAGCTAGTCGAGGTGCCGTATGAGAACACCTCGTCGGTTCATCCAAGCGCGACTTTCATGAGTATAGGCGCAAAGCGTTTTCCTGTGGAAGAGCTGTACCTGGACGATTTATTAGTGCAAGCACCGACTAGGTGGCCGCAACTCGCGAACGAGACGAAGTTTAATGCTTTAAAAGTCATGGCTTAGTGAGTTTGAGAAGGCGTCAGAGACTTACAGAAACGGTCTATTCGTTGGAGACGATCCTGACGACGCTGCCGCTGGGCTAAAGGACAAGCTAGTCAACCGTGAGGAGATACACAGGGCTTTGCCGTGTCTAATCAAGGCTCTATAAATGTAGGGCCAGGTTGTTCTTGTATTCGTTCCGTGATTGTAAGATATCCACGCAGTTCACACGAACTGTACGAATGACTTCAACTTGGGGCGACACCTCTTGTATCGACACACGAAGGATGACACCTACAAGGATACGAAAGAGATTAAGCGGGTGAAGTTTTTTACGCTGCACTGAACGATTTCCAAGGATGAGCAGGAGGCGGCACTAGTGAGGCCTTGTGAAGACGCTGTGCATGTCATCGTTGCAAACAACATTTAGGAGTCGAGCCTGACTATACCAAATGTTGGAGTCGTGATCGATTTCGGACTTTAGTAGGAACTAGTAAGCAGCAGTCAGCTCATGAGAAGGCTTTGATCTCGCAGTGGTGCAGTCAGGCGTCAGCGAAGCAAAGGCTTGGACGTACGGGGCGCGTATGTAAAGGGACGTGTATTCGACTTGTAACCAAAGGCTTTTTTGAGCGTGTGTTTAAACCTCATGATGCGGCGGAGATTGAAACGAGCCCCCTGACAACACTGTTCATACAAGCGAAGACTTTTTGTGATTCATGGAATCGTTCTCGGAGCAATATTGATGTAGCTTCAGCTGGTTCTATCCTGCCATGTCTGAAGCCACGGCAGTGCCTTACGAACCTTCCAACGAAACTCGACGTGGATCGTTTGGAAGAGGCTGTGTAATAAGCTTGTGCATTAGAAGGCGATCACGAATGACTCAGACACGTGAGTGACAACACATCTGGGGAAGTTGGTTAGTGCGATGCCGGTGGACTTGCAGCTGTGTGAGCTGATCTATTATGGAGCACTGTTCAATAGCAGTGAATGAAGCGGATGCTTACTCGTTGATTGAATCATCCTGTGATCATGCCTGTGATCTAGTACAAAAGATCCTTTCACCACGCCTAGTGGATTCTCATTCTAGTAACGATAACGTCCTTCTTTATGCGAAGAAACTGCGCGAGAGTGTTAAGACACGGAAATACTTCGACTCAGGATTATATAGTGAACCACTTTGTGTGAGGAACCTAATTGTGCACTTCTTGTATGGTTTTCAGCAGTACAAGAAGCGCGAAGCACAAAGACGTCCATACGTATCTCGTTACGTCCGCACTGGTTTATGAACGGATGACGTTTAAACGTAACGCGACTATCTGAAACATGAATTCACTCGCGATTACTGAGTGGTAGACGACAGAGTGGATGCTGTGCTAACGACAATTACTGAGATCCTGGACAAGCTAATGGTTCCAACGCTCGTGGATGAGACATCCTCGATTTACAAAAAGCTTCTACTATTCAGGGACTTTGTGGGGCCACGTTCAATCGACGTAGACATCGACCAACTCTTTGGCGAGCAGAACACCCCGAGCTGATTGAAGAGTCTACTATTGCATGTCTTCCCGCTGAA
>JACLAC010021977.1_pt1 | contig 62398 bp, 54 predicted proteins | sample 8027881 | NCBI WGS metagenome assembly JACLAC01 (sample SAMN15725517, study PRJNA655200) | protist metagenome | isolation source: fluorescence activated cell sorting (FACS) single amplified genomes of... | place: Spain: Blaines Bay Microbial Observatory, Mediterranean Sea | collected 2016-01-19
CAGTGGCAAATTGGTCAGCGTCGGTGTATTTCCCGCCTGCGCGCAGGGTGAGGCGGCGTTACCCGACGATTATGTGGCATTGGTGCTCGACAGCGGCATCGTGCGCGAATACGACGAGGCGGTCAAGGAAGAAACTGTTATCGCCTATCCCCTTGGCACTTTTATTATCCGTGAGTTCGTTTTGCCGCGCTTGCAGGGGACGCCCTTATTTGCGGGCTTGGTCGAAGACTTTGCCGATCGCATTGTTTATATCCGAGATATCACCTGCGAAAATCTGGGGATTTCCCTGCCGGCTTTATATCAGGTGTTAGCGGCGATGCCGCAACGGACTACTCTCGCAGAATTGGCGGCCGAAGCGGAGGTTGCTGGGGTGAGTGACCGTTTTGAGGAAATGTACCAACGTGAGGTCGCGGGCAAATTTCAACTTTTGCTCGAGGACACGACTTTGTTTATCCGGCGGCGATGCGTTTATGGTTTAGCCGAACAGGATCGAGTGGACGGGATGCTCGAATATCTCAACGAGGGCGATACCAGCACTGCGCTGGAGTTGATCCGCCTATCGCATGACGGTGATCTCGATCTAGAAATAGAGGACCAAGTGTTGGCCGAATTAGGTGAACGTGCAGAGCGCAGCGACGTACGTGCGCAATTGCGTTTTTTACCGGGAGGGTATGGCCGGATGACACCGGCTTATGACCGGCTTGTGCGGGTGGTTAACGAATTTTTGGATACGGCCGGCTCCGAAGCAGGATCGGTGCAGCGGCTTGGTGCGGGTTGGGGTGGGAATATTGGTGGTCTAGTGCGTCGTGCGCTTGTTGAAGGCGATCAGCGCGAAGGGTTTCAGCAGATGTTGCGGACTGAGTTTGGTGGTGAGCCAGAATGGACTGTAGCTGTGCCGGGTGAGGGCGCTGGATTACTTGTTGGACCGAAGGGAGAGTTGTATGGATAGTCTACTAGAAGGGGTACGGATCCTCGATTTGACGCGTGTACTGGCCGGACCCTATGCCTCGATGGTGCTGGCCGATTTGGGTGCGGAAGTGATTAAAATCGAGTTGCCTGGTAGTGGCGACGAGTCGCGTGGTTTTGGACCCTTTCAAAATGGTGAGAGCGCTTATTTTGCCAGCGTCAACAGGGGAAAAAAGAGCGTGACGATCGATCTGCGGCAGGAGCGGGGGCGGGATCTGGCGTTGGGGTTGGCCGAGACGTGTGATGTGCTGGTCGAGAATTTTCGTCCGGGCAGTATGGATCGTTTCGGTTTGGGCTATGAGACGGTACACGCGAAATACCCGCAACTGGTATACGCGTCAATCTCTGGGTTCGGCCAAACCGGACCCTATGCGCAACGCCCTGCCTACGACGTATTGATCCAGGCGATGGGCGGTCTCGCCAGTATTACCGGCGAGCCTAATAGCCCCCCGGTCAGAGTGGGTTCGTCGATTGCCGATTTAAGCGCCGCGCTCTTCGGGGCTGTGGGCATTCTCGCGGCATTGCAGCGGGCGAGCCGTACTGGCGAGGGGCAGCAAATCGATATTTCGATGCTCGATTGCCAGGTTGCACTACTGGAGAACGCATTGGCCCGTTATGCGGTATCGGGCGAAGTGCCGCAACCGCTTGGCTCGCGACATCCGGCCATTACCCCATTTCAATTCTTCGCCGCTAGTGATGGCCATATCGTCCTTGCCGCGGGCAATGACGGTCTATGGCGTAAATTGTGTACGGCCTTGGGTTTGCTCGATCTTATCGAAGACTCGCGATTTGCCGACAATGCGCTACGCACAGAAAATCATGCAGCGCTAGAACCTTTGTTGGCCGAGGTCTTGGCGGATAGAACCGTGGCCGAATGGTGTGAGGTGTTAGTGCAAGCTGGGGTGCCTAGCGGACCTCTATGCGATGTCGGCGAGGTTTTTAACGACGAACAAATCGCGGCGCGGGAAATGATCGTGGAAATTGACCACCCAATTGCGGGGCGACAGGCGATGCCCAATTCGCCGCTGAAATTCTCGCAGACCCCGATTCAGTTACGGCGTCCGGCACCGCTTTTGGGGCAGCATACCGAGGAGGTTTTGCGCAATATGCTGGATCTGGGGACAGATGAAATTACCGGGTTGCGTGCAGATGGGGTGATATGAGGAGGGGACGCCAATTTGCTGGTGACGGGTGCAGCAGGTTGATAAAAAATTCTGCGACACTTTGGAGAATGACCGGTAGGGTGGTGATGCCGAAATTTAAGGGCATGCAATTGTGAATGCCGGGCTTGTACAATTGTGTCGCGCGATCTGCATTGCGCTGATATGGGGCGGTTGTGCTTCGTTGCCCATATCGGTCCCCCCGTCCGAACCCAACGCCAAAGCTATGCGCTTATTGACGGCAGGCGATTATGTCGAAGCCTTTTTGATGCGGCGTTTTGCCGATGGGCGCATTCTCGTGCGGCTTACTGGAGAGGGTGGGGTGTGGATGCTGGACCCCAAAGTGAATTGTTTATGGTGCTGGACCCATGTCGACAAGCGGATCTGGGTGAACATCGACAAGCGCTCGGCGAGAGCGCTGAATACCTCAGGAGAGACAGCCGAATTTTGGAATGGTGGTCCTGTCGATAAATATTGAGCAGCCGTCTTAAAGCTCGATGTTCCTCGCCGTGTTTTTTGCAATAGTAGCCAGGAAAACCGGGAATTAAAAACGGCTGCGCAATCGATCGTGCCGGTCTAAGCGTTGAATTTCAAGTAGCGGCCGGGAAAAGGGGCAGCTAACGCCTTATTGGCAACCCCAGCGGAAATGACCGGAACGCCATTGACCAGCACTTGCTCGACACCGAGCGAGTACTGGTGCGGGTCCTGGTAGGTCGCGCGATCCTCGATGGATTCGGCATCAAATACCACTAGGTCGGCATATTGCCCCTCGACAATCCGGCCGCGTTGGTGGAGGCCAAAGCGCTCGGCGGGGTATGCGCTGAGCTTGTAGACTGCATCTTCCAATGAAAAAAGTTTGTGATCCCGCACGCAGGGGCCGAGAATACGCGCGGCCGAGCCGTACATTCGCGGATGTACCGCGCCATTGGGGAAGTAGATCCCGTCGGTGCCGATCATATACTTCTCATGCGCGAGAAAGTCGTGCACCAGCGCGTCGTCGCCGTGGTGGAAGACGAGTAGTACCGCCAGGTTTTCTTCGATCAGCAGATCGCATAGCGCGTCGGCAGCCGGCGCACCGGCTTCTTCGACGTAGTCGCCCAGCGTGCGGCCGATGAACCGGGCATTGTCGCTGCCGGGCAACCAGGCGATGTTGATTTTGTCGAGTGGGTTCGGGTAGTGAGCAAGGGCACGGGCGAATCGACGGCGCACGCCTGGGTCGTTGAGCTTGGGCAATACGCCAAGGGGACCGTCCTCCCATACTTCATAGGGCAAAATATAATTGAGCATGGTCGAACCGGGCAGATAGGGGTAGACGTCGAAACTGAAGTCGACCTCATTGACCGCGACCTCGTCGACATAGCCGAGCAATTCGTCGATTTGTGCGGGCGTGGTACCCTTGAAATGAGAAATGTGCACTGGTACATCGGCGCGCCGTCCGATTTCGACGGCCTCTTTTACGGCGGTCAGCGTGCCTTTTTTATAACGCACATGCGTGACGTAGAGTCCCTTTTGCGCCGACATTGCACGGCAGGCCTCGACGAGTTCATCGGTGGTAGAAAAACACTCTGATATATAGTCGAGTCCAGTGGAAAGGCCGACGGCACCTTCTGCCATGCCGCGCTCGACACCCCTGCAAATTTCATCCATCTGCACATCGTCTGGGACCCTGCGGTCCCAACCGCAGGCCATGCTGCGCAAATGGGCATAGGGTATGTGGGTGATGGTATTTTGTGCGGTGCGGCCGTCCAGAAGCTGCATATAGTCGGCCAGACTTTCCCAACCTTGGTAATCGCTTTGCTGCAGCCCGTTCAGTGCGCGCATATAGTAGATCCAATGTGCGCGAGTATTGGTGTCAACCGGCGCGTAGGAGATGCCGTCGGCCATAATGACTTCGGTGGTGAAGCCCTGCATGGTTTTGGGTAGGAAGTTCGGTGTTTTCAGCAGCCAGCCGTCGGAGTGGTTGTGCACATCGACAAAACCGGGGGCGACGATCCTGTCCAGGGCGTCGATGCTTTGGGCGGACTCAGCGGTGGAGAGATCGCCAATGGTAGCGATGCGGTCGCCACAGATGCCGATATCTCCTTGGTAGCGGGGGGCGCGGGTTCCGTCGATGATGGCGCCGTTGCGGATGATCAAATCGTACACGGATAAGCTCCTATTAGAGTTGTTCAACTGCGAGGTCATCGAAGAGAGTAGTGCCGCTGCCGTCTTGGCGCAAGATGATGCAGATCGAGCTGGTGTCGGGTGGAGGTGGTCCGATTATTTCGACTTGGACACGAGTCCAATCGTGGGTGCCGATGAGTTTCTGCGAAGTGATATAGGGATGGCGCTCGGTCTGGTTGTAGACGATCCAGCGCACAGCGAGAAAGGAACCACGGCCCTCGACGGCATCGGTCTTTATATAGCAATTGATGCGATAGCCCGTATCCTGATGCCAGTGTTCGAGCCAGGCTCCATCCCCTTCGCGATCCATAATCCATTCACTGGCACCTGGCGAATGGTTACAGATTTTGAGCGAGCTGTCGTCTGAGCGCCCTTCGTTACGGCACCATTCGGTCCCATCGCCACAGGGTAGCCAGGGCCAGGGGTCGGTATCGCCCGGGCTCGGTTGACTGAGATTCATCCCGTTGGCGAAGCTAGTGGAGCGCTCGTAGACCGGCAGTTCCTCAAAGCCGGCGAATTCGACTTTTGCAATGGAGGCTGCCTGCTGCATCAGTGCCTGGACCTTTTTGTCAGGGCACAGGCGGATGCGAAATTCGGGGCAGATCGGTTGGTGGAGTTCGTCGCGGTTATAAGCGGCGGAAAGATGAATGTCGTAGCCCCAATTGCAGACGGTAGCCGATGTGCGTTTGGCGGTATCGCCGGAAAATTCGAAGGCGGGGTTGTTGCCTGGATCATAGCCGAGTACGAATAGGCCGCCATCGGCGAAGGCTTGTGGAGAGGGAATACCAGTGGCCAGATGGTTGAGCGGCATTTGCCAGATGGAGCCATCGGCCGGTTCGGCCAATAAATGAGAAAAGCGTTTTTTCCACATCCCCTGGAACGCAGTAACTGGACCGGGTATATCGCAATACCAGGGGTCGGAATATTCGAAGTGCAGATGTTCACCATCGGCTAAAAAGAGGGGATTGTCGAAGACTTCTGGACTGTGGATTTCGAGATGGGCTTTGCAGTTGTAGGTATAGGTTGCCAGCTCGGTGTCATAGCTGATTTCAATTATTCGTCGCGAGGTGGCCACACCCTCGGGTGCGTCGGTGACAACCGTCAAAACGAGGCATTCGCTGTTTTGGCCGCAAACTTCGACGCAACGCAATACCGTCGTGGCGACCGGGCCGAGTTTCCAGTAGAGCTGGACACCGGCAATTAAGGGGCGGCCACCCGGTTTGAGCCGTAAATTGCGCAGTTCGACCGGCTTGAGGATCTGGTTGAAATAGCGTAAGTTCTGCTCGGGTTGTTCGACGGTGGCGTGCCGTAATTGCGCAATCGGTTCGTCGCCGTCATAGACCCATCTTTCGCCGGCGCAAATACCGCCATGGTTTCGCAAACTAAATGAACTCTGGTGGGGCATAATTAACCTCGCTAATAGGGATACGAGCAAGATATTACCCGCGCCATTACCTGGCAAGGGAAAGGCATATGGAGCAGATCAGCGTAAAGAAAACTCGAGTAGGCGATGTGGAACTGGCTTTGAGCGGGCCGGTGGAAGGCCAACACAAATGGATCGGCCAGGTCCAGACTTTGCGGGAGCTATTGGCCTGCTGGTTGGTGCTCGACGAGGCGGATTTGCCGCTCTCGCCGCGTCTGGTCGGTCCGCCGGGCATCGGCAAGACCACTTTGGCTATGGCGGCCGCACGAACTCGCGAGCAACCACTCTATATTTACCAGTGCACGAGTGATACCCGTCCGGAGGATCTGTTGGTAACGCCGGTTTTGGCTGAGTCGGGCAAGATCGCCTATCATGCGTCGCCATTGGTATCGGCGATGCTCGAAGGCGGGGTCTGTATCCTCGACGAGGGCAATCGCATGAACGAAAAGAGTTGGGCTTCGTTAGCGCCGCTATTGGACCACCGTCGTTATGTTGAGTCGGTTATCGCCGGTATCACTATCAAGGCCCATGGCGATTTTCGCTGTGCGGTGACGATGAACGACGACGAGTCGACCTATGAGGTGCCGGACTATGTGCTATCGCGCCTGCAGCCGACCTTGGACATCGGTTTTCCCAGCCGTCAGGACGAGATGGCCATTTTGCGCTATCATCTGCCCTTCGCAGAATCGGATCTACTGGCGATTACGGTGGACTTTCTCCAGCGGGCCCATGAACTGGATCTCACCTTCTCACCCCGCGACGGCATCAATATCGTTCGCTACGCGCTTAAGCGGCTGGCACAGGAAGAGGACCATCCACTGTCGGCGGATGCGGCATGGGCCGAGTCCTTGCAACGAGTATTGGGGGCCGAGGCGATGGACTTGGACCGACTGGCCGCCGAGCGCCAGCAGAGTTTGGGTAAGCCCCTGCCGACGATGGACTTCCAGGATTTCTTCTTTGAAGAGGACGACCCGCTGCATCCGGGCAAGGACGACGACAATCCCCTGATATGAATCCGGTACTAGACCTTAGCCGACGGCTGAGCGTATTACCCATTATATACGGCAGTGGCGATTTTGCCTTGGAGACGCGGCGACGTCTCCAGATTATGAAACCCGATTGTATCGCTGTCGCGTTGCCGCCTTCTTTTGCTGACGCAGTGGAGGAGGGGATCGCGCGCTTGCCGCAGATCTCCTTGGCCATACAGCGCGAAATCTCGCTTGAGGGCGATTATAATTGCGTACCGATCGATCCCTGCCAGGGCGTGATTGCCGCCTTGCGTATGGCGTTGGAAACCGGAATCGACCGAGCTTATGTAGATCTCGAAGTTGGGATCTACGAGCAGCAAGGGGTTACGCTTCCCGACCCTTATGCGCTAAAAGAGGTAGCGTTGGAAAGATTACTCGCGGCCCTGATGCCAGCCCTGCCTACTCCGGCTGAAGAGAGCCAGCGGCTCAAGCGGATCCGCCGCATGGCGTACGAACTGCATCGGCTCGAACTGGAATATGGACGTATCGCCTTTGTTTGCTCGGTCGCCGATTGGCCGTGGATTCGCCAGGCCTACTTGCAGCGCGCAGCCTATCCGCAACACGGCGGCGGGCAGGCGATGCCCGAATTGCACCGCATCGCCGAAGAATGTCTCTATTTCGTACTTGGCGAATTACCGCATCTCACGGCCCTCTACGAGCACCGCCGTGCAGAATTAGTCGCCGATGCGACCTTGGCCGTCGACGGGGTCAAGGCATTGTTATTAGCGGCCCGCGATCACTGGACCACGGTGGAGGAACTGGACAACCACTGGCTGACCCCGCAGCGGATGGTTTTGTTGTTGCGCTATGTGCGCAATCTTACAGTGATGGACCACCGTTTGACGCCGGACCTCTATAATCTGGCGGTGGGTGCCAAGCAGGTGGTGGGCGACGCTTTTGCGCTATCGCTCTTGGATACGGCCTGCGAATATCCACCGCAACGGATCGGCTCGGACGAGGACGATATAAATGTTGGTTTGGGCCAAATCGTCGACGCTGATGGCGAAGTCCACGCCTGCAAGAACAGACTACAGGGTGTGCCGAGGATTTGGCGCGAACTGCCGCTGAAGCTCGAACCACCGCCGCGGGAAAAACAGCAGTGGAGCCAGCAGTGGGACCCCTATGGCCAGTGTTCTTATCCTCCCGAAGACGGACGGATCGAGTCCTTTCAGCAACACGTGCGGCAACAGGCGCGCAAGATGCTCGGCGAGGATTTGGCCAAGGTCGAGAAGTTTCAGTCTTCGCTCAAGGACGGGCTGGATATTCGCGAGACTTTGCGCAACTGGCATACCGGAGACCTCTATGTCAAGGAGATGCCGCCCTCAAGAGGCAGTATCGAGGTCGTCGTCTTTCTCTTCGATACACCAGCGGACCCCGAGCGCTACTCCTGGCAAAGCACCTGGTATGCCGAGCATGAGGAGGAGTCGACCCTGGCCTTCTATTCGACGAATTTCCTAGACAATATGGTCGGGCCGGGTATTGGCCAAGCGCTCTACGGCGGCTGCTTGTTTATTTTTCCGCCGCGGCCGATACCCGATATTTGGCGCGATCCTCGCTTGGCCTTCTGTCGGACGTTGGAGGAGCAATTGCTAGCGGCGGCGCTATTGCATTCACGGGAGAAAAGGGTGGTGCTCGTCGCGCCAGAACCGCCCGCGCTCGCTTGGCGCCAACTGGCTCGCCGCTATCGCAAGCAACTCGTGTATTTGCCGTTAAAACGCTTCTCGGCGTCGACCGTGGACCGTTTGCGTCGTTTTCACGTGCTCAATAGTAGAGAAGTACGCTCCTATGCTGGGCGGTTTATTCGCGATTTTCGTTGAGCGGGGCGCGTATTGACATCGCCTCAGCTCTGAATCACTTTTTGCAGTTCATCTCTTCTTGAAAGGATCCCGCAATGCGCATTATTGACCCCCATGTCCACGTGTGGGCCAACGACCCGGCTTTTCCCTGGCCGGCGGAGAACGCCAACCCACCCGCAGAGGATCGCACCGCTGAAGATCTATTGGCGCTTATGGATGCCAATGGGGTCGAAAAGACTGTATTGGTACAGGTGATCCATTATCGCTGGGACAATAGTTATATCGCCCACGTCGTCAAAAAATACCCCGACCGTTTTATGGCCGTCGGTCGTATTAATCCCGAAGATCCGGCAGCCGCTGACCACCTGCAAATGTGGAAGGAAGAGCACAATATCCACGGCCAGCGGCTGAGCCCAGCCAGGGACGCGACGGATGATTGGTTCGCGGGGCCGGCTATGGATCCGATCTTCGCCCGTGCCCAACAGATGCAGGTTCCGATGCTTATCTTGACTGGCCCGCAGCGACTACCCGACCTGGCGCGGATACTCGACCGGTATCCAGATCTCGATATCTGTATCGACCATATGGCCGACGCGCATCCCGATAACCAGGACGAACTACAACTGTTGTTGGATATGGCCCGTTACCCGCGGACCTATGTAAAGATCAGCCACACCTGGTCCATTTCCCAAGAGGGTTATCCGTGGTCCGATACGCATGGGTTGGTAAAGGAGGTCTACCAGGCCTTTGGCCCCCAGCGCATTATGTGGGGGACCGATTGGCCGGTATGTCTTGGTAAGGCCGAATATGCTCAGGCGCTAACGGTGGTGCGCGACGAAATGAAATTTATCGTAGCAGAAGATCTTGAATGGATCTTAGGTAAAAGCGTTTTGAAACTTTGGAATTTTGCGGAGGTATAACATGGTGAATATCGGAATCGTCGGCGCTGAAAATAGCCACACTGCGGCCATCGCCAAAGTGATTAATGTGGAAAAGCGGGTGCGCGGCGTACGCGTGACCCACGTATGGGGGGAGACAAAAGCTTTCGCGGAGAAGGCCGCCGCGGCTGGGGACATACCCAATATCGTCAAGAGACCGGAGGATCTAGTCGGCCAGGTCGACGCTGCAGTCGTCGATCATAGACACGGGAAATATCATTTGCCGGCGGCCGAAGTCCTATTAGAAGCCAAGATGCCACTTTTTATTGATAAGCCCTTCTGTTATCGAAAAGCGGAGGGGCAACGTTTTCTGGCACGCGCGAAAAAGCTCAACGTCCCGGTCTGCTCATTTTCAACTTTGCCCAAACAAGCCTCCTACAAAGCCTTCGCCAAAAAACTTAAGCAACTCGGCGAAATCCAGACGCTTGTCGCGACGGGGCCTTGTGATATCAAGTCGAAGTGGGGTGGCATTTTCTTTTATGGTATCCACCAAGTCGATATGATTGTGCGTCTGCTCGGGTGTGATATCAGTCATGTGCAGGTCAGCAAGGGCAAAAGAAAAAATCATAGCGCCCAGATTGCCTACAATAATGGCACCGTTGCCACCATGAACCTCGTCGGAGGCGCATCAGCCCCGTTTCATTTGAGCGCAATCGGCGAAAAGGGTCGCATAGATGAACCCATCGTTTCCGATGATAGCCAATACCTGACGGGCGTCCGCGATTTCTGCAAAATGTTTCAGACGGGAGTGACGGACGAGACCGAGCAGTCGATGTTGGGGCCGGTGGCGGTATTGGAAGCGTTGGAAAAATCTGTGTCCCGTAAGGGGCTGGTCAAAGTGAAAATATAAAAACACAATACAGGAGATAGTATACAATGGCATTGCAATTGAAGTCTGTAGAAGAAACGCGTTATGACGCCATCGCACTCGGCGAGATTCTGATGCGTATCGACCCAGGGCAGGTGCCCACAGCTCGGGCGCGTAGCGGACGGATCTGGCATGGTGGCGGCGAGACTAATGTCGCCGAAGGCTTGAGCTATTGTTTCGGTTTACGCGCCGCAGTGCTGACGGCGTTGGTTGATGACGGCATTGGTCGCAATATCGAAAATCAGTTGCGCGAGGCCGGTCTAGATACCTCGCATATTATTTGGTTCAACAATAGCGGCAAAGGCAAATACAGCACTGACGCCAAGGGGACGCTGCACAATGGCATCAATTTTACCTGGGCTGGCAAGGGCTTGTTGCCTTCGGTTACTGAATATTATCGCGCGCACACGCCGGTACGCGAAGTGGGCCCCGGCGATATTGATTGGGATCATCTCTTCGGCGAATTGGGGACTCGGTGGTTTAGCACCGGCGGCATTTATACCTTGCTCTCGCAGAAGACGGCGGATTTGGCATTGGAGGGCATGAAGAAGGCCGGCGAACACGGCGTCGTGCGCTCCTTCGACTTGAACTATCGCAGTAAGGTCGAACCGAGTAAGGACCGCGCCCGCGAGATCAACAAGGGCATCGTACCGCATGTCGAATTCCTGGTCGGTAACCAGGACGATTTTGATGACGCTCTGGGTTATGAGACCGAGAAGGTGCCCAAGGATGCCAGTTTCGATGTGTGGTTAAAGATCTATACTAAGATGCTGCACCAGGTCGCCAACGACTATCCGCAGCTCAAGTATATCGGCACGCAGTTGCGCGGTGCCTTGACAGCTGATCGCATCAACTGGGGTGCGGTGCTCTTTGATGTCGAAGAAGGCGTGATTCACCAGGCGGCGGTGCGCGAGAATATCGAGATTGCCGACCGCACTGGTGGCGGCGATTCTTTTGCCTCGGGCGTGGCTGCGGCATTGATGGAAGGTCTTGGCGCTGACGACGCAGTGCAGTGGGGCGCGGCGCACGGTATTATGGTCCAGGACTGCATCGGTGATACTACCATGGTCACCCGAGCTGATGTCGAGAAGGAAGTTGCTCGCGCGGTTAAGGGCGGCGGCGTTTCGGCACTCAGATAGGGCCCATATAATGCAATTATTGAAAAGCTGTTTGTTGCTATGTTTGATGGCGCTACCCGCGATTGCTGGTGTTAAGGTCGACAAGGTCGACTACCTGGGCTGGGAAGACGCGATTGAGATTAACAATGGTGAGGTGAAGCTAATCGTCGTGCCGGCGATCGGTCGCATCATGCATTATGGTTATCTAGACGGCGATAATATTCTCTGGTCTGATCCGCAGTTTCACGGCAAGGTTTTGCCCAAGGGGATGCCAAATATCGACGAAGAGGGCAACTTCGCCTGGACGAATTTTGGCGGCGACAAGGTCTGGCCGAATGAGCAGAGCGAATTCGAAAAGATAAATGGTCATTCCTGGCCGCCAGATCACGCCTTTGATGGAGCAGTACACGAAGCTAGATTCCTGGCGGACGGCGTGGTGATCACCGGTCCGGTCAGCGAGTATAACGGGGCCCGTAGCGTGCGCGAGATTCGCATGGCAGCCGAGGGGACCCGCGTCGATATCGTGCAACATGTCGAGAAGATCGCCGCAGCGGCCAACGCGGATATTGAGCCGCTGCGATATACGATCTGGAACGTTACCCAGATTCGTCCGCCAGAGCAGACCTTTTACCCGCTCAATCCGCATAGCCATTTTGATATGCGCTACTTTCCATTTGGTTTTGCCGAGAGCGCGGCTATGCGCAACTTCACCATCAAAGGCGATATTGGTATCTTCGTGCCCGATCCGGTGGACGCGCAGAAGACTGGGGCGGATTCTGACCGCTGGCTCGCCGGTATCGTTGACGATGTGGCGATGGTCGAGTTTTTTCGCCGAGATGCGACGAGGCGCTATCCGGACGGCGGCCTGAGCGCGGAGGTCTATACCTGTGCGGATTATACTGAGTTGGAACTGCTTAGCCCGTGGGTCTACTTGCAGGTCGGGGAAGTGCTAACTCATCCTATCGCTTGGGAACTGCAGCGTTTGTCGAAAGATCTAGATACGCCGGATGCTAGGCGGCAAGCCGTTGTCGAATGGCTCGCCGCTAGGGTGGATTGATGGGGCTTGGCAAATATGCATCGCGGACTATTTTGACCGATTGAACCAAACGAAAAGTCCTTTTTTAGAAAATCGGGGTTTTCTCGCGGCTTTCTAAAAAAGCCTAAAATGACCCGTCCCGTGTTTGTGGGGTGGGTCATTGCTTTTGGGAAACTGGCCGGAATGTCTATTTAGCCGTTCTTTAGCGGGTATGGAACGACCCTGGCGTCGCAATTTCTATATCTTGCTGGCTGCTGAGCTCTTTGCGATTATGGGCTTTCAGGCCGTGCAGCCTTTTCTCCCATATTATATCCAGGAATTTAATGTAGCGGACCTAGCCGAGGCACTCGTCTGGACGGGATATATGGGTACGGCCGGCGGTATAACGATGGCTATCTCGTCGCCGATATGGGGTACGATGGCCGACCGTTTTGGCCGCAAGGCGATGGTTGTGCGCTCGATGCTCGGCGGGGGCCTCACCGTGATCTTTATGGCCTATGCCGTGACGGTCGAACAAATCCTAGTCGCTCGGGCGTTACAAGGAGCCTTGGCTGGCACGGTAACCGCCTGTATAACACTGGTATCGACGACCACTCCGAAACAGCACTTGGGTTATGCCCTGGGTTTGATGCAGGGGACCTTTATGCTGGGGTCTTCGCTCGGGCCCTTGCTTGGCGGCCCCTTTATTGAACACTTTGGTTACTATAATTGCTTTCTGGTTTCAGGAGTATTGGTGTTGTTGGCCGGGGTGGCGGTAAAATTATGGGTACACGAGGATTTTCAGCCCGAAGACCGGTCGGGGATCAATGGTGGGGAGCGCGAGTCTTTCTATCAGGGGGCAATGCGGCTTTTCCGCATGCGGGCTTTTCTAATCATGTTGACTTGCATGATGTTAGTGCAATTCGCCTTTGGTGTCATCATGCCGGTGGTGCCTCTTTTTCTGCAGCAGTTGGCCGGCGAGGAAGATATTCTCACGTTGGCGGGTTTGGTTTTTTCGTTGATGGGGCTGGTCGGCGCATTGTCCTCGGTGGTCTTTGGTCGCTGGAGTGAGTATTTCGGCGCCCGGCAGACGTTGCTGGGCGGTTTGGTGTCGACGGCAGTTCTACTCGCCTTGCAAGGGCTATCGATATCGGTGCTAATGTTGGGTGCGCTGATGGTATTGGCGGGATTGGCGACCGGGGCGATCCGACCGGTAACCAGTTCGATCATTACCCGTATCGTTGCCGAGGAGGATCGCGGCAAAGCCTTTGGTATTGTGACCAGCGCTACGGCTTTTGGTTGGGCGTTGGGACCAACGGTTGGTGCCTATATTGGCGCGATATGGGGGTTTCGCACCGTATTTTTTATTACCGCCGCCTTTTTCTCGGTTGTTGCCGGATGGGCATGGCGAGCGATGGTGGATGTCGAACTGGAGGAGCCGGCGCGGAGGGCCTGGTTGCAGACAGTGCGCAACAGGTTGGCGGAACGGCGAGAGAATAAACTTAAAAATAGCGAATAAAACCACCCATTATTAGTGGGTATAGAACAAACAAGGGGCGGGTCTCAAAGACCTGCCCCTTGTGTATTGATCACCGATTTACGGTTATTTCTTTTTGCTGCCTTTGTCGCCTTTACGACCTGGAAAAGTGAGTTCGGCGATGCCCGACTTGTCGAGGTCGCCGATTCCCAGCTTTTTCATCTTTTCGAATTGAGCCTTTGTTGCAGTTGCCAGGGGAAGATTCAGACCTTGCTGAGTCGCTAGCTTGAGTGCGATACCAGAATCCTTGGCGGCGTGGTCAGCGGAAAAATAACACTCGTGATCGCGGATGACCATATCTTCGCCGTCGGTCTCCAACACGCGTGAGTTGGCGCCGGTCTGTGAGAAAACGCTCATCAATGTCTTGAGATCCAAACCGAGTGACTTGCCCAAACCGAGTCCTTCGGCGAGGCCAGCGGTATTGATATTCATTACCATATTGACCAGCGCTTTGACCTGGGCTGCCTGGCCGGCGGTGCCGATATAACGCAAGCTGACGCTCAGTGCGTCGAGGATTGGTTTGACTTTGTTGAATACGCTGCGCTTACCGCCGCACATCAGGTATAGCGTGCCCTGACGGGCTTGGGTGATACTGGAGGCCATGCAACCTTCGAGCGAAGATGCGCCTACTTTTTCTGCGCGCTTTTCTACGAGGACATGTGTCGCCGGTGAGATAGTCGCGCAGTTGATAAAAGTCGTGCCCTTGGCTTCGGTTAACAGCGAGTCACCGGAAACGGAAAAAATTGAACGCATCGAGGCGTCGTCGGTCACAACGGTGATGACTACATCGGCTAGCGCGGTGACCTCGGAAAGCTTTTTAGGCGCTGGACAGCCCAACTCTTTGGCCAAGGCCCGGGCCGAGTGCGTATTGGCATCGAACACGGCGGATATGGTGAATCCGTTGTCGACGAGATTGCGGGCCATATTGGCACCCATCCGGCCCACGCCGACAAAGCCAATTTTAAAATCCTTCTTACTTTTTTTGCGGCGGGTAGTTTTTTTCTTTGCCATTTCGGTCTCCTTGTTAAATTAAGGTTCAAATTAATAGCAATGGGAACATACTGCGCGTATTCGAGATGTTCAATAGTAAAGTCGCTATTTTATAGCTACCTCCGGATACGAACCTTCGGGTATTTATGTTTGAAACACTTGCACTCGTACTGTTAGCTTTAGCCTTTGGTGTATTGCTGTGGACTTTCGTATGGGTGGCCAAGTTGTTTACACAGCGGGCTGAAGTGAAAGAGCGCGCGAAGAAAAAGGCCGTTACTAAAGAACAAACAGCAGCACAGCTTGCAGGGGCAGGGGAGGAAGAGGACGAAGAACCAGAAATGGTTCGCGGGCGCGGTTACGGGGCTAACTATGGGCTCTTGCTCGGCGGTTTATCTTGTGGTTTGTTTTGGCTGTCGCCGTTGGTTCTGGCACTGTCTTTTGTCGGGGGATTTTATAGTGTGCGCGCAATGGCCAATGGGATACGCCATTTTCGCATGTTCGTCTGGCGTGCGCTGTTCGGGCTCGTATTGAACGTCGGGGGGATCGCGCTGCAGTTTTTGTCGATGTTGGGAATCATCCCGCCTCTAGTTTGATGCGCCTGGACGCGGGCTATGTGAGAGTATAGTTTCTGACGATGTAAGGAGAGTATGTGATGAAGACGGGTATTACACAGATTATCCTGGGTGAAATGTCGCTCGACGATACGCTGACCTTGTGCCAAGAAGCGGGGTACGAAGCAGTGGAGTTGGTCTTTGCCGAAGGCAAGGACCTCGACCCGGGCATGGGGGTTGACGAACTGGCACAGGTCGGGCAGAAGTGCGAAGGGGCTGGCGTCGAGATCGGCAGCGTGATCGCCTGGTATGCGGACAAGGGCAGTTTACTCAGCCGAGATGTAAAAGAGCGCGATAAGAGCATAAAATGCTTGCGCCGCTCGCTTGAAATAGCTGGGGCCCTTGGCGTTGACGGGGTGCTATTGCACCCCGGACAATTACAGGCAGAGGGTACCTATCAAGAGGTCTGGAATAACCTGCGAGATGCGCTGATCGATATCGCCCCTTTCGCTGAGGAAATGGGCGCGGCGATTGGCGTGGAGAATGTCTGGAACAAATTCCTGCTCAGCCCGCTTGAAGCTCGGCTCTTCGTCGACGAGATTGCTAGCGAATGGGTGGGGATCTATTTGGATACAGCTAATATGATGGCTTATGGCCATCCCGAGCACTGGATCCGCGAGTTGGGTGACCGCATCAAAAAGGTGCATTTCAAAGACTTCCTGAGGCGCGATCACCGTTTTGTCAGTTTGCGCGACGGCGATACCGATTGGGCCGTAGTTATCACCGAACTACGGGCGATTGGCTACGATTCGACATTGATCCACGAGGTGGGCGGATCTCGCGAGGAACTAGTTGACCTCGGTGAGCGAATGCGCGAGATCGTCGCTTTATAGAGGCATTGAAAGGAAAGCTATACATGGTATTCATACTCAATTGGCGCGACGTACAACCCAAAATCGCACATCTGAGCGCTGTGCATTGGGGTGGTTTTCGCGACAAAGAACGAAACGACGACCCAGATGAGCGCAATTGCTTGCAGAAACTGCAGGGGTTTGCCCGGCATGCGCTGCAAGGCCGAAAGACGTCGGACCACCACAAACACGAGAATCTCGAACAAGTCTATTATGTGCTTTCGGGTCGCGGTGAAGTGCTTTTCGGCGAAGAGCGGTTCCCAGTGCAAGACGGCGACGCGATTTACCTGCCGCCGGGGGTGCATCATCAGATGTTCAACGATATGAACCAAGAGTGGCTTGAACACCATGTCATCAGCCAACAGGTCGAGGGCAATGGTGGCGAATTCGCCATCCGCAATTGGCGCGACGTAGCGCCGGCGGGCGATGGCCAAGGCGCGGTGCGTTGGCATCAATTGGGGCGGGTTGGTGAGGCCGATATCGGTTTTACCCGTGGTTTTCAATCCATCGATCGGGAAGCCGTGCAGCCTAGCGGCAAGACTATTGAACGATGTTATGACGATTTGGAGCAGGTCTATTATATACTGGAAAACAGTGGTGTCCTCATCGCCGATGGCGAAGAATACCCCATACAAGAAGGGGATATGGTCCACGTAGCAGTCGGCACAAAATACACCATCGTGAATCCGCACGCGGAGTGGCTGTCCTATATGATAATGGCCGCTTAACAAGAGGTCGAATCATGGAACTTCAGGATGACTTGCACGCGACGTTGAAAGGCATGATGGAAGCGATAAATACTGGTGCTACCGAGTCACTCGTCGCGCAGATAAAGAAGATCGATGGAATCGGCGAGGCGCTGGGCACTGAGGCCCCGCCGATGTTGCGTCACTATTTGGAAAAGCGGTCCTATGCCAAAGCCTTAGATTTCTTGGAAGGCCGGGATGAAACAGCCGCACCAAACTGTTGACAATCCGATGCGCCGGACTTTTTACGAGACGGTAGCCCGCATTCCGTACGGCAAGGTGGCGACCTATGGCCAGATCGCGACCCTCGCCGGTTATCCGGGACGTGCCCGGCAGGTCGGTTACGCACTCGCGGGAATGTCCGAAGAGTGGGACTTGCCCTGGCATCGGATTATTAATGCGCAAGGCAAGGTCTCGCCGCGCACAGGCAACAAGTTCCATCTCTTCCAATACGAACTGCTCGAAGGTGAGGGCATTGCCTTTGTCAATAATAGCATTGACTTGAACATATATCGCTGGGATCCAGGGGAAACTGACGAGTGAATTCACTCGACAAGCCGATTTTCCGCCTGGCCATCCCGAGTATCCTCACGGCCTTGTCCACACCGCTAATCGGCATCGCCGATACAGCGATGATCGGCCATCTGCCCGATGTCGCTTTTATGGGGGCGGTTTCCACTGCTAATTTGATCTTTAATGCACTTTTCTGGTGCCTGGGGTTTCTGCGTATGGGCACAACTGCGCTGGTCTCCCAGTATCACGGGGCCGGGGACGATCGCGCCAGCGCTGGCATTCTTTACCGGTCACTATTACTGGCATTATTTCTTGGGGCAGTGCTCGTCCTACTAAGCCCCTGGATCAGCCGGGCGGGTTTTGCGCTGGCCGGAGGGTCGGCCGAAGTCCAGCACTGGGGCGGGCAGTATTTTGCAATTCGGGTTTGGGAAGCCCCATTGACCTTGAGCTTACTTACGCTCAATGGTTTTTTCCTCGGCACCGCCAATGCACTTGCTCCGCTTTTGGTCACCATTGTCGCCAATGTAGTCAATGTCGGTGCGGACTACGCGCTTATCTTTGGCCATTGGGGTGCCCCGAAATTGGGGGTTGAAGGAGCCGCTTGGGCTTCGGTGTTGGGCAATGCTTCGGCCTTGTTGGTCGCAGTGCTTCTGCTAATATTTAGATACGGTTCCCATGTTCGAGCCTGGCCCGAAAGGATATGGGACCTGCGGCCAATGCGCCGACTCTTGCAGACCAATTCCTTTCTCTTTGGTCGCACCCTTTGTCTGCAGTGCGCGCAATTTTTAATGCTGGCGATGGTGTCGCGCATGGGCGATGCGCAATTGGCGGCCAATGCGGTGGTGTTGCAGATCTGGGGGCTGGCCAGTTTTGCCGTCGATGGTTTTGCCCATGCCGCCGAGACCCTAGTTGGCAATGGCCTCGGTGGTCGGCGTTTTGTCGAAGCTAGGCAGATGGCGAGGCGGATTATCTTATGGGGAACGGGCTTGGGATTGGGCTTCGGTTTGCTTTATTTTTTTGCGTTACAGCCCATCGCTGCGCTCTTTACCCGTCATAGCGAGGTGGTCGATAAGGTCGCCGCGCTCTATTTGCTGATCGCGCTGATTCAACCGCTGAACGCCGTGGTCTTTGTGCTCGACGGCATATTTATCGGCGCCAATGATATGGGGTATTTATTTAAGGCGATGGCCGTGGCCGCTTTTGCGGTATTTGCGCCGGCCGCCCTGATCCTTGTCTATTGGCTCGATGGCGGATTATACGGTGCTTGGCTGGCCTATAACTGCTTGATGATAGGGCGCTTCCTGACGCTGTGGCCGCGTTATCGTTCAGATGTTTGGTTGCGATCGTTTGTTGAAAAAGACGAGGAATATCAAGCTCAGGTGCATTGAATCATTAAGCCTCAGCTGTGCTCTATTTGAAAAAATAAGATGTTGACATATTGGTCCGTGGTTTATCGAGAGGAGAAACCCATGCCCTTTATCAATCCAGCAGAACTTGCCGGTGTTGAACTCTTTCCCAAAATCACCAGTGGTTTAGTGGCCGGAGAGCATTTAATGCTCTCCTTCTTGGATATGGAAGTGGGTTGTGAGGTGCCTGAACACAGCCATCCGCACGAGCAGGCGGGTTTGATACTTGAAGGGAAGTTGCGTTTTCGCATTGGAAACGAAGAGCGGGTCGCCGGTCCCGGCGATGCCTTTCTGATCCCGCCGAATGTCGTGCATTGGGGCATCGTCGAAGAGGGGCCGTGCAAAGTGCTCGATATCTTCAGCCCACCGAGGGAAGATTATATCGAGCAGTACAATAAATTCGCCGAAACCTCGGCAAAGACGGTCTGGAAATAGATGGACGACCCTCGCTATAGCAATTTTTGGCAGCAACGCTACGAACGCGGCAAGCCGGGATGGGATAAGGGTGAACCTGCGCCGCCATTACTTGGTGCATTCGCTGGCAGGCAGCCGGATTGCGGTGGGAAAATCTTGGTGCCTGGTTGCGGTTTCGGGCATGAGGCCATGTATCTTGTGCATCTCGGCTTTGATGTTGTAGCCGTTGATTTTGCCTCGGCGCCGATTGCTGATCTAAGGATGCGTGCTGCGGGCCTTTCCCTGCTCGCGTTGCAATGCGATATTTTCACTTTGCCGCAACAGTATAGCGGTTATTTCGATCTCGTAGTCGAGCATACCTGTTTTTGCGCTATTCCGCTTGCACGGCGCGGTGAATATGCCAAAACTATGGCAGGAGTGCTGGGCGATGGTGGGCAATTACTCGGTTTGTTCTGGGAACTCGGGGAAGAGGACGGTCCGCCGTTTAATACATCTCCGCAGGATCTACACGATAATTTTGATCCGTTTTTTACATTCGATACAATTGAAAAACCAGATAATTCCTTTCCTGGGCGACAGGATGAGGAATGGCTGGTGCGTATGACAAGGCGGTAAAATGCACATCGTGCTCAATTCAAAATTCTTTGCCGAACTGTCTCCAGAAGCGTTGGCGGACAAGGTCGCTGGGCTCGGCTATGATGGGGTCGATCTATGTGTGCGGGAAGGGCATCCTGTTGATCCGGACAATGTCGGTCAGGTTTTGCCAGCGGCTATTGTGAGTTTGCGGAATGCCGGGTTGTCTTGTCCTTTAGTATCGGCACCGACGACGTTGATGGAACCGGATGATCCGACCGCAGAAAGGCTCTATGCGGCTTGTGCTGAGGCGGGCGTACCCCGGATCAAGATTGGTTATTGGTATTGTAAAGAAGGGGATGATTATTGGGCAGTATTAGATCGTGCCAAAGAAGGGCTTGCGGGTTTTGCGCGTTTAAGCGAGCGCTATGGCGTGCAAACGTGTTGCCATACCCATAGCGGGCCATGCCTCGGTTCGAATTGCGCTGGATTGATGCATCTTATCGGTGATTTTTCGCCCCGTGATATTGGGGCTTATCCCGACTTTGGTCATATGGCGCTAGATGGCGAGGATTTAGCGATGGGGCTATCGATGATCGCTGGCCATTTAAGTATTGCTGCTGCAAAGGATGCGACCCACGTCGGGCAAGTCGATACGGTGCCGCCGCGCGGACCTATCTTTACGCATGTCGGGGCCGGCAGCGTCGATTGGCGGCGAGCGCTGAAATTGTTGGCCGAGATGAAATTTTCTGGACCACTTGTCGTGCATACAGAATATTCATTCGCCGAGGCTATTATCCGCCAAGTCGGCTATGCAGAGCAGCAACCGCCGGGGCTGGAAAAATACGCACGACAGGATGTCGAGGTTTTGCGACAAATCGCCGATGAAGAAGGAGTTGAATCATGAGAATCATGCAGCAGGAAGATTGCCGAAATGTGTTGGTAGTGGCTATAACACCGCGGACAGCGGATCGCGGTATTGATCTGGAAGGTATCAGCCGTAATGTTGGCTATCTCTGTGAGGCGGGGGTTGATTTTATTATGCCAGAATGCGGTACGGGGTTGGTATATGACGCGACCTTAACTGAATACGAAGCTGTTGTCGGCACCTATCTAGATGCCGCAGCGGGGCGGGCTTTGATTGTGCCGGGCATTGGCCCAGGCTACGGTCGTTCGCTGGAGATGGGGCAAATCGCAAGGTCGTTGCGGGTTGCCGGCGTGATGATTATGCCGATTGTCGGGCCAGCTTCCTCCAACGGCGTCGATGTTGGTTTACGCGCTATCGCAGAAAAAACGCAATTGCCGACGATTCTTTACCAGCGCCGCCTCGATATTATGCCGGTCGACCAAGTCGTCGGCTTATGCGAGGTGGATGAGGTGGTCGGTCTCAAATACGCGGTCGACGATCTGGCGGCTTTCAAGCAAATCGTCGACCGCGCTGGTACCAGCGCGGCAATGGTCTGCGGGATGGCCGAGGAGCCTTGTATAGATTATATGACGGCCGGGGCCGTTGGTTTCAGTTCGGGTATGGCCAATTTTTCTCCTCGGATGAGTTTGGCGATCTTGCGACGATTTGCTGCCGGTGATCGCGCCGGGGCCGAGCAGTTGCGCCAACAGATGGTGCCCTTTGAAGATTTTCGCGGGGAACGTGCGGCTCGTTATAGCTCTTCCGCGCTGCACGCGGCGATGGACCGGGCCGGTTTGGCTGGGGGGCCGGTAGTGCCCTTTGCCGAAGACGTGGCGGAAGAAGATCTTAGCCGTGTGCACGCCTTAGTCGACGCCATTATGCAAACGGAAGGTCAATTGAAAGTGGAGGTAGTATGAGCGAGCAAAAAGTACGCGTAGGGCTGGTCGGGGTCGGTGGGGTATGTGCGGCGGTGCACTATCCGGGCTATCAGCAGATTGAAGGAGTTGAGGTTGTCGGGATTTGCGAGCCGAGCGACAGTTTGCGCGCACTGCGGCAACAGGAATGGGGCATTGAGGCCGCCTATGCCCGTATGGAAGATTTATTGGCTGAAGTGAAACCCGATGCGGTGTCGATTGCCACGCCGAATGTCTATCATCAAGAATTGATCTACAAGGCGCTCGATGCGGGGTGTCATGTGATTTGCGAAAAGCCATTGGGTATGGATTTCGCCCAAACGCAGGCGATCTACGAACGTGGCAAGGCTTCGGGACTGCGCCATATGACCGCGTTTACCTATCGCTTCGTACCGGCGATGAACTATATCCGCCACTTGGTGCAAAGCGGTGCGTTGGGGCAGATCCGCCATGCGCGTTTCCAGCGTTTGCAGGATTGGGGGGAACGGGCCATCGGCTGGCGGCAATACAAGGACCAGGCCGGATCGGGCGAGTTGGGAGATATGGGTATCCACCGGCTCGATTTTGCCGAGGATCTATTGGGGCCGATCGCGTCGGTCTGTGGTGGGGCCAAGCAGCTAGTAGCGCGCGACTTGACCAAGGAAGGCGAGGCTTGTCCGCCGCAGGATGTAGAGGATTGGATCGCCTGGATTGCTGAATTCGATAATGGCGCCACTGGGGTTTTTGAAATGGGGAAACTGACGAAGGGCTTTGGTCCGGGCGGCGACCATGACCAGGCCGAGCTCAACGGCACGGAGGCTTCCGCCGTTTATCGCCTGCACAATCCGCACGAGATTCTTTTTGCCCCTCGCGGCGAAGCTTACCAGGTTCGTCCTGTGCCCGAGAAATTTCTCAAGCGGCCCGGCGCGCCCCGCGATCCGACCATTGGTGATCCGGTGGCGACGTTTCGCTACGACCAGGCCTGGGAGTTTATCAGCGCGATCCGCGAACAACGCGAATGTGTTCCTTCTTTTTATCACGGTATGCGGGCGCAGGCGGTTGCCGATTCGATTCTGGAGGCAGCGGCCGAGCGGAGGTGGATCGATATTCCCGATTGCCCCAGGTAATAAGTTGCCATACGACAGGAGCTAATGTCAGATGCTTGCAGATCCCAACGCGTTATATCAAAGAGACGGCTTTTATATTCACGATCAGGCGGTGCTATCACCTGAGGTGGTCGATCCTGCGGTTGTCGGGATGGATGCAGTGCGTGGCGGAGAATATGATACCGGCGTCGCGCCGCAGACCTCGGCCTGGAGCCCGGGCGATGATGAGATGCTGCTGTGCAAAATCGAAAAGCCGCAGATCGCCAATCGCGCGATTATGGAATTGATCTTGGACCCTGCTCTCGCAGCATTGGCCGCCAAGGTCACGGGCGCGAAGTGGATACAAGTCTGGTGGGTGCAGTTATTGTATAAACCGTCTAATACGGCCGGTGCGACGAATGGGGTTAATGTGGGATGGCACCAGGACCGCAATTATTGGGGGGCTTGGCAAGAAGGCAGCGAGCTCTTTACGGCTTGGGTGGGCTTGAGCGAGGTGGGGAAGGATGCCGGGCCGATGAAATTTGTCGAAGGCTCCCATCGTTGGGGTTTATTACAGGGCAGTGATTTTTTTGGCCAAGACTTAGACGGTGTGAAGAGCGAGATGACCCTACCGGATGGAGTTGGTTGGAAAGAGGCCTCGGCCACCATGCCAAAAGGGGGCGTAAGTTTCCACGATTGTCTGACGCTGCACGGCAGTGGGGCCAATATTTCTGCTGGGCCTCGGCGCAGTTTAGCCATTCATATGCGCACGGATCAATCGCGTCCAGTCGATAATAAGAGAGCAGGCTTAACGGCCTATATCGATGATCCTGATTATTGCCCTGTGGTGTGGAAAAGTTAAATTTGTATGATAAATGAGAAAAACTAACATCATTCGTATCATATATGATAATTGATGAATCATATATGATACGAATCTTAAGGCCAATATTATTAATGGTTTAAAAATATATATAAGCTGACTTAATCGATCTTGATATGAAATAGTCTCTAAATTGAGAATTTATTGGACTTAGAGCCGAATACCCTCGTGGTGTTCGGCTCTTTTATTTTTTATAAGTCATTTATAAATAGACATTTATATGTTTATAAATAAAAAATAAAAAAATATGGCATGAACCTTGCGTAAGTAGAGATTAAATAACATAACTTAGAGGAGATACAAAAATGGATACGCTAAGAAATGCCTTAGAAAATCGACCCAATCGCCAAGAGGATTGGTCGGTATGGTTGGAGATGGGATCGGCCGTAGTAGTACTGGCTGTGGTAGCAGCTGTATTAGTTGCTTGAAGGTTATTGGCAGAAGGAGGTTGCAGGTGTTGATACGAAAATCTGAACAATGGCTTGAGGTTGTGCTGCCCTATATCACCCTGTTGTTAACGTGGAAGATCGTCGGCGACAGGGCAATAAATATTTTCATATAAATAGGAGATGAAAAAGATGAAGAATTCCAAGTTTGTTGATGTGCTTTTACAGGCGGTGTTGTTCGCCTTGTCGGCGGTTTTGATCACGATAAGCTTCTACGATACCGGACGGCTATAGAATAATCCACTACCTATGTGGACTGGGGCACGGCTTTAGGACTGTGCCCCTTTTTTCTGCCTATTGCGCGATGTTCAACAAAGCGCCGGATGCTGGAAAAAAGTAGGTCGGCATCGGGTTCAGTGCTGAGGATGTGGTTCGAATTTTGTAGTAAGATGAGGCCTTTTTTTTCGCTGCCGATCTGGTTGTAGATCGCGAAACCGGAATCCGGTTCGACCGTGCCGTCCCGCATGCCCATATAGGTTCGGCAGGGCGTTGTGATATACGGTAGCTGAGGACGGACCTCGCCGATAAGGCGGTATAATTCGCCGAGCGCTGCCACTGGCATAGCCGGGTAGCTGAAAAGGCCGTGCTGCTCGTAGTATTGCAAGGTGGCCGGTGATTTGGCGATCTTGTGGATCAATACGCGCAGCCAAGGCGTTAGAAAAAGAAAGCGGGAGCGGACCTCAAACGAGGGGGCCAGTAAGCAGAGACCGGCAAGCGGTTGTTCGCTGGCGAGTTGGCAGCACAGCACGCCGCCCATCGACAGGCCGATTGCGACGATTTGTTCGCAGTGTTCAGCAAGTTCCCGATAACCGGATAACACGCTTTCGTACCAGTCGTGTCGGGTCGTGCGGGCGAGGTCGTCGAGGTGTGTTCCGTGACCGGCAAGACGTACTCCTTGGATGCTGAAGCCGGCTTGGTGAAGGTGGTCGCCGAGGGGGCGCAGTTCCGTCGGCGAGGCGGTAAATCCGTGTACTAGCAATACGCCCACCGATCCTCCTGCGAGGTGGTAGGCGGGCACGCGTATATCAGTCACGGTGCATTTTGTGTCGCAAAAGGGTCGTGGCGAGGAAGAGCGCGCAGGCAATCAATAGCACATCACCAAAACGCGAATAGATCGTTTGCTCCTGGTATAGGGGCACGTCGACGCTGAAGGTTTCGGTGGTAAAAAGCTCGGTGGCATAGGCGGTGCGTCCGTTGGCTTCGATCATGCCGGATATGCCGGTATTCGCTGCGCGCACCACGGTGCGGCCGCTTTCGACGGCCCGCAACACGACCTGTGCCCAATGTTGGTGCGGCGCAGCGGTAGTGCCAAACCAGGCGTCGTTGGTGATGTTGACGAGAAAATCGGGATTTTGCTGCATTAGCGCTCGGGTAATTTCGGGAAAGATCGATTCATAACAAATAAAGACCCCAAACGAAATATCGCTGCCTGGCAGGGTGAGTGCTTTGTGTTGTTCGCCGTGGGTAAAGGCGCCACTTTCCGCCGTCAGGCCTTCTAGGTATTGAAAGAGCCATGGGAAGGGCAGGAATTCGCCGAAGGGGACGAGGTGGACCTTGTCTGCAGAATCGGCAATTTTGCCGGTTGCATCCAATAGAAACGCGCGGTTGTAGGTCGGCGCGTGATTGTCTTGGTAGTCTCCTTTGAGACTGCCAACCAGAATTGGTGTGCGTAACTCAGTGGCTAAGTCGGTTATCGAATCGGTAAAAGGGGCGTAAAAGGGATCGCCAAAATAGAGCGGCAAGGCTGTTTCCGGGTAGAGGATCACGGCAGGTTGCTCTGCTATCGCCAGTTGGCGGGTGAGCTCGGCGTAGTGATTCGTAGTCCAGCTAAGGCGGTTCACCTTCCACTTGCGGTCTTGGGAGATATTGCCCTGGACTACTCCGACCTTCAGGCTCGGCGGTTGTTGTTCTTCGAAGCTGTGTAGGCGGTAGAGGCCCCAAAGGTGGATTGAGGCCAATAGCACCAGCGGCACTGTGAGGTAGGCAGCGATGGTGCGGTGCCAGAGTGCCTGCGCCAGCGCTGCGTTGAACAGGACGATAAGGAAGCTCAGGCCGTAGACTCCGGTGATGGCGCTGAATTGCAGCAGAGGCAGATTGAGATATTGAGAGTAACCTAGTAGTTGCCAGGGAAAGCCGCTGATCATCCAGTTTTGCACCCATTCCAACAGGACCCAAATGCTTGCGGCCTTCCAGGCGAAAAGCGGCGTTTTGAAGTCTAGTCGGATGCAGGCCGCCGTAAAACAGGCGACATAGAGCGCCATGTAGAGTATCAGCAGGATCGTGGTGGAAGCGGCTTCGATCAGCGAGAGGTTGCCGTAGAGTTGTAAGGTTTCGCTGATCCAGTAGGCTCGACCGCCCCCCCAGGCGATGCCGGAGATAAGGCCGAGTGAAAAATGTTGTGCTGCGGGTAGCCAATGGCGGGCTAAAAGCAACGGCAATAGGCAAAGCCAAGCGAGAAAGTAATAATCAAATTTAGGGATGCTAAGCGTAAAGATCAGGCCCGATAGCAAGCCGGGGAGGAGCAAGGGAAAGCGGAACAGGGACGATAGCCACAGCTGCAATTCAGCGCCCTTGGTGCCAGTCTTCGAGGCTGCTGCGCAGCTTTTGCAACCCACTTTCTTCAAGGGCGGCCATTGCCTCCCGGGAAATGCTCATGCGTGAAGCGGCTTGGCCGGGGGACTGTTTGTGCTGGTAGCGCAGTTCGATGGTGCGCATCTCGTCGTCGGTCAACTCTTGCAGTGCCCGGTGCACGAGTTGTCGTAACTCCTGTGCTTCTAGGCGGTCTTGCGCGTCTTGCGGGATGAGCAGCGAGACAAAACGTTCGTCGAAATTGGTGCGTTCGGGCGGGGCATTAGTGATGCTGTCGGGGATTTTTTGGTAGATGGCCATCGCAGTCAATTTCCGATCCGATATTTGTAAAAATATAAAATCGGGAAGCCGCTTGTGGCTCCCGGGCAAAACCGGCCGACGGGATGGAAATGTCGCTGGCCAGTCTGAGCAAAAGATACGGTTCGACCGCATATTTTTGCAAACCCTAACAAAAAAGATGGGCTTTACCTAGGGTGCCGATTTGATGCTCTTGGGTGAAATTTGCAATGGCTCAAGGTCGGTGCAATCTTTATCTTCACCTCAATTCACCGATAGATAATAAAACGAGGTTTTATGAGCAACATACGCAATGCAGGGCATCCACATTTCGACTGTCCTTTAGACTATTGTGCACATTGTCCCAGCGGGGCCCGATGACCACTGAACTTGTGGGCCATTGGCCGCTCGCCGGGGATACCCTCGATGTATCGGGTAAGGGTAACCACGGTGAGAATCGCAACGTAGATTTGACGGGACAGGGGCCGGCAGGGCAAAAAAATGGCGCGGCCGTTTTCGATGGTAGGCGCAGTGAGATTTTGGTGCCGGACAGTCCGTCGCTGCACACTGGCACCGAGGATTTTTCGATTGCCGCGCATATTTACACCGAGGCGGACATCGACGACCCCATCGGCGATATCGTCTGCAAGTTTGATCCAGAGCATCGCAACGGCTTTAATCTGGGGTTAAAACGGCACTCTGCCGCCTGTACTAGTTTATCGAATTACCGCAATCTACATTTTGGTATAGACGATGGCCGAATTGACGAGATGTGGGCCGATTGCGGACAGCCCGGTGAGGGATTATTCGTAATGGCATTGGCCGTGCACGAGGGCCATCTCTACGCCGGGACCTGCGAGTCGGCGGCTGATGGCACCGGCCATGTCTTTCGCTATCTGGGCAATGGTCGCTGGGAAGATCTTGGCTCGCCGGACGGGGCGAACGCGGTGATGAGCCTCGCGCCTTATCGGAGCGCGCTCTACGCCGGCACAGGTCGGCTCAAGCTCCTAGGGTCGTCCCTGCCCCCGTCGAGTAACGATAACGAAGGGGGAGGGGTCTTTCGTCTTGAGGGCAACCGCTGGGTGAACTGCGGAAAAATGGGCGGGGAGCGCGGTGCCTACGCCGAGTACTGTCATGATACGGTGCATGCCCTTGAGGTCTTTCAAGGGCGGCTCTATGGTGTGGGCTTGTATGCCCAGGGCTTGTTTCGCTATGAGGGCGGTTGTGACTGGACCGATTGCGGTAGCCATGGGAGCCGCCTAATGACGTTGGGCACTTTTCGCGGTGATCTGCACGTGCTGGAAAATGGCAGTGGGGTCTACCGATTTAGCAGCGGTGAGGACTGGACGAAATGGACGCGTATGGCTGCGCTGCCCGGTGTCACACAGGTCTATTCGATGGCGGTTTATGAGGGCAGTATGGTCGTTGGAACCTGGCCGGAGGCGCGGGTTTTTCGCTGGGCGGCCAATGGCGAGTGGATCGATATGGGGCGCTTGGGCGAAGAGCTTGAAGTAATGGGCATGGCCGTCTACAATAGCACGCTCTATGCCGGTACCTTACCGCTGGGGCAGGTGTACCGCTACGATGGAAATGGTCAGTGGACGTGTACGGGGCAACTCGATACCACGCCCGATGTTAAGTTCCGCCGTGCGTGGTCGACGGCGGTTTATGACGGCAAGCTCTACTTCGGCACCTTGCCTGCGGGGCGGGTGATGTCGTTGGAGGCGGGGCGCAGTGCAACGCTAGACAGTGCCTTGGCACCGGGGTGGCGGCATCTGGCCGCTGTGCGCAGCGCAGGGATATTGACGGTATATGTCGACGGCGAAGTAGTGGCCGAATCTGCCGAATTCGCAGCGGCTGACTACGATTTGCGCAATAACCAACCACTGCGCATTGGTTGCGGTCAACATGATTATTTTACTGGGCGTATTGCCGATTTGCAGATCTATCGTGGCGCTTTGCGGGCAGATGAAGTACGGGGGATTACAGGCTGATCAAGTATCGGACCGCAGGTGCAGAACGAGAAAACGCAATCCTACATTAATTCAGAAGGTTGCGTTGCTCAAAATTTGGCAGCGGGGCCAGAATTTGAACCTCCCTTGGAAGCATCTACAAAAAATAAGCTTTCACCACAGACTTGGGCAAAATATCGGCAATGGGGTGCTTGCACCAGTAAGGCCGAGCGATTTGAGCGAGCAGAACTAGACATGATCTGGCTCCGCTCGCAGGTATTGGGCGCCAACGTACCAGATTGAATCGGGGCGGCTAATTTTTCAACCCAATCCGTGTAGTATTGCCTTGCTGGACAATCAGATTGAGTGCGGTATATTATCTCTGTGGTTCAGTCCAATAGGCCTCTTCACGGAGCATTGCTGCTCGCCGGTAATTCGTCTATGATAGCACTGTTTGATTCTTTGGATGTTGCTTTAGGTCTTGTCGCTTTCATGGTGGCGTATCTGCTGGTCGGGATTCCGATTAAATTTGCTGGATCGCATCGCTTGGGCAAAACCTATGGCGCAGTGTTCTATCTCGGAGTTCCCTGCTACTCTCCCACCACATGGGATCGCAGTCCGAAATTCTCTCCCAAGTTGATCTGGCCAGCAGTGCGCTCGCTATTATTTTGGGGTGTTCATTGCGCGGTAGCCTACAGTGTGTATTGGTACCTAGTAAAAAATTTCGAGCCCTCGCCCCTACAGCGCTCCTATATGGCTCTCTTGCCATTTTACGCCTTCTCCGAGACCTTCGCAGCGGTGTTACGCATCTTTTTTCTGCCAGCCGGTCGGGTATTGTGCCCCGTGCACGCGCGGCCCTTATTGGCGCCTTCGCTTTCCAAGTTCTGGGGCCGCTACTGGAATCGCTGGGTTAGCGATTGGCTGCGCCATTTGATTTTTGCACCACTGCTGCGCACGCCCTATAGAGCGGCCTTCGCGGTGTTTGCCGTTTCGGGTCTTTGGCATGAAATTGTGTTGGAACTGCCCTATTACTTGGCTGGACATTCACCCACATTTGGCTCGATGACGCTGTTCTTTCTACTGCAGGGGCTGGCGCTTATACTTGAGCCGAAGCTGATCCGTAGTCGCCCCGTCCTGCGCCGAATCTACGGCTTGATCGCGGTGATCGTGCCGTCGCCACTGCTTTTTAACGATGCCTTTCTCTGGGCTTTTATGCTCTGAGCATTACCGTCTCTGTGTGATTTTTCTATTCTTTGATCAATAATATCGGGCAATATTTATGCCGCAGTGCTGGAAGAAATTGATGTGGAACATACCGACACCGACCAAGTCGTAATGTTGGGTTTGCAGCTGGGTAGAATTTCTCTGTAGGACGAAGGACGTGTGTGCGGACCAGCCCCCCAACGGTGGGGAGCAAACTAATCAAAAATTTCCCTTAAAAAAAAGCTCTAATAGCGTAAGGATCCACAAGCCCTCAACGGCTTCCGCCTCTACTGTGAAGCTCTGGTGGCGTTATAACTTACGCTACCTGCAGTAAGCGATGACTTAGTAATCATGGCACCCATACAGCCACACTTAGCAGGGCAGTCACAGAAGTGTACGCAGTACTGGCCACCTCAAATTGTGTCTGCGAGCCTGCATGCGACGAAGAGTGCGGATGCAATAGCAGCATAAAATCTGGTGACACTTATCCGCTGCAGTGGGGTTATACTTGCACAACTAAGGTCAGTTATACTCATTTTCGATGAGGAGAGATGGGTGGTCGTGAATACCTTTTCGTGCCCAATTATTGTAGTAGTTCTTACCGCTGTTTTGATCTCATACCACACACGGGCTGAGGCACGAAATGAGATAAATTCCACTACTAAGGTCACCATACAGAGTACGATCACGCGATCGGTCAGCGGTTTTATACGCGACGATGCCAGCGGCGAACCCATCGCCTATGCCAATGTCTTTCTTGCAGGAACCCCGCATGGATCTACCACCAGTGAAGAAGGGTATTTTGTCCTCTCTGATATAGTCCCTGGATCATACAAACTCAGCGTGACCATGATAGGGTATCGAGCCATTATCCATGAACTGACGCTCGCAGAGACACAGAATTCAAGAGTCGATATCCGACTTACTGAAGATATTCTGCAAACTGAAGGGGTCACGGTCGAGGCCTCGTACTCGGAGTTGAAAAAATCGGTGCAGAGTAGCCAGATTAAGCTCGATATCAAGGAGATTAACTCGGCACCGGCTTTTATCGAAGCCGATGTTATGCGTACGCTGCAGATGCTACCCGGTGTCCAGACCGCCAACGATTTCTCCAGTGCGCTCTATGTCCGCGGTAGCACCCCGGATCAGAATCTGATCCTCCTCGATGGCATCACCGTCTACAACCCTTCGCATCTCGGGGGCATCTTCTCGACCTTCAATACCGATGCCATAAACGATGCCAGATTTCAAGCCGGTGGATTCCCGGTCCGCTACGGGGGCAGGATGGGGGCAACGTTGAATATCGTCAATCGCGAGGGCAATACCGAGAAAATTTCAGGCTCCGGCAATATTTCCTTGATCTCTTCCAAGGGCTTGCTCGAGGGGCCGATTCCGACCATCGGCCCGGTGCAGGGATCTTGGATGATCTCGGCCCGTCGCACCTACCTCGACCAATTGGTCGAGCGTTTTTCCTCGCTTGAATTCCCGTATCACTTTTACGACTACCAGATAAAGACCAATCTAGAGATCGGACCGAACCATCGACTGACCTACAGCCGGTTTTACGGTAGGGATGTTCTCGATTTCTCTTACAGCGAACGGAATACTATCCAAAACCGGATAGAGAGATCCGTCAGCACATTGGACTGGCCCTGGGGCAATCGCACCAACGGGCTCACCTGGCGCTGGATTATCGCGCCAACGCTCATCGCTAAGACCTTCCTATCCACCAGCGATTACCGTTTTGAATTCGATTTTGCAAACGAGACCACCGAGCAACTGACCGCGCCTGGCTCTGCGGTTATTAACCGCGAAAAAGTAAATTTTGAAGTCAAAGATAACATTGACGATCGCAATATAGATAGCGAGTTATTGTGGAAAATAAACGAAGAGCACGATCTGACAACCGGTATCCAGCACAAAGAGGTTTCGTTTGATCTCGACCTCACCTTCGGGATAACCACGTTGGACACCTCTTTGCAGTGGAACCCCTTAGCGATCAATAGCAAAACACGCGAAAGCGCCTTTTATATCCAGTACCGCTGGACCATCAATCCAAGGCTGAGCGTACTGGGCGGCCTGAGGGCTACCGACTACAGTCTGCACGACAAACTGTATCTGGAGCCGCGTATAGGAGCGAAGTTTGCCGCGACCGAAAAACTATTTATCAAGTACAACTGGGGACTCTACCGACAATTCCTCGTCACCGCCAACAGTCCAGACGAGGTGTTTCGCATTGTTGATCTGTGGTTTGGCGTGCCCGGTGACAGAAACGCTCCCCTGGCGACCCACAATATTTTCGGGGTCGAATACCTCAGCAACTCCGATCTGCTCCTGCGCCTCGAAGCCTATCACAAGGGTTTTGACCATCTCCTGACTTTGAAGAATGATGAAGGAGGGGACGACGAGCAGCTAACCGCATTAAACGACTTCTGGGACACCGACGCAGAATCTTATGGTCTCGAATTACTCATCAAGAAATCAGCTGGACGGGTACGCGGTTGGATCGGCTACACCTATGCCCGAACTCAGTATTTTACCCCACTCAGCGAATGGTACGCACCAAATTTCGATCGCACCCATACGCTCAATATGGTCGCCACCCTCGAGTTTGAAAAACGAGGTCAGCTCAGTGCCTCGGCTTCATATGCCACTGGCAATCCCCATACCCCGCTGCAGGGCCGAGCTTCCCAATGGACCCACGACCTCAGCGATATTCCCCAATGGTCTTCGGCAAGCGCTTATCTGGTCGGTAGCAAGAACTCGGCTCGCCACAAACCTTACTTCCGCGTCGACCTCGGCTATGTCCGGCCATGGGGTCCTGTCGATATCGTCGTCCAGGCGATCAATATCACCGATCACGTCAATCCACTAACCTATCAATACCGGACCCAGTCTGATCCCAACACTGGAAATAAGTATGCCGCGCAACGTCGTATCGTATCGATGTTTCCACCCATGCTTAGCTTTGGAGTCAAATTTGCCTTCTGATATTCACCGTTTGATTCTGCTTTGTGTCCTATGCACTGCGATTACTGCATGTGTAAATCCGCAATCGACCGAATGGGAAGACCTCGCACACGACCGGGAGCCCGTATTGAACGTATTCGGTCTCATTTCCCTCGATCCTCAACTCGAGAGTTTTGTCCGCCTCTACCGCTCTACAAATCTGAGCGAACTAAGCGAATTTCGCGTCGACCCTTTTGCCGTTGCCGATCAGAATCAGAACGGTGAATTAGACGACAACGAACTGCTCGCCTTGGTCGACAGCAATGGCGACGGCGCAATTAGTGACGGAGAATGGCTTGCTATCGCCGACCTTGACCAAGACGGCACCGTAGACGAAGAGGAGTGGCAAGACCTCTTTACACCGCGCTATGAACCGGCTGCAGTTATCGCGAACGCCTATGTTGTCGTCTTTGCCGGATCAGACTCGACTCTGTTCGAATGGCGTGCGGAACGTCAAGCTTATTATTCTAGTTCTTCCGACTTCGCCACCAAGCCAGAAACGCACTATGGGATAGAAATTACCGCATCTGGTTTCAAGAGTATCGTCGGCAGTCTCATCACACCACAGATGCCCATATTCGCCGTCGAACTACATCCCGACACGTTGAAGGTCGGTCTCAGTCAGACCGTCAATCTTTCCTGGCAATCAGGTATTATGGGCAAGGGAGTACTTACTGGCAAAATGCTCGGTGAGGCAATTGGAGTCGATGAGAGTAAAGACGCAGACCTCGATCTTCAATGCGTCAGCCTCTACAAAGTGGTCGATCTTGAGGAGGGGACCTATACCACAGATTCTGTTTTCTGTGACCGAAGTTTTACACGACCCTACCTGCTGCGTTTAACGGCCATCGACGCTAATTATTACGAGTACTTCGTCACCGGTGAAGCTCGCGATTACGCCAATATCCTCTTACCATCCAATACAACTCAGGGCTGGGGAGTTGGAATCGAAGGGGGCTACGGAGTTTTTGGGGCTATTGCCAGTGATTCGATGCAGCGGATAATCTCGGTGGAACCGTGGGAAGAATAGACTCACAGGATCGTGTATAAAACGCCTCAAAACTATCTGACCGCTTTTACTCCAGTCTGATACGCATCGTCCCACCGTTCAGCGCATATCCTCTTGCAGCTTACAGCTCAGATGATTGCTTCGAATTATCTATTAATCAATAAAAAATCGTATTTTCTTCCATCCGCAGCGCCCAATTAGTGTTTTTTTTATAAAACTCTTTTAAGCAAAAGGTCAAATACCTTAACCAGACGACAAGGCGAGGAATATGAGTGCTATAATGTGGGCCATCGGGCTGTTCTCAACACTGATCGGCTGTTTACCCGAGGGCGGAAACGAGAATGTGAAATCTGCGACGACAGAACATAGGGAGGTGACCTTGGCACCTGTAGATACAGTACAGACGAGCAAGCTATTGCCACCTGTTGTAGTTGCCGAATACGACCTAGTCGCTCTCGAACTTGCTGGTGCATTCGCAGATATTGCTCAACGCAATGTACAGGTCGAGAACGATCCGCTTTACAAAAATGGGCCACGGCGTTTTCGCGGTTACGCCCTCAACGAGGTGCTAGATCGCCTGGAAGGTTTTTCAAGTTTTTCGCCGCGCAAGCATAGCTTGGTCTGGGTTTGTGCAGACGGATATCGAACTACCTACGAATTTCACTCAATCACTGGAAACGGCGGTGTTCTCGCGACCGGACTGACTGATACGAAGGACCACGAATGGCAATCTTATACGCATGGTAAGAGAACCATGGTGCCAGCACCTTTTTATCTAGTTTGGGAAGGGGAAGGCATCAATAAACAGCGCCCCTGGCCCTATCAACTGACCAAGTTACAGATTGTCTCCACCGAACGAATCGCGATGCGTCTTTCCACCCCAGATCCTGAAGCGCACGGGGAAGGCGAACGACTCTACAAGAAACACTGTATGAGTTGCCATTCTATGAACCTGATTGGCGGAATTATGGGCCCCGAAATGAACGTTCCGCGAAACATACTAGAATACCGATCAGAGAGCGACTTTATCGCCTTTGCTGCCAATCCTCAAGCTTTTCGCGCGCGTAGTGCAATGATCAAAATGCGATATTTGGGAGAGGATAAACTCAAAAAGATCACCGGTTATGTAAAATCGATGTCAGCGCGAAAAGTCTGCGTAACTGCTATGGGCTGTGCTGAGTATGCTGATGGGCTTGAGTAATGGCGTTTGATGCTGTTCAGCTTTGCACACGAGTAACTCGAAGCACGGATGAATCTCAGACGAAAACATTCAAAAAACTTGGCGTATAATAAATTAGGCAATAGATATCATAACTTATCTTCATACTTTCAGATGGAGTAGTATATATGTCGAGACAATTTTATCTCCTACTGAAGCACAGCCTGTTGAGCGTCGTTGTCTCAATGCTCGTAGCGGTTGGTGAGACCAATGGCCAAACGGATTGGCCCGCTTTTATGGGGTTGCAAAGAAATGGTCTATCGAATGAAATTCATATTTTTTCAGCAGAGAGTATTAAGCTACAAGTAGAATGGCTCCAAGCACTAGGATCTGGCTATTCTGGTGTGGCCGTAGCTGCAGATATTGCCGTGGTCATGTATTCGAAAAATCAGCTTGATTATGTGCAGGCCTTTACAGCTTCAACGGGTAATAAATTATGGGAATATACCATTGGCCCAACCTACAAAGGCCATGGAAATTCTCAAGACGGTCCCCTTTCTACTCCGGCACTGAGCGAAGATTACGTATTCTGCCTAACGCCGCACGGTACTTTACTGGCACTTGAACTGAGCAGTGGTTCCTTAGTATGGGATCGCGATCTAGTTAAAGAGTTGGCTGCCCCGCCACCCCACTGGGGCTTTGTCACCTCTCCTCTCCTCTTTGAAGACATAATTATACTCATGGTCGGCAGTGCCGAGGACGGTCTGCTGGTCGGTTTTGATCAGCAAACCGGCAAGATACGTTGGCAACAGGGTGAAGACTCAGTGCGTTATCAATCACCGACATTAGGTAATGTGCACGGCACCCCAACCGTTGTTGCTGCCGGCGACAGTGCCTTAGTCGCTCTTGACCCGACAAATGGAAAAGTGTTCTGGCATCATATCGTGGAAGGCGGCTTCGCAGATGGTACTACGCCGATTGTGATTTCTCCCGATAAGATATTGCTCCGCTCGGCGCAAAAAGGTCTGCTGCTTTTACAGGTTAAAAAAACGCCACCATTTGAGATTGAAACGGTGTGGACAAATCACAGAGTGAAAAATTCATACGGCCTGCCACTAGTATACGAAGACCATATCTACGTCTATAGCGGCCAATTCTTGAGCTGTGTTTCAATGCAGAGTGGAGAGATTGCCTGGAAATCACGCTACCCTGGAGATGGTTTTATCATCGCGGTAGATCGACATCTGGTTGCTTTGACTAAAAAAGGTCGAGTACATGTAATTGAAATAGATTCTCTTGAGTACCGTGAAAAAACGTCGTTGCAGGTCTTTGATGATCTTGCATGGACACATCCCAGCTTCAGCAATGGTAAGATATACGCTCGTAGTTATGGGCAAATTGCTCGAATTGGTGTGAACCGGTTAAAAGAAAGTAGCGCAGCGAATAGTATGTCTGTAGTAACAGAATCGAATTTTCTCAGTTGGGTTAAACGAGTCGAAAGAGTTCCTGTTGCTCAAAGAACGGCACTGATTAGTCAGTTTATGGAAAATCAGCTGTCGTCCCCAATTGTTGAATCGGAAGGGGTGGTTCACTTTGTCTATCGGGGCGATGCAACCGATCTGGCAATTAGTGGAGACCACGTGGGACTCTGGGATGAGACACCTATGCAGCGCATAATGGGGACCAACTTTTTTTATTCGACCAGTCGCCTTGAGCCTGCTAGTCGGATTAAATATAGATTCATTAAGAACTATGAAGAAAAAGTGTTGGACCCTCTTAATCCACTTCGGGTCGAAGATACATTAGGGGGAGATGTTATTGAATCATTTTCCTGGTTATCGCTGCCTGGTTGGTCTGCTACATCCTTTGATACCAAAGAACACGTACAGCGCGATACGCTCGAGAGTCGACAAATTGATAGTGCTATCATGGGGACTCAGCGCGAGGTGGAAATATACTTACCGCCAAATTATAAAAATACCGAGAAAAGCTACCCTGTAGTCTATTTGCACTTGGGCACGCTTGGGCGCCGCTTAGGGCATATTGATCAAGCCGTTGATCAACTCATTCGACAAAAACGCATCGATCCAATCCTGCTTGTTTTGATACAAGAAAATTCTGCTGGATACTACCGGGAAATATTCTGGGATACGGAATCAATGCAGAAATATGCCGAGATGTTCGTTGAGGAAATTGTTCCATTTATTGATCAAAATTACCGCACTGTGCAAGATCCAACCGGTCGGACAAATATAGGTATGGGATTCTCTGGCTGTGTCGCTATGTACAGCGGATTAAAATACCCGAATAAATTTGCTCATCTAGCGAGTCAATCAAGCGTTTTTTGGGATCGGGGCGGTGAGGAATTAGTTGCTGATCTAATCGAAAAAAAGAGCAATAGACCTGCTAAGATTTACCTGGAATGGGGTAAATATGATTTCAAACGCCATCATATGGATGTGTTGGGTATTAGAGAGCGCAATCAGCGTTTCTATACTTTGCTGGCGCACGATGGACAGGTGTTGGCGGGGGGAGAGGTTAATGCGGGATTTGGTTGGTCTAGCTGGAGACATCAAATCGACGAAATGCTAGAATTTTTTTATCCCTATTCATATTAGATGATTTTTTTATTCCCATTCATCTACAAAAATTAGGCTTGTTGCATTCATTGGGGTGATGGGTTGAAATGAGACAGACAGACTTGCAACTGGACACACAAATTTCTGATGTATTCTGTGTATGATGTATTCTGTGTATGATGTATTCTGTGTATGATGTATTCTGATGTATATTGTTGAAAGAAAGCTGTAGTACGAGCGCTACGACGGGAGTGGGGCGACTACGCCCAGGCGACGCAGCCGGTTATAACCGGTTAGCAACAAGCGCTATAAAAATATCCAGCGTATGCTCTAGCAAGTTATTCAAGATCCTTCGTCGCTGGGGCCATTAATGGAACCATAAGCGCGTCTATCGTATTGAATGTCGGCTGAATTTAAATAAGCGATCTAAATTGCTTGCTCGAGTGTTTTCTTTGCCGTTATAAGCACCGTCAACTATTTGACTTAGATTGTGAAGTTGCAGTATATTACTGCTATTACCTGGCATGAAATTTACAATGCGCAATAGGTCTGCTGTATCCCCTCACGCGGACATCTGGCAAGCCGACAACTAACCCATATCATATTAAAACTATGTATCAAGACTATACCATTACGCACCTCAGGCAACTTGAATCTGAAGCGATTTATGTTCTTCGTGAAACTGCAGCTCAGTTTGAAACCCCCGTCTTGTTATTTTCCGGTGGCAAAGATTCTATTGTGATGGCGTATTTGGCCAAAAAAGCTTTTTGGCCGGCAAAGCTGCCATTTCCCCTCATGCACGTCGATACCGGACACAATTTTCCGGAAACGATAGAGTATCGCGATGCCTTTATTGCCACACTTGGAGCAGACTTAATCGTTGCATCGGTTCAGGAAGCAATTGATACAGGCAAGGTCATCGAAGAAAAAGGCCCTTATGCAAGTCGCAATAGCCTACAGACGGTGGCGCTGCTCGAAGCGTTAGAAGCCGGTCAGTATGATGCTGCACTCGGTGGCGGCCGTCGCGATGAAGAAAAAGCGCGGGCCAAAGAACGTTTTTTCTCGCATCGTGATGCCTTTGGTCAATGGGATCCCAAGAATCAGCGACCAGAGCTGTGGAATATCTTTAACGGGCGCAAGCACCACGGTGAGCACTTCCGTATCTTTCCGCTCAGCAATTGGACGGAAATGGATATTTGGCAATATGTCAAAGCCGAAGATATTGAGTTGCCGAATCTTTACTTTTCGCACCAGCGCGACTGCATTGTGCGGCAAGGGGTCATCATGGCAGTGACCGATTTTATTGAGGTGCAAGCGGAAGAAGAAATAGAGAATATGACGGTTCGCTTCCGCACCATTGGTGATGCAACATGTACTGGAGCCGCACTATCGACCGCCAGTAGCCTAGAGGCAATTATTGCCGAAGTGGCTGCGGCCCGACAAACTGAGCGCGGTACCCGCGCCGATGATAAACGCTCAGAAACCGCCATGGAAGATCGCAAAAAAGAAGGCTACTTTTAGCCCTCGTGCCGTTGGTAAACAAAAGAAGTCAGGTTCGCTATTCACCGTTCCTACAAATAGATCTTCAATTCCTCTTCAAGTAGATAAAATGAGCGAAAATACGACCGCAGGTTATCTCAATATGGACCTTTTACGGTTTACTACTGCCGGTTCTGTTGACGATGGCAAGAGTACGCTAATTGGGCGCTTATTATATGATAGTAAAGCCATATTTGAAGACCAGCTTGAAGCCATAGAACAAAACTCTAAGGCTCGCGGCGATGAGAATATTAATCTCGCCTTATTGACCGACGGGTTGCGTGCTGAACGCGAGCAGGGGATTACCATTGATGTAGCCTATCGCTATTTTGCAACCCCGAAGCGCAAGTTCATCATTGCGGATACCCCAGGGCATATTCAATATACCCGCAATATGGTAACCGGTGCTTCTACAGCAAACCTGGCGATTGTTCTAGTGGATGCACGCAAGGGTGTAATTGAGCAGACCTGTCGCCATGCTTTTATCGCCGATTTATTACGTATCCAGCACATTGTGGTCTGCGTAAACAAAATGGACTTGGCCGATTGGTCGCAGGAAACTTTTGATAATATCGTCGGCGATGTAAAAAAGTTTGCTTCGCGCCTTAATAATATCATAGACATAACCTTTATACCGGTTAGTGCCCTGCTGGGTGATAATATTGTCGATCCATCAGAGCACATGAACTGGTACGAGGGACCGACACTACTCTACTATCTCGAGACCGTATACATCGGCGCTGATGCAAACCATGTTGACGCTCGCCTGCCGGTACAATGGGTTATCCGGCCGCATTCGGATGTGTGGCATGATTTTCGTGGTTTTGCCGGTCGTATTGCCGGCGGTGTGTTTAAACCCGGAGATGAAGTAACGGTTCTACCGTCCGGATTTCAAAGTAAAGTAAAGGCCATACATACTTTAGACGGCGAATTAGCAGAAGCATATGCCCCCATGTCTGTAGCGGTAACTCTGGTTGATGAAATAGATATTTCGCGCGGCGACATGTTGGTTAAGCCGAACAACCCACCCGTACCGCACCAGGATATTGAAGCAATGATCTGTTGGTTTTCCGCAGAAAAGACGCTTGCGGCCCGAGGCAAATATATCCTCCGCCATACGACCAAAGAAGTAAAAGCCATTGTAAAAGAAGTGCGATACAAGGTCAATATTAACACCTTGCATAAAATCGAAGCAGATCTGGAATTTACGCTCAATGATATCGGCCGTATATCACTGCGCACCTCAGCACCAATAATTGCTGACAGCTATAAAAGAAATCGCATTACCGGCAGTTTTGTGTTGATTGATGATCAGACGAATGAGACGGTTGCCGCAGGTATGATTATTTAATTCTACCTAGCGGGCAACCAACTTACGGACCCGCCACCTCGCACGTCCAGATGCTGCCAATGCGGAGCGTTGAGCGCCACCCAGCCCAGCAGACGCGCCCAGCAGAGTCGAGGATCATCGCAGCTGCAGTAATTTTCGCTCCCGTCCAACGCGACTCCGGCTCCATGCTGTAGAGATACACGCCGCTTGTCAACTCCCGTCCCAGATCGTCGCGGCCATCCCAGCGCACGGTGTGGGTACTCGCCGGAAGCCATCCCCTTGCCAGTGTCGCGACGCGCTGGCCGCCCAGATTGTACCGGGACAGCTCAACGTCCTCTTCGATGGACAGCGTGAAGCCAATCACCGTCTCGCTATTGAAGGGGTTGGGCTATTCTGCGAAAGAGAGAAGCCGGTGGGGACACCCCCAGCAGCGCGCGGCATATACCTCGTCCTTAATCCACAGCCTGCCATTTTTGGATGTCTATTTCTTCATCCGCCTACCGACCTCCGATGCGGGGTATGGGTAGAATAACTAGAGACATTTTTACGCTGGCGCTGTATCTTGATTTTTATTTTTGGGGGGACAGCGGCGTCAATAGGGGTAGGTCGTACCTAGCCGATCAGTTAGAGGCTTTTGTGGTCGCCTCCCTCAAGCGGATTGAGGCCGGTGGAACCTCAGATCCGCTTGGAGCGGGCAGCAACAGGTCTAGACTGCTTTAGTTGCAATGCAATTTTCAAACAGGGCCTATCAGGTCGCGCCCAGCACTTCACTCAGCCGGCACGCCACTTTTTCTGCTTCGCCCTCTTCCATCATATAGGGATTGATTGAGACGCCGTTTTCGCCGCCCGATATTTCGATGCGTGGTTCGCCCGCTGCCAACTGCTCCCGAACCTGGGCGCCGGTCATCCCTAGTCGAGTCGGGTCCCACCTGATTGACAGGTGGGGGGCGACATTGGAGCGGCCCGGCTGGCTGATGGTGGCCTCTACCGTATCAACAGCGGTGGCAGCTTGGGTGATTAGTTCCAGGCGCCGTTCCCATTCGCGCCATTCGGCTTGGTGGTCGCGCGCGACCCATTGCTCGACAGCGGCCAAAAGCCCCATGATTTCCTCTTTGCCAACTTTCATTGGTCGGCCGATGGAACCGTGAGGACAGCCGTTAGCAAAGGCGGCTTGGAGCAATTCCTTGCGGCCCAGCACCAGTCCCGAGACTTGGGGGCCGCGCAGGCACTTGCCGCCTGAATAGGCCACCGCGTCGACGCCTTGTTCCAAATACCAGTTGGGCGCGTCGGGGCGCTCGGCGGCGGCGTCGACCAAGGTGGGCACGCTGTGGGCGTGGCCGCTGGCGGCCATATCCTTGACCGAGATCTGCCCGCGTTCGGCGGCGTCGCCAAAAATAAAGATCATGGCGGTGCGGTCGGTGTAGGCGGCTTCCAGTTCTTCGGGGGTCTCGACTTCGACAAAGCGGGTACCGACGGCGGTAATGGCGCGGTCATAGCCGACTCGATGCGATTTTTGGACGATTATTTCGTTTTTCATTCCGGTAGTGTCGGGCAGCCGAGCGATTTTTTTGGGGTCGGTGCCGGTGATACTACCGGCCGTCACCTGGGTCAGGGCGGCGGCGCAGCCGGCGGTGACTAGGCCGTACTCGCACTGCATCAACTGGGCGAAGCGTTGGCCGACCGCGTCCATCAATTCGGCGATTTTGACGTAGCCGGTCGAGGCCTGAGACATGGCCTGGCGTACTTCGGGCAGGGCTAGGGAGCCGCTTAGGGTGGTGATGGTGCCGATGCAGTTGACGAAGGGACGGACGCCCAAATCGGCGTAGGTGGGGACCTTGAGGTCTGCATTCATGGTGGGCTTTCTCGGGTTGGGGTTAGCTCTTTTGAACTGCTACGTTGATGGCAGGGCGTGCCTGCAAACTCCAATTGGAACTTCGCAGCCGCCAGGCGGCCGGGAGAATCTACGTGGCCCGCTCTTGCCGTATCGCAGAGGATATGACTCGCTCGAGGGAATGAGGAAATATAGGTCATTAGTCCCTCGCGTACTCCTGCTTTTTTTGGCCTGCGGTAGATTGGATCAATTGGGAGGGGGACTGTAAATGGAGTATCGCTAAAGCAATCGGGATGCGGGTCTGTATCGGCGGCCGCAACGCGGCATCCGGGATAAGGACTCAGACAAACAGTGTCTGCGCGCACTGCGATGGCGAGAGGTTCGCCGCTGACCCATGGCCTTTCAGAGACGGAACTAAGGCGCCAGGTCCGCGAAGATCGGAATCCGAACCTGCCGTCCGAGCGCGCAACGCGGTACCGCAAACGGCATCAGTCTTGCGGATCGGATATCGAATTCCTTGGTGGGCGGGCCTCGCGTTTGGCACTGGTTTCTACGATGATCTTCTTGAATGAGGGAAATTTCTCTAGCAGTTGGTCGAAACGACTTTTGTCGAGACTATAGATATTGCAATAACCCATGGCATAGACCGTGGCGTTGCGGGGCTGTTCCCTGAGCAGAGACGTCTCGCCGAAAAAACTACCCTCACCCAGCACTGCCAACGAGTCCTGCTCGTTGGTGCTTAAGATCCGAACGCTCCCCTTGCTAATAAAGAACATACTATCACCGCGATCGCCCCTGCGGACGATCAGATCCCCGGGCATGTAAATATGGATGTTGAGATAGCGGGCCACCTCTTGATGAAAGACAACACCCGCTTCGCGAAAGAGGGGCACCTCCGACAAAAGCGGCTTTCGCAGAAAGAGCGCGACTTCAGTCTGCAGCGAATCCGGGAGGTCGTTAATGACTTCGTCCTCTTTGTGATCAAGGCGATTTTCCCAGATATACTGGTAATATTCGCGAATTCGCTGTTCGAGGTCCGCGGGAATCGCCCGGTAGGCGAGAAACGCGTCGACCACCGCCATTTTTCGTGAGAAATCCATCCGCGCCGTATCGATATTGCCCAGTAGATTTGCAATATTAGCAATGATATAGCCGTAGGTTCCCACACCTAGGATCATCACAAAGATGGCGTAAACAAGTTGAATGTTAGATGATGGTGTTATATCGCCATAACCGACTGTAGTCATCGTGGTGATCACCCAGTAGATCGCTTTTACGTAGACCGTCGTCCGGTCAATCTCCAGACCGATGCCGCCCAAACTGATCCAACCACAAGCCATCCAGTGCGCGGCAAAAATCATTAGCAAGAGAAAGATGGACATCCGCAGAACACTGGGATTAAGTGAGTGAAACTGCCCCCACTTGCGCATCAGTGGAACGATCTTAGCCAGTTTCAGCAGCCGAATCAGGCGCACCAAGCGCAGAATCTTCAGACCCTGGCCGTTGTCTAGAGGGACGCCAACTAGCAACAAGGCGAATGGTAGAGCAGCCAGCAAGTCGATAGTAAACCAGGTTTTCAGATACGAGTAGTTGATCCTCTCATCGTTTTCGAGTGCTTCGTCTTCTTCGGGAATTGGAGGTACCAAATTGATGATTACATCTAATGAAAAAACGACGGTCAAGAGTATATCGAGCGCTTCGATAAAAAAAGAAGGCTCATAGTCAAAAATTAGACGCAGCGGTATTTCGACGCCAACTACAATTGCCAGCACCATAACCAGGGCATCCCATATATCTTTGTAGCGACTGTCGTGGATGATATAGCGCATAGTCAGAAAAGGGAAATGAGAGAATGGGAGTCGAGACGAATATATAGGAAATATAAAGGGCCTTTTCGGGGGGCAGGTCAAGCGGCGTGGGTGTCTTATGGCCCTTTTTTCTGCTGGGGTGCCCGCCTTTAGGTCCCGCCTCTTTTAGGCTCGAGCAGTCCAATGGACGAAAAAGGTTATTTACGCCTCTAAGGGGTCGGGGTAGCCGGACTTCGCGGCGTATGCCAGCCGATGAAGGGGGGTGACCGGATCACTCGTTTTGGTCCAATTAGGTTGAGACCTTCTGGTTGTTTATAAAGCCTTCCGGGCTGAGTTCGCCCAGCTGACTATGTGGTCTTTCCGTATTGTAGTGTGTCGCCAGTCTTCAATCACAACGCGTGCTTCGCGCAGATTCAAGAGCCATTCTCGATTCAGGCATTCATCGCGGAAGCGACTGTGAAAACTTTTGATGTAGCCGTTTCGCCACGGACTACCTGGATCGACATATAGCGTCTTGATCTGATTTTCTCGGAGCCAGTGTTGGATTTTCTGGGCGATAATTTTCGATCCATTATCGCTGCGGATGTGCTGGGGTATTCCATCGGTGGTCATCGCTTGTCCCAGCGTAGCTAAGACCTGCTCGAATCGAATCTGACGCTCGACGCGGATGGCTACACATTGACGCGTATACTCATGTCGACGATCCACCCCCCAAGAAAATCCGAGTCGATAATGGTCCTGAATTTACCTCGGTAGTGTTGGACCCATGGGCCTATTGGAATGAGAGTCCAGTTAGTATTCTCAAGGCCAGCCACACCGACGGGCAACGCACACATCGAGTTTTTTAATGCACGCTTGCGGCCGGAATGCCTCAATGCCCATTGGTTTGAATCCATTGAGGAAGCACGCAGTAAATAAATAGTCTCGTCCTCCATGGACCAAATCAAGTAGGTCATGCCAGATAGCCATTAGCGCTCACACACTATAGTGAGGAGATCGCGCGTTGTAAACGCTGATCATCCGGCGTTCGGCTAAGCAAATCTTCCCAAATAGCCCGCGCCCGTTTTGGCTCGCCGAGAATCTTGTGGGTTAGGCCCCAATAAAACGCCGCCTCATCGCCATTTGCGCCGCGCGTTTTAGCTGCCTGTTGCAAATGCTCTTGTGCGGTGCGAGGGTGCGAAAAAATTAAACTTAGACCACAGACGAAACGTACCTGCTGAGAATCTGGCGAGAGTTCGACTGCACGAAGAGCCAGCGGTTGCGCGCTGGCAAATTCACCCCTCTTAATATGCGCTAAGCTCAGATAGACCAATGCCTTTACACATCGCTCATCACTGGATAATGCATTGGTGAGCACCTCTTCGGCCTCCGATTGGCGGCCCAATTTTACCAGCGCCAAGCCCAGGCTCTGATGGGCATACGGAAAATCAGTGGGAGCCACTTCCACAGCCCGTTTCATATGAGTTGCCATAAGCGACCAGTCTTTACCTGAGGCGTTGAGGCCGGCGATATAATGTTCAACAAAATCGACATTTGCAAACGAATCATGCCGAGAATCAGATGGCACACTTTCATCGATTAGAAAGACTGGCATCTCGTCTTTGACATAGGCCGCGTAGTATCCTTGGCGGAACCGTCGCGAAAGATACAGCGCTTTTTCGGCCCTTTTTATCGGCTTGAGACCGGTTAGGAAAAATACCAGATCCGGCTGTTGATCCAACACATAAGCGATATCGTATTTGCGGGTCAAATCACCGGCATGTGATTCGATCCGGGGCAACGGCACCGGATGGCGGGCAATATGGGCATCCGTCAGACCCAGCATATCGACAACACGCACACCCGTGCGATATTTTACGATGCCGATTGTACACGTCGCTAAAGTGAAATTCTCGCTTGGCGGAAGGTGATTTATGTAGTACGCCACCTTTTCAGTACGCGCATTGTGCTCCAGAAAGGCCCTCTGCGAACGCTTGAGCGAGGCAGACGCATGGGAGTGGCCGTGATAAGCCAAGAGGACCACGAAGGCAAGGACACAACCCGAAGCTGTCGATCGAGGCCATCGTGCAGGTATCTTGTTGGCCAACACGTATAGACCCTCTTGCAAAGCGATATACATCAAAGGCAATAACGGTATGAAGAAACGATGCTCCGACCAACCATCCCCACCAATGACCACTATGTATAGAACATTAAAAAGAACGAGTACCGACAGATATGAAAACCAAGGCTGGTACCGTCGCCAGTAGGCGAGGGCCGGCGGGGCCACAAACAGCAGGCCCCACAGACCATAGCCCTCCACAAATCGATGGGCATAACTCAACCCGTATTTCAAATAGTCCGTTTCCCAACCCGTCTTGGCGTAAAACGTGTTGGGAAGCAGAGCGCCGTAATACGCGTAGCGGAATACAAAATGGGCGCCTATTATCAGCGCGAAGGGTAGGGAGTAGCGCATCTGTTGGGTTAAAACGAAACGACCCCGCAGCATAGAATGTGCCGCACGGTGCAGCGCCGTCAGCGCGTAAAAGGCCAGCCCCTCAGGCCGCGTCAATGCCGCTAACGAAAATAGAAAAGCCGTTGCATAACCTGACTCTTCGCTTTGCAGTTCCCGTAGGTAGGCATAGGCCCCCGCAGTCAGCAACAATGTGAAAAAGGCTGTTTCCAACCCGCACAGTGCCCAAAAACCCAAAGCGCCGTTCGCTGCCAACAGGGCCGGCGTTATGTTTCTCCAAAGGGCGAACCGCTGTGCATCGAGTTCTTTCGTTATAGCCACACAACAGAACATCGTACCAAAGATAGAAATAAAACCCATCCATTGAGCCCAACTGACAGCGTCTTCATCCAGCATACAAGGCACGGTCAATAGTAGAGTCCACAGGAAGTTGGTATAACCTTCTACGCGTTCGCCTGCATTGAAGACCAACCCGTGTCCATCCACCCAATTCTGCGCGTAGACCAGCGAGATATAGGCATCGTCCTGGACGTATGCATATTCACGTGCATGTTGCAAAAAGACTAGGCCACAAAGCGCCAACAGCAGAGCCTGAAAGGTTTTTTTCTTAGAAAGATGCAACAGGAACAAACCTTTCTCCTGCGGACCGCGTGGGCGAATACCGGATGGTGAAACCACGCCCTTTCGCGTCTACTCAATAGGCTATGGAGACGTCGTTTTGCCGGGACTTTTCGACACGGCGGGGGCGTTAGCGGCCGTAGGCGGCAGCCTGGGATGCGGTCGCTTCTATTACACTTTATTTTGTTATAGAAACTACCTCACAAGTCAGAAGCTTGGCGCTTTATAATTTTTATCATATAGATTAATGCTGCGATAGATGCTGCAACCCCCCCCAAAGAGACACGCCTACCAGCCAGGAAACGTCGCCTACAGCATTGAAATAAGGCAACAGCCATTCTCTGAACAGTCCCAGCTGCCATTCCTTAGATGTGGTTATTACCTCTGTATACGCGGTTACATAGACTAGTGCTGCAATCCCAGAAAGCCACGAGCATATTTCAAATGCCAGAGCTATTCTTTTATTATTTATGCGCCCCCATGCTTAGCGATGTAAGATCGCTAAGATGCCAAGCACTACGGCTCACACCATTATTTTCTCTATTTCTATATGCATAGCTGCACCTAATCTTTCATAAATGCGCAGCAGCAAGAGGTTTGCCTACAGTATATGAAAATCCTCCGTCGCATCCAAGCGGTGGGGCGGGGTGATCGCGGTTGTCAGACGGTGTCTGTGGTGCTGTCAGCGGCAGCAGGGCAGGGGGGTGTGCGTGCGGCGGTATGCGGGTTCGCCGGCATTAGCGGTGGGTGGCCAGTCGGTTCGCCGTCCACGGTAGCGATGGTCACCCTCGCAAGGCGAGCTGTCGTTTGACGACATCAAAGCGGCTAGGTGTTACGGCCCAGGCTTGAGCGTGCGGCCATAGCCTTTGCGGTGCTTACTCCATCCCTCCGCTTATGTTACGATTTCGAGCGACTTTTATCTTACTGCGGGCGCAAGCAGCCGGACGTTCGAGACGTAGTAACGCGCCCACTGCATCGCTGATTATCCGCGTTGTACCAGACCTGCTGACGAACTCGCTGGTGCCGATGTTGCCGCCCCGTTCACGCTCATGCGGATTCTTTACTTTGCGCTGGTGCCATCCGCGCCCCAACGGCCATCTTCCTCAGTCTGGTCTAAACAACGAGTCCAAGCATCCGTATCCTCCAACGCTTCCCTGATTTCTTCCTTCTCGTCCTCCGTCCAATCGAAGTCTGGCAGCAGACCGCCACCATTGGGACCACCAAAGCCACTGCCCAACGGACCCACCTGACCCGGCCGGTGACATGGAGTACAATTCTCATGAATAATGGGGGCGATGTATTCGGCAAAGGTAATCTCATTCGCCGTTTCCGGATCAATCCTCGATTCGCTACTTAGGTCGCAGCCCGGCATGAATAAGGTTAGTACTACGATGATGGGGAGTCTCATTCAATAAAACAACCTACTGCTCGAGCGGAAGCTGTTTCAATAGGTTTACCATCGAGATAGCTGAGAATTGCATTGCGAAGAAATGATTTCGTTGCTTTTCTACGCTTTTGACCAAGCGTGATCGCCCAATTATCGATTGCTCTACTATACAAAACTGAGCCATCCGGATTTAATAAGAATGCTTCGGGTGTAATGGTGGCACCAACATGCCTTGTAAGCAGATAATTCGGATCAAGCAGAATCGTATTATCTGGTAGGAATTCATCACAGGAAGCTGATTATCCTGTATCAACTTAGCGAAGAGCCGATTCAGCGATGTATAGGAAATACAAAGGGCCTTTTAGGGGTTCAGTTCAAGCGGTATGGGTGTGGGGGAAGGGGCCTCGGGGTGCGCTGTGTCCTCTGGCCTGGTGGGGTGCGGGCCTTTGCGCGGGTCCGGCTTCGGGCTCGGCTGGCCCCGACGGACGAACGGGCTTGTTGTAGGGGCTGATGTGCAAGGGATAGACGGACTTGTAGGCGGCAGGCCAGTCGACAAAGAAGGACCGCGTAGAATAGCGCGTCGAGGATTAGGTTAGGCGGCGAAGTCCCATTCCGGCTGGGGTGGCGCTGTAGGGGGGATAAGCGGCGGGGGCTCGGTCGGCAGGCCGACCCCGGGCAGATAGCGCCGGACCGATACGGGGTCGGTCAATGCGGCGATCAGGCACAGCCGTCCGCCACAGGCGGGGCAGAAAAGGCTCTGTGGTCTCAACTTCTAAGTGCACCTTTAGCGGTGGGTGAAAAAACAAAGGCCAACCGGTATATTTCCTTTGTCTATTCACCCGCCCCACGAAGAGGAGCTTATGAAAGAGTATACTCAGTTGACCCTACCCCAAAGGTACGAAATATCCGTGTTGCATAAAGTCGGCCAGGGTCCCACGCAGATTGCTCGGATCGTCGGTGTGCATCGCACGACGATTTCACGCGAACTAAAACGAAACCGAAGCCCCAACGGATATTTTCCTCAGGCCGCTCATCAACGCAGCTAAAAACGAAGGGCGGACCGTAGTCGTCCCCTCAAATGGACCGGACGCTGTCGCCGTATAGTCGAAGGCAAATTGCGTCACGAGTGGAGCCCTGAGCAGATTGCCGGCTGGTTCGGACGAAACGAACACTTTTCTATATCCCATGAGCGGATCTACCAGCATATCCGTAGGGATCGAGACCGCGGTGGCCGACTTCATACCCACCTACGTCAGCAACAACCCCCCAAGAGGGTTTCTTCCAAGACCGCGTATAAAGGCTCAATTTCTCACCGGGTTTCGATCGATGATCGTCCCGACATCGTTGATGAAAAAACTCGGATTGGTGATTGGGAAGTCGATCTGATGATGGGCCGTCACGGCGGGGGTGGCCTGTTGACCTTGGTGGACCGAACAACTCGCTTCACTCGTATTGAACCCGTAATCTCCAACGACAGTATTTCCCTAAGGGCACTAACTTTAAGACGATCACTCAAGCTAAGATTCGGCGGGCTGAAGACAGACTCAATGACCGACCCAGAAAAGCACTGGAGTTTCGATCACCAAACGATATCTTTCAACACGGTAAACCATAAACACTAAACGTGCACTTCAGAGTTGAGACCACAAACCCCATACTCTGGCAATATTCCGACTCACCTTGCTTCAGCGCGTCCCACAACCAGCCTGCGTGCCGCGAAATTTTTCGAGCTTATTTTTTTGTGAAGGACGTGACACCATTGTCATTTCGAGGCGAGGCATTTCTGTAAAAGAGCCGAACGTGCTAGGTGTGTATTTCACACTTAAAGCAAACAGCAAAGTAGTGTCCATACACATCATTCTGAGGACGAATTTCTGGTGTTGCACTCATCAAAGTCCACTGTCCCAAAACTGCTCACCTCTCTGCTGACAAACCGGTAACAAACGTTTTCTGTAAGAGTAAGTTGCCATACCTAAACAATGCAGGGAACAAAGCAGTCAATACCGGCCCTATCGGCTACTCCTCAAAAAGAGGACCCGCGGGTTCGACATTTCCTAACTCCGACGCACAGCCGGTTCTTTGAAATGGTTGAAAAGGAATTATCTTGGTCAAAAAAAGGGGCTCTGTTGCGTTGAGGCAGTGGGGCGTTTGCATACGATAAAAACGGTGATTCAACCGGCGTCGTCATCCAACTGGAACATAGCACCGTTTATTTTTATTTATCGAAAAAAATCCTCTGCCCTGCTTGCATAAATCGCTTAAGCAGGTATTATCTGATCGTGGGAAAGACATTTTCAGATTGTGAAGATATCCTTCCTACCCTCCTTATAATTCGTTCCGCGGCGCGCATCCGCGGGGCGTTTTTTTATCTCATTGACATGAACTGCTGATTTCTTCTACTAGTGGCGGTATGGGGACGTTGGTTTCGTTGGTGGAGGGGTTGTAACTCAGTCAGTGTACGTCGGAATTATTCGCATTGCTCAATGCATTTAAAGTTGTGGGACAATAGAGCACAATGCTGTTGTAATTCTTCGTTGAGGTGAATCATGGTTTTTTGTTCAGGATGGGGAATGTAATAATCACTCCAGCTTCCCATTCCCCCTTGCATGTTTTCCCAAATCCTTTGGGCTTTTTCGATGCCGTGTTTGTTGGGCATACTCACTAAGGATGCTTGCATTTTCGAAAAGTGAATTCGCCAATTATTAGATGTGGAGTCATCGGGCATAAGTAGACATATATTTTTGATGTCTTGCAAAATGAACTCTCTGTTCTTGGCTAAAGACTCATCGATATGGCTTTGATGTCGTGGCTTGATGTTCCTAAATATTCTGGACATTAAACCCGCTATAAATGCATACATAACCACCCATTCAAAAAAATGACTACCCGCGTAGAGGCGGGGATCAAGACTCCGCTATCAAGCCCAAGGTCGACGACCTCTGTGATATATTTAGAATCAGGTGCAACTTGTAGTATATAGTTGAAGAAGAATGGCTCTTCGAAGTCGGCTGGGCTTCGAGCGCGTCGCAACGCTACGGCTCTTTAGGACGCTATCAGAGAAATGGGTGGCCGACCGCCATCCACTTGGATACGACGGATTTTTTAATTTTGCGGTGATATAAGCAACAGAGCGTGTTGCGCCCGTGCCTGTTATAGTACAAAACACAAGTAAGTGAAAGTAGTGCTCTACATCAGACCGAAATTCACACGTGGGATCGGTTTTACATCTTTAAAATTTCTCTTTCGACTATGCCGCACCTTTTTAGGGGAGAGTAATAAACGGCGCCTCGCTCACAGCCGAACCACTTGAAGTTCTTTGAGGGAGGCTATACTGTGGAGTGCATCCTCAGCCAACGGCTACGTTTTGGTGATATGAACCCTGATTCTGATTTATCTCGGATAAACGAGACGCCCGTCAACCAATACTCGATACAACAACCAACGGGGCCCCATCAACCAACCACCCGAAGGGCAACCATCGTTTGGTCATCTTCCTGAGCACGGCTTCCAGAAAATGCATCAACTTGATCGAAGAAACGCTGTATTGCACTTTCAGCCGAAATTCGGTCGATTCCCGCCTGGCGTATAACTCCTGCCATCCGCTCGAAACCAAAGATTTCGCCATCGTCGTTAGCTGCTTCAATCAGGCCGTCGGAGCAAAAGATTACCAGATCGTTTTCATCCAGATCGACCTCGACCGTAGAATACGTCGACCCGGCTCGTAATCCCAAAGGAAATGCAACGAGACTAACCTCCTCGACTGTATTCGCTGCGGCTCTATAGATATACGGATAAGGACATCCACCGTTTGCGAATTTCAACCGGCGAGAAACAGGGTCCAACTCACCCATACTAAAGCAGATAAAAGTTCGGCGCTCGAGCACGCGATGGAGTGAATTATTTAACCGCCCCATCAATACATCAGGCTTAGGAGTATATTCGATCTGGTTGTCGAGCAGACCCGAAAAAACCATCGTTGGAACCGCGGCCTTCATGCCGTGACCCGTTACGTCAGCCAGTACGATTGCATGCCGGTCTTCTGCCAGTTCAAAGTACTGGTAAAAGTCACCACCGACTTCAGTCGCAGGCCGGCAGCGGCCGACGATCTCAAAACCTGCAACCTGCGGGTTTTTCTGCGGCATCAGGCGCATCTGCATATCATGTGCAGTCTGCAGCTCTTCCTCGAGCATTTGGTTGTGTTCAGAAACAACTTCATTCGCACGAATCAATTCGTCAGTACGCCGCCGGACGCGCATTGTCAACGCATATATAGACCCACCAGCCACCACCAAAAAAATCAGAGAGGCAATAATCAAACCAAGTCCCTGCGCCTCATGCTCCGCTATATAGGCATCGAGATCGACAACGATTGCGACCGTCCACTGAGGATTCTTGAGCACAACAGCGGAAGCCAGATACTGGCGGTTCTCCTCCGCGAACTTCTCCGGCTCTCCTTCTGCACCCGAGACAATCTCGTCGATCGCCCTGACCAATCCCGGGTAGAATTCGGCCGCTGAGCCACCCGAGCGACTGCGCTGGAACGAATCGAAGACGATATGGTGGCTACGCGAATCGAATATCAGTAATTCGCGACCAATCTCTGGGCTCCATGCGACCACGGACTCGAGTCTCTGATCGATGCCTGCAAATCCGATCACCACTCCTGTTTTGCGGTGTTTTATTCCATACGTTGTACGCAGTACTTCTATCGAATCGGCAAGCGTGACGGTTCGTGTTCCGACCACCACTTTTTCGTCTTGCGGCCAACTCTGGCGCAGGATCTTTGAGCCAAGAAAGTCGACCTCAACGAAAACCTGCTCATTGGCGTTATCGGACCCAAGTATTGTCGATTCGTCGGTACGCGGAACACCCTGCGGGTCAACTACAAAATCAACTACCGTCACCAACTGGCTAGCTTCATCCAAATAGGTGACTGCACTATAGGCTTCGTTCTCGACCTGCCTGTGCCAACTGAAGACTAATGCTTGTAGATACTTGGCAGCAACATCTTGCCCCTGACCCGCTACATGCCGAGCCATATTGCGTTGGACACCCCTACTGGCATGCAGGAGTTTGGTCTCACGGCGAAAATCGCCGTGGCGTTGCTCGGCCTGAGTCGCGAGCGAAGTGAGTACTCGGTGGTTCTGCTGATGGAGTATATCATATATCGCTTCAAAGACCAGTTGATAGAACAGGCCGAAGAGAGATGCAAAAAGAAGTCCTGCGACCAAAAAAATAAACAGGAAGGACTTGGTTTGGATCGTCCCGACAGCTTGCTTGGTTAGTTGCATAATCTTTGCAGCCCCCCTACGGGAACTCGGTTTTGTCTGTGATATGTTCTATATTCTGCCGCCAGATCGTAGAATACATCTGCTCTCCAAGCTTTATATACGCTACCTTGGATCCATCAGGAGAATAGCGCGGTCTACCTACGCGCCCCTCAACCACAGTGGTTTCAAGCCTCGTTTCCATATCGACTACGTGGATGGCGCCTCTCCACCCAGTTAGATAGAAGAGTTGCCGTCGATCTCCGCTGAGAAAAGGGAAAAATATGTTGAGCCGCTCTACTGCAAATAGAATGCCTCTTTCAGTTGGATTGAAGTTTAGGAGTTGAACACTGCGGCGCTTTGTACCCGCGCTATAGTATAGAGATTGTTCATCGATCCACTGCGGTTCGAAATCCCACCCATGGTCATGGGTGTGTTGTATTACTTCTCCACCATCGGAGGGGACCGTGAAAATATCCTTCTCCCTTCCTCCAACGAATGCAATAGTATTCCCGTCTGGAGAAAATACCGGTTCGACCTTCTCATCGCCTGAGAATGTCAACTGTAGCTCTTCATTGGTTACCTGGTCGTAGATCCAAAGGTCCTCGCTGTCTCTCACGCGCACAACATAAACTATCAACTCTCCGTCGGGAGAAATAGCAACCTCCGTCTTAAAAGTTGGCGTATCAGTGAGCAACCGCGGGACCCCTTTCTTGACATCGATCAATGCTAACTGAGTGTAGATTCCCTGCGGAACTACGGCGATTATATTGTCCAGATCTCCTACCCATGCCGGAGCCTGGCGCTTGAAAAACGAACCGCCAATTACTGTCTTTCCAAGACGTCGTGGCTCCTCAATCCCAGTTCCTGCGACATAAATAGCAGTATCGAGCACGCCCACGGTAGTTTCGGTGATCCGCGGAAAGGCGAGATAGCGACTATCTAACGACCAAGAGGCCCAAATCACACCAAGCGGGTTTATTCTATCGAGCAATTGTTCTTCCCGATCTGATATTAAATCCCGCACTATGAGTGGGGTATCGACGCGTTCTTCTGCGTGATAGATTAGGTGATCGCCATCCGGGTCCCAAGCCGGACCCCAGTTGGCGAATTTACTGCCCGGTCCGACTCTTCGAGCAGCACCACCTTTGTCGTTGACGACAAAAGATGCTAAGCCTCCAGCGTCCTGAGCCAAAAAGGCAATCCATTTGCCATCGGGCGACCACACGGGATAAGAAATACCCGACAAGACATCCATGGGTACTGTACGCACAGCACCCGTCGCCAATTCGTAAACCCACAACTCGTCCATACCGTTCTGATTACCCACGTAAACAATCGATCTGCCATCGGGCGACCAACCCGGATGTTGCTCGGTCCCGGCATAGTCTGTGAGTTGCTCGATTGCACCATCCTTCAGGCGAATCGTGAACAGATTGGTGTCCCCATTTTCGTCGTTATCACTGAATGCTATCTGCTCGCCATCGGGCGACCAGGAAAAACGACATGCCCAAGGCCAAGCTCCGTCGCGCAACGATTGGGATGTCAAGCGCTGCAATTCGCCGCCCGTGGAGGATATCAGATAGATATGGTTTTCTCCCGATCGATCAGATACAAATGCAATTTTCTTCCCATCAGGCGACCACTGGACATGTACATCACCTCGGTCCATAGTATTGTTGGGATCGGTTAGCTGTAGCATTTCCCCTGAGGGTATATCGTAGACCCAGATCACATTATTGTTTCTTGCATCGGTACTCACGCTGAAGGCGACCTTTTCTCCATTAGGAGAAATATCCGGGTGGTGATACCGCTCCTTTGCGTGTTCCGGCAGTCGTTCCACTAAGATCTGGGCCTTCTCACCCATATTTGCCCACAAATACGGTACTTCAACCATCAAACCCACTAAGATTGTGAGCACACAGACCAGCCATTTAATGCAGCGCGTTTGGTACTGCCCAAACATAAGCACTTGACCTCCTAATTGTATCTTAGTTGAAATCGGATTTGTCGAAACAAGGGGACGGGCATTAGATATTCTGGTTGCATTTAAATAACCTCTTGGATTCAACGGACTTATCTCTTCGCCGTGATTATTATCACAATGTTAAGTCTGGTCAGTGCGGCCCCTCAGGCAGGCTTGGCAAATTATAGTTCAGAACCACCTAATGATTGAGACCGACACACAAAAATGGCGCTGGACCTGTATGAGGAGTAAAATTGGATGGGGTACGAAAGAAAAACCTCCTGCCAAAGGTTTTACATACAGCTTGAGGGAACCCTCAGCCCGTGACGCGAGTCAACTTACATCAAACCAAACTCCCGCACAAGTTCCGATTGCCCGATTCCCTCAAGCCATAAACTAGGCCGCTCGACCGTGGCCCGTAATGTGACTTCTCTTGGTGCTTGGCTGCCGATACCGATACCTTCTTCAGCCGGATGACCAAACGCGTCGAGGCTCTACTCAGTGAAATCATAGAGCACGAAGTAGAGCCTCGACGAACGCACCAACACCAGCGACAACAGCAGGGGCACGATCCGGCAGAGGCAGAAAAAACTAGTACAGCTACGCCGACGGCGACATTACCGCCGTCTTACCCTCCCCGCCGCGGCTTTCGTGAGCGAAGGTGCTGGCGCGGGCGTTTGGGACCGACGTAACCCGCTGTACCGAGTGTGACGGGCAGTAGAAGACCATCGCCGCCTGGACCGATCTTACGTCCGTACTCGGCCGAAATGGCCCAATACCCGCCCATTTGACGAACCAAGGAGGCCGAAGAGTAATATGAAACCGCTAGAGATTTTTCAGGTTGTGGCCACAACTATGTCGAGGTCGCATTCGAAGCCGAGGTCTAAGGCGATAAAAATCCCAGAGAGGTCCTCAAGGGCAGCTATAGCGGGAAGCTGTGGTTATATCTACCTCTTCCTCAGCAAGGATGCCGCTACAGCCGCAGTGGGCGATGGGCAGCCGTCTCGCCGTTCCGCTGGAGGTCTGCATCCCGCAAAGGGAGGACCGGCACAAAGGCCGGCGCAGCCCCAGCAAGGCCACAGGTATAGACCCCATCCAGCATTAGCAAGTGAAAATGCGGATTGAGATTCAGTGTGCTGGCGAAGCGCTGGCGAATTCAGGCCTAGCAGATGTATAGGAAATATAAAGGGCTTTTGAGGGGGTCAGTTCAAGCGGTGTGGGTGTGGGTGAAGCGGCCTCGCGGTGCGCTGTGCCCTCTGGCTTGGTGGGGTGCGGACCTTTGCGCGCGCCGGCTTCGGGCTCGACCGGCCCCGACGGACGAACGGGCTTGTTGTAGGGGCAGATGTGCAAGGGAGCTATTTCCTTTAGCGAGTTCGATATGAGCTTCTACGCAGGTGCGAAGAGATAGGTTGGGGCCACCGTATTCGCTGGGAACCGTAAAGACCAGATAGCCCGATTCTTTAAGGGCTTTACGTCTTCTGTGGGCAGTTTACCTTGGCGATCAGCTTCATCGGCGCGAGCTGCAAACTGTGCAGCCAGTTACGGGCTAAGGCTATGGCATCGGCGTGGTCCATCGAATATGTTCTCCCTTTTTTTATAAGCTATATAACAGTGCTGTAGCTTTTATAGATTATAGCCGAAAGAGGGTTGCGCATATACAGCAACTTTTTATGGAGCTGTGAGTTGAAAAGCGATAACAATAAACTAACCTAGTATACCTATTGACCAGGAAGACACACCTATTTTTGCGCCGTGGGTTCAGTCTAAAACCAAGCGTAATAACGCTACAATGATATAGTTGTGGCTCGGCGTGATTGACTCTCAGTAGATAATATTGTCGCTCTGTGCTTTTCTTTACTGTGGGAATCAGTATTGTTATTTGTATTACATCGTGAATTGAACCGATCATGTATAGCCTATTTGGATTTTCTGTCCGCAGCAAATGCTAGTCCGGCTGGCCATTAATGCAAGTCAGTTTGTTGAGGAGCACATTTTATCATATCACTTTTAGCATCAGTTATAGATTATAAAGGAGCCCATATGAAACGTTTTTTTACTGTAATTGTTACTGGGGTGCTGCTTGTTTCCTGCGCTAGTACTCCCAAATCAACTGTTGTAGCAACTGATACCGATCCTCTTGCTCAAATTATGCCTGTTGACCCACAGGTTAAGGTCGGAAAACTCGATAATGGTTTTCGTTATGTGATCCGCAAAAATATGAAACCGGAAAATCGCGCCGAACTGCGACTAGTCGTTGATGTTGGGTCAGTACTGGAAGACAATGACCAACAGGGTTTAGCCCACTTTGCCGAGCATATGGCTTTTAATGGCACCAAGAATTTTGAGAAGCAAGAATTGGTTGATTATCTGGAAGGTATTGGTATGCGTTTTGGTCCTGACCTCAACGCGTATACTAGTTTTGATGAGACGGTATATATGTTGCAGGTGCCGATGGATAGTACTGAAGTGATCGAAAAAGCCTTTCAGATTTTAGAGGACTGGGCGCATCAGGTTAGTTTTGATCCTGAAGAGATCGATAAAGAACGCGGCGTTGTGGTTGAGGAATGGCGATTAGGGCAAGGTGCCAGTCGGCGTATGTTCGATGAGCAATTACCGATACTGCTCAAAGATTCGCGTTATGCTGAACGTTTGCCCATTGGGCAGAAAGCAGTACTCGATTCATTTCATCATAAATCACTACTGCAATTTTATAAAAACTGGTATCGTCCCGACCTAATGAGTTTTGTTGCGGTGGGTGATTTTGAACCGGCAATGATGGAGTCGCTGGTGAAGGTTTACTTTTCGCGTATTCCGATTTTAACCGATGCGAGACCGCGTAAGGTATTCCCGATCCCAGGCCATGAAGAAACGCTATTTGCTATTGCCTCTGATAAGGAAGCTTCGGGCAATACAGTAAGCATCTATACTAAGCAAGATGTACGTGATCAGAGTACCGTAGCGTCCTATCGCAGTTCAATGATTGAGAGCATGTATCACAGCATGCTTAACCAGCGTTTGGGTGAATTGACCAAGCAGCACGAACCGCCTTTTCTTGGAGCAGGCTCGAGTCAGGGAAGGCTATTGCGGTCGAAAGAGTTTATCACGTTAGGTGCTGCTGTGCAGAACAATGGTTTTAGTGCGGGCTTAGAAGCGCTGCTGACCGAAGCGGAGCGCGCGCGTCAGCACGGCTTTACCAAGGCCGAGCTTCGACGCACTAAAAAGCAGATGCTGCGCGGTATGGAACAATCGTTTCGCGAGCGCGATAAACTACAGTCGAGCGGTTTTGCCAGCGAATATGTGCGCCACTTGTTAGTCGATGAATCGATTCCGGGTATCGAAAAAGAATATGCAATGTACCAGGAGTATATTCCCGGTATACAGATAGATGAAGTTAATGCGTTGGCTAGCGAATGGAATAGCGGTAAAAATCGCGTAATTTTGGTTAATGCACCAGAAAAAGATGGTGTTAATATTCCGATAGAAGAAGAGTTATTAGCCGTTTTTTCTCGCGTTGAAAAAAAGCAGATCGAACCCTATGTGGAAGACGTTTTGGATGCGCCGTTAGTAGGTAATCTTCCGCAGCCGGGGCAAGTTGTTATGCGTGATTCGATTCCTGAAATTGGTCTGACTAAATGGACGTTGAGTAATGGAGTGCGCGTGCAGCTTAAACCGACGGATTTTAAAAATGATGAAATTCTTTTTTCGTCGTATAGCCCAGGTGGAAACTCGCTGGTAGAGGACAAAGACCATATTGCCGCCTTAACCGCAGCCTGGGTAACGACGCAGGGTGGTCTCGCTGATTTTGACCAGATACAGTTGGGTAAAAAATTAGCGGGTAAAGTCGTTAGTGTTTCACCAGGCATTGGCACATTGCAGGAGAGTATTTCTGGATCGGCTTCGCCCGAAGATATACAGACAATGTTTGAGTTGGTTTACGCTTATTTTACAGCACCGCGTCAAGACAGCACTGCTTTTGCGGCCTATAAAAAACGTTTAGAAGGATCGATTCAAAATCGCAACTCACGGCCGGAGACGGCATATGGTGATACAATACAGGTCACATTGGCGCAGTATCATCATCGTGCACGGCCTTGGTCGATGGAGTTGCTAAGTGAGCTAAACCTCGAAAAATCGCTTCAGGTCTATCGCGATCGATTCTCTGACGCGAGCGATTTTACTTTTACGTTTGTTGGTAATTTTACGCTGGAACAGATGGAACCCTTCGTCTGCGCTTATCTGGCGACGCTGCCCAGTACGGGCCGCGAAGAGACTTGGCGTGATTTGGGTATTAAAAGACCAGCAGGTGTAGTTGAAAAATTTGTCTACGCTGGCATCGAACCTAAAAGCCAGTCGCGTTTTATCTTTAATGGTCCGTTTGAATACGATGGTTGGCGCAATAACTTCCAGCTTGATGCTATGGCTGCGGTGCTACAGATCAAACTGCGCGAGGTGTTGCGCGAGGATTTAGGCGGTACGTATGGCGTTGGTGTCAGCTCAAGCGTATCACATTTTCCGCGCGAAGAATATAGCATCAACTTGAGCTTTGGCAGTGACCCAGAACGCGTCGATGAGCTAACGAATGTAGTATTTGAGCAGATTGATAGTCTGAAGATGATCGGTACTACACAGGTCTATGTTGACAAAGTCAAAGAAATGCGCAAACGCGCACGCGAAGTCAGTTTAAAAGAAAACGGCTTTTGGCGCGGTGCATTGCAGGGCACGCAGATCAACGGTGTAGATCCTCTACTTTTATTGCAGTATGGTGATATGGTCGACGAACTCACTGCGGATATGGTACAAGAAGCGGCGCAGAAATACTTCAATATGGAGCAGTATGCGCGCTTTGTCTTATATCCCGAAGGCTTTGTAAAAAGTCAGTAGGGTTTTGTAAAGGCTTTAGCTGAAAAGGGTTATCTAATGCCCGTAGTAGCGCAATACGGCATTGGTATTTCTTCGACAAAAGGCTGGTCGGTGCGCTGCGTCGATCTTTTTTGCACTATCTAAACGAGGAGTGTGCATAGTTGTTAGCCGTGCCTCTGGCATGACTTCCCTGATTTGCCCCACGGAAGGCGAGACTATTTCTTAATCGATAAGGAGTAGGCTCATGAAACAAAAGCAGCACAGCACCGAAGAAATAATCCGTATTTTGCGGCAGGCTGAAACGGATAAAACGATCGACTCGGTTTGCCGTAAGTATAATGTTTCCAAAGCGACATTCCACCGCTGGAAACGCAAATACGGCGATACGGATCTGGCCGATGCGAAACGACTTAAAGAGCTTGAAAAAGAGAATGCAGAGCTCAAGAAGATGCTGGCCGAATCCCTGCTCAAAAATCGCGTGCTGGAAGAGGTCAACGCAAAAAAATGGTAAGCCCGATGCAGAAGAAGCAGGCCGTTGCCCATGTCGTTGGCCATGGGCTGTGCTCGGTGCGTCGGGCTTGTCGCTATCTTGGTGTGCACCTGAGCGGGACCTAATAATTGGCCCAGTTAGGGTGTGAGTATTTTGGTTTGTATAAAGTCTTCTGGGCTTAGGTAGCCGAGTCGACTATGGGGTCTTTCTCGATTGTAATGTTGGCGCCAATCCGCGATGACCACTCTTGCTTCGCGTAGATTCAGTAGCATTTCTCGGCTTAGACATTCGTCACGAAAACGGCTGTGAAAACTTTCGATATATCCATTTTGCCACGGGCTACCCGGATCAATATAGATCGCCTTGATCTGGTTGTCGCGCAGCCATTGTTGGACTTTAGTGGCGATAAATTCGGGGCCATTGTCACTGCGGATATAGCCGGGCACTCCATACTGAATCATGGCCTGCTCCAACACGCCTAAGACCTCAGCGGCGGTGATCTGCCGTTCGACCTGAATGGCTAAAGATTGCCGGCTATATTCATCCAGCAGCGTCATCATTTTCAATGATCCGCCGTTATCGGTCCGATCAAAGATGAAATCCCAGGTCCATACGTGATGACGATGAGCAGCCTGAGTCGGTAGCCCAGTGGAGACGCCACGTCGAGGGATTTTCTTGGGTTTTGCTCGGACTTTAAGCCCTTCTCGTCGACGAATACGCTGGACTTGCTTACGACTCACGGTC
>JACLAC010020887.1_pt1 | contig 62336 bp, 43 predicted proteins | sample 8027881 | NCBI WGS metagenome assembly JACLAC01 (sample SAMN15725517, study PRJNA655200) | protist metagenome | isolation source: fluorescence activated cell sorting (FACS) single amplified genomes of... | place: Spain: Blaines Bay Microbial Observatory, Mediterranean Sea | collected 2016-01-19
GCTACCTAATCTCTACTCCACCTTGCTTACGTAGGAGCGATAGAGACTATACTACAACTTTACCATATGTATTTGACAAAAGAACATAAGGCAACAAATATATTACTATATAACAACAGAACATAGTAATATATACTTTAAGGAGTAAGACATCATGCTATTAACTATAGAGGAAGGAGATTTATTTACTCTTCTGAAGACAATAGAAAAGTTAGCTTTAGATATTCACTCATCTTGTATTCACCTGAGCAATACAACGAACACAATTAATACGCTATCAGATAATGAAGAGATCATCACCAAACACGGAAGCTTACAAGGTAGTGATCATCTCGATATAAGTAATCAGAAAATACAAACAAAACGAGACACTCTTAGCAATGCCCATATAGTCAAGAGTTGTAACAATAACATTAGCACAAACATTAATAAATTAAAGAATTCGGCTACTAAGCTTCTCACCTTGGCTAACAAAGAAGTATACAAATCCTCTGATCGCTTCCAGCAAGTAGCTTACGCAGGTGGTAGGAAGTCTAACGAGAATGGTTATAATACATTACCTAAGAAATTGTTACCGCATGAATTTCATAATACCAAACCTTCAGATGTTTCTACCTTAACTTTAAAGGGTTACGCTGATAATGAGTTCACTATAACTGTACCTCAGGAGAAGGATACACTGTTTTGGAGTTTTTACTCATTAGTCTATGGTAACACTGCCAAGGCATACGAGTTTCTACAAAACACTTGCGAAACAGAACAGGACACTAGGTTCTCATTCATTGATGTTATACGCTCCAACAAAGACATTATCAAAACTTTAAAGATCAGCAGAGCTGGCGTAGAAGAAAATATAATCCACGACAAGAGCTTAAGTATAAAAAGTGTAGTAGCTCTAGCACATGCTCTGAGATGCATGAATTTACTGTATGTATGTGGGAGAACGTACCATGAGGTTATGCTCGACGAATCACTTCCATTTCATATAATACAGAAACACAGAGACAAAGATAAATATGGTTACTGTGTGAATGTTCCTCATAATAAAATCAATAGTATAAGAGATAACTTATGGCATATGGAGAATTTGGACAAGCCAATAAAATCTATATCTTCATACAAAGCAGATGATCTGCGGAACATGTGTACTCAATTGCAAATTAATATCACTGAGGAAAAATGCACCAAACCGGTAATGTACGATAGGATAATGCAGTACCTATCTGCGTAATTAGGAAAATTGAATCATATTAGAATCAAATTAAATTTAAACATATCTCTATAATATACATATACATACTGCATATCATAGAAAGTTGCTACAATTATGGATAATATCAAATACAAGGCGTACAATGATAAGATAGGAATAATCAAAGAAGTAATTAAAGAAAATGCTGATAAATCTGACGAAAAAGTACTGAGTAATTTCTGTGAAGCTGCAGTGGAATACACAAGAATTCCGAAGAATAGTGCCAACACAATCGAGTTGGAAATGCAGGTACTCCCAATAGATTACGAAAGCATTATAAATGACAACTACTCAAACTCAAGATATAAGAGTAAAGTTCATTACACGGAAAATGACATACGTACAATAAAAAAATACATTTCTTTCGCAGGTTTTAAAAAAAATCCAGAAAAGACTTCTACATTCTTACGTATAACACCTAAGAAAAACCCGAGTAAATACAGGAATAGCAATCTAAACGAAAAAGAAATAAAGGATCCTAGTAATTTACAACCATTTCATAATTTCAGAGTTTGTGTTGATGAAAAAGGTATACCAAATTTCTGTGAAGATAATGATAATGCGTATGTTCGTGGAAACAATTTTATCCACTACGAACTAAAGAATCGTGAAGTAAGTACTTACACCATGAATAGTTATAGAAACGTGAGGATAAATATGAAAAAAGAAACTGATATTACTAGCAGAGTTAAGGATGGACTAGGGACTAATCAGGGATTGCAAATTCAGGCAGCTGCTATAAACAATGAAGAATGGAAAAACGAGGATAAATTATTCAGGTATATAAAGCGTGTTTCCTTCTATAATAGCAATGATAAAGACAAGGTACAATCTCGTATAGATATTAGCACTGTATACCAATCCGAAGGAAAATCATGGACAGGGATAAGAAGGGAAAAGAAACCTACATATGAGGTGGAAATTGAATCAGTGTTACCACCTGACAATAGTTCAATAAAAGGATTAAATAATAATGAGGTGGAAGAAACTATGAAATCTTTAAAGTTCGCACTTAAAAGTGTATTGTGTGGAGTGCAAGACTCCCATTACCCTATTAAAAGTACAGAAATGTTCGACGTGTCTGAAGAATTTAAAGCGATCTCACTAAGAATATCTCCGGTACCTTGGTACAATGGTCCTCAGCCAGTAACACTACAGCGTGGAGATTTACCAGAGGTATGCAGAAAGGATGAACAAGGTAAATTTACTTACAATATAACTAACAAGGCCGATGGTACAAGGAAGCTCATGTATATAAGTGATGCAGGTAAATGCTACTTAGTAGATAGAAAGAAGAGGATTCAATACACAGGAATAAAACTACAGGATAATAGTGATGATGCCGATGACAATAATAAAACTGGAAAAAATATTCTTCTTGATGGTGAGTATATAAATCTTAATAAAGGGAAAGGGTGCAATTATTCCTATAATATATTCGATATATACCTATTCAATAATGAATCTTGTATGAATGACATTTTCGTTGAAAGGGAGAACAAATTCAAATCTATAACGTTTCCTTTAGGACCCCTAGGTGCAGTAACTACTCCTATTCCCTCTGTGAAGTGCAAAGTATTTTATACTCTATCGAAAGATCAGGTCAAACTATTAAAATCTTCCATGGAAAATGAAACATCCTACAGCAACGACGGCATGATTCTTACTCCTCTCGGAGGTGTCCCAGGTAATAAATCTCAAGATCCTCAAATCTTCAAATGGAAAGAAGTTGAAGACACTACAATAGATTTTAAAGTTCGAGTCGTACAAAAAAACATCGTGAATAGAGGATCCAACGGAACTGAGGCAGGTAACGAGAAAAGAAATGTGTGCAATCTACTCGTAAGCAATACTTCCGTCCCTATCAAGAATGCTTGTAACTTGATTTATACTGGGAAAACTTACTCAGCAGATACATCACAAGATGCCAGGATGGAGTTATTCGAATATGACGGAGGCGGAGATGAAATAGTGAAAGGAATATGCCAACTGGAAGTTACAAATAATTATATGTTTACATCTCCCGATCAAAAAGAAAGGTTCAAAGATGGAGATATAGTAGAATTCAAGTGCGTAAAAGAGAACGGAAACTGGACATGGATACCGATACGTGTGAGAACAGATAAAATATTCCCTAATGCGTACGAGACAGCATTTAGTAATTTTGCGTATATAATGGACCCAGTAGAATCACTCTGTACAGATGAAGGTAAAAATGTAGGAGATGACAATAATGATGACGATGACACTCTTGTTACTGAAAGTACTAGATATTACGAACAACGTATTAACCGATACAGAAGTGGAAGAACATCGTTCCACAATTTTGTAAAACAGAAGATAATATTACTTGCAGCAAGTGAAATGGTCAAAGGAGCAGATAATAGAAATAAATTTACTACTCTCATAGATTATGGTGTTGGAAGAGGTGGGGACCTAAAAAAATGGAATGAAGCGAATATAAATTACGTGTATGGCATAGATTACAGCAAAGATAATTTAGAAGATGACAGAGAAGGATTATGCAGTAGGTACATAAAAATGGGAGCAAGTAAGAGAACTAAGCGTAAATATTCAGGTATTTTCGTAGAAGGAGACTGCTCAAAAAGTATAGAAAACAACGAAGCATTTAAACATAAAAGTGATACAATTTACACAATAGGGAACGTAAAAATGAATATATCGGAGCTAGTCAACAAGTCAATATTCAAGCAAATTAATAAAGGTGATATACTTGATGGATTGGAAGGAGTAAAAAATGCTTTCGGAAAAGGATTTCATGGGGTTTCACAAGGATTCGACATTGGTTCATCACAGTTTGCGATGCATTATTTCTTCAAGTCTGATAAGACCGTAAAGCAATTCGTTGACAACCTTCAATATACTATTAAGTTAGGTGGGTACTTCATAGGTACTTGCTTTAACGGACATAGGGTATTAGACTTTCTAGAAAGTAACAATTACTCTTATACACCTAGCAACAGCAATATTAAAATAGTATTGAAACGTACAGAGAGAGATAATAAAGACGATAGTAATTTCATTCAAGGGATTAAGGATAAGTTCAAAAATTCATTGGGAGGAGTCTCAATAGTTGTGTCAGATTCAGGATTTAAAGACCAAGAAGAGTACTTGGTGAATTTCAAATTATTTGATCAATTAATGAAGGATAACGGATTTAAAAAGGTTAGTGCTTTTAGTTTTAGTGAATTGCATAATAGTCACAAAGAAGATTATAACATGGACGATGAAGAATCGAAAATATCTTATCTAAACGACCAGTTTATGTATGTGAAAGATAAAATTGTAGGTCATAGTTCACCTGTGGAAGTAGTTCCTGAGTCAACCTCATCAACAGAATCCAAAGAATCATCTAGTCAATCTTTCGATGATACCCCTGGTGACCCCATTTCGGAGGATGACGAAGATTAAAGCATATGAGTTGGTAGCATCTCAAATATGTAACTATTAAATATAATTATAAAAATAGGAAATAATATGATATAAATATGATTTCCTTCATATATATATCATTAGTTAGTGAGTGTATGTATACTTCAATTAGTTGAATTCTTCGAAGTCTTTATCTCACATATCATTTATCACTATAATATATTATTTTTTTTCATACATACGTTACTTCAAGTTTGTATAGTATTAGCGATGAATTATTACACTTTACCGAAAAACAACAATTTTCTGGATAGTGTTCATTTGAACACAGAGCAACTCGAAATAAAAGACACATCATCTACCAAACAAAACATTCCTATTGTATCTCCATCTCTTAACCATGTTCGATTTACTCTAGATACAGATTGTCGATCTATATATGACAGTACAGATGAAAGCACCTACATTTCGAAAACTCTTTGTGCCTACTTGAAAACTATAAAACGTCAAATAGACAGCAACATGGACTTGTGGGACAACATGAAAAAATTTACGAATCCGTACGAATTCATTCATACTGTTGTTCCAGGGTGTAAAGTAGCAGTAAGCCAATTGAAACCACTGTCTAGGTCTTTCTACAAGATGATAGAAATATCCCACACTATGGAGATATTTAAAGATTGTTCGAAAAGAAGTTTACAAACGTTTCACTTGGCAGAAGGTCCTGGTGGTTTCATTGAAGCAACAAGGCATATAAGGTCAGAATCAATGAAAAGCGACATATTAAAAGAAAGTAGTGTTCCTCCTCCTCCAGGTCTTGAAAGCAATCGCACTCAGATCGAAGAAATTTACAAAAACGATAAACACTATGGAATGACACTATTGAATGAAAGCGATGTAAACATTCCTGGATGGGGAAAATCAAAAGGGTTTCTTAAGAAGAATCCCAATGTTTCTATAGAGAAGGGAGTAACAGGAACAGGAGATCTACTCAGGAGAGAAAATTTACTTCACTACTATGAGAATTATAATAACACAATGGATATTGTTACCGGTGATGGTGGTTTCGACTTTTCCATAGATTTCAATCATCAGGAACTACTTGCCTCCAAATTGCTTTATGCACAGATCTGCTTTGCTTTGGCAATTCAGAAAGAGAGAGGACACTTCATATTAAAAGTTTTTGATTTATTTACTAGGTCGTCTATTGAGTGCTTATACTTATTGAGCAGCATGTATGAAGAAGTTCATATAATTAAACCCAACACTAGTAGGCTAGCTAACTCAGAAAAATACGTCGTTTGTAAGTACTTTCGTAAAAATGCAAAATATCATGATCTTATGGAAAGTATTATATCAAGTTATCATTTACTATATAAATTAGAAGGAGACTGCAAATCTCATAATGGAACAACAGAGAATGAGCACACAATACTTAGAAGTATTCTTCCATACCCTATTGAGTACTATTTTGTAAACAAAATAGAAGATTACAACGCTATTTTTGGGCAGCAGCAAATAGAAAACATTACCACTACTATGTCCAATATATCTAGTAAAGCGAAAGCTGATAAGATAGACAATTTGAAGAAGAACAATATCTTGAAGTGTATTTCATGGTGCGAGAAGCACAACATACCTAATAATCAGCAGGTAATCATGGGAATTTTGTCCTCTAAGTCACACAAGAAGCACGGTGGACATCATCATCATGGGTCAAATGGTAAATCGAAATGGTAATTAATTATGAACTGTATTACTTGTAACTTGTCGCATAGATTTCAAATAAAATATAATCATATGATAAAGTATAGTTCAAAGTAATCATTCAATTCAAAATGATATCTTATTTTCGTAAAATAACAAAAAATATATCTTCTTTTCATTTCTCTGAGACACAATGTTGTATTTTGGGTATAGTCGTTCTTATATTAGGAATTTTATGTATTAAAAACGATATTATGTCTTCACAAGAAGGATTTGATAAACCTACAAATTTAACGTATTATTACATGGAAAAGTGTAAATATTGCAAAGAATTTAATCCTACTTGGGATGAATTTGTACAGCAGTATGAAGGTAAGATTGTACTGAAAAAAATAAATATGGAAGACGCTGGAAAAGACCTGGACACATTCCAAATTAATTCATTTCCTGCAGTTGTATTATACGATAAGGAAGGAAACTTCAAGAAGTACGAGGGGAAAAGAACTGTAGAAGGTTTAATGAAATTCGCTGGAGCGAAAGTGCATAAAAAGGAACAAGACAAATAAGTAGATCAGTTATTATAATATAAAGCATACCTAGCTATTTATATTATACTAAAAGTTTTCAGTTAAAACTCTAAACACTCTCAACTTCGTTACATAAATAATATAAATGACCTCTCTTTCATCACCGACCCCCACAAGTCGTAATCCTAGTGAGTATTTTGACTCAGGTAAAGTGGAGTATAACATAGTCATTCCGTTAATATTTTTACTTTTGGATGGGTGTCTCGTTTTATCTTCATTCATGGTGGGAATATTAGGTATGATAACAATTAAAATAGGGTCATTGTCTGTACACTTACAGCAGTTTATTCTTAATCGACGTAATACATTAAAGACTATATATGATGTTTCCAAAATAGATTACAATGAAGTGCTCGGAAGCGTAAATAACATGAATGACATACTATGCAACCAATATGGTATAACCGGTTCCCAAATGTACTCCAGAGAATTTGTTGCAGCGATACAAGTTGCGATTGACCGTGTGTTATTTGATGACGGACAATATGTTAACGATCTATCTCATGCCAATGATCTAGATGAAGATGAAGATGAAGATGAAGATGAAGATGAAGATGAAGATGAAGATGAGGAGGAGGATGATGAAGATACCACACCCACTCCACAGGATGGTGCTCAATCAGACAGCAGTAATGACTCAGAAGATAGCTCATCAGAAGGTAAATTCAATTTCATGATCGCATCATCAAGTGATAAAGAAAAAGACTTAAGCTCCGAAAGTGTTGCTATTGAGGAAAGTGACGATGTAGAGGATAACAGTGACAGCTTAGAAACTAAAGGTGATACAGAAGGAACTGGCGACGGAAGCAGTGGAGACGAATCAGCTTCATCAACAGCAGATGGAATAAATGATGATGATGAAGAGGAAGAAGTAGGAGTAGATGAAGTTGATAATGATGCAAAAGAAGAAAATATAAATGCTGAATTAAGCTTAACAGAATTAGAAAAAGAGGAAGAGGAGCAGGTAGACAAGTATTACTTGCACCAATCAGCAGTAGTATTCTAACCATTTAACATACATTCTTTTGTGGTCTCAAAATACTATTTCTTAATCTCATAATTCTTGTTCCAGATTCCACAGCACCTTGTTTAGCGTACTGCTGGTTACTTGGTTTGTAGATAGTTCGTACATCAGATCCTACGGGGGAAGTAATGTAAAATTCTTGAGATCCTTTACATGAATCACTGGCAGGGTAAGGTTGGCAAGTTGTGGGGTTAATGTAATCATTACCATCTATTCTTCTTATAGATAACTTCTGATCGTAAGTTCTCCCTTTTGCCTTTAGGTACTGAGAAGTTGTAGTGTAATATTTCCTGCTATGGTCTGTTTTCCCATTAATAGTGTATGACACAACACCTGACCTTATCACGTTATTTTTAGCATTGTCCCAGCACATCCCTCCTGTGTTACCTTCTGTCTTAGGTTTTACGGTTCCACTATCTGATTGAATTAATTTGTTACTAGTTATAATAGCGGAATTACTTTGGTTTTCTAGGCAATTTTTACAGGAAGAACTACCGATCATAACTGATCCTCCTGGTGCGTTCACTGTGTCAAGAGATACACCGGCTCGTCCCATTCCACTCCCTGTGCGGGGGACCAGTCGTTTTCTCCAGTGCTTTAAAGGCCCGGGTTTGCCTGGAGGGATGGGTGGAAAATCGCTGTCGCCTCCTATAAGAGGTTTAGACCAGGTAGCTATAACAGAAAAAGAGTTTGGAACTTCTTTATCTTTCAGCGAGACCATAGGTTGTTTAGTAGACACTAAGCTATTAGAATAATTAAAGTTAATTGGTTTGCTCATGATGCTTTATTATGGCCTAATAATTATATAGAACAGTGTAATATATTATTGTCATATTATTATTTTATTTTCTATGGTTTGTGCCTAAAAAAAGAATATCTTCAATATATATCTAGGGAAGCTAATATAAGCTACACGTGTCAGCTCGTACTCATATAAATATTTCATAAAAGTAGTAGTAGTATTCATGTCGGGAAATTTCTTTAACAAAGTTTTGGAAGATGCAAAAGGGGTAGAAGAAGAACTACTTGGTCCTGATTATCAGTACTGGAAGAATATAAATAATCCAAAAGAAATAGGTATGACTAATGATGGGAGTATCTCAGCAATTGCGAAAGATGTAGCTGGGCTTATGAGTTATGCAGAAGTATTAGTAACTGGTGGTGGTGCCGCATCGAAGACAGGAAGACCCTTGGGAAACAAATTCTTTTTGAAAACTGGAGCGTCTTGCAAAGACGTAAAAACAAAAAAAATGGTCGATAGGTACGTATACATAAATAACGTGCCTGACGGATCCATACCATTTATAAGTGGAGCTATGGGAACCAATTTTAGCGAATTTAAAGGTTTAATTCCTGGTACTTTAAGTAACCTTTCCGCTATAAATCCCATCACTATCTTTCAATCATTTATGAGCGGTGCCACCCCAGACTGCCAAGAGCTTACGATGCAAACCATCGACTCAAGAAATCATTCAAGCACAGAGTCTCATTATGTTACGTTAACGGATATAAGGAATATGAACAGCTGCTACTTCCTAAATGGTGTGAACCCTGTAACTGGTGAGCCTTGCAGAGAAGCTTTTAGATCTTTCTTAGTAGATGAGAAAGACGAAGAAAAGGAAGGAGAAGAAACCGATGAAGATATAATTTCAAGAGGTACAAATGATCAAGGTCTACCTCTAATGCTAAACACATATTACACATGCCTTGGGTTCTTGGGTATTTACATTATGTACAGTATAATGACAAGACTATTAACAAAGTCAAGAAAGTAAAATAGGTATGAGTTAAGTGTTAATTAGAGCATAACGAGAAATAATGAATGTACATTATATTTTGATCAATAAAATATAATGTATAAGAATAAATAATTATTTTAGCACTAGATTGATACAGTGTTAAAATAATATACATTATATATTATTGTTTACTGATATGACGAGGAACTATTAGAGGTAAAGTTATGCAGTCTCACTTTTGGGTTTTTGTTTGTAACATCTCCCGCGAGAATGCTTGTTTCATACATCTTCCTGAGGATAACAGAAGGAGCTGTTGTTCCTATTTTTATCATGTTTTTATCGTATAAATACTTCTTGACTTCATCGATAGATTTGTTCTTTATAATGCCTTCTTCTTGCATAATTTTACTATTTTTTGCTTGGTTTTTGATGAGAACGGATAATTGGTTGTTCTCCTTTTTTCTTCCCAAGTGATATGTACGCTTTATAGTCTTCCTCTTGACTCTGCGTGTCTTGGTAGGTTTCCTTTTGCCTCCATTTTGTCTTCCGATTGAGTTACTGCTGCTTAACTTAGAATTGCTTTTGAGAGTGTGATACTTTCTGTATGTAGGTAGTCTCCCTCCTTTTAGGTTGCCGTATGGTGGAGCTGGTAGGCGAGGATTCGTATTCGTATTTGTGGAGAGGTAACCATTTTGATAGGAAGAACGAGAGGAAACAACATTCTGAGATTTCTGGGGAGTAGAAACTGCTATAGCTGATGGGGAGGTTATCAAAGTTCGGGTAGGTACCACGGGAACAGGTGCTGGATGAACCAATTTTACCTCAGACAAAGAAGATGGATATTGCTGATTCATAAGTGCGTGAGGAGGAGAGGAAATAGGAGAGGTGGTGGTCGGTACAACAACAGGAATTGTAGGAATTGTAGGAATTGTGGGAACAATCTTACCTGGAACGACTATTACGTTATCTTGAGATGCAGCAGATGCTAAAGCAGGAGTCACAGGAGTATGGGATAAACTTGAAGAAGCACCAAAATTATTTACAACATCGTTATGTGCTTGAGAGTGAATAGCAGATTTCACCTTCTCTCTATCGTTTCCCTTGTCACCACCTTCTACTGTAGTCTTGTTGTCTTGATTTCTTACTCCATATTTGTTATGTTTCTGTTTCTTCTTAGCTTTCTTTTCTCTGTGCTCCTGCCTTATCTTGTCCAAATATTTCAGAGCATCATGAAATCCAGATTCGAACGAGTCATCATTTATGGAAATATTTGACTTGTTTTTCGAATTTTCGGAGGAAAGAGTCTCCCCACCCTTAGTACTTAATACAATATTTAATGCTCTGCTTTTCTGGCGTTCTTCTTCCCTTCTAGCCTTTATTCTATTCAATAATTCTCTCTTAGTGGAAGTCAACTTAAAGGTGTTTGCTTTAGAGGAGGGTTTCTTCACTTTTAATGTTTTATTACCTCTTCTTTTCCTGTAAGGGTTAATCAGGTCTACACCTATCTTTATAGTCTTTTTTATGTCGCTATCGCTCATTTATTTATGTCTGCTGTATAACCTGTATTCTTTTTTCTTATATTCAAAATTCTATATTAGGTATCTTATAGTGAAAATGATTGTATACGTAACGTATTTGAAGTAATAAGCACGTTATCAATCCTCATAATAATATCTAATATTTTATTTCTTTTTTTCTTACACGTACATTGAATTATGTATTGATGACTTTATTCTACTTTTTTCCGATCTAGTCTTGACATTTTCACTTTGAGTAAAATTATTAAATCCCGTTTTTATATCTTCTTCTGTTATGATAGTTTTCTGTTCACTCGGTAAACAGAACACTCGTTTACTATGTGCGATTTTAACCTTGGACAACAAAGTTTCCATATCTCTACCAAAGTACCTGAAACTTTCTAAGTTATCCTGAAACCACCTATTGTCTACAGCAAAACTTAAGCTCCATCCAGCTATTTTAACTTTATTGTTAAATATATTACGGAGCTCATCTGCACTATAATCTCCAATTGTGTACTGCCACGGGAATCTAGATTCTAAACCGTCGTTCACTTTAAAAAAGCAATCCTGTATTTCTTCCTTATATCCTGCGATAATGCACATCAACTCGCCTTTGTGAGCACTTAGTGACTCGCATAAAGTGTCTATGCATTCCTTGGAGAAAGAGTCTCTTTTCTCGGCATTTCCTAAAGAATATGCTTCATCAATAAAAAGAACACCTCCAATACACTCCTTTATGATTTCTTTTGTTTTCATTGCTGTTTGCCCAAGGTACCCCGCTATCAAATCATCCCTAGTTACCTTCTTGAAAACCTTGTTTTTCAAGACACCGATCTTACTGAAAATGTTCCCTATAATTTTTGCTATTTCTGTTTTTCCTGTTCCTGGGGGTCCATATATTACAGTATGCATGAAATCATTAGACGACTCAGTAGGAGATATCATGTGAAGTCCTTGTAGGTAATACACTATCTGGTCTACTAAACTAAGTTTTATATTTTCCAAACCTATCATCGCTTCCATTTGTTCTAATGGTTCCTTTATGTCATGCAAAGCTTTCATGTTTATATTGTACTGAGTATCCTCATCAAGAGGGTACAAATGACACAAAGTTAATAAATCTCGTATAGTAAATATTTCTTTATCTATACTTACGTATTTCTTTTTCTTTTCCTCTATAATTTTATTATTGGTAGTGTCACCTCTTACGTGTCTGCTGCTATTTTGAGGAAATATGTTCACATTGTCTTCTTTGTTATGTAGATACGCACTCGAAAGCTTTATCATTCTTTTCTTTTTGAAGACTTGACTTTCATGATTCCTAGTTGATTTGGATTTGAACGATGTGCACCCCGAATAGAAAGGAGAGGAGAAACACTCTGTATAAATTTTGCTAGAATGCTCCAACACTCTTAAAAGATCGTCTACTTTGTTGGGATTATCACTATTGGTAATTTTATCTTTGCTAGGATTCATTATATCGGATAACGAAAGTAGGAAGGCAAAGTATTAAACGTAGATGATCCTTTTTAATATTATTATATGCAAATCATTTTATATGATAATTATCCACGAAGTATACAATTAATATTTTACCATTATATTATTGAAATCTAGTAACACTATATCATTAAATGAATAATGTAAAATTGATTAATATAATGTGCATATAACACATTTAAGTATGTTATAATATATTACATTCTAATACTGTTCAGAGCAAATAATTTCAATTCTATATCTGTTTGCTCTTGAATCTTGTACTCTTGATATCGAAAGAAAGTAAGATAATAGAGGTTGTAAAATTATGTCTCCTAGTCATAGTAAAACGGGTAAGTATAAAAGAAAGAAAGATGCAATCGTTTCAACTACAACCGAATCAGAGGAGCATCCCACGTTTCCTTCCTTCTCTCCGACATTCCCAAAAAAAGAAGAAATTAATATGACTGAGAAGTTAATAGAAAGTGACTATGATAAAGTAGAAAATGAAAGTGAAAAGGAAGTAACCAATAATTACACATGGGACATACTAGGATCCTACTTCAAAGATCAGCATTTAAGGCAACTAGTACGTCACCAAATTGAGTCATACAACAACTTCATAAACTATCAAATACAGAAAACTATCAATATGTTCAATCCCGTGAAAATCGTGAGTGATCAGGACTACGTCAAAGAACTAGATCTCTACAATATGGAGATTCTGGTTAATTTTGAGAACTTTCAATTGCAACGTCCTCAAATACACGAAAATAACGGAGCATCCAAACTAATGTTTCCTCAGGAAGCTAGGCTAAGAAATTACACTTATGCTTCCATGATGACTGTTGATATGAACATTCAGTATTGTGTTAGGAGCGGTAAGGAACTAGAACAAGTCCAAACTCATTTTAACAAAATTCCGAATATTCATATCGGTAAGTTGCCTATAATGTTAAAGTCATCCATTTGCGTACTGAACCAATACCAGCATATTAACCATGAAGCAAGTGGGGAGTGTCAATTCGATGCAGGTGGTTATTTCATTATCAATGGAAGTGAGAAAACAGTTCTGGGACAAGAACGAGCAGCAGAGAACAGAATCTATTGTTTCGATGTTGCTAAAAACAATACAAAATGGTCTTGGTTAGCAGAAATAAAGTCGGTACCAGATTTCAAGTGTATCAGCCCGAAACAAATAAACATTATGATAACAAGCAAGAATAGTGGGTTCGGACACTCCCTGTATATTCAAATACCAAGGATGAAACAACCTGTCCCTCTGTTTGTTGTGTTTCGAGCTCTTGGCATTATCTCTGACAAAGACATATGCAAAATTATTGTTCTGGATATGGAGAATAAAAATTACTCAGATATTCTCAATAGCTTGCAGGGATCTATCGTGGATGCAAATAGTGTAGTCAATCAGAATGACGCAATCGAGTTCATGATGAACCACGTTATGTACACACCTTTCGGGATGGACCGAGAATCAGGAATTAAGAAGAAACGTGAATTCACGTTGAGCATATTAAACGATGATTTATTCCCTCATTGTCATAATCTGACACAGAAAATTTACTTTCTAGGGCTGATGACTTCTAAGTTGATACAGTGCAGCCTGAACTTAATAGACAGTGCTGATAGGGATTCATATATCAACAAAAGAATAGATTTGACAGGTACTCTGCTGAACAATTTGTTCCGTAATTACTTCAACAAATTAGTGAAAGATATGCAAAAGCAAATAGTGCGAGAAATAAATAATGGCTCTTGGAAATCCACGAATGACTATATAAACATAATTAACAACACGAATATATACAAAATTATAAAATCAACGACTATTGAAAATGGGTTGAAACGTGCATTGTCTACAGGTGATTTCGGAATAAAGAATGTCAATAGCAATAAGGTTGGTGTTGCTCAAGTTTTAAATCGGCTAACTTACATTTCTAGTTTAAGTCATTTGCGTAGAATAAACACACCTATCGATAAGAGTGGCAAATTAGTACCTCCAAGGAAATTGCATAATAGCTCCTGGGGGTTTCTTTGCCCTGCAGAAACTCCGGAAGGAGCAAGCGTAGGTGTAGTGAAGAACCTGAGTTATATGACCCATATGACAATTCCTACCTATAGTTCACCTATATATGAGTACATCAAGAAAGACATAGTACCATTGGAAGACCCAGAATTGGATGACATAGAGAAGAATAACGGTATAAAGGTGCTTATCAATGGTGCATGGGTTGGAATGGCTATTTCCGCTTATTCCTTATACAAAGAACTGAAAAAGAAGAAACTAAGTGGTATCATAAACATATACACCTCCATAATATTCGACATAAAGAGCAAGGAAATTCGTGTGTGCACTGACGCTGGTAGATTGACTCGCCCATTATATATAGTTAAAAACAATAAACTTACGCTTACGGAAGATATTGCAATAAAAGTGAAAAATGAGGAACTTAGTTGGAATGACTTGCTTACTTGTGCTAAGCTTGACGATACGGTTATAGAATATTTGGATCCGGAAGAGCAGGGATTCCAAATGCTTGCTATGAACACAGCGAGATTGACTGAACAAGAGAGCCTCAAAATAAAGTACCAGTTTACTCATTGTGAAATCCATCCTAGCACTATCTTCGGAATATTAGCTTCTTGTATACCATTTCCGGATAATAATCAAAGTCCTAGAAATACTTACCAATCCGCGATGGGTAAGCAAGCAATGGGAATGTACGTGACTAACTACGACACTCGGATGGATAAAACAGCATACGTTCTTACTTATCCTGCCCGTCCACTAGTGGACACTCGACTTATGGGAATGGTCCAGTTGGATAAAATACCAGCTGGGTCACCTGTTATCGTGGCTATTATGACACATACTGGGTACAATCAGGAGGATAGCTTGCTATTTAATCAAGGTGCAGTAGATAGAGGGCTATTCCAGGCAACAATATATCATACAGAAAAGGATGAAGACAAGAAAATAAATGGTGACGAAGAAATAAGATGTAAACCTGATCCTAACAAAACAAAGGGAATGAAATATGGGAATTATGACAAAATAAATGATAAAGGGGTTATTGATGAGAACACTTTACTGAATAACAATGACGTAATTATAGCTAAGATGGTACCTATAAAAGAAAACCGTAATGATCACACGAAAGTCATTAAGTACGAGGACATGAGCCGTACTTACAGAACCGTAGAAAAATCTTACATAGATAAAAATTACATTGACAGAAACGGTGATGGGTACAAGTTCTGCAAGGTACGCATTCGTGCATTCAGGAAACCTACTATAGGAGATAAATTTAGCAGCCGTCATGGACAGAAAGGCACAATAGGTAACATTATAGCAGAAGAAGACATGCCGTTTACTGCTGATGGTGTGAAACCTGATATAATCATAAATCCTCATGCTATTCCATCTAGAATGACTATTGGACAGTTAAAGGAAACTCTTTTAGGTAAAGTACTAGTGCAACTGGGGCTATTTGGAGATGGTACTGCCTTCGGTAACAAGGAAATGTCTGTAGAAAACATTAGTAAGGAATTAGTTAAGCTCGGATACGAAAGTTACGGAAACGAGATAATGTATGATGGACATGGGGGACGCCAATTATCCTCTAGTATATTCATCGGGCCTGTATTCTACCAACGTCTCAAACATATGGTCAACGACAAGCAGCACAGCAGATCTATCGGACCAATGGTTAATCTTACTCGTCAGCCTGCGGAAGGGAGAAGCCGGGATGGAGGATTAAGATTTGGAGAGATGGAAAGAGATTGTATGTGTTCACATGGTGCGTCTAGATTTACGAAGGGAAGAATATATGATGCGTCGGACAAGTACCAGCTATACGTGTGCAAGAGATGCGGGTCCATAGCTTCTTACAATAATGCATACAACATTCACCTTTGCAGAATGTGTGATAATAGAGTAGATTTCAGTTACATAGAGATACCTTATTCTTGCAAGCTCCTGTTTCATGAACTTATGACTATGAATATAGCACCAAGAATTATTACATAATGAATAAGGATAAGGAAAATAATAATAATAAACAAAGATGAGCATTTAGTAAGAAAATAAATATAACATAGTATTATATAGTAAAAAGTTGTTGCAACGGTAATTACAAATTTATTCATTATAATGTCGTCCACACCATCACCATCAAGTAACCCAAGTAGTCTGGGTGGGGGGGCTCCAGGAATATCACCACCACTAGGATTATTAACAGTAGGAGGTAGCGAAAGAAGTACCAATAGAAAAATATTACGATCCGCTTGGGGTAATTCCCTCGTGTTTACCAGTGGGTCCTCCCCATTTTACAGAGCGAATAGTACAGGAAATAAAAGATTCGTTAACGACAGTTCCCTTGTAACTACCTTTAAGAAACATCAAGCCATAAACCGCAATTACAATGATCCTTCCCTGTAATTTGAAATTTAAATCATATCAAATATCACGTAATTATTTTATTGTCATAATCTCTGTAAAGTGAATTTTATAATAATTCAATCTCTTTAATCTCTTAACTTTTCTCTATCTACTACCAACCACTTACCTCTTCTTACAGGTATCGCTATAAAACATCTGAAATAAAAGAATAAATGTATTAGTAATAAAATAATAGCAGTTGTCATCGCGTATAATATTATTTTATTTGTAGAATATATAAAATAATATTACCAATATATCTTATTCACATTCCATTCTTTATCAAAAATCTATAATAATGAACAAGTACTTTGTCGAATTTTTAGGGACACTCTTCTTTTTATATGTTATTCTTGCTACCGGTAATGCCCTAGCTATCGGAGCTGCATTAACCATCGCTATTTTGCTTGGAGGAAACATCTCCGGTGGTAACTACAATCCCGCTGTGTCTATTATGATGGTAGCTGCTGGTAAATTGTCCAAGAAAGACTTATTGCCGTACATTTTGTCGCAGGTTGCTGGAGGACTATGTGCCCTCGAGTTGTACAAGCGTGTGAAGCTTTAAGCTTTTAGTATCTCTCACTTGACTAAAGAGAAAAAAATAAAGAAAGTACAGGTAAATGAAGATAGCACGTAATCGATTGCTCCTTCTTCCGCCTTTGTTTTAATGTTTTATTAGTGCTATTATTTAGTACTAATAAAAATTATATATTAAGTTTACTTGTAGAGTTGTTTGTTAAATCCTTACTTCGAATCAATACTATATGTTATCTATGATGATATATATTTCTATTATTTCTATTTAGTACAAAGCCTAAAATACTCGGCTACAATAGCCGTGTGACTTGGACGATCAATCTTGCACACATCATTAGGTCTCATACCTATTGCCTTTGCCACAGCGTCGAATCTTGATATAGTGGGAAATTGATTGTCATCTAATATATTGTATTTTTCCATAACCTTATTTTTCTCCTCCTTATCTAATATAGTGTGCTTAGGTACGTAAACATGATTAAGAATATTATATTGTAGTGTACCTATATGAAACGCTACAATATAGTAGCCTTTCTCGTAATGTTCATTCAACGTTTTGTTCATGGTTTCGGGAATTTCCGAGGGACTAATGATTACGAGCATATTTAATCCAGTTTCTCCTTTATCGAGAATGTTTTCATCGTCGTATAGTTCTTCCACTATCTTCCTTATATCCGGTACAGTAGCTTGTGAGAAACTGACATAAGTCTTCTTTCTGTCGTTATCATCCTTGCTATGGAGAAGCATGTTCAATTGATTATTCGCCATCATAGCACAAACCTCGTTTATGCTAAAATTTTCGTAGTCTTTTACATAATATCCCTGATAATCCAGTAGCTGCAAAATAGTGTTCCTTGCATTGTAATTCAACAATACAACTCTGCTACTATCTTTCTCTTGAGGCATTCTCTCTTTCACACTTAGCTTATATTAAACAAACAATGAAGATGTATATATATATTATATAGTTCTATATCTATTATAATATATCAATTTTTAATCGAGCTGCTAACCTACCCTCCTGACACTAGGATGGTCAGAGTGGAATGGTAGACACCAGGGGTTCTGTAGAATGATTCTTTCTTTTATTTATTTATAATTTGATTTGCTTTGTATTTCCGTCATTATTTGAACCACTTCCATTTTCTCTTTCTTCATAAATCTCATCTTGAGACTCACCGTCTCTTTTACTTCTTATTCTACCGTAACTTCCCTTGTCAGTCTTATCATCATCCTGCGTATCGATAAGTAGCTCTATACCGTCTGCTCTTTTATTACGATTCAGTTGATTGTTCAATCTATCCTCCATTTGAATAATTGTTTTTGTCCTGTTCGAGTTTTTCTCTATAGCCGCGAGCCTCTGCTTTGTTTCTAGTAGGTCAATATTCAATTGCAACTCCTTCTCTTTTTCTGCTAAACTAGTACTGAACGTACTTTGAGGGTTATTTCCCGACTTCAATAATATCACATCAGAGTCTACATTGATAACTCTTGGTCCATTCACTCCTGTGAGGTAAGTGGTTCCTTGACCATAATCTTGTCCAGAAGTACTAGTATATGTTGGGACTATGCCTGCGTCGTAGATTTGGTTGGCTGGTTCTTGAGTTCCAGTCAGGGCGGTTCTTACCTCTATAGAAGCAGGTCCTACTTCGTCTCCTCTATTTACTCCTACCTTGTCAGTTTCATCATCATTAAATACCTCAGGTTCTTCTTCCTCAGATAATTCCTCATCTTCTGCCTCTTCCTCCGGTTCATCTATTTTATCGTCTTCCTCTTCCACACTTAACCCTCCTTCATTTTCTACATCTAAGGATTCTTCGCTAATGTCATCATCATCTTCGGCGTGATCTTTTCCTTTTTTTCCCCCCTTTTGTACCTTCTCTTTCTTATTTGCTTCTTTATTAATTTTCTCCATTTCCTTCGGTGAAATATCGAATTTCCTATTAGAGAATGATACATTAGTTAACTGGTCTATGTTGTCCTCAGTAATAATTTTCATATGTATATTCATTGTCTGTAATTCTTGCATGAGCAACTTAAAAGCGTAAGGTATCCTTATAATGCTAAATGATTTACCGTACACATGACCTTTCCTTATTCTATCCAAGGAGACACCAAAGTAATTATTTCCATCCACAAATTTGGAATTTTCGCTTGGAGAGAAATTGAACTGTATTGGCCCATCACTCTGAGGACTAATATATAAGTTTTCCTTATTATTATATATTGCAATAGCTCCAGAGTTGTTACATATAGCCATGTAGTAATGATCATCGCCTCTATTCAACATTGACTCTTGTAAAAAGGATGACGCTCCGTACCCTATTATACCATCTCGCTCCATTTCCCCTATCCTCAATCCACCGTCATTAGCCCTACCTTTCGTAGTTTGACGGGTCAAGTTTGTTGTCCCACCTTTAGCTCTATAGTTAATCTTGTCTTTAACCATGTGCTTCAACCTCATATAGTACGTGGGACCTATATAAATATCAGCTTTCAGTTGCTTCCCGGACATACCATTATACAATATCTCTGATCCTTTACTATGGTATCCGTAACTAGGTAGGATACTACCAAAGTCGTCATTTGGAGATTTGCCTTTATTTATAAACGCAGTGCAGTCCCCGTAACCTCCTACTTGAAGACATGCTTTACCCATAACGCTTTCTATCATCTGTCCAATGGTCATCCTCGAAGGTAAAGCATGCGGATTTATAATAAGATCTGGTTTAATTCCATCGGACGTAAAAGGCATGTCCTCTTCGGGAATTATTTGTCCTATTGTCCCTTTCTGACCGCATCTGCTACAAAATTTATCTCCTATCGCCGGAACTCTCTCCTCTCTAATGGACACCTTGGCTACTCTAGAACCTATCGACGTATTAGAAATATACGTTCTGTCTACGAATCCAAGTTGTCCTTTCTTTGGCATCACAAAACTGACGTGCTTCTTATCCTCCTCTCCTTCTACCCAAGACTCTTTACCAATTAATGGCATCTTATCATCTACCTTTGTGTCGACTTCTATTACACCATGCTTACCTAGCATAGAATTTCCTCCAGAAGTAAACACTATATTTGATCTATTATCCAAGGTAATAGAATTGTTAGGTGATGCATCTTCGTCATCTTCTTCTCCGTCCTCTTTGTTATCATCGTTACCGTCTCCATCCCCTCTATCGTAGCCATCATCAGCAACTTCCCTTTCGGTGTAATTATCAACTGCTAATGCATCATCGTCTCTAGTTCCTTGTTCTTTATTTTCCTCCTCTTCATTCTCCTCACTTTGTTGTGATGGAGTGACTTTCTGAGTCTGCTCCTTGCTTTCGTACATTGAATAATAGGTAGTACGGAAAAGGCCTCTCTTTATCGCTCCCTCATTAAATAAAATAGAGTCTTCGACATTGTAACCTCCGTAAACCATGATAGCTACTATAGCATTTTCCCCATAAGGGTGCTCTTCATTGTTCATTAGACGCAAGTACCTACTTTTAATAAGAGGTACTTGCCCATAATTCAGAACCACTCCCATTTTGTCCATTCTTGAGAAATAATTGCTATTATATAGAGAAACAGCTTGCTGGGATTGACTACATGAAAATATATTTCTTGGGTTTTGGTTATTCTCTGGGAATACAATTTGGTTTCCCATGTAACCGAAAATTAGTGAAGGATGTATTTCGAGGTGGGTAAAGTACTTAGAGTAGCTTTTATTCTTTTTATCTAGTTGTTCAGAATTATTGGCTATGAGCACAGTCTCTTCCTCTGAAGTGTCTAAGTATGCAATAGGTCCTGATACTGCATCATCCATGTTTCCTAGTCTGGCTACGACGACATCCCCATCTTGACTAGGGATAGGTAAACTGCTGTTGTTGCTGTTACTGAAACCATATATCAAGTTATTCCAGGTGAAGTTGTTTTTTTCTATTTTTCTATCAATGTTATCTATCTGGTAGCCAGCTCTACTACTAGAAACTGTAAAAACAGGCCTCGTCAACCTTCCTGCATCAGTGAAAATGATGAATTGGTTTTTGTGAACGTTCCAACTAATACTAACATAAGACGAGAAACAACCAGTTAATCTCATCTTACGTAGCCTTTCCAAAATAGTATTTGGATGTTCGTGCCTTTCACCGTTTAGGAATATACCTAACCATGTACCATTCAGGAATACTTTGGTATTATTCTTCACAATGTCCGGTCGAAGTTCCTTCAGTGGGATCATTTTGAATTGACCTTTCAATATCTTTTCGACAAATAATCGATTATTTTCAGGTGTAAACGACTCAGTTATATGAGCACCTATAGATAAATAATTATGTAAACCAATGTTGCTACCATCAGGAGTATCTACAGGATCGAGTAGCCCGTACTGTGAATTCTGTAGGAGGTGGGGTTTGACTATTTTCGTTGAATCATCCAAGGGAGTCACTACCTTACGCAAATGTGCCATGAAACTGTTGAAAGATAATCTCTTGACATCTTGAACTACACCTTTCTTTTTTGCTCTGGTGTAAATCGTTGCACCCCAACTACCTTTGAAAGCTTTTCGTATACCAGTGTTCATAGCATTGTACTTAGGAAATAACATATCTTCATTTAGTAAAATATGATCCTTTATCTTTTGTTCCTTCTCCTTTATCTTTTCTTCCTTCGATTTCGATTTATTCACGTTTGATTGTACATCTACATTAAGTAATGTACTAAGGTTCAAATCATTGACATACTTGTCTAATTTAGTATTTAGTGTAGTCGCGAAGACCTTGAAGTATTCGGTGAAAAGGCCATATAAAAGTGCTCCTGATGTCTTTATTCTTCTGAATCTATAACTGTCTCTATCAGTTACCTTTTGTGAGCCAGTGTAAACAGATAGTAAATTGTATACTATATATCCTAAGAACATAGCCTTTTCTATATGATTGTTGCTACCTATATTAGGTAAGAAGTAATTGTTAAGACAATCTACAACATTTACGTGTTCATGATTTTTCACAAATCTTTTCAAGTATTCCATTGCGTCACATTGTGTCAGAACATACTCGTAACTAGCGGCCTGTGATGAATTATTTCTTAACTCCTCTTTACATTTTGTACATTTAGCTTGACCAACGCGTTCTACGTGCTTAACGCATATTTTAGTTGTATCCTGAATAGACGGGCGAAAAAGTTCTATCATGTCGCTGTTCGATTCCATATCTAGCAAACACATTTCGATAATATCCTTGTCTGATATCACACCTAACGCTCTAAACAAAATGAACAATGGTATGGGCTGATGAAGATTAGGTACATCAACTACAATGTTGTTGTTCGTGAAGTGAGAATCTGGAGCAACCATTCGTACCGAGAGTCTTCTAGGAAGCATTGCGGATTCTTCTCCTACTGTTCTTATATCCGCAAGATAGGAATAAATACTTGCTTTCGTGTTATCCCGGTAAACACGGAGGAGATTGTTTCCGAACTCTTGCTGACTTACTATAGTCTTTTCCTTCCCGTTTATAATGAAGTATCCTCCCTTATCATTTCTGCATTCTCCCAGATTGTACTTTTGAAGTTTCGTCATCCCGGAAAGTATACATTTATTCGACTGTACCATGATAGGTAATGAACACAGAGACACAGGAATCTCTACTTTTGTTTCTGCTTCCACTTCATCGGTTTTACCGCTTCTTCTAGAAACTTTTATGTCTAATGTTATATTCAAGTCTATGTCCATCTCGTAAGTTTTATTCAGAAGCCTAGCTTCGTTTGGGTACAAATATCTTTTAAGATTAATTATGTCTTTATTATTGTCTGTGTCACTATTTTCTGGCACAGAGACAGCGTCCTTAGTAAGAATAGTAGGTCTTTTGAATATAATGCTGTCTACTACATCATCATTACTATCGGTTCTGACTACATCAACATTTGAGGCCACTTCTTTTTCTGTCCTCTTTTCCCTTTTACCTAAAATAACTTTCATTTCCATTTTCATTAATCCATCTCCCTTATCCTTATCAGTAGAATGAACAGTGAATTCATTGAATGGACTATTCTGTATGATCTCTTTTATCCCTTTATCAACAAAAGAATTATAGGAGTCAATATGGTGTTGAACTAATAGTTGAGGATTATCTGTAAATAACTTCTGTATGACGTTCCATGTTACGTCATTAAAACTATTGTTACAGCTACTTATATCTATACTGTCTTTACTAGATTGCGACATTTGTACTTCTTATATGTATTAATTATGCCTCAAGTAATAATATTATATGACAATCCTTATATAATATTATAACAATATTATGGAATAATTCCGTTTATACGTTTATTCTAACTTTATCCATTTTATATTTCAATTCAACTTAAAGTAATTTGGACAAAAGGTTCATACCCTTCAATATTATAAGGAGAAGTAACCCAGCGAACCAAGCAATAAGTGGGAAGAATACTAAAATGTAGGACAACATTTCGTACCCATTCTTGCATAAAGAATCAAGAATAATAGAGACAAACAAGATATACACAATTTTCATAATGTAAATAATGATTTTGTGAGTCTCGCTCATTTCACACGAATAATCACCTAAAGACATTTCATTAGGTTTCTTCGCGTTTCCGAGAATCAAGAGAATCAGAGATAAAACACTGAGGCCTAGATATACTTTCGCAGGAGTGCAGAACTTTCCGAACTTCATCATATTTGATATCAACTATATAGTTTACACTTGAATTTTACTTTTTCTTTTATACTCTATGTCAATAAAAGAAAATAAATTAAAGCAAATAAAATTATATTATAAAATTGATTCAATAGTAGAAAGAGACTCATTTTCTATTAATAATACATATTCATACATATTTAAACTTAACATACATTATGGAATTAGCAGGTTTTTTCGCGATCCCAGTGATTTTCATATTGTATATGGCCAAATCTATATTTGGTCGATCATCCTCCCCCACTTCACCTTCATGAAATATATAAAAATATATAGATACGAATAACAAAAAGATAAAAACCTTATTTATTTTGAGTACTGTCCTTGTGTAGGGTATGGATTAGATGACGCTGGTGTTGGCTCTCCGCTAAACGAATTTCCTAGTTTCACTAAATTATATTGTAATCCACGAAATGAATTTGTTATACCCCAATCTCCCCCTCTCTGCTTCTTATGTTTTCTTGTTGATAGATACTTTTTTCTTGTATCTAAAAATCCTTTGACAAACCCTAAAGCGAAATCAACGACGTACGGTGCACCCCCTTTTGTTACTCTTTTTGCCCTGCGTCGAGTCTTCGTCTTCTTTGACTTATTAATTTTATTGTCACCCTTTGAGCAACACATGCACTTCAATGTCTTACATTTAGAACAGGAACTAGCGTGTATTCTTTTCCTCGTGGAGCTGTGATTTTTAACCATTTGAAATTAAAGATTTATTTATAGCTCTATACATTTATATATGAAAAAAGTGATGAGTTACATTTATATAATTACATTTTATGGTACTTATTTTATTTACGTGTGAATGCTTTCCTCCCAATTTGTTTACTCTATGTTGACATGTGTAAGCATATGACGTCGACAACACATTTTTGACAAGCATAATGTATCCATTACCTCACCTTCTATAGTTTTCTGTACGTTACTCAAATTCAAGTACGAAACACTATTAATGTTGCAGCTTTCTATATTTTTTTCTCTTTCTAATTTTAATTGCCGTACTTTCGATAAATACCACTCGTGCTTATTCGCTAAAACTTTTCCACACGTGAAACACTTAACAGGAATAATCATGTTTGAAACTGTATGTATATATTATATGTATTACTTTATATTATACAATTGATATATATTTTACTATGTATCAATTTTATAATATTCCTCCTTTACTTGTTTTCCTTGTTGCATTTGTCACCGTAACATTTTTGCTTGTAATAATAAAAATCTATATTTTTCTTTTTACCATCCTCGTTACGTCCGAATGTAGGTCCATCTGATCCCCCTGCCATGCATTTTTCTGTTCCTTCAATAGAAGCGTAGACACAACATGAAGAGTACTTGCATGATTGCTCAGTGAAACTATTACAATGCGTTTCTAACTCATGGGTTTTTCCCTTCATGTCTTCACAGAAATGATCAGCTGGATGGTTTACGTCGCCATCTTTCTTTTCTTCGAATGCTTCAATATCCACAATTTTATTATAACCAGAGTGTTTTGACGATGGTTTCATATCTATATCTTTCAATGAGAGAAACACTATTGTTCCAAGCATGACAACAACTACTAAAATAACGGAGGGTATAGTGGAAGTAAACATGGTTTTACTTGTTTTCTTTTTTCTACTGATAGGTAATATGAAATCTTACTGAGCGGAAACTCTCTGTATATAAATAAATATAGATTTAATTATATACATTGTTATTCTTTTTATCCTTTTATCTTTTCTTTTTTGATTAACTTTACAAGCAAGTATTACAGAACAATAAATGAGACTTCTCAAACACATCAAAAATCAAATGATTGTCCTAATTTGTACGCTTCCCAAAATATTAGATGATCCTTTCATATCAGTATAACATATTTCGAATACATTTTCGTAAGACCAATTATAATCATAACATAGAAATAATCTTGATTCCTTGTCGAATGAGAACTCAAAATAAAATCTTGTCTCGTTTGGTACAGTATCAGTTCCTTTCATAATTTTCTGCTTTTTATTAATTATCGGTATGATCACATTGTACCGTTCATCGTGTTTATGGATTGTGTTTACAAACGTATGGTAATCAATCGCATTCCTCTTTTTATATCTATATTCTATTCGTCCATCATATTCTAATATGATATTCTTTAACTCGAAAGGGAGCTTTTTGCAGAGTATGTCGAGTTTATCTATCTTATTAGTAAATTTGTTGGTACTGGTGTTTGCATTTTTGTAACCTACTATATAGTTTACAATTGAAGCTATCATAATACATTACTAAAAATAATTGAATTGTTTTTATACCAAAAATAATAATGTGGAACATTCTGCTCCCTTTACTTGACTCAATCAACTCAATCATTTGATATAATTACACCTTTCTTTTGTTTCTTGGAATTTGTTAGTACTTTTTTCTTCTTTATTTCAACTTGCTTTTTGTCTGTAGAGTGCATAGATTTGTGACAGTCCTCACATATTGGCACCAAATTCCCTGTATGATTTTTATGGTGTTTTCCTCCAGATATTAACCCTTCCGAGTTAGCTGTCGCTTGGTGTATAATGTGATGCACTTCAGTTGCTTTACTTTGCTTGCATATCTCGCAGATAGAAACTATTTGCTTTGCATTGTATTTTGATTGTATCGAGTCCATGATTATATTTATTTTGTGGTTTTTGATATTTCTATCATATTTTTCTCTTAATTTGTAAGCTCGATCCAAGAATTCATCAGGCAAGTGTAACGATTTGCATACTTCTAACCCATACATACTATCTCCTGAACCTTCTTTTAATTTCCTGTCGTATATTAATAGGTCCTTTTCTTTATCATATCGTACTGTCAGGTGTTTCATGCTTAGTCTTTTCAAATCATTGATCTCTTCGTAGTCTACAATTTCGTGTAAATGTGTTGCGAATATAGCACTAACTCGTTTATTGTGTAACTCCACTAAACCAGACACAAATATATTCACTGCAGAGTTGTGTTCAGTCCCAGAGCATAGCTCATCCCCTAGTACGATACTACGTTCGTCTGTTTGATTCAGGATAACACGAAGCTCCGACATTTCTACCGCGAAAGTAGACATTCCTTTGAAAAGATTGTCATTTCCTATTATTCTTGTAAATAATCTTGTATAAGGCAGGTACTTCATTTTAGAGCAAGGAACAAACAATCCAGACTGAGCTAATATTATCGATATACCTATGGCTCTTATTATGCTAGTCTTTCCTACAGCATTCGTGCCGTATAGTAAGGTAACGTCATTATCTATGTTTTCTTTCTCATTTCTTCCGATACCTATGTCGTTGGTAACATACAACTCTTCCCCATTTAAATGCTCAATAAGTGGATGCCTTAGTTCCTCGAATGATACATAGGATTTGTAGCTACAAGATACTTCTGCATCTTCTACTTGAGGTCTACTATATCCATACTTTGATGCTACATATGCTCCATTATGCATAACATCTACATTTGCTACAAAAGCAGATACAATGTTGATGCTATCTCTCATAGATTTACTTGTGTATGAACCTGAGTAATTTTTATATTCTGTCACTATGAGGCCTTTTAATTTTCCTTTCGTGTTGACAAGGCTATGACAGATCTTGTCTAAAAAGGCGTTATGGATATTAAATGTAGAGGAACTAGCGGAGGAGGATATAGATACTAGCTGTATCTGCTTCGGTAAATTTATAGTCTTCCCGCTTTTAGTTACTAGGATGAAAACTTTATCTTTACCGTTCTTGCAAGGATGATTTTCTAGCATTTCCTCTAATATTTTACCTCGTCTCTTCGTGCACTGCAACATTACTCCACCTTTTTCTGTTTCGTGAATCTTTACATAAGAAGGTATATTGTTATCTTCTTCTTTCTCCCCTTTATCCTCCTTGTCTTTTGATTTCGTACTTGACTTTTTTGATTTTTTGTTTTCCTTCTGGTGAACTAGTGAATTATAAAAGTTTTGTATATGACTCAAGCTTTCCCAGCTCTCCTGTAATAATCTCTCAGAATTGTCGATTTCTTCATTTACACCTTCATTGAAAACATTAGTGTAACCATCTATACTGTTAAGGAGTTTACAATTATCAAGATTCAAAGTTCTCTCTATGTTACTGTATATTGAGACGCATACATCTCTTATATTTTTCATTTCGAATATATCTTTCTCAAGAAAATCCTTCTTTATTGATATTGACTTTATGGAGCAACCTAGATACTTGTTCAGGTACCTTTGTAGAATATTTCTGTCCTTAAGACTCATTAAGTAATTTATCGATTCCTTTATTTCTTGAAGACTCTGTGCCAATGTATAAAAAGTGGTAGGCGTTATCTTTCCTAGTAAAATCTGTCGGTAGAATTTGTCTATATCCATTACGTTCTTCAGGAAGTACCGCACCTTCGTGTATATTGTTTCAGATTCGTGCTCTCTTAACATAATATCTATCATATCGTACCTGTCCACAATTTCTGTGCTATCTGTTATTGGATTCAGTATATTGTATTTGAATAAACGCTTGCCCATGAAAGTAACGCAACAATTAAGGAAAGAGCTTACACATGACATTCTTCCTGAGTAATTTCCGTCATCCACGATGTTGAGCTGTTTTAAAGAGTGATTCGCTAGAACCATCCTACTATTGTTATTTTCGAAAATTGGTTCCCTTATTCTACTGATGATATTCGGGGAATGACTACTAAGAAATGATAGCAAATATACGAAGCATTGAATACCATAGGTGTATTGCAGCATGTTCGCATCCGTCATTATTGCGTTGCTTATGGAACTTCCAAAGCATTCTTCCATTACCTCTTGCTGGTAAATCTGCTTTTCTGCATTTATAACTCTCAGATCTTCCTCTTCTTTTTTATGATGCAACTTCCTTCCAGATAAATTTATATACGACACTATTAAGGTAATATCTTCCTCAGGCATATTCGACACTATAACTATCTCTGATGGATTATGAATAGATATATAACGTTCCAATTCATCATAGGAAGTAGGGCATCTTACTATCTTTTTATTTTTGTGACCATCTATTACAGCCTGGAAAATGTAGCTAGTTCCTGACATTACATCAAAAGTGGAAACTCCTATAAGAAGTACTGACCCTGTGTTATGTATCCAAATGCACATTGAGTTATTCGAAGTGGAAAGTGAATCACCTTCAGAAAACATTTCCTCTGTCTTTATGCACGATCCAGGACTATATATGGCATGCAAACTTCTGGTCGTGTTAGGCTCATCTTTATCTTGATTGTAAACGATTGCTGTGAAATCTGCATTTAAAATTTTCGGTAAATAGGAATCTAGTTTGTTCACGATGAATCCCATGTTTGATACATACTCAGTCCTGCTTACAAGAACACAACCTGTACACTTTTGGAACAAAATAATATTATTGTCAGTAACTTCCTTAGATTCATTAAGGGTGGTGTACACTTCATAAAACGCTCCTACTTGATACAATAGAATCGTTTTATCCCCATATTCTTCGCAGTACTTTCTGTACAGTCCAAAATATTCTTTCAGCATGGACATATTTTTCTTATTTTATAAACGTAAGAAGTTAACTAAGATCGTTAATACATTGTGTAGCCATAACTTTATATAGTTTATTATCTTACGGCTAATTATGTAGGAGTAGGATAATCACCTCGAGATTGAGATGTTAGATTATGATTATTCATACATACATAACATGTTCCAGCATTACTTAGAGTCCATAATTTTATATTTGAAATATATATAGTATTATAACATATAAAAGTGAAAGATACCATATTTTGTTGTATTTTTCTTTAATTTATTATGGCGAATAAGAACATAATACACGAGTATGCTTTCATGCAAACACAAAAGAAGGATCATTTCACTTGTCATTTAGATGGGATTAGTGATCATGGATTCGAGATTCCAGATATTCCCCACCTAGGTGACACCTACGTATTTGACACAGGTAAATCTCAACAATCTCCGGCGATAGTGAAAGACAAAGTGATTATAACGAAGAAATTATACGAGGCTTATGCGGATTTCAGTGGAGGCTACATGATAATAGAAAATTCATTAATAGACAGTGTAGGATTTTCTGTGGAAGCTTCCATAGAGGTTAATGATATAGGAGAAGATGAAGAACTACCAATACTTTATACTAAAAATGATGCAGGAAACAGCTTATACATATACATTTCCAAAACTACAGAGGGAACAGCACTTGTTACTAAGTTAGGTTGTGAGGCAGGCGATTCTATCCATGGTGTTAATACTATACATGATAATGATAACTTTTTCGACTTCTCTCCTTACGTAGGTAAAAGAACGCACATACTTATAAGTATTGGAATGATTAACAACAATATGTCAGTCAAGTACACATTGAACGGGAGTGATGCGTACTACAAAGTATCTTCCATATCTCGAAAGTATGTCAATTATAAACTAGCAACAGAAAGTTACATAGGCCGAGGAGGTGAAGGTGATCTAGAAAGTAGTAAGAAATTCAGTGGTAGAATATATCATGTTACAATTTGGGATACAGTGGATGCATCTTTTCGTTCTACTTTGTACGAGGATAGGACAACACATAATTTCAAACCTATAAATGAGATATTTACGTTGAAAACGTTACATCCCTACTATGATTATGCAAGCGGGGCTGGAATATTTTCTTATATTACCAATAATACGTACGTTGCTCTTTTAGATGATGGCAAGGATCCTATGCATCCAAATAAAATCAAAGAAAGAGAGTTCGATTACAAATTCATTGTGAAATTTAATCATTATAATTCTCAAAATGCAGGTAATTTTGTAACTGCAAAAGATTTCGTGCATCCCTTTAACTATTCTCGGTCAACAGTAGGTATGAATTTTTCTTCAACAGATACTCAAACTACTTCTAATTTAAATGGAGGTGCAGATATCGATTTAGTTATCTACACTTTAGATTCTAACTACAACGAATATCATGAATCTAAAAAGTTCATTATTACACATTTGATAGATTTTCAATTTGGCAAAGAGAAATTTACTAAATGGAATTCAACTAGTAGGGAATATGAAGTTGTAGAATCAGATAATATGGAATTAAGATTCAAATTCGATAATGATCTATCTGATGCCCCAAGAATGTGGGCAGCAATAAACGACACATTTTTGAATGATAAATGGCACCTGGAGTCTACTGATAATAAAGAATATCCTCCTATTACAAATGAGTATTGGGGTTTTGGTATTCAATTGCACACTCAGCATTTACCGGGTTATAGGTCTATATCATTGAAGAATGTTAAGTTTGAAAATTTCTCTATTCAAAGTTCTAGAGAAGAAGTACTGAAGTTTATGACTGGTATAGGTAATGCATTGCAACATCCTCCTAATCAGGAATATCATAACAACTATGTTGTGCATCAATCAGAAAGTCAACTCTACGATCATACGACTACTGAATTGACATCAGAGCATATATCTTCTGGCAACTTAAAGTTGGGAACAATGCTTATAAGCCTAACTCAGCAGAATAATCTTTCCGATGGAACATACACAAACGTTCACCTAACCGGATCTAAAGCAGGAAGAAATGCCTTGGCGACTGTGGTAGTTTCATCAAACCGCATTGCTTCCATTAATGTAACAACAGGTGGTAATGAGCAGTATGTAGAAGGAGAGAAACTGACTATCAGGTTTCGCACCTTTGATTACAATTGGCCAGTTGTATCACATAGTGAAATTCCAGGAACAGCTCTTATAAGAGGATTAACACATCAAAAGGAGGATGAAATGTTTCGAAACCGTACAAATGAAAGTGGTTTTAGGTTAGCTCTTCTTTATGACGGATTTCCTCAACACTGGTACCCTTACAACTCCAATTCCGATCAAAACTATGTTGAAAGAGCTACTAACGATGATCACAAACTACAATTGGATTATGGGGCGGAAAACGTATCGCATATTCTATGGAAAGCAAATGGAAAATGCATATTAACGTCTAATTTCATTTACAGAATGAGATACTGGTATGATAATATAGCGAGAACTGACGCCGTAGGGGAATTGAGAATAATGATTGATAGGTTATTTAATCCAGATCCTTATGAGGATGATAGGTTTTTTGAACTCGTCACCTCCGCCACTCTTACTGCTCATTTGTCAGATAAAATTTCTCAAAAAGAGGTAGAAATTATATTTTTTGATGGACCTATAATTAATACACGATTCTCGTTTATGGAAGAACCATTATGGGAAGGTGGAAATAATGAAGCAGCAATGGCAACCAGTTATATAGAGCCTAGGGCTCGTACAGACTCCAGTTATAATGTGAACACTGCTTACTCTTTCAAAAAATCCGATTATATTTTTTACTGTGGTAATCCTAGATATAGGTGGTGGCAAATAGGATACCCATATGAAGAGAAAGATCAAGATGGTGAAGTAACTGGATCATTCTATGGCGTTCATGTTTTCAATATTTTATATATATGCCAACATGATAATACTTATAATCTCAAAAATTCAGCTGGAGTTGTCACCGAATCTGATAATTATAGGCACGGAAGAGAGAATTATCCAGATTCATACCTTGAATTAAAAGAAGGAAAATACCTATTATTATCTTCAGGCGATTCTACTCAACCTATAACTCACAATACCCCAGTCTCCTATGAAATATGGATGAAATACATAGAAGGTGATGTGATATGGTCGTGGCTCTCTCATGATCCTGCTGAAGGATCACACCATGAGCGTACATTTATGTATTTGTGTAAAGATGATTCAGGCAAGATGAAATTTGGTTATTATCGTTCCATGAATCCTAATGATCATGATAATCCGCAAACACTGCAGCCACTTGGAGGAAATGGATGGAACCGTGAAAGTTCTGTATCTTCAGAAGTAGATTTAAATTCTGATGATGTTAAGAACAACATAAACCAATATGTTATCTCCTATAGAACATTCGGTACACCACATTGGAGAATAGGAGCAGAAATGATGTTTAATGTTTATTTTAATGGAAAGAGAGTGATAAAGGATTTCTTAGTTAGTAGTAACCACAGGAAATACGAAAATGAAGCAGTAATACAAATAGGGAAACAGAGATCGAGTAGTGATGCAGCGACAAAAGCACACATTTACGATATTAGAACAATATGGGGTTATTATACGGAAGAGAATGTAAAAAATTCCCATAATCAAGGATACGACCAAGGGTTAAAAGGGTATGTTCCTGTATCTGTGCAGCACAAATCGGAAACAGTAAACGTCAATTCTGCTACAGGACTAGACAGGAAATATAAGATAGTGTTAACTGGAGGTTTAGATTATACAGATATATATTACTACAACGGAAGTGAGTACAAGAATCCCAATGCTGATACGATCTTACCTGGTAATACAACTATATATGTAGCCTCCAGCGATGGTAGTAGTAATCCGAGTGGTCAAGTTAATTTTGTTGCCGTTGAGTATGAAGTCGATTCCACAGAACTTTCCACGTTTTATGAGAAAGGATTCCACTCTTACTATACTCCTGAACACAATGTAAAAGTGAATAATGAGAAAATAGAGGATATCTACATTCACTCTTATAGTGATAAAAAGTACACTCCGGTTGCCAAGAGTGATGATGGTGAGTACAGTCTTTCAGAGAAAACCAGCTATTGGTTAAGCTTAAAAGAAGGAGCAAATTTAACTTTCAAAGCTGCATAATTAGATAAAATAAAATTTGAAAAGTTATAAAGTTTAGAGAAGAGATAATAAGACATAATGAAAGAATTGTGTTACACCATCATCTTTATCACCATTTAATAATCGTTTTCTTTTTATTGTGTGTATATATTAATAGAATCAGTCCCCTACCGCATACAAAACAAATTGTAAGTAGAACGAACTGTAATTTCCACCATCATAAATTGCATAACTATACATAACTATTTTAGAAAAAATGAATACGGTTAAGTCAGAAGAAGAATATATGAAGGATATTCAAGGTATTCAAACTAGCTTCAAGCTTATTACAGATAACTTTGTGAATAAGTATATTAAATATCTAGAGACGAAAGATAAAACGGAAGTTGACGAAATATACAAGAATATACAATCATTAGGATCGGAGGCATACTTGCTAGAAAATAACATAATAAGTAAAAGCGAAATTAGCTACTTGAGCACTAACAGAATAGATGACCAAAACAGGGAACTGAAAATGGAAAATGAAGAAATTGAAAACAAGTTAGAGAAGATTACCTCGAAAATAGATACTGCAGAAGAAAGCTATGACGAGGAATTACAAAGTTACAGGGAAAGTGTCCTGAACATTTTACTTTATCTAATCTTGTACATACTAGGTATAAAACTCTTTCTCGGTTTGGGGTTATCCAGAAATAATTCTATCATGTTTACTGTTATATTTCTAGTGTTTGCTATTATTTTACACATACGATCGGTTTGGGTTTACGGTATTCTCGTGATATTGATGATTTATTTTAGAAAGTATTTATATAGCAGAATTAAATCTGCATTATAATTCAAGAATGGACACAATATATACGTCCACACTCCTCCCACTCCCTGAAGAGGCAGCTTTAGATAATTATTATCAAAAAGGAAACCCTTATGTGACAGCAGAAGCAAAAAACAAGTACTCTAGATTGGAAACAAAGTCAAGTTATATTCATTTGGTTTTATGGACGTTACTAGCTATTATGATCATAAGTATCCTGACCTCCACTTTTATGTAAGGTAATTTATGGTTAGGTGAATATAATATATATCTGTAATAAATATATGGATATATATTAATAAGTGGTACATCATATAAGAATATATACAACATCATGTCGTCTACTGATTTGGATGTACAGAATACAAAATCAAAATTAAAAATGAAGTTGAAACAATATAATTCAATGCAACTAGAGTACAACCAGATGCTTCAAACATCCGTGCAGAACCAATCGAAACAAGGTCCTCCCTCATGGAAGGAAATGAACAAAACATATGACTTAATGTTTCTTAGTACCATAGGAGACTGGTTTTGGGGCACCCAATCAGCTGGGAATCTTTTCTCTTGCAAAAATCCTTGTGATGGTAAAATCACGCCCAACTCAAAACAAGCGTACTCTGTTTCCACGGATGGAATGGACGTGTACGCTGCTGGTAGGGATGATACTTTAGCGAAACGTTCAGCTGACCCAAATGCTCCAGGCGACTGGACAACGGTTCCTTCTCCAACAGCATTAGTTTATATAGTATCAACTCCTGATGATCCTTCTTCTGCATTTGGTAACAAACTCTGGGGAGTCGACAAGAACAATAAATTATATGTATGCAACAAGCCATGCAAAGAGGAAGGAGACTGGAGTGAAGTGAAAACATCTAACGTACCTAGAATTACGTGGATAAGTGTAGATAACGAGTATATTTGGGCGGTGTCTACTGATGGTGGTCCGGGAAGTAATGGAGATATATATAAACAAGAACTATCTAGTGGAATAATCAATGCGGACAAGTGGAAAAAAGTAGGAGATGACTCTGGAGATGACATAAAGTTCACTTTAGTTGACGCATCGAACTCTAAGTATTTAATCGGGACATCTAGCGAAGGCTTCGTATACCAATGCGAGAAGCCTTGCGGAAGTAGCGGTAAATGGAAAAAGGTGGACAGCAAACCAGACGATAAAGCACTTTTTTTCGCTACCGGTGTTCCAGATAGTGACCTCATATATGGCAGCACTTTAATCGACGGTATATGGACATATGACGCTAATACATTGTTCTCAACGGAATACTCTTGGACCGACAAGAATGACACAAACGCAGGAGGCGAAGACATTGGGTCTAATAAAGACTGGATGCTACTTGGAAGTGTTGACACGCTTGAAGATTGCAAAATGAAAGCATCGACAAGCGAAGACGCTTACAGCAGTATTGTGTACTTTACTCCTCAATATACGGGGGATGCAGGTAAGTCCAAGTCGTGCTACGGTATGGTGTATGGAACTGACCAGAATTCGTCAACGTCGGTAGAAATGAAGAAAGTAGTATCTTCTGTTCCTCCAGATGGTATAAGTAAGGTAGGGGGGAAGAAGGCACATAATTTACTGATGAAAATGAAAAAGGTGCAAGATGAGATCGCAAAATTAATAGACAAGGTTGGAGAGGAAGATGTATATGCGAAAATGTCTGTTCCATCCTCCTCAAATATGAACTCTCTTACAGAGTCATTAAATAAGAATAAAGGTCTGATCAATGAAACTTTAATGAAAGGCAATGTTTTCGCACAAGAGGAGATAGAAGGTCTAAAAGAAAACACTAGTTACATGACGTATATAATGTGGCTGGCTTTGAGTATTCTTTGTATCTACCTTTGCATTTATTTAGTACGTAACGATGCTTCCTCTATTCCTCGTATAGTGTACTTCTTACTTGCCATATTCTTCCTGTATAACATAAGAGCATACTTTTTTGCATTCTCCGAAACAAGCAGTAATTTGCTCAGTTCCGTAGGTAAGACTCTAACATCCGTGTAAAGAGTATAAGTATACCACTATCAATTCATAATAGTTAGATATAAATTTATTTTTCTAATCTCTCGTCTCTATTATAAGTAGAGGCTGTATATAATGAAAGCTCATTTCGTTTACTTAAATTTTCATTAGCATTTAGTATTCAATGCAAATGAAAAATCACCTTTTAATTTGCTTTTTATATATATTGATATATTAAGTACAGAATTTGTTTCAAATTTATATTAACATGTCATTACCTCCCATAAAAGAATCACTTTTAGCATTACAGAAATCTAATCCTCAATGCACATCTCTTAGTGTAGAAAAAGGATACACTGAATATGAAACGCAGCTTCATAATGGATGTGACAATCCCACTCCTTCAGTAAATCAAAACTGTGGTTGGGTATTTTCTTGTGATCCTGGATCAGGTACGAACAAGTCGTCTCATTCTCTGTATTGTGATAATGCTATCCTGGAGAACCCAAGTATTTGCGATACAGATGCTACATTCAACCAAGAATGTACTACGCAATGTGTAGAACAAGCAGGAAAGAACAGAAAACCAGGTCCTCCTCCTGGTTCGCATCTTCATAGACACCACAGGAAACCCCTCCCTAACCCCACCACTCACAAAGGAAAAGACCATCATCATACCCATTCCAATTCACCAGTACATAATGATCCTTTAGTAATTAGTATAAAAAAACTACAGAAAAACGAGGAAAGCTTGTACGAGCAATTACAGAGAAACTCAAACTCTTCCTCCCCAAGTGTAGAAGATCAGTCCAACATAATTAGACAAATAAATGAAAACGCTTCCATACGAAGCACCCTTTACTCTCAATTTCTAGATTCCGCTGCCTCTGCTAGTTCACACACTGACTCATTGAAAAAGAATCACGAGGAATTGAATATCACGAAGGCATACTTGGACAATATGCGAAGTAGACATGACGGTATTATACGCATGGCAGAAATAAACACATACTACTCAAAGAAATATGACGCACAAGCGAACATAATGGAAAGCGTTGTTTACATATGTTTGCCTATTCTTCTCGTTTCTGTTCTAAGGCATTATGGTTTAGTCCCAGATGACATAGCAAAAATAATATTTGCAGTTATAGTAGTTTTAGGTATGGTTGTAATAATCTACAAGCTCGTGGACATGTCAAGAAGAGACAATAGGTTCTATGACGAGTATGATTTCCCTTTTGACGATAGCGATGTGTATACCTCGACCCCAGCTAATAGTTCTCAACCCAACTTGAACAACATGGAAATGCAGTGCATAGGACAAGAATGTTGCCCAGAAGGGAATACTCACAATGCCATTTGGAACAAGGACTTGGGGCAATGTGTGTTCTCGGAGGGAGGATGAAAAAGCGTAGGATCGGATCACCAGAATTATTTATGATTTAGAACATACTTATTATCAAATATAATATACTCATTATAATCTCCTTATAATATAGTAAACATTTGTAATATACTTTATTATATATTGTTAAAATGTCCGCTTCCGCAGCAGTGAATCCCACATGCAACTATGCAGGTCTCTCAGATCAATTAGATATTGGAAAAATAAATGAAATGGTTAGCTCTACATCCACAAGAGCAAACAAAGCATTGGACGAATATCAAGAACAATTGGACGCTAAAAACGAACTAGCTAAAAAGAAAATTGCAGATAGTTCTTACACAACCGCGAAGTATAGGAGCACAGCCAATCAAAAATTACGTGAACTGGTGGACAAACAAAATGAGATCATGAGCAGGTTGACTACTGTGTATGACTCTTACGTTACTCAAATAAAAGGATCGAAGAGCATCAAAGAATTGAACGACCAGAGATCTATGGAACACAAAAGACTAGAAAAGAAACTTGAGACCAATATTGGATCTGTAACAACATATGACAGAAAAGCACACTACGAGTATGACCGGAATGCTTATATTAGCACAGCAAAAGATTTACTTGTTGATAATTTCTGGATTTTCATAATCATATTATTTTTAGCTGTCTACTACAGGTTCAAATTAACAAATAAAAAGTATTATGGATACTTGATGGCTCTAGGATTAGGACCTTTACTAGTAAAGTATGTTATTATAGGGTCGATTATTTATTTGTATAAAAACTATAAAAGTGCCTACTTTGACCTGTAATACTACCTAATTACGTAATTTATTTTCGTATTATAAAGATTGTTATGATTACTTATGAATATGCATAACAATCCTCCTCTATTTCCTGATAAAATATGTCAAGAATAGATTTTATTCTGTAATTTATGTTGTCGGATTTACTTAGTTCGCTTGATTTATAAGAAAACTCCAGTATAGGATCATTCATAAGTTCTAATTCTTGTTTTGTGTACCCTAATTCTATATCAATATTAGTTAATATGTTCCTCAGGTACTCTTCTGTATTGTCACGTTCAACCTCCACGTTATTGAAGTAAGGTATTAGATTTGAAAGTAACGTCGTGAATCTCCCACCATACTTCGTTATTGCATATTCACAAAGCGATGTTACTATATTTACATTAATGTTATCCTTTTTATGCTTACCCGTAGACGCAGCACATGGTATATTCACGTCTATCGCGACAGATTTGGCGATCTGGTCGTTTGCTTCAATATCATACTCACATTTCTCTTTATTTACAGTATTCATATTGTTCTTGAACCTGTTGAGGTCATAATACATAATATTATGAAATATATGTAAGAATTTTGATATTAATTATATTAAAATAAATATGTATATTAGATGTTATACATTATTGCATATGTAGCTATCAATTTTACGCTGATATATGATAGGGAGTAAGAGTAAGATAAGCGATAATGTATTAAAAAATAAGTTATAATCTGGTTATATCAAAATTATTTATTATTCATATACGTAGTAATCTCTGACGCAATGAAATTATTAGATTAGAAGATTAGAAGTATATTTTATTAGAAGATATTATGATGATATTTATTTATATCGTATATACGCCATAATTTATGAAGTAGATTGATCTTATATTATTTACTTGGTGATGGGAAACTAGGAGAATTACTTGTACTAATGTCGTAGTCATCATCATCATCCTCTCCTACACAAATATCTTCTATCACATCATCATCGTCGCTGCTTCCTTCCTCTCCATCACCTACTTCAGAGGAAGCTATTGATAGATTTTTCCAGCCTCCGTTTTTGCGAGGGAAGAATTTATTGTCAATAAATTCAAATAACTCTACCCCTCTAGGAACATTGTTGCGAGAATAATGTAGTAAATACCAAGCCTTAAATTCAGTGGTTACTTCTTCGTATGTCAAGAAATTTCCTTTTAAGTGTACAATCTTATCTTCAGCAAATTGAGTAAAACTGTCCTGAGACTTTCTGTATTTGCCGCTACTAGCCATGACATCGTCACATTTCTCTACGAGTCCATTTGTCACATATGCTCTTTCTACTAGCATGGACATGAAAACCGGAGCCCATACTTTCAATTTCTCGCTTAAGGACTTATCTATTTCATACTGATGAGGCTTACCTTTCTCAAATTCTTTCTTAGGGCAGAACTTAGACTCGAACTTAACTACGCATATTCTTCTCCATGTTCCGTCGTCATTGCTACCTACATTTAACAAATTATTAGTCATAGCAACGAACTTGAATTGGGGAATGAAGGTGATACAATCTTTATATAGAGCCCTTCCTTGCAATGGATCTCCACCAGTGATTTCCTTCATTACTCCTTCATTTAATCTTTCTCCTTTTGAGGATTCTTGCATAACAGCTAGTCTAGCTCCTTTTAATAGTACTATTTCAGATGAAGTGCTTCCGACAGAATTACGTTTTTGGGTTATAATAGATATAGGGACCGTCTCCTTATAACTCCCTAGACTATACTCTAACAATTTTATAAGCATAGACTTTCCATTCCTTCCTACTCCATTGTAGATGTTGAAAGATTGGTCTTTGTTTTCTCCTATTAACATGGATGCACAATGATCCCACATGTAATCCCTTCGTTCCTTTATAGGAAATAGTTGATGGAAGAACGTTTCTATGTACGATATGTGATCTGCATGTTTCTTCTTATCTAATTTCACATAATCGATCCCAGTGGATTTTGAAATGTAATCATCGGGTTGCCCATGACGGAATGACTTGGTCGAGAAATCTATTACTCCATTTTCGAATCCTAACAACTTGGGGTTGTCATCTATTTTATTCAGAAAATCTTGATCATAAAATAACTCTCGTGCCTCTCTCATAATATTATCTTTTACTGCTCTCTTCCTCAATGAATCACATATATCACCGATTTTGCTACCCAATGCATTATTAGCGGAATGTTCCTTCGAGTTCACGTCAATAGTTCCGCTATTATTTAATTCAATTATTTTCAATTGCTTAGCTAGATAAATGTTATGCAATGATGTAGAAATTTCCGACCGGAGTAAGTTACCTGATTCATCCTCTACCCATCTATGATTTACATACTTGTACCAAAGGTCTTTCTTTATGGATACGCATGCGGAATGGTGTTTGTATAATTGGTGCATTACTTTCGCAAAATCCCAATCTGTAGGATGCTTTATTGATTCGGTAACGAAATGATCTACTGTATTGCTTAATACATTATGGTATTCTTTTGGATTCTCCGTTTTCGCCCAGTAATGTATGGACCTCTTTGTAAGTCCTTCTTGGTTATTCTCAGTGAATCGATTCCACATATCGAACATTTCTGGAATTTTATCATAATCAAATTTGCTTGACATCGCACTGAATGCTAACCATGTAATAAACATTCTATCACTTGTATTTTTTAATGCCCATCCAACACGTATCCATTTGTCGTATGGATCATAGAAACTGCTAGGAAGTATCATAGTATACATATGAATTTCTTTTAATTCGAAGTTATTGCAAGAGTTTTTATCGTTGTCAAGAGTCGAAATAAATCTGTCCACTACTTCTGTCAGTACTTCTGGTCCAGTAATATCCTCTAATATATTTATGTCTTGTGTAGACGTATTTACCATCTTTAATTTGGATCTTGACTTTGTTAACTTACCATTGGATGCGTTACCTTTCTTACTTTGAAGAGACCTCTTTGTATGCTCATAATCGTGAATTATGCTTTTATTCATGGAGAAGGAGGGGTGACTCGTACTTTGAACTGAAAGATTGGTAAAGTTCTTTGTTAATTTAAACTTACCAACTACGTTCTGCACGCACTCCCATTCCACTGCGTTCAAATCGAAATCACCTAACGGTTCCTCAGAAGATTCTCCTTTCTTCAGGGTATAATGCTGCTTCAATAAGTAACTCTCGCATCCAGGTTTTCTGGAACCATACAATTGCCAATTCGTATTTGCTTTCACTATGCCCTCGTCTATCACCTCATCCCAACTGTTGGTTAGAGGAAGATCGCTCCATATGTTATTTAATTTCTCTAACATTCTATCGCGTAAAATAACTTGCAATGCCCTGTCCATATTTATGCCTATGATCATGTGAATACCATCTTTGGTAACATGCTCTAGCGTATTTACATTATCTTTCTCAAATACGTATACTTCTATTGTTGTTTCTACAGGAATATCTATCAAGGTAGTGATTTCATCCATGTACAACTCCACCATGTCATTGATATGATCAGTATTGTGCTGTTTATCACATACACTTGTGTCGTATCGGAAATCGAAATCTACTGCTATAGGACCACTCTCTTGATTCTGTTTCTCTGTAAGAAACTCCATGCGACCTTGCTTAAAAACGTAATCATGATATAGTGAATGAAACTTTTTAAGATCTTCTCCTTCTATTGTATATACACCCCCAGAAATAGACAAGGAAGAGTCACCTATTCGAGTGTGAGTATGCTCTTGTCCTTTCTCTGAGTAATGGCTAGCTAGAAATCGTTCATATTCAGTCCTTCCCATTATTATAAATCAATGCACTTGTAGTATAAGTACTTTTCTTTTTAGATAATAAATTTATGTAGTGTTTTTGGAAAACTCGCGTGACTATTACGGAATTCCCAAATTTGGAGGATTAGGAGATTATCTCGGAATAATATTTATGTATATTATAATTTCTTTATGTTCTCCATTATTTCATTATTATGTAATCATCAATTTTACTTATACCCTTATACCTTCATATGTAACAAAAGTATCACAATTCAGTAAATATTCTTTACTAGGCGTACCATATGATTAATACAACTTTTATCGTTTATTTGTATATTCATTCTAACGTCTTCCTAAATTGTAACGGCATACTTATATTTATGAAAATATATTAGAGATTTGTTTCTAGTATATACTAGAACTCATAGTTACAACTGTGTAGAGAAAAAGTATTTTAAATAGAGGAATGTCTGAGAAATCCGACTATGTCGTTCTGTCTAAGAGCACAATAAAGAGAATTGTTTCGGATGTGAAAGATTTGAAGAAATCTCCTTTGGAGGATCAAGGTATATACTATCATCATGACGAAGGAGATATATTAAGAGGTTATGCTTACATTACTGGACCTAAGGGTTCTTTATATTATGGCGGTTCGTACTTATATACTTTCAGTTTTCCAACTGATTATCCGCATTCTCCTCCAGTAGCTTACTACCATACTAACGATGGGGAAACGAGATTTCATCCTAATATGTACAAAAATGGGAAGGTCTGCTTGTCTATTTTGAATACATGGAGAGGTGAACCTTGGTCTGGATGCCAAACCATTAGGTCGATACTGCTTACTATTCTATCCGTTTTAGACGAGAAACCTTTCCTTCACGAACCTGGTATTACAGAATTACACTGTGATTATAGAAAATACCATGACATTGTATTATTTAAGAATTTGTCGTTTTCCTCCTTTATAGGTCTTTCGCAAACTGACCAGTCAGAAATGTTCAATGGATTTCCTGTACATTATTTTAAAGAGAGCATAGAAAAAGTACAAGAGTCTGTGGAGGAAGACCTATTCAATTTGATTCTAGATAAATTGAATTTGGATACTTTGTGTAAGGTATTGGATATTGAGGATAACAAAGCAGTTATTAAGGAGGAAGATATTGTAAGTGGAATAAAATTTATAGATCAGCACGATAAAATGGTATATGTAGGAGCTTACAGAATGAGTTGCTGTATAAATTGGTATAAGTTGTACGCGAAATATAGAAGAACCTTCAGACTCTATGAATTTCATAAAGAACGGAGAGGAGATAATGAAACTATAAAGAGCGATGCAGATAATGAAGAAGATTTAAAATTACCTACCAAATAATATAGAGGTAGGTTAGAGGAAGAGCACCTCTTTACATTCTATTACCAGTTTCTATTTAAAATTGATAAATAGATTTATAAAGAATTCATAATGTATGTATAATATAAAGTTATTCCTTATCATAATAATAATAATAATAATAATTAGTAAATAATAGAAGATGAAATTTTGTTCAGAATGTGGCAACATGTATTACATAAAATTAAGCAGCAACAATCAATTGAATGTTTTAGTATATTATTGTCGCAATTGCGGGAAAGAAGAAAATGATTCTCTTAGCGGTGAGGATGTTTGCGTGTACACTACCCAAATAAAGAAAGGAAAGCAGCAATTCCATCATAATATTAATCAGTTTACCAAATTCGACCCAACCTTGCCTCGAGTCGACACTATTCCATGCCCAAATGATGATTGTCCTAATAAAAATAATAATAATAAAGAAAAGGATGAAGTTATATATATAAGGTATGATGACGCTAACCAACTATACATTTACTTGTGTAGTAAATGCGACACAGTTTGGCGAACGGAGAGGTGAATAGATGATGGAGGGTAGAAGGTAGATAATTCACTTCTTTTAAATCTTAATTTCATAAGTAAGCAATAAGCAATATGTTCTAGGTAAGTTTACCATAAATGAAATTATAAACAAAATTATCTTTTTTATTGTAGAATCTCCACTTTTAAATTAATAGTAAAGTAGAAGTAGAGAAGAGAAAGACCATATTAAAAATTGATTAAAACTTACTTACTATTATATATAGGTATAATACAAACATCATATAGTACTAATAATATAGAATTGACTACAAATTGACCATGACAAAATTAGTTTCATGTATACATGATGATGATATAGACGATATAAGTTTGACGTCAAAAGGAAGTGCTTCCGGTGATGATGATAGTTTCGACGACTACGACAATAGCAACAATAATAGTGATGAAGAGGAGGATGAGGATGATACTAATAACGTAGATATAGATAATGAGATCGATATAGACAAAGATGATGACGAAGATTATGCGGAGATAGACAAAGATGATGTGAACGATGAGGATTTCTCTTCAAAAATAGTTTTCGGATCTAACATTAAAAATATCAAAGATTTAGGTTCCGACGATAACTTGTCGGAATCTGAAAATGAAGATGGGACATACGATACGGATTATGATGACAAAGATCCCTCTTATGTTGAAACTTCTATGAGACAGCACATGATAGATAGTAAAAGAAAAAATGTAACTATTGATGCTTCTGATAGTAGTAGCAGTGATAGCGATGAAGAAGATGGAAACATAAATAGCGATGAAGAAGATGGAAACATAAATAGCGAAAAAATATCGGATAGTATGAGAGAAAATATACTGAACAAATATCATCCTGAATCTAATATCATTAGCAAAGATGAATTGTATAGTTTGTGCGTTGTTCGAAGAGACACAAACAATGTAATCGTAGACGAGAATCACCGAACTATTCCAATACTGACAAAATACGAGAAAACAAAGATACTTGGATTACGAGCAAAGCAGATAAATAACGGAGCTGTTCCTCTTGTAGAGATAGGTGATTTACCAACTAACCTACACGAATCAACAGTACAACAATTACAGAATAAGCATTATGACGGCTACCTTATTGCATTAGAGGAATTAAAGCAAAAAAAAATCCCTGTTATAATACGCAGACCTTTTCCTAATGGGAAATCAGAATATTGGCCTTTAAGAGAACTAGAAGTTTTTATGTAATATTATTAAGAACTTGGTTGCAATACCATAATACCATACCATAACAAACTTCTACTACTACTACTATATTCATGTGTTAATCTTAAAGAAAAATTATAAAATTTAATGAATAAAAAACGAGTAAATGCAGAGTACCAGAATACTTAATTTACTATATGCACAAATTTTTTTATATTTTATAATTTATTGTTTTTGTGGTAGATTTAATTATACTTTTGTTTTGTTTTCTTGTTTTGTTTTTATTCCCTTATCGTCACAGAGAAGGTTAGCACTTCCATTTCTTGCCACAGTTTATGCATGACACAAAAGTAGTCATAGGTTCATCAGCAGACCTGGTTTGAAGTTGATAATAAGTACATTGCGTGGATTTGCATCTACGACATGTGAATTCATCTGTACTTGCCTCAAGCACAGGATCGTATTTGTGCTTATCCCTGATTTCTTTTTCCTTTATTAGTTCCCTCCATGCCCCAGGATTCATCTCCTGGTGGCTCATATAGGCTAATCGATGTGCCTTTATTTCTTTGGTTCTTAATTTTGTCATCAAATCCACGTTATTTTTTATGTTGATATATATAGATCTCAGACGATCCGAGTAAATTTGCACAAAGAAAGGATTACTCCACTGCTTCACGACATTAAGTTTGTTTGCGTATTCTAATGAGTAGTTGTATACCCCTATTTCCAAATTGGTTGCTATGTTGTCATTTTCAATGATACTTGACAATGTAGCTTTAATGTTCTTTCGGAAATGCTCTGGATTAGGAATACTGATTTTACTCATTATAATGTAGTAATGTATGATTATAATGATTATAATAATATTTACCCTTTAGTTTGTTTGCTAATTCTATGTATTCAATTTTAATACAAAGAAGACATGTTCTCATAACTTCCGGCTGAAGCTGACAAAGGGTCCATAAAATTATTGGAATCAGTATTATTGTTGCCTTTAAATCTGCTTATATTATCATGAGATCCAAAGTCAGTGTAGTTATCGTATTTGTCAAACACAGATGAAGCCTGACCAATATCTCCTCCTTGAGAAATTGAGTTATTTCGTTGCCTTGAGGCCTTCAAATCTTTAATGTAACTTTTTAGCTCATTTTTCATTTCTATTTGATTTTCCGATAATTGCTTATTAACACCTTCCTCAAGCTTATTTTTTTCTGATCCTAGTTCATCAATGACTCGACTATCATTATTATTACTTGTTATAGACTTGAATATATTCTCATACTGAGTTTGTGGTTTATGCACTAAATCTTTAACTCGAGGAATCGTTAAATTTTTTACTAAAAACGAATATAAAGAGTGCATCACCACAATTATTATTACCGATATTATAACAAATCGTACTACAGAATCCAGCATTTTTAAATTATAGGTTCTACAATACTATATACTAATATTTATGAAATAAGCATTAATCGCAAAAACCAATTAAACATATCCGATTATAAGTTATTATCACATATTCTCAAGAAGTTAAGTATTATATCAACCACAAATGGTAAAGGCAGTACTAATAGATAAAGCAGGAGAAATAAAAGCAGTTAATTTGAAAGTGGAAAAGGATGAATTATATAAAAAGTGCAAATTCAAATCTACTGACTCGTTTACTCTGAGGCATACTTGGAAGATAGATAAATCGTTAAATCGAAAGATAGGAGACGTGGTAAAGTACGTATCTATTTACGCGAAAGATACTGGTAGGGCAAATATGGAAAACAAATATGATTTACCTCCTCCAGTAGACCATCCACTTTTCTTCGGATGCTTGATTATGCTGGGCCATAACACTAGGAATGTACTAAGTGAAGAAGAATACAATGATGCGAAAATGAAAGAAGGTGATGATGAGGATAAAGAGGATACTTACCTAGAATATGTTGATCCTTCTGACCTAACTACAAAGTCATGGAACCTAATATATGAGAATCTGTTTGGAGGATTCGAAGATTTATCCGCTACCGCAATACAGGATGAATTAGAAGAAGATGAATTGGAGAATATCCCTGATAAAATGAAAACTAGCACAGGATACCTGAAAGATGACTTTGTCGTCGATGACGATGAAGAGCTAGTCATGGATGGGGACGAATCTTCAGAAGAATCGGAGTTTCTTTTTCCTGAAGACCAAGAACTTCAGTTTGAAGAATACGAGTATAGCGACGAAGACAAGTTGGTGGCATAAGTCATATAAAGAGATAAACTTAAATATATTATATATTGAGAGAGAGCTATATAATCTAATCTAATCTATTGAAGACCTACAGTGATGCAGTTAACTATACAACAGAAAAATAAAATAATATCAAATTTCCAAAAGTTAAAACTTTCTTATGATTATAACATACATAAGAAAGTTTGTGGCATACCACGATCATTCACAACTGATTCCTACGACATATACTACCTAATTCCGAAAGGTGCCAAGTATTATGTATGGTTCACTGCCATAGAGGATAAGAAGGTTTGTCTTTTTATAAATTCCTATCTACCAAAGAAAAATGTATTTGTTTATCCATGCAATTTTGAAAAGAAATTGTCATTGAATACGGTAATGTACGGTACAATGCATTACCTTAATACGGAGCAAGCAACCAATAAAATATTCTCAATTGAGGATACACTCATGTACAAAGGATACGACTTAAGAACTCAAACAGAGCAGTATAGAATATCGGCTGCTGCATCTTTCCTCAGTGACGATATACCAAATATTACAGAAGAAAAATATAAAATAAAATTCTCTACATGTCATATTTCTTTGTCTTCAGAAGATTTACTTCGAAGCTATGAAGAAGGAAAATTTTCATATATCGCATACTCCATACAAAAAAGAAATACCAAGCAGGGATACACTATCAATCGTAAAAGTGATTCGACCTTAATTTCTAACGACCAGTATGATCAGAAACGCTCACATCCTTACATCAACAACAACATTATGGAAGTTCACGCTGATATAAAATGTGATGTATACCACTTATACAAAGGTTCTGACTATATTGGAGTGGCGGATGTACCTGACTATAAAACAAGCGTTATGATGAACAAATTGTTCAGAAACATCAAAGAAAATGACAACCTGGATGCATTAGAAGAAAGCGACGATGAGGAGGAATTCCAAGATATAAGCGAATATAAGTTCATGAAGAAAGAAGTCATATATAAAATGGAATGTAAATATAACCACAAAACAAAAAGATTTATTCCATTGCGATCGACTTGATTAAAATAACATAAAACTAACTACCAGTACCCATGATACCTTCTCTAAAATTACTCATGGATGACGAGATGTCCTTGCACACAAAGAAACAAGAGATATGGAGACAGAAACAATTGGATATATTTTATAGAACCGGGAAACCAATATTTAGGGTAACTGAGAAAACGCAACATATAAGAAGCAATATTGACCCTTTGTACTTCAGAGAAAAGAAATCCTGGGAATCATGAAATTTAAAATTGATAAATCTCTTTTAATACACGATAGCATCTATTACAAATATTATTTTATTAATACATTTATCCTATAATTCTTCTATTTGATCAATTGATCATCACTCTTATCAATCACTCCACTCCACTAGGGTTCACCTCATATCGAATATAACATACTGTACTTCCTCTCAATCAGCTTATAAAGATATAAATGATAAAAGTAAATAAAAATATGACAGCAGAAGAAATAATCAATAAAAGGCGAAGAAACCGGGAGCATGCCCAACTTTCTAGACTGAGGAAGAGAATGCTCATTTCTTCTCTTGAAGAAAAAGTAAATAACTTACAAAGAGAAAACGATAGATTGGTGCACGTCATAAAGGATAACCTACCAGAGATAGCAGATACAATACTTAATGTAGTTCAACCTCCTCCTCCTCCTACTTATAAGGAAGATAATGTGAATCCATTAGTAGAACCAGAAGAAAGTAGAAATAAATATGTTCTCCCTCCCCTGGATGTATATGATATCGACCTTATAAATATATTAAATGAGTAGCATACATCACGCAATCAAATTTTTCTTGTCATTCTGCATTACACAATATATTCTAGTTTATACTATACATTTTCTAATTTAGGTAACGAGGTTTACTTGAACTATATTTATTATTATTTCTAGAGATAATATATAATAACCAGCTGTTATTCTATATTATAATATGGTTTCCCCAATTGTTAATGTTAATAATATTCATGACGTAGCTCCTATCACTTCAAGTAAGGTTGGACCAGTGAGAGGATGCGGAGGTCCACCAAACAGCCCAGAGGCATTGGAACAAGAAGGAGTGTTCCGCATGGCCTCTACAGGTGGAAAGAGTAGAAGACGAGGCAAGCGACCCCGATCACTTAGAAGACGTCGCCACTACTCAAAGAAACGCGTACGCAGAGGTAAACGCGAGCACCAAAGAGGTGGGAAAATTATTATTGAAGATAGAGAGAACATAGGTCTAACTGGCACGCCCATGATTTCAGATACAAACATCGCAAGTCGCGAATATCCAATAGGAGGCAAATCTCGAAGAAGACGCTCTAGCCGCCGATATCGCAAGAGCAAGAAGCACTCTCGTAAACACCGAAGACGCAGTGGAAGACGTATGAGAGGAGGTGACGGAGTGTATGCTGCTGCTCTTACACCATCCTACTCTATGCCAGGTGAAGCTGAATCGTCAGCATTGGCATCTCCTCCTCCTATTGTGCGAACTAACAATTGCTTGGATACATGGAAGCACATTGGTGACAAACCTCCGTACAATGAGGAATGGAAAGGAATAAACTAATTTTATTCAGATAATAATGATTTGAAATTAAATATATAGTAACATATTTTACGATATATTTAATAAATTATAATCTTTATTGTTCTCTCTTCGCCTATCTTGTATCTATATTCATTAGACAATCTAAAAGAACTATTTTGCGTTCCTCTTGATTATCGTTATTCTTATCTTTTGTTCCTGATGCTCTACTCGTTATTTTACGAGTTTTTGTATTTATTATAAAATCTCCCTTTTGAGAATTACTAGTTGTGGAAAATTTGTCCAAACTACTGCCTCCCATCAGAGAGAGCACTGAGGATGAGGTGTTTTGTGAAGCTCCATCTCTGGATCTAGCATTTGCTTTTATCTTGCTAGGATCTGATACCAAATTCCATAAAGACAGGTCATTCACCTCGTTATCTATACTATTATCCTCATGTTCTTCCTTTTTTGAAGCTGCAGCATCCTCCACGAAAGTACTGTAATCTTTGTATTTATTGTTGGAAATTGATACTATTTTGTATTTCTGCTTAGTGTAGTAAGACTTTCTCTTTCTCCACTGTGCCACAAATATATCATGTGAGTCAACAACATCTATGACAAGAGGAGCAGCATGTTTTGTCCGTAAAATACGTCCTACCGATTGGCACACGTCTGTTTTTGGTGAAGCCATAATTAATGTGGTGAGTGTTTTTATATCTAGTCCCTCACTCGCCATTGCATAGGTAGCAATAATTACTTTTTTACCTTCACTCTCTTTCAATGCTTCCTCTTTCATTCCACCTACATAGTAACCTACAGTTGCCATTCCCCTATGGGCTATAGCGTCGTGCAGGTAAGTAATTAACGTTTTATTATGAGCAAGAATCATTATCTGCTGATTAGGGTCACGGAGTAATTCAGTTTTTATTATAGACAGAATAAACTCCGATCTGTGGTTATATGTACACAATTTCGAAATCATAGTACTGTACATAGGATCACCTTTATAGTTATACCGCATTTCATTGAAATCGTCATCATCTACAGAGTAATTTACGCACTTTACTAGAACTGTATGCTCTGCTGTATTCGATTTCTCTTTGTGAATTATGTCTCCCAGGAACATCTTAAACACTTTCGTCAAACCATCCTTTCGTTGCATAGTACCCGATAGACCTAGTGTATAGTTGGTAGTAATTTTAAGCATACTCTTACTGAACACTTCTGCTCCTAAGTGGTGCGTCTCGTCGTATATGGATAAACCGAAACAATCAAAAGTGTCTGAAGCATATTCCTTCATAGAAAGAGATTGCAGCATCCCGATAACTATGTCTTTGCCTTCAATATCTATTATTTGACCTTGTATTTTTCCAACACGAGCGTGCGGAAGAAACTGCTCTATTCTCTCTATCCACTGATTCAAAAGAAAACTCTTGTGAACTATCACTAACGTTTTCACTTTTAATTGAGATATAATATTCAGTGCCATAACTGTTTTACCTTTCCCTGGATCAACATCCAGTAACCCACCCCCACTATTTTTCACAGCGTCCAAGTATTTTTGTACTATATTCACCTGATACTCTCGTAGACTTCCGTCGAAATGGCAGTTTTGGTCTTCTAGTGCTTCTCCTCTTGGAAGTTTAATTAGTTCGTCCTCTACGTTTCCGAAATTCTCTACGCCATAGTGTCTTGGAATGTAAATTTTCTTCGGTGCTTCTCTATACAAAGGAAATGCTTTCGCTTCCACCATACTCTTTGGTACATATGGTTTCACTGTCAGATCATTTCGTATTTTAGTTAAATCAGATAAAGCCAAGGTTTCCTTGTAAATGGTGTACCCTTTCTTCCCTATATAAGAGGGCAAGGATGAGGTAGAAGCAGGTTCTTTTATTTGTGATTCTGATTCCTCCCTATCACTATTTTCTTTTGCTGATTCATCATTAGCTGAACTAGACGAAGAGGACCAATCACTTTTTTTATCCATTGCGTCATTGCTTAACTTGTCAGCACGTTTATTTTTATCTCTTGCTATGTGCACATATTTTATTTTGTCTTTAGGTATATCTTTTAAAATTGCGTTGGCTTCTCTCCACAATTTCATAAGAGAATCGTGGTGGATCTTGAATTCACCTTTCATTTGCTTTATAACTAGCATGCTGTCTCCTTCCACTTGTATCTGGGTATATTCTTTCGCTAGGCACTCTCTCAATCCTAGTATTAATCCAGCGTATTCTGCTTGATTATTAGTGACAGATGTACCTAAGAATTTATGACCTGACCATATTTCACACATTTTGCTTTCATCTGAGAAGATAACTGCTCCTGCTCCACCTACACCAGGATTACCCCTGGCCCCACCATCGAATTGAAGGTAGCAAGACCTCATGTTTGACTTATCCACGCCTTTGCTGCTCTTTACTTTCCTTACGAACTTATCCATATTACACTGCGTAGCTTACTGTAAATATATCACAGTTTGTTGTTATATGGTATATCATAGTAACATATATAGGTGCTCTTCAAAGCCGTATGGACAACACTAACACAAATTGGGTAGGTAAAATCTTACATAAATTGTAAAAAGAATCTCTCGTAATATTATACAATTACATATATTCAAATTCTTCTAATTTATATTTGTTATGGATTTTGTGAACAAATTATTCAAGTCTTATAAGGCTCATCACGTCGTTATCCTTGCGTTATTGGTTGTCTATATTCTCTCGGGAATGTCGACACCTCAGCCTCTTGGAGCCATGATTGATTCTACCATAGGTAATTTAGTGGTTTTAGCTATGGCTATATTCTCCTTATACCACGGCCACCCAGTTATAGGGCTAGTAGGATTATACGCTGCCTATGAACTTATCATGAGATCCTCAGGTGGATCCAATACCATAAAGAAGTTCCTCCCTTCCCAGGCTAAATCCGACGACGCTATGGACGCTATGAATGATTTCCCTCTTACTTTAGAAGAGGAAGAGGTTGCACGCATGTCACCTTTGGTAGGACCCGGGGCTTCCACTTCCCTTGACTACAAACCTAACGATGCTGATGTGCATAATGCTTTGTCCATGTAAGATAGAAATTTAACATAACAACTTTTAACATTTTATCATTAGATTAACATTACTAATGATAAAATATCTCTTTATCGTTTAGATGACAACGTGTAGTAGGTCTTATTTTTTATTTTTCATGTAACGGTAAATAGCATAACATTTTAGTGTATGTGGGTTTTGATAATTAGATACGTGCGTGGTACTAAACGATGGTCTTGCTCTCAATCTAGAATCAATTAAGAATGGAGGAGAATACTTATACGGGGTATTTGTTCTTTTCTTTCTATAATATCTGGTTGGAGACATCTTATATTTTTCGATCGAACGGACGGAGATTATATAAAAGTAATAGAAAATATTGCAAAAGTAGATTCACTGATTAACGATTATAAATTCATCAGCTTTTATGCTTACAGAAACCAAGATAATCAAAAAATATTTAAGATAAGAAAAAGAAGTTCTGATAAAAAATTATACCCCGGTCAATACTGTGGAACAGGTACATCAATTGATGATTACCTAAACCAAAATTAATAGGACCATACGGATATAGTGGATCATCTGGGTCTTCCCTTATCACTCCGTCTTCTATACCTTCCCCCGTTGCATCTTCCATTTGATCATTGAACAAGAAGCAAAATATAATCATTATAAATTGAATGATTATATTTTTCTATATTTTCTTTTATTGAGTTTTTATTTTACTTTTTCTTCACACTTATACAATCGTTACATTTACCGTATAATTACCTAGGAAATTTCCTTCTTTATACTTTCTGGTATGTACAGGTAATAATATCCATTGCTATTTGTCTCAATAGTGAAAAATGTTGCTTCATTGATAATCGCTGTGATGTAAGAGTTAGAGTCTGTAGACTTGAATTGCAAATAATATTTGGTGTCACCTTCAGTGTAATATAGGTAATACGCTGATGGTGAAACACTCACCGCTACTTCCATATACCAATTTTTATAAGTTGATCCAGTGTACGGGTATGGGATATAATTATTAGGATGAGCATTAGACATCAGTGGTAAAGTTCTATTTATTGTTAAATCATTTTGAGTCAGGGTATCTACATTACCTTCTGAATCCAATATGAAAGAACCGAATGTTCGCACTACTCTTTTATTATCGTAAATAGGTGTGTTTGTAACGTATTCGACATTGAAGAATTGAATATCAGGAGTATTTCCGTAATATTCCGTCTCCTCAGCACCTCCAGAACCATATCTAGTGTTCATGGCGGTCGCACCTGAAAACATATTAGTTAAATTACTAGAAATATCAACGGTCCATCCTCTTAGATTAACATTCATACTATTGCAAAATTCAAACATGTTGCTGAAATCAGTGCTTTGTGACGTGTCCCACTGGTCCAATCCGTTTCCTACGAAACTTCTCTGATATTGAAACATATATCTCATGGTCGTAGCTTTACTCGTGTTCCAGCCTGAGAAGTCTTCTTCAGTAAGCCAATCATCTCCAGCATTAATCGAGAACATTAAATCAAATTTTTCAACATTAGACATATCCCAATTAAGGAAAGGTCTTGATACAATTTTGTTATCCGGATCATAGGTAGTAGTAAATATTGCCCGTTGGAAGCAATACCTTAAATCTGTTACCGTATCAGGGAGAGTGTCAGGAACCTCTTGAAGATGTGTGCAATTAGTGAATCCGTTAAAAAGGCTGATTAGTCCAGGCAATCCCCAATCAACTGGAGAATTAGTTTTAACTTCTGTAAGAAAGTTTTCAGCAGAGGAGGTGACAAATAGACCATCCCACGCCCTATAATCCTGTGTGCCTAATCTTTGAGCGGAACCTGCTGTCATGACAATCTTCGCCCATGCTGTGGAGGAGGAGGGGAAAGACATCATATGAGCATGACCACCAAAGGGTGTTAGGTCATCAGTTTTACCACTAATTTGTCCATTGCTCCATTCGACGGTGTACTCCAAATCACTTGACCCTTTCACTGCAAGAGCAAACACATCACCTAACGGGACATTAGGATCTCCTGTATCGTACGTGAACATGAGATAGCCAGGTTCTTGTTCCACCACAATATCGAATGACGTGGATACGTTGAGACCTCCAGAATCCGTTGCAATAACGGTAATCGTTTTTGTTTGAGCAGTGCCGATCACTATATAACTTTTAAGAGTAGCTTTTTTACTATCTGTCGGATCTACCTCAATAGTGAAGAGGGATGCATCATCCACAGACCATGATGATATCGTATCTCCAGCGTCCGGGTCCGTCACTTGCAATTCTCCAATAGTGGTGAATGCATCGGAACCTGCTGTGAGCGTATTCGAAGATAATGTCATAGTATGAGGAGCTTCGTTCACATCTACGACGCTAATAGTAAAATTCTTGGTGAAAGTTTGCTGATTTCCATCAGTGACCGTGATAGATATCAAGTAGCTAGATTTCGTTTCATAGTCGAATGATGCGTTCGTTTTCAAGTATGAACCTTCAACTATGAAATTGGTGTCGTCATCAACCGTGAACGAGAATTCATTAGAATCGCCAGCAGTTGCACTCAAAGTACCAATTACGTATCCAACGCTCATGTTTTCATTGACTTCTTTATTTCCAGACAATTGGATGTCAGTGGGTCCTTCAACTACGTCTGTTACTGTTATTATAAAAGCCTTGTTGGAAGTTTTGTTGTTGTTATCCGTGGCAGTAATAATGATAGTGTAGTCAGCTATAATTTCATGATCAAATGCTACTTTTGTTTTCAAGATGTATTCGACAATTTCGAAATTGCCTTCATCATCCACAGTAAACGTTATATCATTCGAATCTCCAGCTGTCGCACTGAGAGTACCAACTGTAGTACCCGCTACAGAATTTTCAGCGATTTGGGTAGAGGACAAAGAAATGTTAGAGGGACCGATATATGCCTGAATAAAAATATCGAACATTTTCGTGTAGTAACGAGACGGAGATCCACTATCGGTAGATGTAATACTTATTGAATAGGTACTTGCTTCAAGATCTGATTTATTAATAACCAACTGATTTCCTTCTATACGGAAAGGCTCGTCGGTTGATTGTGCGATACTATAAGTGTGTGTTTGCGTAGGAGCTTGCCCGGCAATGTTGTCTTCGTCACTAGTAGAGAGTGTACCAACAACCGTACCTACTGCCGACATTTCCATCTTAGTATTACTTGACAAGGATATGTCAAATGGAGCATCGTTAGTGTCAATCACGGTAATAGTGAATGTTTGAGAGTAAGAATTAGAAAACTGATCAGTCGCGGTGATTTCAATACTGTATGACGACTGAGTTTCATAGTCCAAAATAACTCCGTCCTTTTTCTGTAAATAGATTCCATTAATTTGAAATTCAGTTGATTCAGGCATAGTAAATTGGGCAGAAGTAACATTATCGGCACTTAATTGCCCGATGGTATATAGACCACTATGATTTTCGTCTATAGTTTTCCCTGTCAGAGTGATGGAAGTTGGACCTTCACCAGCATCGTTTATCACACTAATTGTGAAAGGAACGGTCATGACATTATTAACTGGGTTAAATGAGTTATCTACGGTTGCAGTAATAAGTATATCGTATGATGATTTCGTTTCATAATCAAGGTAACCTATCGTCTTAAGTTGTGACCCCACGATTTCAAACTTATTTTGGTTATTGTCGTCCACTGTGTAAGATACGGATGCACTAGACGAAGATTTCGAGAGTACACTCGATACTGTGCCTACTAATTCATTCTCTTTATTCTCGTCAACGTTGAGATTATTCAATCGAATTTCCGTCAAGTAATGTGATAATGGATATGGAACCCCATGTTTAATAGGATTGAATGGTGGCATGGTAGACGCCTTATACTCTATATTCAGGTAACTATATACTGTATATTTTGGGGAGGTTGAAGGATCTTTGCTAACCAAATCAGTACCAGTGTGATAAAAGAGTCGTCTCTTATTAGACGCGACATTCACAGAATACCTTATTGAAAAAGCTTTGATATCCTTGTTTTCACGAAGATAGGCTGCTGCCTCTTGTATATACTTCTCTACAGGCTCATCGTCATTGAGTAATCCTATGGAAGTTCCATCTAAAATTTGAAAGTTATCGTATTTGTATAGAGTATCATATGATACCGTAGGTAGAACTTTTTTGTGCCCTCCTGCTCTTGTCGCTTTGATCGACCACGTGTTGTGGTATCCACCTACCTCATTGTATGTGGGTGTACTTTCACCTTTATGTGAGCTGCCCACGATTCTGCTTCCTCCTCTTTTAGCTGGCATAATTGTTGGTTTATCTGTTATATGTTCTTAAAATGTGTGTGTTCCTATTTAATTTCTGTTATAATGTAAGTGAATATTAAATAATACGTACCAATACAAAAATTCAAGATTCATAACAATACATATCGGAAGCAAAATATTACAAGGTCACTCAGCACTGCACATAACTTTTACTTAAACTATTTTTTTCTTATTACTTCTCAACAACAATAAATATAATGATAGAGGTAAGCACTGCTAGCCTTTATTTAATTTATTGTTGTTTTAGATGTTATGTAAACTTATACATCTTAAGCGTCTAATTCGTCTATTTTCTCTTTGTAGAGTACTCCCATACTTGCCTCGCTCGTTGCATCAGATAGAGAAGTAGGCAAGAATGCAAAGCTTAGGTCACCGAATACTTTGGTGTTATAATAAGGTCTAGAACCGTCGCTTGAGACTACAGGGTCGAGGTCTGCTGCATTTTGTGAAGTAGCTATAGTTCCGTAATTTACTGTTGCATAAGAGATAGTTGTATCTGAAGAAGGAAAGGTGGTGAAGTTATCAGAAGAAGATGATGCAACGCTATAATATTTGACAGGTATACTCGTGCCAGAGTAGTACAAACCTATTGTATTGTAATTTACTTTAAACTCTGCTTTAGAGTAATCAGCTTGATCGACTCCCGTAGGCTCACTATTATCACCCTATCTTTTAATTATTTTATTTTTTCAGTTTCTTGATTCGCTTCATTGACTTGCTCTTCTTTCTAGTGTTCTTTCTATGTTTTTTTGTATGCTTCTTCTTTCTTGATCTAGCACCACCTGCTTTCCCCCTGGGTCTCAAATTATATCCATGATTACCTGTTTCTGTTGTTTTTTCTTCCTCTCCACATTTATCTTTCAGCTGATTCAAGTATTTTGTTAGTGATCCTTTTAATCTAGTAATTTTCTGATCTACCAACCTGTACTCAGCAGAATCTCGTAGATTATTTATATTTTCTATTAATTCCTGGCATTCAGCATTTGACAATCTATCATCAATACTTGTAACCATAAATTTATTTATTTTACTTTCTACCGTTTCTTCATTCTTTTGTAATCTAGTTTGAACACCTATCTTTTCATATTGTACCGAGGGTTCAGTTGGTACAGTTGGACTCGATTTTTCCGATACCTCGCAACACTTTTCACTATCCACTTTCCATTCACAATCGTCTCTTCTGTTGCAAGCAATTACCGATTGACGCCCCGTCCCATATTTTTTACCATCACTAATCTTGAGGCATTCTACACATCCTATCGTATCTGCTGCGGTAACTTCATTAGCAGGAGCTGAGGATTCAGCTGGTGGTGCAGCTGGTGGTGCAGCTGGTGGTGCGGCTGTGGTTGCATCTGGGGATGCAGGAACTGTTCCTTCATAACGGGGTAAAGGTAAATAGGATAGTAAGTTTCCAAAAATTCCAGGAGAGGCAGACTTTGATGCCTCTGCTTTTTCTGTCTCCGCTGCTGCTGCTTTTGCCTTTGCTTCTGCTTCTTCTTCGTTTGCATCTGCCTCTTCTTTTTCCTTTGCTTCTGCTTTTCCTGCTTCTGCCTCTGCTTTTGCCTTAGCTTCTGTTTTAGGTTCATCTGGGGTCATAATTACCTCGCTTATATCTTCACTGTCCATTCCCGCATCTGCTTCTGTCTGTGCTGTAGCTGGTGCTGTTGCTGTTGGTGGTGCTGGTGCTCCCCTCATTGACGAAGCCAATATATCTACAAGGCTGCGTCCTTCACCCTCCTCTGCCTTAGGTTCATCAGCATTTTTGTTACTATGTTCTTGATCATCACCAGCTTCATTTACAATTACTATTCCCAAAATTTCTTTTTTACTTAACGATTCCATCAAGTAGGCAGACAGATCACTTGCTACGATAGTATATATATTTTTCTTTTCTTTATCCATAGAATCCAGATGAAAGAAAGAATTTGTTCCTGCTTCTTGTGTCCTCTTATACGCAACAAAATGTGGGGAAGAGCCATCATCTTTAAGAACTATCAAACCTACGATACTTTTATTTGATAATTGAATGTTCATATTGTTTATTTCAGGATCCTCGTAAGCAACTCTTGGCATATCACCACAAGAGTTATTATTTTGTACCTTTTCAGGCATTACGATTATATTGAAATTTCGTTGTAGTTTTTTCGCAAGAACGTATACTACTACAGATATATCACAATTCCCTCCTTCTGTATTGCATAAGGGTATACCTTCTTCATTGCTACATTCCCCGCAACTACTCAGCATCATTTCCTGGGAAACTACTTCACCTCCTAGTAAATTGTTAATGGAATGCATGCCACAGAATAGTTCATCCTGTTCTTGAAAGTAACCTGAGTATGTATCTAAATGCAATACAGCATTAGAAGGGGCTTTGTAGGGATCCGCATCTTCATTTATTCTTTCCTGCATTGTCTCTTGCGATGGTTGTGGTTGTGTGTTATTATCCTTTTGGGTACCAGTAGTAGCTGAAGCTACTTCTTCTTCTTCTCCTTTCTTTTCTTTTTTAAAAACAGAAACAGGAGATCCTTTCTTCGCCTCTACTCCTTGCTCAGGCGTAGGAGTCACCTCAGTATCCTGAGTTAAATCAACTACCTCTTGTCTACGTGGATCGAAAGGATACCATCCTCGATTATATGGACCTTGACTATTTCTGTTATCACGAGGAGGAGCAGGTTGTCTTCGCTCGTAATCGGGTAGTGATTTGTTGTTCTCACCGTCAATGTCATTTTTGTTGTCATCCTTATCGTCATCCTTATCTTTGTTATCATCTTCTCCTTTTTCTTCCTTATTTGGTTGATCTACATTTCCATATATGTTCTTATATTGTTGATTGTTATATACTACACCAGCTTTACCTTGCTCTAAAGCTAAGTTTGCTTCATTTGCTACACCTTTTTCTTCCTCCGCAGGCACATTCACATTCCCAGAGTTAGCATTTCTCTGTCCCAACTCCTGCCCAGGAGGTGATTTTGGTGCATTATAAGCTAATTCTTTGTTTATATCTTCCTGTAGATTGTCTATTTGCTTTACAGAAGTGTCGAGCATTTGCTTCCAGACGATGGCTTCAAACAATTGCAAACCTTTGTAAAAGTCTTTCTCACATGTCGTATACAATTTAAGTATTGCTTCGCGAGTTTGCGTAACTATTTTATCCAGGGACTTTTCTGTCAAATCGGGATGAATAGAAATGATCTTCTTTCCTTTTGTTTGAGGATCAGGAGTAAAAGCAAAAAGACTATCTAGTATTTTCATTAGAGCTTCTTGGTTATCTTTGGTATTCTTTCTCATCAACCTTATGTTATCAGCGTATTCTTGAAATTGCTTTTCTTTAAGAGAACCAGAGTAAGACCTAGTGAACACTCCATTGTTTTGGCACTGGACAATGTTCTCAAAGTCTGTTAACTTTATATCTCTAAACTTAGTAATCTCTTTGGGCATGCTCTTGTCGTTATGAGAAAATGCTTTATATACAGTTTTCACATCCTCCATGTAAACCTCCTTCATCTCAGGAGACATAGACTGAAACTTACCAGTCGAGTAATTGTAAATATCATAGTAAAGAGATTCCAATTCAGGTATTCCTGTTTCATCTTTGACGTTTGCTGTCTCCCCATTTCTATCGCTAATGTTAATGCCGCAAAATTTGGGTTTAATCTCTATATTCTGAGAATTATCATTACTTATGATAATATCCATATTGCTCTTATCTACTAGGGCATTCATTCTCTCGCTGCACAAGTTCATCTTCGTGAGGCTATATTTTGCGTTTTTCGGAATTTCTCCTTTCTTCTCGTAACCTACGGTACGCTTAAGACCTGCTTCATCTACCCAGGTATACTCAGGATTCACTGTATGTGCGATAGCGTTGAACACGTGGAATATTCGTATGTAAAACTTTGCTATACCCAAACACATTCTTTTTTTTTGTAAACCACTCTTCACATCCATTTTGTCAAGTTTCTCATCATTGAAGTATGCCAGCGATTTCTTCGTCATATAATTCTTCTCCTCTGTCCCTTCCATTCTCTGCTGTAAGAACGAAACATCTCTTTCTGTTAGAAATTTATTCAACACTTCAGATGTAAGTACTACTAATTCTTTACAGGAAGACTCATTGGATAAATCTTTGAGGTCTTGGAAGTTGCTAGTCAGAATATAATTCGCGGCTAAATAGTCAACAGATTGAGATAAAGATTTCGGTGTCTTTGACTGATCTGCACCCATCGTAAACTTCTTATATACCTTATAGTAT
>JACLAC010009593.1_pt1 | contig 62146 bp, 55 predicted proteins | sample 8027881 | NCBI WGS metagenome assembly JACLAC01 (sample SAMN15725517, study PRJNA655200) | protist metagenome | isolation source: fluorescence activated cell sorting (FACS) single amplified genomes of... | place: Spain: Blaines Bay Microbial Observatory, Mediterranean Sea | collected 2016-01-19
AATGTGTGCGGCGCGCTGCTGCTCATAACATTGGTTGGGCTATGCCACCGATTATTTTCGGTTCGAACAAATAACCTATTAACTTGATAGCTGTCAACCAGTTGGGCTCGTACTAACCGACCTGTAAAGCCTAAAAAACCGTTGTGTTAAACGGTTGCTGGCGGCCTCTATTCTTCTGATTATTAATGCGATGAGTACACCACCTACAGTATCAAGCACACTAACTCGCCCGTTATGGCGCGACTATTTGGAGCTGTGTAAGCCGAATGTTGTAGCGTTAATGATTTTAACTACGTTAGTGGGTATGTTTCTCGCTATTGATGGCATGGTGCCTCCCATCATTATTGTCGCAGGAAATCTTGGTATCGCGTTATGTGCCGGCTCCGCTGCGGTCATTAATCATGTGGTTGATAAGCGTATTGACACGCTTATGCAGCGAACTAAAAATAGACCTGTTGCTCAGGGTCGTATCAGCGATGTTCAGGCCTTACTGTTTAGCACAATACTTGGTGTGGTTGGCATGGGGGTTTTGTTTGCCTTTGTTAATGCAATAACCGCTTGGCTGACCTTCGGTGCGTTAATCGGCTATGCAATTATTTATACGTGCGTACTCAAGCGCGCTACGCCGCAAAATATTGTGATTGGCGGTTTGGCTGGCGCTGCACCCCCACTATTAGGGTGGACAGCTGTGACCGGTGAAATCCATGGTCATGCGCTGCTACTAGTTTTAATTATATTTGCATGGACACCGCCGCACTTTTGGGCGCTGGCGGTGGCGCGTCATGAAGATTACGCTAAGGCCGAAATTCCAATGCTGCCAGTCACGCACGGCGATCGCTACACCCGATTACATATTCTGTTGTATACCCTAGTTATGATTGCGGTCACGCTACTGCCTTTCGCCACGCATATGTTTGGCCCCCTGTATTTATTGGGTGCGTTGGTTCTTGGCGCTGGTTTTCTCTATTGGTCGATTGAAACGGTGCGTGAAAAGAATCCTAATGCCCCGATGGAGACATTCAGATACTCGATCATTTACCTGTTTGCATTGTTCATTATTATGCTCGCCGATCACTATATTTATCCGCAATATGGTGAGCAGAGTTGGTACAACCCACCGGCAGGCCAGCAGCTCATTCTTAAAAATGATAGCTAAGCTGAGCTGCCCTAAAAAGAGTATTGTGCTTTGACTGCTGAATTTACCCACGCCGATCGAAAAAATGGTATTCGTAAAACGGTACTGATATTAGTCGCAATCATAGCTGTTTTGGTTGGCTTGTTTTTTAATCGGGCCTTTACGCCTCGTATTTTGAGCCCTGTTGAAATGGTCAACAATGGCGCGGTGATTTTTTCCACACCGCGCGAGCTATCGGCTTTTAATTTACTTGATCAGTACAGCGAGCCTTTTACGCTAGAGCGTTTGCAAGATAAATGGACATTTGTATTTTTTGGTTTTACTCACTGTCCAGATATTTGCCCGACCACACTTGCATTATTTAATAGCCTTTCAGATAAACTTCAAGACACCGATTTTTTTGCCGATACTCAGTTTTTGTTGGTCTCGCTTGACCCAGCCAGAGATACGCCCGAGGCGCTGAAAACATACATTCAATACTTTAACCCGGCCTTTGTTGGTGTCACCGGTGATTTTTTGCCGTTGCGAAAAATGGCGACGCAGCTAAACGTAGCTTTTCAAAAGGTAGTGACTAATCATGAAACCGGTGATTACACGATCGACCACGGGGGCAACGTGGCGCTGATTAATCCACAAGGCCACTATCATGGTTTTTATAAGCCGCCTTTGGATGCTAACAAAATGGCACTGACCTATAAATCGGTGCGTATGAGCAACCGTTAAACGAGTCAAAGAAACGATGTTTATAATGCTGCCCTCAACCAGTAAGCACTTTTTGCATCGGTCACTGCTTTTGTTTATCGGTTTCTTTGTCGTGTCTACAATGGGCGCTGCGCACGCGAGCACCGATCGTCTTACTCCCACGGCCTACCCATCTGACATTACTGCTCTGTGCACCCACGTAGTTGATGGCGACAGTCTTTATTTGAAGGGCTTCAAGCCGCAGGTGCGGCTTTGGGGCGTAGATGCTCCCGAGCGTAAGCAGCAAGGCTATGGCGCAGCTAAAAGCGCCCTGGAGCAGTTAGCCCAAAAGCAGATCCTCCATTGTAAGATGAAAGATGTGGATAAATATGGGCGCTGGGTGGCCCGCTGTTTTTTAGTTCAAACACCGACTACTGATGCCGGCGATATTGCCGCCAACGAGATCAATAGGGCTCTTATTGATGAGGGTGTTGCCCAAGAATACTGTTGGTTTTCTAAGGGTTTTTACGGCCACTGCCAATAAAAAGAGGCTGTGTGCTCCATTCACTTAGGCTTATGAGCGATGCTCCTGATATACGTCATTGTAATGCCCGCCAATGAAGAAATCAGCGTGTGCTTGCGTTAGAATCAACACGGTTTCCCCTCTTGTTATTCGACGAGCAGATTATTATTCATGACAACTCTTGCCCCCTTGGTTTTGATTGACGGATCATCCTATTTGTACCGTGCATTTCATGCACTACCACCGCTGAACAATTCTAAAGGCCAACCTACTGGCGCAGTAAAAGGCGTTATTAGTATGTTGCGCCGTTTGCAAAAGGATTTTCCGCAAAGTCAGCTCGTTGTGGTGTTCGACGCTAAAGGGAAAACTTTTCGCGATGAGATATTTTCTCAGTATAAGGCGCAGCGCCCTCCTATGCCGGATGAGTTGCGGCTGCAAATTGAACCGATACATAACATCATCCACGCAATGGGTTTGCCGCTTCTATCGGTGACGGGTGTCGAGGCTGACGACGTCATTGGTACACTCACGCGTGAGGCGAGCGAGATTTCTATACCAGTAGTCGTTTCTACTGGCGATAAGGATATGGCGCAACTGGTTAACGAGTCGGTTACTTTAGTGAATACCATGAGTAACACTATTCTCGACCCTGCCGGTGTGGTAGAAAAATTTGGTATTGAGCCTAAATATATTATCGATTTTTTAGCCTTGATGGGCGACAAAGTCGACAACATCCCGGGTGTGGCTGGCGTGGGCGAAAAAACAGCATTGGCGCTGGTGAAAAACTTAGGTGGCGTCGAGGATATTTATAATAATCTTGACAAGGTTTGTGACATAGAGGTCCGCGGTGCTAAAAAACTTGGCGCTAAGCTGGCAGCAGCCGAGGCCGACGCCAGATTGTCGTACACACTGGCAACCATTAAATGTGATGTTGAGTTGGATTATCATGCTTCTGCGTTGTTCGCCGGTGAGGGAGCTGAACCGCCGAACAATGAACGTTTACGCGAGCTCTTTGCCGAGATGGAATTTAAATCGTGGGTGGAAGAGTTGGGGGCCGGCCAGGCTAAGGCAAGCAAATCACCCACAAGTAAATCGTTAGAAAAACCTGCTGATACTTTGCCCCAGGAAAATTCCGAACAACATGCCGAACCACATGACAATAAGCCCGGTCAATATCAAATAATTACCGAGCAAGAAGACTTTGATGATTGGTTAGTTAAGCTTGAGCAGTGCCAAGCGTTTGCATTTGATACCGAGACGACGAGCCTTGATTACAATGTTGCTCGTGTTGTTGGCGTATCATTAGCCATTGAATGTGGCTTGGCGGTTTATATTCCTTTTGCGCATGATTATTTGGACGCGCCTAGTCAGCTTAGCGAGACGGTCGTGTTAGGAGGGTTGAAACCCTTGCTGGAAAATCCAGCGATTAAAAAAGTAGGTCAGAATCTTAAATATGATAAGCATGTGATTGCAAATCACGGCATAGAACTTCGAGGTATTGGTGACGACACTATGCTGCTGTCCTACGTGCTCAATTCAACTGCGTCTCGCCATGATATGGATTCGCTAGCACTGTCGCATCTTTCGTATACCACCACTCATTTTGAAGAGGTTGCTGGTAAGGGCGCGAAACAACTGACATTTAATCAAGTTCCGCTAGAAACAGCCGGCCCCTATGCTGCTGAAGATGCTGATATTACGCTACGTTTGCAGAGTGTGTTGCGCAAAAAAATTAATCAGCTGCCAGGGCTTGAAAAGCTTTATCGCGAAATTGAACTGCCGTTGCTTGAAGTTATTTGTTCAATTGAAAAAAATGGAGCGCTAGTTGATAGCAAATTATTACTGGCGCAAAGTAAAGAATTAGGTAGCCGTTTATTGGAGCTTGAAGGGCAAGCCCACGAATTAGCTGGGGGCGAATTCAATTTGGGTTCGCCCAAGCAGTTGCAAGCTGTTTTATTTGAAAAGCTGGGTTTGCCGGTTCTTAAAAAAACGCCAAAAGGGCAGCCTTCAACCGCTGAGCCGGTTCTTCAAGAGTTGGCACTTGATTACCCTTTACCTAAAGTTATTATGGAATACCGCGGTTTGAGTAAGCTCAAATCGACTTATACAGACCGCTTGCCTGAGCAGGTCAATGCCAATACTGGTCGAGTGCATACCTCTTATCATCAAGCAGTCACAGCCACTGGACGTTTGTCGTCGTCTGACCCCAATTTACAAAATATACCTATTCGCACTGAGGAGGGTCGCCGTGTTCGGAAGGCTTTTATAGCGCCGCCCGATGCTTGTGTTCTAGCGGCTGATTATTCGCAAATTGAACTGCGTATTATGGCGCATCTTTCGCAAGACAAAGGATTGTTGGACGCGTTTAATCACGGTCAGGATGTTCATAAAGCGACTGCAGCTGAGGTATTTAATATCGGTATTGCAGAGGTAAGTGTTGAGCAGCGTCGGCGAGCTAAGGCAATTAATTTTGGGTTGATTTATGGTATGTCGGCGTTTGGCTTAGCTCGGCAGTTAGATATTGGTCGCAACGACGCTCAGCAGTATATTGACCGTTACTTTGAGCGCTATCCGGGTGTATTAAGTTATATGGAAAATACTCGGGCTGCTGCGGCTAAAAATGGCTACGTCGAAACTCTCTTTGGTCGACGTTTGTATCTGCCTGAAATTAATGCCAGTAATGGCATGCGTCGGCAAGCAGCGGAGCGCACGGCAATTAATGCGCCTATGCAAGGTACTGCGGCCGATATTATAAAAATAGCGATGCTGCACATCGACCAGTGGTTGTTGACGCAAGATCCAAATATAAAAATGATTATGCAAGTGCACGATGAACTGGTCTTTGAAGTGCCGAAAATATTGGTTGAGGGCGTTCGGAAAAAAGTATGCGATTTAATGTCGGGCGCTGCCACGCTATCAGTGCCATTAATTGTTGACGCCGGTGTGGGCGATAACTGGGAGGAGGCGCATTGACCGCGATATTGGATAACCGCGTGCCGCCACCGCTGGTTTGCTTAGCTTGTGGGGTAGGTATGTATTTTACCGCTCGGGCTGCTGGCGAATCGACTTTAGTGTTTGCCTCGCAATATGGGCTTGGCCTGGCTTGGTTGTGTCTTTCGTTAATCCTTATCGTAATGAGTATTCGGCAGTTTAAGCAGCATCAAACCACGGTTAACCCGCTGCGCCCCAGTCAAGCCAGCCAACTAGTCATCAGCGGCATCTTTTGTGTTACGCGCAATCCAATGTATTTATCACTCACCACAATCTTAATAGGACTGATGTTTTTTCTTGGCAGTTGGCTGGGATTATTGTGGCTGGCCGTTTTCGTGCTCTACATTCAATGTTTCCAAATTTATCCCGAAGAGCGCGCCATGCAGCTGTTATTTGGTGAGGCTTATCGCGACTATTGCAGCCGTGTTCGCCGCTGGCTATGAAAGCATTGCCCATTTAAAAGTTATATTATTCAATGCGCTAATGTGCCCGAGCCGTATTGATTTTATGGGTTTCAGGCCGCCTTCAATGACGGTGGGTTTACAGTGACAAACATCTGCATAGGTACTATTCTACCCAGAGGTTGCTCGGTATAAGATACTGTGTAAGTGGATTTAAAACGGTGAGAGATGATGGGTGTGTTGAGCAGTAAAAAATTTGAAAAAGCGATGGCCCAAGCGCATAGTTATGAAGCGTGGCTTGAAGCGGCCACCGACTACGATAAAGCGGCGGGCGATTATCGCTGGCGCTTAATGGATCAGTCGCGTCGCTATGACTATGTTTCCATTCGCATCCGCCTGGATAGGTTGCGTGCGATGCGTGCGCGGCATGATGCCCGCGGCTTGCTGTTCACGCTTAACGAAGGCATTCATGGCAATATGGGCGGTATGGGCAATTCTCGCCTATACAATAAAGCTAAGTCAGGCACTAAAAACCTGATTATCGATTATGTCGAAGAAATTGTTGATGCACTGCATTACCTTGCTAGCCCTCAAGTGGATAATATTCGCTTTGAAGAAAAAATAGAATTTTTTCGCCGCGCTCAACATTGCTTTGGCTGTTCAGCATTAATGTTGAGCGGTTCGGGTAGTTTGGCTTATTTTCATATGGGTGTTGTGAAAACTCTGCTCGAGCATGATTTGTTGCCCGATATTATTTCAGGCTCGAGTGGCGGCTCTTTGGTGGGCGCTTACATCGCAACCCAAACGGGCGCAGACTATGAGGCGATGTTTGCGCCTGAGAAAATAGCGTCCGTATTCGCTGGCGATGATGCCACCCGCCACCCGGATCAAAACATCACCTCTGAAGAGTTGCTCGAAAGCTTGGTAGCAATATTACCCGACCTCACTTTCGAAGAGGCTTTTGAGCAAACGGGCCGCCAGCTAAACGTATCGGTTGCTCCTTTGGAAACCATGCAAACTTCGCGCTTGCTTAATGCAATTACCTCACCGAATGTCTATATTCGTGAAGCTGTTATGGCTTCATGTGCGATTCCCGGTATTTATCCGCCGGTTACATTAATGGCGAAAAATGATCATGGCGAGCGCCAAGCGTATTTGCCCTCGCGGCAGTGGGTCGACGGTTCTGTGAGTGATGATTTGCCCGCCAAGCGTTTAGCGCGCTTATACGGTGCCAACCACTATATTGTCAGTCAAACCAATCCCCATGTATTGCCGTTTTTAGCCGGTGATCGTGACGATTCGGGCCCGTTTATGCAGATGGCTCGCGCGAGTATGGAAACCGTGCGGACGTGGCTGAACGCGAGCGCAGAAATTGCCAGAAAGCCCATCGCGCGAAGTCAAACGCTCAGTCGTTTGTCGAGTGTGGCCTTGTCAGTGATTAATCAAGAATATCAGGGCGATATTACTATTTTGCCCAATCAGCGCTTTATGAATCCGTTGAAGCTGTTGCGTATTCGAGCACCCGATGATGTGCAGCGGTTGCTTACTATGGGTGAGCGATCGACTTGGCCTAAGCTTGAAATGATTCGTACGCAAACTAAGATTGGCGCTGCACTGGGCGATATCTTGCGTGAATATGAAGAAGAAGTATTAGATCACGCCGATGAACGAGTAAAAAAGCGCGCCAGTTAACTCGCTTGAAAAGCGCTTAACGCAACTTAGCTTAACTAAGCTCGGCTGAATTTTTCGGCATCTGGGCACCAACGTTGTACTAAAGCTGCCGCCTTTGCGGGGTTTTGTCGACTTATTTCGTCAGCTAATTCAACAACTGGAGTGATTAAGTCGCTGTCGCGCTCTAAATCAGCCAGTCGCAAAGACATTGCGCCTGACTGCCGCGTGCCTAACACTTCACCTGGGCCGCGCATTTTTAAATCCTGTTCGGCCAGAACAAAACCATCATTGGTTTGGCGCATGATATCGAGTCGTTGCTGGCCACGCTTAGACAGCGGTCTTTGGTAGAGCATTACACAGTGGCTAGCGACGCTGCCGCGCCCTACTCTGCCGCGCAATTGGTGGAGTTGGGCAAGCCCTAGTCGCTCTGGATTCTCAATGATCATAAGGCTGGCATTGGGCACATCAACCCCCACCTCAATCACCGTTGTGGCTACTAATAATTGCAGATCAGCTCCCTTGAATGCGCGCATGACTTGCTGCTTTTGCTCAGCCTTAAGCCGTCCATGCACCAAGCCAATTTTAACATTGGGCAAGCAGAGAGCTAATTCATCGGCCGTGGTCTCGGCGGCTTGGCATTGAAGCACCTCAGATTCTTCAACCAGTGTGCAAACCCAATACACTTGCCGTCCATCGGTGCAGGCTTGCTCGACGCGTTTAATAACCTCCTCGCGTTTGTTGTTGGCTATGGCGACCGTCTGCACCGGCGTTCGACCAGGTGGCAATTCGTCAATCACCGAATATTCAAGGTCAGCATAAAAAGTCATTGCTAGCGTGCGAGGAATGGGCGTGGCAGTCATCACGAGCTGATGCACGGCATAACCATCGTCGCGTTTCATACTGAGCAGGCGTCGTTGCTCGACCCCAAAGCGATGCTGCTCATCAATGATAGCAAGGCCCAAATTATTAAAATGAACCTCCTCTTGGATAAGTGCATGCGTGCCGATCAGTAGCTGAACATCACCATTTGCAGCGCGCTGTATCACCGAGGCTTTGGCCGGCGCCGGCATTTTACTCACTAGCAGAGCAACACTAATCTGCAGAGGTTCAAACCACGCGGTCATGGCTAACGCATGTTGTTCGGCTAATATTTCGGTGGGTGCCATAATAGCGGCTTGCATACCGTTGGCGATGGCTTGCAGTGCGGCAAAGGCAGCAATCACAGTTTTACCTGAGCCTACATCACCTTGCAGCAGTCGAAGCATTGCAACGGGTTTCTGCAAGTCATTGGCGATTTCATGGCGCACTTTGTCTTGTGCGCGGGTGAGCGAAAAAGGCAGCTGCTGCATCATTCTTTGGGCGTATTGAGACTCTGCCCGAATGGGGTGCGCACTGATAGCATGCTGCCGATTCTTCACTGCCATATGCGATAGTCTCTGCGCAATTAATTCTTCAAACGCTAAGCGGCGTTGATCCGGATGCAGGCCTTCATACAATAAATGCGTATCGATTGTGTTAGGTGGAAAATGCAGTGTTTTTAGCGCGTCATAGAGGCTATGGTGGGTGGTGAGTCCGGCATGATTGAGTTGTTTAACATCTACCAAGTCAATTAAATCACCGGGTTTTATAAGAGTGAATGCAGCCTGCATATATGCTCGCCATCTTGCTTGATGGAGGCCGTCTGAGCTTGGGTAAATAGCGGTTAAGTGTTGGTCGTCTTGCATTGCTGGATGTTGAGCGGCTAGCTCATCGAACGTGGTATATTCTGGATGAATGATCGTCAGCCCGTTACGGCCTAAGCTGACTTCTCCGAAGCACCTTAGCTGCGTGCCAACCGCAAGATTTTTCTGCTGTGCTGCAGAAAAATAAAAAAATCGTAAATCAATAACTCCGCTGCTATCTTTCAACCGGCACACTAATGAGCGACGCTTGCCAAATTGCACACTGTTGCTGGTGATTTCGCCTTCTATTACGGCACTCTGCCCATTACGCAACTCTTGAATGGTTTGTACATGAGTACGGTCTTCATAGCGCAACGGTAAATGGAATAATAAGTCGAGTGCCGACAAGATACCTAAACGTTGAAGTTTTTCGGCTATTGCAGGCCCAATGCCCTTGATGCGCGTGATATGGAGGCCCGTAGGGCCAGCGGGCTTGTTAGCAACTGTTGTACTTGCCGGGTTGGCTTTTTTCATCAGAGGGCTTATGTGGAGAGTTATTTATTCACTAGTTAAATAGATGCTTATCAGCCTGTTATTGAATTGGCAGCAGGCAGTATTAGATAGCACTATATAACCCAATGCAGGCATTATAGAATGATTACTGATTATTTTTACAGTGGTTGAATGCCGTCAAGCACAACAGGTGCTGGGTAAGGAACAGGCGGCCCACCAAGATTTCATTTATTCGTAGAGAACTCAAAGATGTTGCATCAAAATACGTCTGACAGCAAAACTGAGCCGCAACGCATTTTGTGGGTGGGGTGTGGCGGGCTGGGTAAAGTGGCGGCTCCGGTATTGTTTGCCCGGGGCCACGAGGTGACGGCTGCCCAGCGTTCTGCAGTTGATTTACCCAGTGACTTTGCCCAATTGACTGTTGATGTAACGCAGCCCGAAACATTGAGCTCATTGGCTTCGGGCAATTGGGATATCGTTATTATTACGCTGACTGCGCCTCCTAGCGCTTCGTCTTATCAGGCTATTTATGTGGATGGCCTGAGGAATGTGCTGCGCGTTATTCAAAGCCAGGGCAGGCAACCATTGGTGCTGTTTGCTTCGTCGACCAGTGTTTATGCACATAACGACGGGTGCTGGGTTGATGAACTTAGCGATACGCAGCCAACTGGCTATTCAGGGCTGACCATGTTGGTGGCCGAAGCTATTTTAGAGGCGGCTAACTTGCCTAGTTGTGCTATTCGATTCAGTGGTATTTATGGCCCCCAGCGGCATAATCATCTTTTGCAAGTGCTTGAGCAGGGTCGTATATGCCCGGTTAGACCTGACAAATACAGTAATCGTATACATGTAGACGATTGCGTTGCTGTGTTGATTCATCTAATTGATCGCCACGTACGGGGTGAGCCACTTGAGCCGGTGTATTTGGCATCGGATGGTCATCCGGCACCACTGCGCGAGGTGATGGAGTGGCTTGCTGAAGATACAGGGATTGCGCTGCAGGGACTGATTGATGACTATCGGCCTACACGCGGAGGTAATAAGCGTTGCCGGGCTGCACGCTTGTGTAATGAAGGGTTTACTCCGCTTTTTGCTGATTTTCGTCAAGGCTATGCCTCGTAATGGCTGGGTTTCACTTTGGCAGAGAGTTACTATTTCGGTGGATTGCCTTAGTGGCATCGTGCAGAGCGGCAAGTTTATTGCGTTAAACTACCACTTTAATTGTGAAAGACGCCTGCTCGGGCGTATTAGATTCAATTAACGATTACATTTTGGTATTGGTTATGCGGAGCTTGGTAAGTGAAGGCGGATAGAATTAGAAGCAATAGCGAAGCTGTCGCCAGCGGTCAGTACGATGCTGCCGATAAAAGTTCGGTTGGCTTGGTAGAAACTCAGCATTTCTTTTACGATCAGCCTTTCTGCACGTCATCAGGCCGTGACCTTCCCTCTATTGAGCTGGCTTATGAAACCTATGGCGCGCTCAATAGTGATGGCCGCAATGCGGTACTCGTTTGCCACGCTTTATCTGGTGACCATCATGCGGCGGGCTATCATCATAGCGACGATAAAAAGCCCGGCTGGTGGAATCACTATATCGGTCCAGGTAAAGCTATCGATACCGATCGGTTTTACGTAGTGAGCGTTAATAATCTTGGCGGATGCAGTGGAAGCACTGGGCCTAGCTCAATCAACCCTAATACTCAGGCACCGTGGGGCCCTGATTTTCCGACATTGCGTGTGAGAGACTGGGTCGCCAGCCAGCATCTTTTAATGGGGCATTTGGGCATTGGACAATGGGCCGCCGTGATTGGCGGCAGTTTAGGCGGTATGCAGGCCTTGCGTTGGGCGCTCGAATATCCCGCGCTGCTTCGGCATTGTGTGGTGCTGGCATCGGCCATGAAACTGACCGCGCAAAATATTGGCTTTAATAATACGGCTCGCACGGCTATCACAAATGATCCAGATTTTCATGATGGTCGCTACTACGATCACCAGACTCGACCGAAAAATGGTTTGGCCATTGCGCGGATGATCGGGCACATTACTTATTTGTCGGGCGATTTGATGGGTGAGCGATTTGGTCGTGAGCTGCGAGCTGGAAGCTTTACGCAGGGCGTTGAGAGTCATCTTGAGTTTCAAGTTGAAAGTTACTTACGCCATCAAGGTGACAAATTCGCTGCCAGTTTTGATGCCAATACCTACCTGCTTATGCTCCGTGCACTTGATTATTTTGATCTGGCCCGTGAATACGGTGATGATCCTGTGACTGCATTTCGAGAAGCGCAATGCAAATTTTTTGTTGCCTCTTTCACCAGCGACTGGCGATTCTCGCCTGTTAGATCCAGGGAAATGGTAGATGCACTCATTGCGGCTGAAAAACCAGTCAGTTACGTCGAGATAGAATCTAGCTTAGGCCACGATTCTTTTTTGCTTCCCGTACCGCGCTACCAAACAGTTTTTTCTGCCTACATGCGTAAAATTTCTGAAGAGTACGAAATTAAAGGAGGCGAATGAAATGCGTCCTGATTTTTTAACTATCGAACAGTGGGTAAAGCCGAATTCTCGAATTTTAGATTTAGGTTGTGGCGACGGCGCCCTTTTAAAGTTTTTACAACAGAAAAAGCAGGTGCGCTCGCTCGGCGTTGAAATTGATGCGAACAATATTGCGGCCTGTATTGGTAATGGCATTGATGTCATTGAGCAAGACCTCGATCAAGGTTTGGCAAATTTCGCTGATAATAGTTTTGATACGGTACTGCTAACCCAAACTTTGCAAGCGGTGCATCGGCCTGATTTTGTTTTACAAGAAATGTTGCGTGTCGGTAAGGAGTGTATTATCACGTTCCCTAATTTTGGGCATTGGCAAGCTCGCAAATATTTACTCACCCGCGGAAAAATGCCGGTTAGTAAGTTCATGCCGCACGAGTGGTATAACACGCCTAACATTCATTTTTGCACGGTTAACGATTTTGAAGTGCTGTGTGAACAACGTGATATTAGCGTACTGCACCGAAACTTTCAGGCCGCTAATTATCGTGATGCAACAGCTAGCCGTCCTTCGGCTTTTTCGCCAATAATTGATCGTTGGCCCAATCTATTCGCAGCGCAGGCGGTTTATCATGTTACTAGCTAATCACTTTTCAACTTATCTGAAGATAGCTTTGCGCACCATCCTAGCAAGCATTCTACTCTGGCCATGCACACTGACGGCACAAGAAAATATTTCTGTGCGTGAAGGTCGTTACGAGGTCTTTTATAGTGCATTTAACACGAGCTTCTTAAGCCCGAAGGTTGCAAGCTCGTTGGGTGTTGTGCGCGGTGACGATCGAGGCTTGTTAAATGTCTCGGTGCTTGAACATTTTCCTGATGGCAGTAGTCACCCCATCGCCGCTAAAACGATAAGCGGCAGCTCTTATGATTTGCTGCACCGTAGGTCTTTAGATTTTCAAGAGGTGGTCGAGACTGATGCTCGCTACTACTTAGCGCCGTTCAAAATAACCAATGATAATGAAATGATTATTATTCAGGTTGATGTCACTCCCGTTACAAGTGATCAAAGTATTGCAATCAGGCTAGAACGTCGCTTTTTTCATAATTAATTAGGTAAGAAATGCCCATACTGAATAAAGTGGTTATCGCAAGTGGCAATCAAGGTAAGCTACGCGAGTTTCGAACACTGTTAGCTGATTATGCTTGCGATGTTATTGCGCAAAGTGATTATGATGTGCCAGAGGCCGATGAATGTGGCTTGAGCTTTATTGAAAACGCAATTATTAAAGCGCGCAACGCTTCTCAGTATACGGGCTTACCTGCCATTGCTGACGATTCAGGTTTAGCTGTAGATTGGCTTGATGGTGCACCGGGTATTTATTCCGCTCGTTATAGTGAAGATGAGCATGGCGATGGAGCTGGCGATAGCGCCAATAATAAAAAGCTTCTGCGAGCGCTGCACGGCGTTGCCCCAGAAAATCGCGGTGCTCGATTTATTTGTGCATTGGCTTTTTTAACGCATCAAAAAGATCCTACGCCAGTGGTTTGTGTAGGGCAATGGTCTGGCCGAATCCTTGACGCGCCGCAAGGTGATGCAGGCTTTGGCTATGATCCGTTATTTTTCGTTCCTGAATTTAATCTGAGTTCGGCTAGTTTGAGTCCGGCTATCAAAAATGCGCATAGTCATCGTGGTATTGCCATGCGGCAATTACTTGCGCTATTAAAATCACAGGGTAGCTTGGCCTAACACAATGCTTCTACCACTATCGCTTTATATACATGTGCCTTGGTGTATAAAAAAGTGCCCTTACTGCGATTTTAATTCGCATGTGCATGCATCAGCCGAGCCTTTGACGGGCGATAAATCGATATCGTCTCCTGTGCCGCTACCTGAAATGGATTATTGGCAGGCTCTGCTGCAAGATTTTAAGCAAGACCTTCAATTGCTCGAGGAGCCCCGCCCCTTGCAGTCAATTTTTATTGGTGGCGGTACGCCTTCTTTATTATCTGCAGATTTTTATGCGCGCCTTATCGATGCGCTACGCGAGCAAATAACTTTTGCCAGCGATATTGAAATTACGCTCGAAGCTAATCCTGGTACAGTCGATCAAGCGAATTTTGCAGGTTTTCGCAGGGCTGGCATCAATCGACTGTCCATAGGTGTACAAAGTTTTTCGAATGATGCATTACAAAAGTTAGGGCGTATACATGACGGTGATGATGCGGTGCGAGCTTATGTGAAAGCTCGAGATGCGGGTTTTGACAACATTAATCTTGATTTAATGCACGGGCTGCCTATGCAGCTTGTGAGTGATGCTGAAGCTGATTTACAACAAGCTATCGATTTGCAGCCAGAACATATCTCTTGGTATCAATTAACTATCGAGCAAAACACCGCCTTTTATAATTTTCCGCCGACCTTGCCCAATGAAAATACTCTCGGCGCGATCCAAGATGCAGGTTTTGCGCTATTGGCAAAAAATAGTTATGAGCAATATGAGGTGTCGGCATTTTCTCGAGCCGGTCGAGCGTCGATGCACAATCTCAACTATTGGATGTTCGGTGACTATTTAGGCATTGGCGCAGGGGCACATGGCAAATTGAGTTACCAAGGCAAAGTAACCCGCCGTTGGAAAACGCGTATGCCAAATCATTATTTGGCTAATAGTAATAAGCTCGCTGGCGAGCAAGCTATAGATGCTGCAGAGCTGCCACTTGAATTTATGCTCAATGCGCTGCGCTTAAAAAAAGGCTTTGCTAAGGAGCTTTTCGCTGCCAGAACTGGCCTTGATTTAAACGTCGTGGCTGGAAAAATTGATTCTTTAGTCGAGCGCCATTTACTAATACAAAATGACCACCGGATCGCCGCTAGTGGGCATGGCTGGCTATTTCTTAATGATCTTATTGCAGAGTTCAGCTAGCTAGAACTGGCTAGCTTGATAACAGCGCATACTATAATTGAAGCGCGTTAAATCAGCGCTTTTAATATATCTTGTCTTGATAAAATACCTACCAGCGTGCCGGCTTCTACTACGGGCATTAAGCGACGGTTATTTTGTAAAAACTTTTCTGATACCGCGCTGAGCTCTAGGTCAGGTGAAACCGATTCTAGGTCAACGCTCATTTGTTCGCGCACTAGCGTTACGCCCTCATTAAAATAGCCCTCAACTAACGTTGAGCGCATGCAGTCGGCCTCCGAAAGTAAGCCAACAAGGTGTTGCTGTTCGTTTATTACTGGCGCAGCTGATTGATGGTATTCAAGAATAATACGTACGGCCGTTGCAATCGATTGATCAGGCGTCACTGTTGCATAATGCTTGGCCATGAAATCACGCACGCGTTTCGTTTGCATTTTCGCTCCCTTAATTAGACTTGCGACTGTGAGTAATAAACCAAACCTTACACGCAGGCAGGTTGTTTCACAAGTTTAATCATAATCATCTCTCTTCAGCGTTATGGCAGGTTTTGAAAGCCATGTCCCATACGCCATGGCCGAGCTTGACGCCGCGACGCTCGAATTTTGTCTCCGGTCTGCCTAGCTCAGCAGGATCAGTGTAAATTTTTGAGCCGGCAATGTTGTTAAATCCTGCATGTTGGTTGACAACCGTAATGACATGCTTGGCATAGGGCTCCCAGTCGGTAGCAATGTGCAATAAGCCTTTATCTTTTAGGCGGCTGTGCAGCAGTGTTAGAAATTCTGGTTGAATCAAACGGCGTTTATGATGCTTGGTTTTATGCCAAGGGTCAGGAAAGTAAATATTGACGCGGTCAAGACTGTGTTGGCTAATGTTTTGTTTCAGAACCTCAACCGCATCGTGACAGTATACGCGTAGATTGCTTAACTGATGTTCATCGGATAATGCGAGTAGGCGCCCTACTCCTGCTTGATGCACCTCAACGCCGATAAAGTTTTTATTGGGGCTTTCCAGCGCCATGGTTGCGAGTGAGTCGCCCATGCCAAAACCAATTTCTAGCGTTAGAGGGTTTAGGTTGCCAAACACCTCTTCATAATTTTCTGGCTGCCGATCTTGTGGCAGGGCCCATCGACGCATATGAGAGTCGAGTGCTTTGCGTTGCGCCTCGGTCATGCGGCCGCTGCGAATAACAAAACTACGAATGGGTCGGTTGCGGGCCTGGCTGTCGGCGTTAGCTTTAGGCGATTGAGACATTGGTGGCTAGGTCGTGGAAGGTTTGTTGAATGGCCTGTCAGCGCACCGATGATGAGTTGACGACTATGAAAAATTTATTGGTTGCGCCAAAGGGCCAATATCAGTAGCAACCAACCTAGTATTAGGCTCAGCCCGCCAATTGGAGTCAGCATGCCAATATTTAAAACACCAATGTGGCGAATATTGGTCAGTGTTAGCAGATAAATTGATCCGCTAAACAGTAGCGTGCCTAGAAAAAATAACCAGCCGCTACTTTGTAGTAGCCGAGATGGATTGAGCTGAAGTACTAACAGGCCAACGGCCAGCAGCGCTAATGCATGCCAGAATTGGTACTGTACAGCAGTTTGATAGCTATTCAAGAGCTCGACGGTCAGTCGTGATTTTAATGCATGAGCACCAAAAGCGCCGAAGGCTACCGCGAGCATGCCAAAAATAGCGCCCATTAAAAGGAATGCGTGGGTCATAGTAAGCCGGTAAATAGTTGATGGTGCTGGGCGATAAAGTTGAGGTGTTACTACAAAAGTGTCTGTAAGCACGATCGTCGTTGATGACAGCAGAACATTAAATGTCGGCACTTACTATCCATTAGCGCCCTACTCTGCTTTCATATTATAGCGCGGGTCCTCACCGATCGAAAATGGCTTTACCACCGCTTACTGTATTGCTGTTGATATGCTGGCCGACTCAGGCTGACGCCTGCATAGCCGCTTTGAGCTTTTTCATGGCTTCTTTTTCGAGCTGGCGTATGCGCTCAGCGGACACACTATATTCAGCAGCCAGATCATGCAAGGTAACTTTCGAAGACTCATTGAGCCAGCGCGCTTGAAGAATATGGCGGCTGCGATCATCTAAAGAAAGTAGCGCCTGTCGCAATTCAGTGCCTTGCTGTTGTGCCCACTGAGAATCTTCAGTAGCTAATGCTGGGTCGGCTGACTGGTCTTGTAAAAAATAGGCAGGAGATTGGGCAGCTTTTTCTTCACTGGCATCTGCCGGCGCATCGAAGCCCATATCATAGGATGACAGCCGACCTTCCATTTGCTGGACGTCTGAAACTGCCACACCTAAATCTTCGGCTATGACCTGTGCCTCTTCGTTGCTCAGCCAAGCTAAATCTTTCTTCTTGCTGCGTAAATTGAAAAATAATTTGCGCTGCGCTTTGGTTGTGGCGATTTTAACGATGCGCCAGTTGCGCAATATAAACTCATGGATCTCGGCTTTGATCCAGTGCACGGCAAATGATACTAGCCGCACACCCTTTTCAGGGTTGAAACGCTTAACTGCTTTCATCAAGCCGATGTTGCCTTCCTGAATTAAATCGCCCAAACCAAGCCCATAACCATTGTAAGATTTGGCCACACGGACAACGAACCGAAGGTGTGAAAGTATCAGCTCGCGCGCGGCTTCCAGGTCACCTTGCTCGACTAGTCGGCGGCCAAGTTCTTGCTCGCGGTCTTTGCTCAGTACTTCAAAACTATTGACCGAAGCCATATAGGCATTGATATTACTTCCGGGTGTCAGCACCGGTATCGCTTGTAGTTGTGTATTCATGTTGGCATTGTCCTTCTTCTCGCGCCCGAGCATTTGCTCGGTGTTGGCGATCGGTAATCATTGGGAGCGCGGGTGGAATGATTGGATGGGATGCACTGCCTCATTACCGCAATATTAGCACTCTCTGCGTTAGAGTGCTAATGCAGAAATAGTTCAATGCGGGGCTCTAGAACTGCCGTCTTAGCGGTCGGCTATATAAATCTATGAATAAATTCAACTGCCGGTAAAAGCGCTTAAAAGTTGCTATATGCCTCAAAGTGAGTCAAAAACCCCATAAAAAGGAGCTGGGCTGTTATTCGGGCTCAAGTTTACTGATTTGATTGCTGCAAATCACCCAAGATCCTACCCAGCCAAGGCTTGCGCTGGCCAAAAAAATGACTAATGTGGTATTGGCGCTTAAGCGCTGTATGCTGATATTGGTACTGTAAGCAGCCTCTAAAGGCTTTATGTAGTATGTAAGTGCATACATACATGCGAACGAGATGATCAGTGCCATCGCTGCGCCTGTTGCGCCCAGCCAGACCCCTAAGTATAAAAAGGGCCTTCTTGTATAAGCATTGGTGGCGCCCACTAACTTGGCCACCAAGATTTCTTCGCGCCGGCTAGCTATGGACACGCGCACGGTGTTCCCGATGACGAGCACAACGCCCATGCCCAGCAACACCGATGCGGCCAGGTTGATTCTTAGCACCAGTTGCACAATGGCTTGCGCCTTTTGGAACCACTCAAGATTAAAGCGCACCGACTCGACTTCGGGTAATGCTTCTATTTTTTGGGCGAGAGCATTGGCTGTGGAGGTCAGCTCTGGTCCTTGCCCAACCACCACTCTGATGGCGGCCGGCAATGGGTTGGCGGGGAGGCTGTCGATAATATCGATGCTCCCAGCTCCGGCAATAACCTCGAGCCGAAGGAGTGCGTCTTCAGCCGATATAAATTCAACTTGTTTAACGCCACTTAGTTGCGCGACACGCAGCGCTAGTGCCTGGCCCTCACTATTAAAGTCAGTGTTGGCTTGGCCCTGAGCTGTGGGCATGTGTAAGTAGGCAGTCATCTCTAAGCCGCTGTCTGAATAACTGACCCAGCTGGAAATATTTTTTACCCCTAAATGTAACAGCGTGGGGAGTGCGATGGCGATGGCAAGCATCGTCAACGTCACCAATGTTGCGAGTGGTTTTTCCCACAGGCGGTCGAAGCTTTGCTTTGCGAAAAGTCGATGCGAATCTCGCCAAACACGCAGTTGATCACGCCAACTGAGCGTGGGGGAGGTTGCACCTTGCTTGAGAGGCGTGTCACGCATTTATAAGTGACCACTCAAGTCGACAGGCGCGGCTCGCTCACTGGCGGCGTTATCGCTAAGGTGGGCGCCCCCAATTAATTGGCCTTGGCGCAAAATGAGCGAACGGTGAGGCATTTTCGCAATGAGTGCTAAATCGTGGGTTGCGATGAGAAGCGTTACTCCGGCGTTATTAAAATCGTGTAATAGCTGCATGATTTCGGCGCTGAGTTGGGGGTCAAGGTTGCCGGTTGGTTCATCTGCCAACAAAATAGGGGGCTTGTTGACGACTGCCCGAGCAATGCCCACTCGCTGTTGTTCGCCACCCGAAAGTGTTGCCGGGCTTTGTTTTTCTTTACTTAGCAGGCCAACTTTATCAAGTGCAGCCCGAACGCGCCGAGCAATATCGCGATGGTGAAAGCCTGCCACCATAAGTGGTAGCGCTACATTCTCAAAGACATTCCGATCGGATAATAGGTGATGGCTTTGGTAGACGAAGCCAATGTTGCGTCTTAGCCTGGCTATATTGGAGCCGCGTACTTTGGTAAGTGTTTTGCCATCAATCAAAACCTCGCCAGCGCTCGGCCTTTCTATCAGCATTATGAGTTTGAGCAGGGTGCTTTTACCAGCGCCAGAATGCCCCGTTAAAAAAGCCATCTCGCCGCGATCAAGCAAAAAGCTAAGGTCCGCCAATGCCCGCTGTCCGCGGTAAACCTTGCTTACTGACTTGAATTCAATCATGGTTAATCAATACCAGAAAACAGTGCTTCGACAAAGTCGTCGGGCTCAAACGGGCGCAGATCTTCAATCTTTTCACCCACGCCGATAAAGCGGATGGGGAGTTTGAGTTGATCTTTGATTGCAAAAACCACACCTCCTTTGGCGGTGCCATCCAGTTTGGTTATGGCAATGCCAGTAACCCCAACGGCTTGTTGAAATTTTTGTGCTTGGGCAATTGCGTTTTGGCCTGTGGTCGCATCGAGCACCAGCAGAACTTCATGCGGGGCAGAGGCATCGATTTTACCCATAACGCGAACGATTTTTTTCAGTTCTTCCATGAGATTTTCTTTGTTGTGCAGTCGGCCGGCAGTATCGGCGATCAGTACATCAATATCGCGCGCCTTGCTTGCTTCTAGTCCATCAAATATTACTGAAGCGCTATCTGCACCCGTGTGCTGGGCAATAACGGGGATATCATTGCGGTCGCCCCATACTTGTAATTGCTCTACGGCAGCGGCGCGGAAAGTATCGCCAGCGGCTAAAGCCACATGAAATGCATTATTTTGGAGTCGTTTAGCCAGCTTGCCTATAGTCGTTGTTTTGCCAGCCCCATTAACGCCCACCACCAATATGACATAGGGTGCCTGGTTGGCATCAATAACAAAGTCATTTTCACTGCCGCCCAGTGTATTTTTGAGCTCGGCTTTAAGCTTTTTATAAAGCGCCTGTGAGTCCGTCAATGCATCTCGCTCGATAGCGGTGGTAAGAGCATCAATTATTTTGCGCGTGGTATCGATGCCTACGTCAGCCAAGAGCAGCTGTGTTTCAATGTCTTCAAGTAGCTCATCATCGATCTCCTTCTTGCCCAGCAGTACTTGTCCGAGCCCATCGCCGAGATTACTGCTGATTTTGCTGGCTAGCCGCTTAATAAAGCTCTTTCTATTAGGCTCTGCTGATGCTGGCTCTTCTTGGCTAATATTGGTGGCGCTAAGGCCGCTTGTAGCATCGTCCATGACGGGCTGTGCAGTTGCGTCAGGCTCGCTGGCTTTGGCCGGCTTGTGATTGCCCGCATCGGAAGAGGGGTCGACGGACTGCGACTTGCGACGCTTAATAAATCTCAACATGTTGTTCACTTATTTAAAAAATTTAAAAGGCCGCGCGGCGCGCTCGAATGTTTTCGAGCGTTCGCAGGCAGGCAGCTGGCAAATTATACGCTGACGGACAAACATTGTGCGCGCAAATACTATTAACTTGTCAGACCAAAAAAAGTCTTTAAGCTAGTTGGCTATGAGCTCGAAAAAAAATCCGCGTAAAAAGCCCGTAATCAATCAACTGCGTCTGATCGCCGGTGTCTGGCGTGGCTCTAAGCTTAATTTTGCTGACGGTGATGGCCTTCGGCCAACATCTGAGCGGGTAAGAGAGACCCTGTTTAATTGGTTAGCGCCTCACATGAAGGGCGCACACTGCCTTGATTTATTTGCAGGCTCTGGTGCGTTGGCTTTCGAGGCGCTTTCTCGTGGTGCCGCCACCGCGTATGCAATTGACACCAACCGACAGGCAGTGGCTATTATGCAGTCAGAGGCTCGTCGGCTGGGCGCTACTGAGTTGAGTGTTTGTTCTGCGGATGCGCTGCGCTGGTTAGCCAGCCAGCCCTTAGCTGATGGCGAACCACGCTTCAACATCGTGTTTCTAGATCCGCCCTTTGCCAGCAGTTTTTTACCTGAAGTGGTTGTTGCGCTGGAACACAGCGGCATGCTGGCAGTGGATGCCCGCATTTATATTGAGCTGCCTGGCGAGGCCGATTTACCTGCGATTCCGGCTCATTGGCAATTACTTAAGCAGCGCCGCGCGGGAAATGTTCAATATCTCTTGTTTGTTGCTGAGCAGTCTGGCAGCTAGGCCATGAGGGAGTCTTGAGGCTTTATCGAAATCGGTTTACTATCGCACGGTTAGCTTCGCCGTGCTTGTAAAGTTAACTTCTTACGTTGTTTGGCAGCGTTCTCCATTCAATTCACCGAGTCAATATGCGTTATGTCTTCTGTTGTATACCCAGGAAGTTTCGATCCGTTAACTAATGGTCATGTCGATCTTATTGAGCGAGCGTGTAATCTTTTTAGCCATGTTACGGTTGCAGTCGCCGCGAGTAACTTAAAACATCCAATGTTTACACTAGATGAGCGTGTTGCTATGGCGCAGGCAGCGTTAAAGCATCTAGATAATGTCAAAGTAGTTGGTTTTAACAAGTTACTGACGCACTTCTTGGAAGACCTTAATGAAACGGTTGTCTTGCGAGGCTTGCGCGCGATCTCTGATTTTGAATATGAATTTCAGTTGGCTAACATGAATCGAGCAATGAAAAGTGATTTTGAAACAGTGTTCCTGACGCCTGCTGATGATCTTACCTATATCTCATCCACATTAGTCCGAGAAATCGCAACGCTTCATGGCGATGTTTCTAAGTTTGTACCCCCCACCGTTCTTGAATCTATTCGCTTAAAACTGAACTAGGCGTGCGGAGTTGGTGCTTAAAAGGCCTAACTAGCAGTGCTTATTTAGGCGCGCTGAGTGCTCTAGTTCTATTGCTTTTGCTGGCGAGTGGTTGTCGCTCATTAGACGCAACACAGGTGAAAACGGCCAGCGAGTTTACTTTTGTAAATGAGCAACTCGCCCCTGAGCCTGCTAGTTTAATCACAGCATCGGCGCAGAAGGTCAAGTTGGCGCAAGACTACCTAGCAGTCACCGCTAATCCCTATGCAACGGCTGCAGCCACAAAAATACTCGTCGAAGGCGGTTCAGCGATTGATGCTGCCATTGCTGCACAAATGGTGCTGGGTTTGGTGGAGCCTCAGTCTTCTGGTTTAGGCGGAGGCGGATTTTTATTGTTTTGGGATGCTAAAAGTCAGCAGTTAAGTAGTTATGATGGTCGTGAAACGGCTCCGCTAGGCGCTGATGAGAGCTTGTTTTTAAACGCTGGTGATGGGCAGCCCATGGGGTTTGTTGAGGCGTTGATAGGCGGGCGCAGTGTCGGCGTGCCCGGCATGGTTCATATGTTAGGCCGTGCACACAATAACCATGGAGTCATGGAATGGGCGCTGCTATTTGATGAAGCTATTGAGCTTGCCGAAAATGGCTTTATTGTTTCTGAACGCCTCAGTACACTTATAAAAAAAGTGCCTGCCTTGCAGGCCCGGCCGCAAATAGCGCGCTATCTTTATCCTGATGGGCAGGGCTTGCTACAAGGTAGCTTGCTAAAAAATAAAGACTACGCCCTTTCATTAAAGACTTTGGCCGCGGGTGGGCCTCATGTTTTTTACTTCGGCGATATGGTTGACGCGATGGTGGCTGTGGTTGTTGATGACGCCAATCCTGGACAATTATCGGTCCGCGATTTTTCGCAGTATCAGTCAGTCATGCGTACGCCAGTTTGTAAATTGATTTTTACATACCGTTTTTGCGGCATGGGGCCACCGTCTTCGGGGGCGACGACCGTGCTAAGTATATTGGCCATGCTGGAGTCTCTGGGAATTGAGTCGCATTACAATCCAAGCTTAGTTGGCACTGGTGTGGCTGCGGATGCAGTTCTTGCCCACGCTTTTATTGAAGCGTCGAGATTGGCGTTTGCCGATAGAAACAAATATGTGGCCGACCCGGATTTTGTTGGCGTGCCCGTTGCGGGTTTGCTTGCTACTGATTATTTGTCACAGCGCGCATCCATGATTGACTTAGCCCGACGCAATGAATCAATGCCGTCTGGCAGCCCATCTGCTGTTGATACTGACGCTTTTATGACGGGGCTTTCGCTAGAGTTACCCTCTACCACGCATCTGACCATTGTGGACGCGAAGGGCAATATTGTTAGCATGACCAACAGTATCGAAACGGCTTTTGGCTCGCGACTTATGTCAGGCGGTTTTATTTTAAATAATCAACTGACCGATTTTTCTTTTGCACCGATGGATGTAAGTGGTCAAAAAATAGCGAACCGCGTGCAAGGTGGTAAGCGCCCGCTAAGTTCGATGTCACCAATGATTGTATTTGATGCGCAGAATCAGCCTGTTCTCGCGGTGGGCTCACCAGGTGGAAGAAGTATTATTAGTTATGTGGCTCGAGTATTGTATGAGGTGTTAGTGCTCGGTCAGTCATTACCCCAATCTGTAGCTGCAAGCCATGTGGTTGAGGCGGGCAATAAGGTTCGTGTTGAGAGCGCAGCTAGCAAGGACACAGTGAAAACGTTAGGTGAAATGGGCCACGAGCTGGATGTGCGCGAGCAGACTAGCGGCATTCATGCCATCTATAAAACATCGCTGGGCTGGCAAGGCGTGGCAGATCCGCGGCGAGAGGGTGCGGCTGCAGGGCAGTAAGCGTTAGCTGTTAGCGACTATTGCTGGCACTGCGGGCAGTAAAAGCTGCTGCGCTGACCTATGGTGATTTGTTTGATGGTCGAGCTGCATATAGTACAAGGCAAGCCTTCACGGCCATAGACACTCAGTGTTTGTTGGAAATAGCCTGGCTTGCCATCGCCGCCGACAAAGTCGCGCAGCGTGGTTCCGCCCATTGTGATTGAGGCTTGCAATATGGTTTGAATGTTTTGTAGTAGTTTGCTGTACTGTGCTTGCGTGACTCTCCCTGCTGCTCGGCGTGGTCTAATGCCGCTGGCGAACAATGCCTCGCTGGCATAAATATTACCGACGCCCACAATAATTTTATTGTCCATGACAAAATTTTTAACAGCAACTTTACGCTTGCGCGAGAGTTTAAATAAGCGCTGGGCGGTGCAGCTTGAGTCAAAAGGTTCGGGGCCTAAAGTGCTTAGCAGCGAATGCTCTTCAGGATGGTAGCCGAGCCATAGTGCAGAACCAAAGCGTCGAGGGTCATTGAGGCGCAGAGTTAGGTTGCTCGACAAATGAAAAACCAAGTGGTCGTGCTTGAGTAAAGGTTCGCTGCTGTTAGCCAAGCGTAAGCTGCCGGACATACCTAAGTGCAGCATGAAGTAACCGCCCTGCAGCTTAAAAAGCAAATATTTTGCTCGGCGAGAAACAGCGTGTACTTTTTGACCGGCAATATTTTTTCTGAATGCAGTGGTGACCGGCCAACGTAAATTTTTGTTGCGCACTTCAACACGGACAATGGTTTTGTTAACTACGTGAGGTGCAATGCCTCGCTTGGTGGTTTCTACTTCAGGTAGCTCTGGCATTTGGTGGATTACGCGAGTGTATTAGTTAAGGCGTCATTTTCGTTATTCATAATTGCACAATAAAGACTGCAATTTAAAAAAGAACCCATACAAAAAACCCGCCTAGAGGGCGGGTTTTGATTGTCTTTAGTCGAAAGACAATTACTTAATTTTGGCTTCTTTATAAGTCACATGCTTGCGAACCACTGGATCAAACTTTTTGATCTCCATTTTTTCAGGCATAGTACGTTTGTTTTTATCTGTTGTATAAAAGTGGCCAGTACCGGCAGAAGAATTAAGTCGAATTTTTTCTCTCATAACCTTTTATCTCTTGGAATTTTTTCAGTAATTGTTTTCTAGTGATGTAGATTAACTTTCAGCTAGACCGCTTCACCACGATTGCGCAACTCGGCCACAATGGTATCTATGCCTTTTTTGTCGATAATGCGCATGCCTTTTGATGAAACTCGCAGCGTTACAAAACGTTTCTCAGCCTCTAACCAAAAACGATGGCGATGCAGGTTAGGCAAAAATCGACGTTTGGTGCGATTTTTGGCGTGGGAAACGTTGTTCCCGGTAATCGGGCGCTTACCGGTAACTTGGCAAACTTTTGACATGGTATATCTCCGCAATTCTTGGTTCGAACTAAGCCGCCTTAGTTGGCGCGCCAGCCGCTTAAATAGTTGATCTTGAACTGTTGATCGCGCTCAAAGAGGCGTTCAACATCTCCGACCACATTCGCCGGCAATTTGCGTATGAGTCGCCCATCAGTGTGAGATGCTCTGCAAAAAGGAGGCGCTTTATACCAAAACAGCGCCCCAAGTACAAGTCAAAGCGGCGAAAGAGTCACCATAGAATTAAATGAGGCCAAGTTCTGCCATCGAAACGGTACGGTTACCACCGATAATAATATGGTCAAGCACGCGTATGTCGACCATTGCCAGTACTTCTTGCAGCCTTCGCGTGATGTCTTGGTCGGCCTTGCTGGGTGTCAGTGAGCCTGAGGGATGGTTGTGGGCAAAGATTAGCGCCGCAGCGTTGTGCGAGAGGCTGGCTTTAAGCACTTCACGTGGATAAATACTAGCGCTGTCAATGGTACCGTAGGCGAGGGCTTCGCTGGCGATGACTTGATGCTGGCTGTCTAAAAAAAGCGCCCAAAAAATTTCGCGTGGTTGGTGAGCGAGGATGTTTTTTAAATAGCCGCGCGTTTTTTCTGGGCTAGTGAGTGCTGAGCTGCGTTGCAGGGCCTCAAGCATGCTGCGCCGCGATATTTCCTGTATCGCTTGTAACATGGCGTATTTGGCGTCTCCCAGCCCATGTAGAGAAACAAAATCGCGGCGTGAGGCATGCAGCAATGGCGCGAGACCACCAAACTGGGTAAGCAGTTGGCCTGCGATTTCTATGGCGGAGTGTCTGGGGCTGCCTGTGCGTAAAAAAATAGCCAGTAATTCGGCGTCACTTAATGCTTGGGGGCCGCGTGCAATGAGTTTTTCTCGAGGCCGTTCGCTTGTCGGCCAGGCTGCAATAGACATAAAATCCTCCATGATGTGCGCTATTTGCAATAGACATCGGTCAATCCTTGTTTACCGATGTTGTATCTTAGCCAATATTGTACTCTTGCCTAAGATACCAGCACAATGTCACTTCCCTGTCCGATAGGATTGAGGTGTTGTGCGGCGATACCCAAGAACGGCTAAAGTTGAGCGGGCACCCTTGTTAATAAACCGTCGATGTAAGTAGATAAAAGTATGCAGTCACTTCAAAACAAAAGAATACTCGTTGGCGTTACCGGTGGTATTGCTGCTTACAAGGCGCCGGATGTCGTTAGGCGGCTGCGTGATCTTGGTGCAGAAGTTAAGGTGATTATGACGCGTGGCGCCTGTGAGTTTATAACGCCACTTACGCTTCAAGCGGTATCTGGCCACCGCGTGCATACCGAGCTACTCGATGCCGAGGCCGAAGCGGCAATGGGCCACATTGAGCTGGCTCGCTGGGGTGACGCCATTGTTGTAGCGCCAGCCACAGCCGATGCTTTAGCGCGTTTTGCTGTGGGTCGAGCGGACGACCTGTTGGCGACTGTACTGTGCGCCAGCGATGCGCCGATATTATTAGCGCCTGCTATGAATCAGGCAATGTGGCGGGATCAGGCCAATCAAACTAATTTGCAGCGCTTAGCTGAGCGTGGCTACCGTACAGTTGGTCCAGGCGAAGGCGCGCAGGCTTGCGGTGATACAGGCGCAGGGCGAATGGGCGAGGCTGCAGAGATTGCGCAGGCGGTAGCTGATTGTTTCGGTAGCGGCATCCTCGATGGCCGGCATGTCGTCATTACTGCAGGGCCAAGTCTCGAGGCACTCGACCCCGTTCGTTATCTCAGTAATTACTCTTCAGGTAAAATGGGTTTTGCGCTGGCAACTGCTGCTATTGAGGCTGGCGCAAAAGTAACGCTCATTGCTGGGCCGGTTCACTTACAGGCTGACGCGCGTGCGCAGCGTGTTGATGTGGTTTCGGCACAAGACATGCTGGAGGCGGTGATGGGCGTTATTGATCAAGCAGATATTTTTGTTGGCGCGGCGGCAGTGGCTGATTTTCGCCCGGTAGCAAGTGAGCCGCAAAAGATAAAAAAAACCGCTGCAGCACAAACCTTAACGCTTGAGTTGGAAAGGACCCCCGACATTATTGCCGCTGTTAGTGATTTGATTAGCCCGCCTATGGTAGTGGGATTTGCAGCTGAGACGCATGACCTTTTAGGGCATGCCAGTGCCAAGATGCAGCGCAAAAATTTACAGATGATTGTGGCCAATGATGTGTCGCGTGATGACATTGGATTTAGCTCCGATAGCAACGAGGTGATTGTGTTGACTCGAAGCGACCAAGTTGAGCTGCCTAAAATGAGTAAAGATAAGCTCGCGCGTGAGCTGATTAAATTAATTGCTCAGCAGGTCTAGGCATTATTGGTTACATGCGAAGATATAAGAGACTGCAAAAATACGTATAAGCGCAGCGTTTTGAGGCAATTGGTATTATTTTATCGGCTTGGCCTGTTGGCCGTTACTATAATCTCAACCAGGCGTTCTGATTAGGCTTGTTGATGCCCATTAGCTTTGAGCTTAGTGTGTTCACTGTGTCGACGCAGGCACCGGTTGAGCCGCTGATAGCAGTGTCGATTCGAACATCAATTGAAGTAGAGGGAGGTATCTTCATTGCCGGTTAACTCACCAAGCCTGTTAAATTTTTGGTCTAGCTTGCTCTTGGTTTTAGTACCTAGCGTGATGCTTGCCGGGCTGTATGTTGCTGTGTTGAGCCCTTGGGTTAATAGCGATGCAGCACAGCTTAAAGCTGATACAGCGGTAAAAATGCAGGCGGGCGCTATCGACAATAGCCTGCAAATGCTTAGCCATCAGTTAGAAGGCTTGAGTCGCCTGAATTCACTGCATATGGCATTAAACGCGGGCGATCAGGCAGCGCTTGATAGCATGGGTGATGATTGGGCCGCCATGTTCCCACGCCTCAATCAGTTAGTTATTTTGCCTTTGGGCGACTTGGGTACGGCAGATCTTGGAGCCTATAAACACAAGCTGCGCAACAATATCGAAAAGAATATGGTTGAGCGTGCGCGTGGTGATCAACATGTAGTGGTCGATGTGTACCGACTCAATGGCGAGTATGTGGTGAGTTTGGCTCGAGCGGTTAAGGTCGGTAGTCGCAGTGTTGGGGCAATTATGTTGACGTTAAAAGCCGATTGGGTCTTTGCTCAACTTGATCTGCTCAAAGGCCGAGACCAGCTCGCTAGCGATACCGCCACCACTCTTTTTTACAGTATACCCAATGCAAGGCCGGCGGCAATTCCATCGGATCTTAGTCGGCCTTCATCGCAGCGGCCAGTGGCAACGGCTAGCCAGCCGCTGCGCATTCTTCCGAGTGTTTCGCTGGAATATTCGCTATTTAAGGCCCCTTCAATACTAGGTGTACTTTCCTCTGTAATACTCAGCGCATTGCTTTTAATTATGGCTTTGGGCTTACTGGCTTTGCGAAAACAAATAACGACCAACGGTAAAATGGTTGATGGTGACGCGAGCTTATTGAGAGATTATGTGAAGGAGTCTTTTGATCAAACAGTTAAATTGCCGTCGTTTGCATTTTCAGGGATTGAGCAGGTCGCGAGAGATTTTGCGCAGGCGCTGGAAAACTACCGCGCCAAGCGAGCGCTGGCACAGAAGACAGCCGGCTTAGATCTCGCTGCAGTTGCGCAGACTAGGGACGAGGATATTGGACCTCAAGCAGCTGAAAGTGCAGGAGAAAGTGCAGGACCTGCCGAGATGGCACAACCCGCTGCTCAGGCTGCAGGGCTCGATATTGCCATGCAATCGATTCCCGCCCATGTTTTTAGAGCTTATGATATACGAGGCATCGCTGAGACAGAGCTCGATGATGATACTGTCGAGCTTGTTGGTAAGGCCATTGGCACTGCAGCGTTGCAGGCAGGTAGCAACACGCTAGTGATTGGTCGTGACGGCAGGCTTTCTTCGGCCCGAATCCGTGAGACGCTGATTAGCAGCTTGTTAGCTACCGGCTGCGATGTTGTTGATATTGGTTTGGTGCCTACGCCGCTGGTCTACTTTGCCATCGAACATTTGCAAACGCAGGCGGGCGTCATGATTACTGGCAGCCACAATTCGCCAGACATGAACGGCTTTAAGGTCGTGCTCAATGGGCAGGCATTAGCCGATAAACAAATCCAAGACTTATATGCGCTAGCCATGTCGGGCAAGTTCGCGACGGGCGCTGGCGATCTGACGCGGCAAGATTTAGTCGATCGCTACATTGATCAAATAGCCGATGATGTGGTTTTCGCATCGCAGATAAAGGTGGTGTTGGATTGCGGAAATGGCGCGGCCAGTGACATCGCCCCTATGTTGTTTGCCTCGTTAGGCTGTGAGGTGGTGCCCATGTTTGCCGAGGTCGACGGCAACTTCCCTAATCATCTGCCAGATCCTTGTAAGCCTGAAAATACTGAGGCGCTGATCGCTGAGGTGATGCGGCAGGAGGCTGATCTTGGCTTGGCTTTTGACGGCGATGCCGACCGCGTTGTTGCGGTCACCGGCACTGGGCGCGTCGTGGATGCCGATCTATTATTGATGTTATTTGCCAAGGATGTATTGACCCGCAACCCTGGGGCTGACGTTGTGTATGACGTTAAGTGCACGCGCAACTTGAGCCAAGTTATTTCTTCACAGGGCGGTAGGCCGGTGATGTGGCAAAGTGGGCATTCACGCATTAAGCAAAAAATGCTTGAAACCGGTGCGTTGTTGGGCGGAGAGTTTTCTGGACACTTTTGCTTCAAAGAGCGTTGGTTTGGTTTTGATGATGGCCTTTACAGTGGTACTCGCTTGATTGAGATACTTACCCTTGAGGGGTTGTCGCTCGATGCTGCGTTAGCCGAATTGCCTAGTAGTGTGTGCACGCCAGAAATTGATATTCTTGTTGAAGAGGGCGCGAAGTTCAATATTATTCAGAAGTTAGCAGCCAGTGCACTGTTAGTTGGCGGTGAGACATCCCAATTAGATGGGCTTAGAGTCGATTATGCTCAGGGCTGGGGTCTGGTTCGTGCGTCCAATACCTCATCGAAGCTCACCGCTAGATTTGAAGCCGACTCCGAAGCGGAGCTTCAAAAAATCCAACAGACTTTTGCCGCTGCGCTCGCCGACATTGATCCGACGCTGAAGCTTGTGGGTCAAGCCTGAGACGCTAAATGCATTGCAATTTTGCCGGCCGGCACGCATGTTTGCACTTGGGCGCCAATAAATCGCTCGTCCTAATATATAATTAACGCTGAAGTTCTTGCCGCTGCAGCGGCCTACTGGGTAAGCCTATGTCTCTTGATCAACAACGTTCTGAACAAATTGCCGCGGTATTGACCGAGTCGCTCCCCTACATTACTCGATTTATTGGTAAGACAATCGTTGTGAAGTATGGCGGCAATGCGATGGTCGATGACGAGTTGAAGCATAATTTTGCGCGCGACATTGTTTTGATGAAGCTAGTAGGTATGAATCCTATCGTCGTTCACGGCGGGGGCCCGCAAATTGGCGAGATGCTCGAGCGCCTGAATATCGAATCAAAATTTATTGATGGTATGCGCGTGACTGATACCGACACCATGGATGTTGTTTCTATGGTTTTAGGAGGGCTGGTCAATAAAGAAATTGTTGCCCTAATAAACCAGCATGGTGGTTTGGCGGTTGGTTTGACCGGCAAAGACGGTAAGCTGATCAACGCCAGCAAGCTAGATGTCAAGCAGCATTCGCCGGAGCTGCTTAGCTCAGAAATTATCGACATTGGGCATGTTGGCAAGGTTGAGTCCATCAATGTCGATTTGCTCGATTCGCTCCAAGATATAGGTATTATCCCTGTTATTGCTCCAATAGGAATAGGTGCCGACGGCACTACGTTTAACATCAACGCAGATTTAGTAGCGGGTATGGTTGCTGCATTGATGGGCGCCGAAAAGCTGATGTTGTTAACCAATGTTGCCGGCGTGAAAGATAAGCAGGGGCAAGTGTTGACCGGTTTAAACTCAGAGTCAGTAGACAAGTTGATAGCTGATGGCATCATTACAGGAGGAATGCTCCCCAAGCTTGCTTGTGCCTGCGATGCGGTTCAACAAGGGGTGGCGACCGCGCATATTATTGATGGAACCGTACCACACGCGGTTTTACTAGAAATATTTACTGACAGCGGAGTGGGGACGTTAATAACCGATCGGACCTAGCCGATAGTATTCGGATTTTATTTGCGCCATAACACCTTGATACTTTGGGTGCTGGGTTTCTGACTTGTGCAGCGGCCTTTCTGCTCATCTGTCAGCTATTTTGATCAATATTTTACGCGCGATATAAAATATTTAAATATTTTAGTTTAAATGCCCCAAACCACTTCATTTGCCGGTGAATTAGGAGTATCTTTCACACTGTAGTTGTTCAGCACCGTTGCACTTAATGATTTAATCAAACAGCGATTTGCTTTAGCCTCAGTTGGTTTCGCGCAATAGATATGCAGGCGCACCATTGATAATAATTAGGCAGAGCTGATAAGGGTGTCGTTAGATTAAAATCTTGGAAGAATAGGTGTTTCGTTGATAATTTTTTTGCCCGTATAAAACTAAGTTGCCATTGAGTTTAAAAATCCCATGCCGAGACTTGCACAAAAAACGCCGCGGCGACAACAAATACTTGAAGCGCTAGCCAGCATGCTTGAAGCCTCTCCGGGAGAGCGCATCACGACTGCGGGGCTGGCAAGAACTGTTGGCGTCTCTGAGGCGGCCCTCTACAGACATTTTCCTAGCAAGGCAAAAATGTTTGAAGGCTTGATAGACTTTGTCGAAGAAGCGATCTTTTCACGCGTGACGATCATCTTAAAAGAAGAGGCTAATGCGTACACCCGCTTAGAGAGAATTTTGGCGTTACTGCTGGGTTTTTCTGAAAAAAATCCCGGTATCTCGCGCATTTTGAATGGCGATGCGCTCGCCGGTGAAACTGAGAGGGTGCGTGGGCGAGTCACGCAATTTTATGGGCGCTTAGAAACTCAAATTAAGCAGGTGCTGCGTGATGCCGAGCTCAATGAAGGTCTGCGCACCTGTATTACTGCAGCGGCAGCTAGCAATATGTTGATGTCGCTTGTTGAAGGTAAAATCACGCAATACGTTCGCAGCAAGTTTCAGCGAACGCCTACCCAATATTGGCCGGAGCAGTGGCAGCAGTTGATGGATGGCTTTTTTAGAGAGAGCCTGTCGCAGGCACCGCGTCACTCCGTATCACGACAAAATGCACCGATTGTCGCTAAGGCGCATGGCGCCAGCTAGTCTCAGCTAACGAGAGACTGCTTTTAATAGAGCGGCTAGACGCTGGGCATCCTCATTGTACTGCTTATCAATCAGCGCCTTCTCCGCGGTGCGTGCGGCAATAGATGTTTCGGCCTCTTTCATTTCAGCTTCAATATCGGCGATGTTGTCGTTGAGCTTAGTTGGAACGACATTCCCCTGGCGCTCTACATTAGCTGCCAGCGCTTGCTGGGTTAGCATTTTTTCTTTTAAGCTGTAGAGGTTGCTGCGCAAAATACTGATGCGTAAATCAAATTCACTGAGTTTTCTTTTTTGCTCGGCCTCAAGGTCAATCACCGCACTGTAGCGAAGCAGTAATGACTCGTCATACAGTCGCTCTTTTCGCAATCGTTCGCGTTCGTCATGCTCTGTTTTTATAGTTTCACTGAGTTGCGCGTACTCCTCATCGGATAGCTCTGCGGCCACTGTCTTAACAACGATTCCACCGAGTGTTACCACTGAATAGCCGCGTTTTGCCTCTTTGGGGGTGATGTTTGCTTTGAGTTCAACGCCGCCTTGTTCATTCGTAATTCGGAAAAAAGTTTTGCTATGATGGTCAGCGTCGGTTGGCGATGAATTAATGGCGGGCGTAATTAACAATGCTAAGGCTAATGTCCATAGGCGCCACCATGTTGCAGTGCAGCTTATTATCATAGATTTTTACGCCTGTTAGGTGGGAGTGGTGCCATATTTCTGCCGATATTGCCGCATGGTTGCTAATATTTTCGATGAGTCTGCGACACTTTGTGCCTCTTTAGACAAATACTCTAGTAAATGTTCAACACCAATAATACTAGCGACTTCGATGTTAAAATCTTGAGCCAGTGCTTCAACAGCGGATAACTTGCCAGCACTGCATTCTTGCCGGTCTAGTCCAACTAATACGCCGGCTGTCTCGGCACCTGGATAGTGGTTAAGTAAGCTGATTACTTCACGAACGGCTGTGCCAGCAGTGATTACATCGTCTACTATTAGGATTCGCCCGCGTAATTCGCTGCCCACTAATTCACCGCCTTCTCCATGGGTTTTGGCCTCTTTGCGGTTGAAGGTATAAGGTACATCGATATTGTACGATTTGGCGAGTGCTGCTGCAGTAACTGCGACCAATGGAATGCCTTTATAGGCGGGGCCAAATAAGCCGTCGAACTGTATGCCAGATTCGACGATTTTTGCAGCGTAGCATTCACCGAGTTGCGCCAGTTGTAAACCTCGGTTGAATTCTCCCGCATTAAAAAAGTACGGGCTTATACGGCCGGATTTGAGGGTGAACTCACCAAAGCGCAGGGCGTTGGCGGCAATGCATAAGTTGATAAATTCTATTTGAAAGTTTTGCATAGTGGATGGTTTTTTTTCGTAGTGATAAGCAGCGTGAAAGCAAGAAAGTGATAAAAGGCAATATGACCTTGCAAAATCATTATAAACCCAATTAAATAAGCGTGCTTGACTGTAGATCATTGAACGCAAGCTTCAATATTAGGAGCAGTTAGGTAATCGAAACAGGCATCTTTCCCAGCGCCCAGATTCCTTATTGGCGGCTGATAATAATACAATTAATTTATATGGAATGGATGTTTGCAGGCACCGTAATCTGTTGCGATTGTGTAACGGTATCGTTTTCACCTGAGAGGGAATCCCATGCGAGTAATCAGCTTTTGTGCTGACGGAATAAAACAAGCCGCTGATAAAGGCTTTTATGAGTGGATGGCTGATCAAGAGGCCGACGTTATTTGTATTCAGGATATTCGTACTGAAGAGTATAAGCTACGTGATGATCGCTACTTTCCTTCTGACTTCAACGCATACTTTTTTGATAATCCAGAAGGTACCAACGGGGTTGCGGTGTACTGCCGTGATTTGCCTAAAGCTATTATGACCGGCTTGGGCTTTAATGAGTTTGATATGGAGGCCCGCTATATGCAGGCAGATTTTGAGCGAATTAGTTTTGGCTCATTATTGGCGCCACCAGCGATTCTTGGCGATGAGAAAAGCATGGCGCGAAAAACCCAGTTTTTTCAGCAGCTGCACGATCACTTAGCGAAAATTCGCCACAAGCGTCGAGAGTTTGTGATTTGCGGAAATTTCCAGATCGCGCATCAGGCGAGAGATGTCCAAGATTCCGCACAGCACGGCAGTACTGTGGGCTTTACCGAAGTTGAGCGTGGTTGGATGGATCAAATGCTGATGGATTTAGGTTATGTTGATGCTTTCAGGGCAGCCATTAGCGATGACGACGAGTTTTCATGGTGGCCCGATGGAACTATGGGTGAAAACGGCTGGCGTGTAGACTATCAGATAGTCTCGCAGGGTTTGCGTAAGTCTGTCGAGTATGCCGGGATACTCAAGAGCCGTTCTTTTTCTAGCCACTGTCCGGTAACGGTTGACTATGATTACGAGATCAACCCAGACGAAAACCTACCGATTTATTAATGGCTTATCTGTAATCGAGCGCGCGTTCCAAGGGTAGTGGTTGTGAAGGTAGGCAGCGGCCCGATTCATCACTATGCCAGTGCAGTTTTTTGCAGCGTATTGATCTGTGCAATGCCCTTGCCGGCCAGTTCTAGCATTAGCTCAAGCTCATGTGGATGAAAGGGGGTGCCTTCGGCAGTGCCCTGTAATTCGATAAAGCTTCCAGAGTCAGCCATGACAACGTTCATGTCGGTCTCGGCATTTGAATCTTCAATGTAATCGAGGTCGAGGATCGGTTCGCCGTTATAAACACCCACCGAAACGGCGGCAACCATAAAGTTAAGCGGCGACTCGTCGAGTCGGCCATGCTCTTGAAGGCCAGTTAGCGCATCGGCGAGGGCGACATAGGCACCTGAAATTGCCGTGGTACGTGTACCGCCATCAGCTTGCAATACATCACAATCAATCGTAATGGTGTGTTCGCCAAGCCGCTCTAGGTTGACTGCGGCACGGAGTGAGCGGCCAATAAGGCGCTGAATTTCTTGAGTGCGACCACTTTGCTTCCCGCGGGCGGCTTCTCGCTGCATGCGCTCACCCGTAGACCGCGGCAACATGCCGTATTCTGCAGTAATCCAGCCGCTACCTTTGCCCTTAAGGAAGCGCGGTACGCCTTTAGTGACTGAGGCGGTGCACAATACTTGCGTATCGCCAAAGCTTGCTAAGACAGAGCCTTCCGCGTGTTTAGTAAATTGACGTGCAAAAGATGTGTTGCGTAATTCGTCATTGCGCCGGCCGCTAGGTCTTGGCATGGGGAGTCCTCAAGAATAGATGAATGGCTATTAGATATCAGGCGCTCAAGTTGTCCGTGCAGCGCGGTGTTTTTTTGTAGCCGCTGATTATAGCGATGAGCGTCCATTAAAGGGCGGTATTTTTGCTTTATTGCATAATTGGGTTAAGGCATTTTAGGTGTTGGTGCGTTGATCGGCGCTAGTAGATTTTTTGACGGTATTGCTATGTGACAGGTCAGGTCAGCTAACGTATTATTGTGGAGTGCGCTTAGCAACAACTCGCACTCAATTTGATTGGGTCTGTGTATGACGATTAAAGCTCAGCAGTTAAATATCCATAGCATGACGGCTTTTGCGCGGGTGCAAGATGAGGGTGCCCATGGCAATTACGCATGGGAGGTGCGCAGTGTTAATCATCGTTATCTGGAGACACAGTTTAAATTACCTGAATCACTGCGGCCGCTAGAGCCGGTATTACGCGAAAAGATTCGCAGCCGCTTGGCGCGGGGAAAGGTTGATACGCATTTGCATTTTCAAACAAGTGCTGCGGATGTGGAGTTGGGAGTAAACGCCGACAAAGTTATTGCACTAAAAAAAGCGGCGCTGCACATAGCTGATTTAGCCGATCTTGAGTGCACGCTTACGACCCAGCAGTTAATGCAGTGGCCTGGCATATTGGAGCAAGCTGAGCTTGATTATGATGCAGTAGCTGCCGATTTGCTGGTCGGGTTTGATCGGGCGCTTGATGCTTTGCAGCTGGCTCGGGAAGGTGAAGGTAGTAAATTAGTGCAGATGTTAGAGCAGCGTATTGATCAGATTGATGTGCTGGTGGCTCGGGTTCGTCGGCGCATGCCGGAGGTGCTCGACGAGCATCGGCGGCGTATCGAAACTCGTCTGGCTGAACTGGGAGTGGATCTTGACCCTGACCGACTCACCCAAGAAGTGGTTTTGTTGGCTCAAAAAGTTGATGTGGCCGAAGAGCTGGATCGTTTGTGTGCCCATGTCGAAGAAGTGCGCACCACTATAGGCAAGCCTGAGCCCTGTGGCCGGCGGCTTGACTTTCTTATGCAGGAGCTCAACCGCGAGGCGAATACACTGGGATCTAAGTCTATTGTGGTGGATGTTAGTCAGGCGGCAGTTGAGTTAAAAGTTTTGATTGAGCAAATGCGCGAACAAGTACAGAACATTGAATAGCTCCCCTTTACACCCCTCTATTTTTGGTCGCGAGGCGTTTAACTGGCCAAGCCCATGTTCGCATGATTTAGGTGCTGTTAAATGACTGCGCAGGCCACACTGTACACGGTATCGGCTCCGTCGGGAGCAGGCAAGACGAGCTTGGTGAAGGCGCTAGTTGATGCTGATCCGCGGATTCGTGTTTCAGTATCACACACTACACGTCGTCAGCGCCCGGGAGAGGAAGACGGTGTGAATTACCATTTTGTTGACCAAGATGAGTTTCAGCAGATGGTTGCACGCGATAGCTTCCTTGAGCACGCTACGGTCTTTGGCAATAGCTATGGCACCTCTAAGCAGTGGGTTAGTGAGCAGTTACATTCCGGCTGTGACGTTATTCTTGAGATAGACTGGCAAGGCGCGTTGCAGGCCCATCGCTGGGTTGAAAGCCAAGCCGAGCTGTCTAGCGAAGGTATTTTTATCTTGCCGCCCTCACTTGCTGAGCTGAAAAATCGGCTTACCGGGCGCGGGCAGGATGATTCTCAGGTTATTGCGCAGCGCATGGCCGAGGCTGTTGCCGAAGTTGATCACTATGCGGAGGCTGATTATCTGATCATCAACGATGTTTTTGCTCATGCATTGACTGATTTAGAGTCTATTGTGCAAGCCCATCGCCTTACACAGGAGCGTCAGCGCGAGGCGCATAGCGAGCTCCTTCAAAGTCTAACGAGCGATTAATTCTTGCCAAGCAAGGTTGTTGTCCCGCTGAGGCCAAATAATTGGCAAAGCGAGACTCGTTTTTAGTCGCGGCTGCGTTTATACTAGCCGGCCGGTTTTACGGCCATCGCCTGATTTTTGAGGGTGGGGCGGTAGCGCACTGATATTGTCTAAAAGGTTAGAAACAATGGCTAGAATTACCGTAGAAGATTGCCTAGAGCACGTTGAAAATCGATTTGAACTAGTGATGGTAGCGACTAAGCGTGCGCGCCAAATTGCGACTCAGGGTAAGGACCCGATGGTTGAATTCAGCAACGACAAACCTGCAGTGATTGCTCTTAAGGAGATCGAGTTGGGCTTGGTCAATCCGAAAAACTTGGATAAAGAAGAAGATCTTGATGAGCTAACTGAAGAGTTAGCTGCTGAGTTCGGACTTTAAGTGAATTTGTAAATTTATATTCGGGCAGCGCTGTCTGCCCGAGCTCCTTTATTGTTCTGTACGCTCCTGCCTCGCTTAGGTCGAAAAACTGCCGTTAGACGATGATGTAACTGTTTCGTCGCCTGTGTTTTGTAAAAGTACGATTACGGAATGACCGCACTCAAGACTTGGCGCCATGCCTGTTAATTGTCCGTTATTATGTAAAGTCGGTTAATATAAACCCTGCTATTTTAATAGTCATATTTTAACTGCTTAACCTAGATGCAATTTACCCATGTCAGTTAGCTTAGACACACTTACAGATAAGCTTGATAGTTACCTTGATGCCCAGCAGATCAAGTTAGTTCGCGATGCCTATTACTTTGCGGCTGATGCGCACGAGGGCCAAAAGCGACGCTCGGGCGAGGCTTATGTTACGCACCCATTAGCGGTAGCTGATATTTTGGCCGATATGCATATGGACCATCAAAGTTTAGCGGCGGCTATGCTCCATGACGTAATTGAGGATACGGGTGTTGATAAAACGGCGCTGGGAGAGCAGTTTGGTTCAACCGTTGCCGAACTGGTTGATGGTGTTTCTAAACTCACACAGTTTGAATTTCGAACCCATGCAGAAAAACAGGCCGAAAACTTTCAAAAAATGGCAATGGCGATGGCGCGTGATTTGCGCGTCATTCTTGTCAAGCTCGCTGATCGATTGCATAACATGCGAACTCTTGATGTATTGAGTGTTGAAAAGCGTCGCCGCATCGCCAAAGAGACCCTTGAAATTTATGCGCCAATTGCTAATCGATTGGGCATGAATGATGTGCGTATTGAATTCGAAGACTTGGGTTTTGCAACGCTTTATCCCATGCGTGCGCGCCGCATTCAAGCCGCAGTTGCATCGGTGCGCGGACATCATAAGCAACTCATCGATGACATTCGTTCGCAGCTTAGTGATTGCTTACTCAAAGATGGCGTGCATGCCACGGTGGTAGGTCGCGAAAAGCATTTGTACAGCATTTATCAAAAGATGCGCAGCAAAAATATTTCGTTTACCGAAATTATGGATGTATTCGCTTTTCGGATTATTGTTGATTCGGTCGATGATTGTTATCGCACCTTGGGCTCTGTGCACAACCTTTATAAGCCGCGGCCAGGAAATTTTAAAGATTATATTGCTATTCCTAAAGCCAATGGCTATCAGTCTTTACACACCGTATTGTTTGGCATGCATGGTGTGCCGATCGAAATACAAATCCGTACGACAGATATGGAAAAAATGGCTAACAATGGCATTGCAGCGCATTGGCTTTATAAAGCTAATGACAGTGATGCGTCGATGGGTAGCCATATGCGAGCGAGGCAGTGGGTGCAAGGCTTGTTGGAGCTTCAAGCGAACGCGGGTAATTCGCTTGAGTTTATTGAAAACGTAAAGATCGATTTATTTCCTGAAGAGGTCTACGTTTTTACGCCACAAGGCGAAATTATGGAATTACCGTTAGGCGCGACGCCTATCGATTTTGCTTACGCGGTTCACACGGATATTGGTAACGCGTGCGTGGGTTGTAAAATCAATCGTCGCCTTGCGGCACTTTCTCAGCCTTTGGCGAGCGGGCAAACAGTAGAAATTATTACTGCAGCCGGCGCCAAGCCTAATCCCGGTTGGCTCGATATTGTTATGACCAGCCGTGCACGCAGTCAAATAAGACATTATCTGAAGCATTTACGTCGAGGTGAGTCGATTGAGCTAGGGCAGCGATTACTCAATAAGTCACTAATGACTAATGGGTCTGGGCTTGATCAACTTACCGATACGCAAGTTGACTCGTTATTAGATTCATCTAGGGCGGCTGATTTTAACCAGCTGCTTGAGGAGATTGGTCAGGGAGATCGAATAGCACATCTTACGGCTAAGCAGCTATTAGGGCTAGGGGCTGACTCCATACAAGATGATTTGGAAATTAGTAGTCATACTCGGCCGTTAACAATTGCGGGTACCGAAGGCATGATGATCAATTTTGCCAAGTGCTGTAACCCTATACCCGGTGACGATATTGGCGGTCACATGACGGCAGGTCGAGGCGTTGTTGTTCACATTGCTGATTGCCGAAATTTTAATGAGATTGTTGGCAATGACAAAGAAGGCCGAAGTGTGTCTTTACGTTGGCACGGTGATGTTGTTGGAGAGTATCGAGTAGAGCTTAAGGTAGAGGTGGAGCAAAGGCGCGGCATTATTGCTTTGTTAGCTAGTAAGGTTAATAGTTTAGATGCTAGTTTAGAATCGATTAAGGTAGAAGAAAGAGATTCACAAGCGAGTATCATCCATATATTTTTGGCAGTCAAAGATCGCGTCCACTTGGCACGTGTGATAAGGCGTATTAGGGTGATTAAATCCGTTGCCCGTGTGACGCGAGTGAAGCTATAAAATTTTTAAATAGGATGCTGTAATGAGTAAGCGAAAAGCAATACATACCGATTCGGCACCGGCAGCCATTGGCACCTACTCTCAAGCAATTCGCGTGGGTGATTTGTTGTTTATTTCGGGCCAGCTTCCATTGTTGCCTAATACTATGGAGCTCGATGGTCAAGATATTGAAACGCAAACGTGCCGCGTATATTCGAATTTAGCGGCTATCGCTGAGGCGGCCGGTGCCGATTTAAATGACGCGGTAAAAATAAATATATCGATGATTGATTTAGCGGGCTTTGCTGTTGTAAACACAGTTATGGCCGATTACTTTTCTCAACCCTATCCTGCAAGAGCATGCGTGCAAGTAGCGGCATTGCCAAAAAACGCTCTGATTGAAATTGAAGCTATTTTGTGCGTTTAATAATAGCTGGCAGTCCTAACGTATTGCTTAAGTTGGTTTTGCAGACAGTCGATTTTCTCGAAATTGCCAAGTTCTAATCACGTCAATGCGATCATATTTTTTGGCTAGTGACTTTGGGAACGGTTCGAATGGCGACGCAAGGCGAATACTTTCAATCGCTGCGCTGTCTAAGACTGTTGATCCTGATGAAGACATGATGGTGATTTCTTCAACAATGCCTGAGGCTTGTAGTTTGACTAATAGCCGCACATCACCGTAAAGCTGTTTTGTGCGAGCTTCTCGTGGATAGTGTATGTTGCCGACGGTTTCCACGCGATTGCGCCATTGGTGGACATACTCGGCGTTGTCGGCCGCTAAGGTAGATGCTGATGTAAGAATAAGTACGCGCGACCTTTTGCTATCGGGTTGTTCCTTTTCAGCCAGACGTGCCTCTAAGCTAGCTATTTCAAGACTCAAATCGGCGAGGGTTTTCCGCTCATTATTGATAGAGCCATTGTTTTCACTCTCCTCAATACTGATGTCGCGACTAGGCGTAGAGAATGCACTTTCACCCATTGTAGTAATGATGCGAAGTTCTATCGATGCGTTTGCTCCTCGGTTGTCTTTGGGGACAAAGATTGGGTCGATCTGATTGATTTTGGTATCGGCAAAAAGGGCTTCTTGAGTTACGGTAAGCTCTTGATGCTTATCCCCGGACCCGCTACCGAGTTGGTTATTTTGCGCCAGTAGTTGCGCATCAAGCGGCACTTCCTGACTGCTAGAGACCGCTAGAGTCACCTCCGACTGATTGAGCTGTACTGCCCCTGAAATAATGGCCAAGGTCGTGGCTAGCATGACCAGTCCGTGGAGCACTAGCGCGATCGCCAGCGTATAGCGTATCTGGTAATTTTGACCGGGCATATAATTCATGAGTGGATTTTACAATTGGTTTTTATGTTGCAGGTCTTATGAACGTGAGCGCTGGGTGCAGCTGCTATATTAGTGCAGCGGAGCATCTCCTCTTACCGACCTTGAAGCTGGCTTTCAATTTCAGCCATAAGCATCCCGCCGATATCGAGCCCGCATTGATGATCTAACTCACGGATGCAGGTTGGGCTGGTGACGTTGATTTCTGTTAAATAGTCGCCAATTACATCGATGCCGGCAAATAGGATGCCTTTTTCTCTTAATACAGGGCCTACCTGAGTACATATCCAAGCGTCTCGTTCCGTAAGTGGGCGCGCCTCGCCAGAACCGCCGGCTGCCAGATTGCCCCGTGTCTCTCCATGTGCGGGCACTCGAGCGAGTGCGTAAGGAACAGGTGAGCCATTGACCATTAAAATCCGCTTGTCTCCGAGTTTGATCTCAGGGATATAACGCTGAGCCATAACGCTGCATGACCCATGCTCAGTCAACGTTTCTATAATGACGCTAAAATTGCCATCATCGGCTTTGATTCTAAATATGGAGGCTCCGCCCATACCATCTAGCGGCTTAACAATAATATCTCTATGCTCTTGATGAAATGCCCTAATCTGACTCGCATCAGCAGAAATAAGTACCGGTGGGCAGCAGTTAGCAAACTGTGTGGCAAAGACTTTTTCATTACAATCACGCAAGCTCTGCGGCTTGTTGACAACCAGAGTACCCTGCTGCTCGGCTGTATCGAGGAGGAAAGTGGTGTATAAGAACTGGCTGTCAAAAGGCGGGTCCTTGCGCATTAGTATGACGTCTAAATCTCCCAAGACCATTTCATGCATATCTCCAAGCTCGTACCAGCCAGAGGCATCATCAGTGATGCTGACGCTTTGAGCTAGCCCAAGCGCCTGGTCTCCGCGTTTTAAAAGGCGGTTTTGCGTAAAATAGTAAAGTTCCCAGCCCCGCTTTTGAGCGGCTAAAAGCATCGCCAGTGTGCTATCTTTTTTGGGGTTGATAGATTCAATGGGATCCATCACCACACCAATTTTTATTGCCATGCTACTGCGCTGCCTTTGCGGTTGGTCTTTGAGTGTATCGGTCAATTTTACATTGAATCTTTCAATGGTAAAGCCACAGCCACTCAAGTAGCTAAGATCTATCGCTGCCGTTTATGCCGATCGAAATGTAAAAGCGTTAAGCAGCCAACACCTCTAGCACGACCACTCGATTTACAAATTTGACCAGGTTGCCGCCCATTCTAAATAGCTCAAGCATCCGAGATGCCCATTCGCAGCCAATATGGGCGTCTTCCATGCTTAGCCGGTGTCACATGGTCATTCTGCGCTGGCTATTAATGGAGATTAGTCATCCATCATCAAAGTGCCGTTTTTTAGCTTGAACAGGTTGGCAATTTTCAAAAATGCTAAGTCCATCCGATTTTCGCAAAAGACACTGATCGCCTAATGATCAAATCGGTAGTATTGCTGTATTTCTTGTCCATATGAGCTATAGCTATATAGAGCGTGAATGCAAGTTACCACTCATCAAGTCCGCTCGGGCTTGTTGAGGCAGTGGGTTTGTTTGCTTCTATGCTAATCACCAAGCAAAATTTAAAGAGGATGAATCGTAATGGATTCAATGACTACCAGCCCAACTATAATGATTGTGGACGACAGCAAAACTATCAGGCGTACGGCTGAGACACTGTTACAGCGAGAGGGCTTTTCTGTAGTAACGGCCGAAGATGGTTTCGAGGCCTTGGCGAAAATTGCCGCGCTTAAGCCCGATATTATTTTCGTTGACATCATGATGCCTCGGCTTGATGGCTATCAAACCTGCGCGCTTATAAAAAACAATCCGGAATTTAAAAATACGCCGGTGATTATGCTGTCGAGTAAAGACGGTTTATTTGATAAAGCCAAAGGCCGCATTGTTGGCTCCGACCAATACGTTACCAAGCCCTTTAGCAAGGTAGAAATTTTAGAGGCGGTTCAGACCTACATTCCATCGAGTGCGCTTGATTCCCCAAACCAAGCTTCGGCTTAATCATACTTATGGCTCGCATCGTGTGGAAAAATCGTATCGGTCTGGAGAGTAAAGCATGAAAAAAGTATTAGTTGTCGATGACTCTGCCACGGAGACACATGAAATTTCTCGCATTTTAAAAAAATATGGCTACGACGTTTTTTTTGCTCAGACAGGTGAGGCGGGCGTAGAGCTAGCCGATAAAGAATCACCGGATTTAGTGTTAATGGATATTGTTATGCCAGGCATTAATGGCTTTCAAGCGACGCGGCAATTAAATCGCAACCCCCGAACCAATTCTATTCCTGTGATTATGGTTACCACAAAAAATCAAGACTCGGATCGAGAGTGGTCGCGAAAGCAAGGCGCTAAGGGCTATTTAGTCAAGCCTGTGCCAGAAAAAGAACTTATTCATACTATAGAAACGGTATTGGCTATAAACTAAGGCGACGCTATGAGCTATGAAGTCAACGCTGGAATTTTGCTGCGGCAGCTTGCGGAAAAAAGCATCGAGGTTGCCGAGCAACGAGCAGTGAAAAAAGATTTAAGCAATGCCTGGAGCGGCATTGGCTTTTCTTTATGTGGGCAAACCGTAGTTGCGCCGATGGGTGAGGTGGTTGAAATTATTACGCCACCTAGATATACATTAGTTCCGGCTGTCAAATCATGGATGTTAGGTGTTGCCAATATTCGCGGCCGATTGTTACCTATTGTCGACATTGAGAATTTTTTTGGCGGTCGATTGGGAGGCGCAAAATCCAACCATCGAGTTTTAATAATAGAAACCCAAAATACCTATGTGGGTTTACTAGTGAGTAAGGTCTTCGGCCTAAAGCATTTTGATACATCGTCATTCGCTTACCCTGCCCATGAAGACGCTGAAAATACCATCGATCAACCTTTCATAAAATTTGTCGACGCAACTTGCACGGAACCAACCAGCGTTTGGTATAAATTGTCGCCTGCTCGGTTGGTTGTTGATAAAAACTTTATCAATGCCGCAAGAACGAACGCTGAGGGTGGTGGCACTGTGGCTGCAGCATAAAATTGCTATTTTCAAATCTACATTTAATTTTGTATCCCAATCTTTTTAGGAGCTAAAGTAATGAGTCAGTTAGGTTCACGTACTAGTGATCTCAGTACAAGCAAATCGTTTCTATCTTCTGTTGCGCTGCTTGCTTTAGCAGCAATACTTTTCTCCGCCAGCATATTTATTTTTGTTAGAGATGCATCGCACGATGCGAAATACCTCGAGTACGTCGGCGAGTTGCGCGTGCTGACGCACCAGATATCGACAAGCTCTCATGAGGCCGTGGATGGTGATGCAGCGGCGTTCATTTCTTTGAAGGACTCAGCCGATCGTTTTTCGAGAACCCTCGATGTTTTGACTGACGGCGACGGAACGCTGCCTGGGGCTGGCGATATGATGCCGACCCAGCTCGCAGCCCTAGCGATCGTATGGCAAGAAATTAATCGCAATACCACTACTATTGTGGCTAATAGAGATCGCGTTTTATTTCTGAACGACGTGGCAAAAAAACTCAGTGAATCTATTCCTGATCTGCAGCATGAGTATGAAAACGTCATCGAAATCCTATTAGATAAACAAGCTAGCGCGGAGCAGTTAGTAACAGCCCAAAAGCAAATGTTGCTCGCCGAACGAATTGGGCGCAATGTAGACAAAATGATTGAGGGCAATATCGGTGCCCAGCAGGCTGCAGATCAATTTAATCTTGATGCCAGTGTTTTTGGTCGGGTTCTCGATGCCATGCTCAATGGTAGTAGCGTGCTTGGCGTTGGAAAAATTAATGACACACAGGCTAAGCTTTCCTTGAAGCGCATCGAAAGACTTTTCGGTTTCGTTTCCAGCTCGGTCGATGAGATTTTTTCGGCATCACCTGACCTGCTAAAGGCTCGAGGGTCTGTGAGCACAATTTTAAAAGTCACACCGCAAATGCTTGATCAAACGAATACGGTAGCCGATGGCATTCGTGATTTAAGTAATCAGCGCAGCATGGGCTCCGATACGGCAAAATTATCAGGGCTGGTTCTGGTTATGACTTTGGCAATCATCGGTTATCAACTTTTCGGCCAAACGAAAGCAAGGCTTGCTGAACAGCGCGATGCGAATGACCGAAATCAAATAGCTATACAGCGTCTTCTTTCTGAAATTGGGAATTTGGCAGACGGTGACCTTACCGCAGAGGCGACAGTATCTGAGGATTTCACAGGCGCAATTGCCGACTCGATCAATTTCACTGTAGAGCAGCTGCGAGAGATTGTCTCGTCAATTAATGGAACTACGGTAAAAGTCAACGCAGCTGCAAAAGATACGCAAGACAAAGCAATGACTTTGGCAGAGGCGTCTAATCAACAAGCTAGTCAAATCTCTGACGCTTCAGCTTCGATAAAAGAAATGGCTGGAACTATGGGCCAAATGTCAGTAGATGCTTTTAATTCAGCTACTGTTGCAAAAAGCTCGGTAGAAATTGCAAAATCGGGATCCCGTGTTGTTCAAAATACAATTAATGGTATGGACACTATTCGAGAGCAAATACAAGACACTTCTAAAAGAATTAAGCGGTTGGGTGAAAGCTCGCAGGAAATTGGTGATATCGTTTCTTTGATTAATGATATTGCTGATCAAACAAATATTCTTGCACTAAACGCATCTATTCAAGCATCTATGGCCGGAGAAGCGGGTAGAGGGTTTGCCGTGGTTGCGGATGAAGTGCAGCGACTTGCCGAGCGATCCTCTGGTGCTACTAAGCAGATTGAGGCGTTGGTGCGAACCATTCAATCTGATACGAATGAAGCGGTCTCTTCAATGGAGCAAACCACTGCCGAGGTTGTAACGGGGGCTGGCTTAGCTCATGACGCGGGTGTAGCACTGGAAGAAATCGAAATGGTTTCATCGAACCTCTCCCAGCTTATAGAAACCATTTCAACGGCTGCAAAAGATCAGGCAGAAATGGCTGGCAACGTTTCTGGCACAATGAACAGTGTAAAAAACATTACTAAGCAGACTGCTACGGGCACAACTGAAGCGGCAACAAAAATGGGTACTTTATCGGATATGACGATTGAGCTAAGGGATTCAGTAGCCGGATTTAAATTACCAGCAAGTAAGAAGAAAACTGGCACCCCGAGTTCTCACGTGGCCCGCCAGTCGCTCTAACTCGTTAATCAAACAGTGCCTGGATTAGCCATTATGAATGCGCCTTCTGAAAATTTATCGTTGAGATGGATATCACTGGACCTCGACGAAAGGATCGATACAGCTCGGCGGTCCTTTCAGGCCTATCTAAGTGATTCTGAGTGCGCTGCCAACGCGAGTCACCTTATTGCTTCGCTAGAGGCCACTCGCCTTGCAGCAGAATCTTTTGAAGCTACAAGCATGCACACGGCTCACCAGCTTACGCTGGAACTCGTTGAGATTTTAGAAACACTTCAATTAGGTCGTGCTGTAAATATCTCTGATTGCTTTGAGGCCGTTATTGGTGGCTTCAGCCAGTTGTTGAATTTCCTATCATTTGCCAAGCGCTCTGACGGTGAGCATCCGGAAATATTACTGGCCGTCATTAACGAATTGCGCAGCGTCTCTGGGAAGCGACTTATATTACCTTGCGAGCAATTTGCGCCGGTGATGCCGCAAGACTTTGCGGAACATATAGAAAGCCTTTCGGGTCTGGTGGATTGGTCAGTTTTAACACCGTGGCTGTTCTCCATTCAGCACGGCTTGAATGCCATTGATAACGATGTTCATGATGATCGAGAGGCGCTTGTTAATCTATGCGAATCGACCCAACAGTTAGACTTTGTAAGTGTTTTTTCCCATCATCAAAATATATTGCATGATACGTGCAAGGCGTATTTAGCACTTATGCAGTCTGCTGTAAGTAATGGCGCTCGTCTAGGTTTAGGAGTGAAGTACTGCCTGCGGCACTCAATTGGCATATTACTGAGTCTTTATGATGAAACACCAGAGGTCGAAGCAACATCATCCGCTGGTGCTGATCTGATACTCCAGCAGTTTAATGAAATATTGTTTCATCTGGCCATCATTAATGATTCCTCTGTAAGTGGATTGGCTTCATTTTCTCGCTATGGGCTTTCAGCCGCTCTTTCAATACCTGCAGGAATGCAGTTGCTGCGTTTGGGTAGCCCAGATGTTGAAACGATTGATAGGGTTATGTCTGGAATCGTCGACGACATTCAATTGCTTCAGAAGACTCTACAGGCCAACGTTGAGTCTGAGGCCGGCCCAAGTGAGTATGTAGCGGCTTTCGATATGATATCGACACTGCTCTATACAGCACAGCTGGCACAGTTAGATGTCGGTCACACAGCTATTGAGGTGATTAGATCGGGGCTAAAAACTATTTGTGAAAGTAGGACTATTGATTACCCGCTTCTTGAGTCGGTTATTACTGAGCTACTTGCACTTGAATCCTTGCTTAAAATGCAACGATTGGGTACAAATCGTCAGGCTAGCGAACTGGTTTGTCTGGAGCAGATAAGTCATTCATTGCAAGCTGTTTGTAATACTGCTAAGTCAGCTGCGGCTCTCGATGTGGTAGACATGCAGAATCCCGAGACCGCGTTGAGTGAAATATTTGTAGAAATGGAATGCGCTATTACTGAGGTTTTGGGCGTTGCACTATTTTTAGAAGAACACTTGTTATCAAAAGCTTTAGGGCATGTGCAGCTTTTTATAAACGCATTGTATCCTAGTGATTTAGCGAGTGTGCAAGCAGGGTGCGAACGCTTAATAAAATCAGTTGAGTTTATTTTGGTTTACGTCAGCTCATGCCGCTTAAGCTGCCATAACATAGTCGATCAGCCGTTGATTCACGCTTGTGAGGTTTTGGGAGAAGCCTTGGTTTCGCCAGCAGAAGCTGAATTTGATGAAGGCTCGCAGCATCCATCTACTTTCTCAGAAGAGTCGTCTGATTTGCCAGGCTCGTTAGTCGGTGCTGCTGAGACTATTGAAGTGATGTCGAATGACTCTAGTAAAGACAACCCATTGCCAACCGCTATCCATGAGCTGCCAGTAGCTTATAGCGCACAACCATTAGAGTGTGATATCGACGAAGATATTGCCGATATTTTTCTTGAGGAAGCTGAAGAAGTGATGGAGGCGCTCGTCGAGCATGCGGCTCTGCTGGTGCCTGAGGAAAATAATAGCGAGCCTTTGGCCGAAATGCGTCGTGGTTATCATACACTTAAGGGCAGCGGTCGCATGGCGATGGCAGAACACTTAGGTGATGCGGCGTGGGCCGTTGAAAATTTGCTTAATGCCGTTATTGAGAAAAAAGTTAAGCTTGACGAGAATCGTATTGCTTTTGTTGAAGAGGCAGCAATCTATGTCAGCGTGCTTATTCAAGATTTTTCACAGCGCTTTTTACCTTTCATGCCAGCCTTAGAAAGCTTTATAGCTCGGTGTGAATTATTAACCGCTGATTCGAATAACCAAGTAATGATTGGCGAGTCTATGCAGTTGTTAAGTGCTGTTCAGCTTGTAGCGGATATGCCTGAAGTGGATGTGTCTGAAGTGGATGTGTCTGAAGTGGATGTGTCTGAAGTGGATAGGTTCGAAGTCACGCGGCAGGATGTCGTTGCGCAAGGCGAGAGTGAGGCTCAGCTAGACAAAGCTAGAGATGAAGGTAGCACCGGAATAAATGAGCAAGAAACGCAAGAGCAAGAATGTCGCGAAGCAACCATTAAAGGCGAGGCTAGCGTTGTTCCTGAAGTTGAAGCGATGTCAAGTCAGGTCGATAGCGATACTCGTGATTCCAACTATACGCTGCGGGATATTTTCTTTGAAGAAGCTGCTCTGCAGTTAGCGGTAATCACTGAATATACTGATAGCCTTAGTGAAGGCACGAACCTCTTGCCTAGCGAGCGTGTTAAGCGAGCATTTCATACTTTGGTGGGCGGCTCTCGAATTGCCGAAATTCAACCCGTTGCAAAAATCATGGAGTCAGCCAATTTATTGGTTGAGCATATGAGCGACAGTAACTCAAACCATGTTAATCAGCACAGACTCTTAGTCCGCACTTCTCACTGGCTCATGAATTTCCTAGCAGGTACTCCCGATACAGTGGAGCTAACCGAGCAACTCGATGAGGATTATCGTATCGAGCTGGAGAGAGAGCTCGCGGCATCCAACAACACTATCGATGCTGAGGATCATAGCGATCTACTTGCGCTCAGTGGCCTAATTGTTGATGGGCGCCAGTTCTTGCGAGCCTGGCGCTCGCAAGCAAGTGTACCGACCCAATTTGATACTTTGATTGCGGGGCTTGGATCGATTGCAGATGCGGGTGCTGATATTCAACCCATTAAAGAATTGGTAGCGGCAATGCTGATGTCGTATCAGTGCAGCGCTGCTGTTGGGCTGCATTACCATTTTTATAGTACTTTAATGCAAGCGCATTTAGATCTTGAAGATATGCTGGACTGCCTCGCGGCAGGTCAAGCGGTGGTGGCAGCAATTACGACAGACGAGTTGCTAAGTTTAGTTAAGTCCGATGAGGCTTTGGCGCAGCGCATTTCTGCATCGAATAAGCAGCCTGACGATACTGTAAATAAATCAAATATTGATTTCATGGATGATGAAATTGTAGCTATTTTTCTTGTAGAGTCACAAGATCTTATCGAAGAGCTTGAGGCCAGTGTTGGAGAATGGCTCAATGACCAAAATGAATTATCGTATCTTGAGAGTCTATTGCGACCATTGCACACTATCAAAGGTGGTGCGCGCATGGCGGGTCTTGAAGATGTAGGCGAGATTTGCCATGAGTTTGAATCGCTTTTAGAGTCGGCCAGTAATCAAAGTATAAAAATCGATACCAACTTTTTCAAAAAGGTCAGTCATTTCCTTGCTGATTTGATTACCCATTTTGCCAATGTAACGCAGCCTGAAAAAATTCAATCTGTGGGCCATAGGAGCGCGGAGTCTGGCCCTGAAGAAGAGAAACGCATCCCTGAGACCGTTAAGGTCGATGCTCAACTGCTTGAAAAGTTGGTTAACTTAGCGGGTGAAACAAGTATTTCCCGGTCACTCATGGAGGAAAAAACTAATGAATTTACACGCTCTATTGATGAAATTGATGCGACCGTTGAGAGGCTAGAAGAACAGTTAAGAAGGTTAGAAATCGAGACCGAAGCGCAAATTAGTTTTCGCCAGGAGCAAGTCGAAATTGAAGGCCTCGATGAATTTGATCCGCTAGAAATGGACCGTTATTCCCAGTTCCAGCAGATTTCTAAATCATTAGTGGAGTCGGCTTCTGACTTGAAAGACCTGAAGATAACGCTGAAAGATAAAACTCGAGACATTGAAACATTATTGCTACAGCAGGCGCGCGTTAACACCGAAATGCAAGAGGGCTTGATGCGCACACGCACCGTGCCGTTATCTCGCGCGATTGTGCCGCGCTTACGAAGGACTATACGGCAGGTGAGTGGCGAGCTTGATAAGCCGGTGAGCTTTACGATTGGTAGTGCCGAAGGTGAGCTAGACCGTTCGGTCATTGAGCGTATGGTGGTTCCCTTAGAGCATGTGATACGCAACGCCATAGATCACGGCATTGAAACCATAGCCCATCGAAAAAAATCGGGCAAGCCTGACAGTGGCTCTATCCACCTCGATATTAATCGTGAGGGTGGCGATGTTGTGATTAGATTAAGTGATGATGGTAAAGGCATTGATGTTAATGCCATTAAGAGAAAAGCTTTGGCTCTAGGCTTAATTAAAAACGGCGATGAGCTTTCGGACGATGAAATTAAACAGTTTATTATGGCGCCAGGCTTTAGCACCGCAGCTAAAATCACACAGATTTCTGGTCGCGGAGTAGGCATGGATGTGGTGCAAAAAGAAATTCATGATCTGGGCGGTAAGCTAGAGCTGCTGTCTGAGCAAGGCAAAGGCACGACTTTTATCTTTAGGCTGCCGTTCACAGTATCGATGAATCGTGCGCTGTTAGTCGGCGCTGGCGGCGAGACGCTTGCGGTGCCGTTAGATTCGATAGAGGGTATCGTGCGAGTGAGTCCGTACGAGTTAGAAGAATACTATGGCGATTCTGCTATCGATTTTATGTATGCGGGTCAGCGTTACGATTTTCGCTACCTGGGTTCATTAGTCAATGGCAGTGAGCCTCAATACAGCGCTGATATGGTGGGGGCATTACCGGTGTTACTTGTGCGCTCGGGCGATAAGCTGGTTGCGTTCCAGGTTGACCGACTTTTAGGCAGTCGCGAAATTGTTGTGAAGAGTTTAGGTCCGCAACTATCCAGCATCGAGGGTATTTCGGGTGCGACGGTGCTGGGCGATGGCAGTGTCGTGATGATTACCGATTTGGCCGCATTGGCGCATAACGCAACAAAGTGGTCCATTGATGGCGTTAGCCGGTTAATTGCGCAGCCTGCGGAGCGTGATTGCACTTTAGTTATGGTGGTTGATGATTCGGTTACCGTACGTAAGGTGACTACCCGCTTACTGGAGCGGCAGGGCTTTGAGGTCATCACCGCAAAAGATGGGCTGGATGCAATTGAGAAACTGGACGGGCTAACACCCGATATTATGCTTCTCGATATTGAGATGCCGCGACTCGATGGTTTCGAAGTGGTCACCCGAGTAAGGCATGAAGAGCGGCTGGCGACGATGCCTATCGTTATGATTTCATCGCGCACCGGTGACAAGCACCGCGACCGGGCCCTTGGGCTTGGCGCCAATGGCTTTCTAGGCAAGCCCTATCAGGATAGCCATTTAATTAGCACTATTAGCGAGTTTCTTCCTGACAAGGCAGTCTCTAAGATGGTTAGTGGCTAGTATTTTTCATTAAGGCTGCGCGGCTAGTAACGTCGGCAAGACGAGCATTTTTAAAAGTAAGGGTTTGTATTTAATGGAAGCACTCCAGCAAGATCATTCTTTTCCTAACCTGACTGTGATGTTGTTGCCGTTGCAGACCGATCATCTGCTGTTGCCTGATGTGATGATCGCTGAAATTTTTGAGCCCGGTGATATTGAGGTTAAGGTTGAATCGCCAGAGTGGTTCGTGGGCTATATACAGTGGCGCGGCCAAGCGGTACCACTGATTAGTTTTGAGGCCCTCAATGGCTCAACGGCTGTGCCCGCGGCCTCAGTGCAGCACGTTGCCGTTGTTGAGAGCACCTTGGGACATGGGCACTTACCCCAGTACGCAGTGGCCGTTAGCAGCCGGCCTACGATCATGGATATCACTGATGATCAAATCAAGCCTTATGAAGGGCGACCTCGCGGTCGAGCTGAAGCTATGTCGGTAATGCTTGATCAAAAAACAGCCGGAATTCCCAATGTCAACTGGGTTGAGCAGCACTTGCAAACCTTTATTTTGCATCGCTAGCTTGATGCATGCGCAGGGATCCATTCTGTTTCACTTATTGAGCGTGTCCTTGAAATATCGGCTCGTTCAGTCATAACTTATTGAAAAGCAGAGACTTTTTATCAGCCCACTCTCTTTTTTTGATTCAGTCGTTCCAAATTCCATCTCTATTGTGCTGACATTGCAAGATGTCATGGCTCATCGTCTCTAAAGACAGCCCCTGCTGGCTTACTAGTCTCATCCTAGCCTACTGTTTTTGCGCTACCTACTGTTTATATTGACTGCTATTGATATAGGTGCACAAAGCGTTTAGAATCCTCTCACCTATATCAATATAATTTGATGTTATTATTGATTGGCTTTGTGTGCCTTAATTATCGTAAACAATTATCGGAGGGTTGGCCGAGTAATCGCGCCTCTATGATGTCCTCATCAGCAATCAAAAAAGCTCCGCCAACCGGAATGGATCGGCTTGGCATGGCTGGCGTTGAGGCTCTGCTCAAGGCTAGTGCTGATGGTCTGCGCTTGAACATTTTACAAGTACTGCAACACGATTCTTACGGTGTGCTGGAGCTCTGTAATCTGTTTGCAATCAAGCAATCGGCGATGAGCCACCACTTAAAAGTGCTCGCCCTCGCGGGCTTGGTGACCACTCGGCGCGAAGGCAACGCCATTTTTTATCGGCGAGCATTGCCGGCAGTAACAAACAACGAGGCATTGGTGAGCCAGTTGTTCGCGAGCATCGACGCTCAGCCGCTCGATGCAGTTATGCAACACGCCGTTGACCGTGCGCAGCAGCATCGCAGTGAATGCTCCTTAAAATTTTTTGCAGAGAATAGTGAGCAGTTTAAGGCTCAGCAAGACTTGATTGCGCCCATCGACGAATATCGTGATGCGCTCAATGAATTAATCGATACTTTATTGCAGGTGCCTCAACAACCGCTCTCGTATAAACAAGCCATTGAGATTGGACCCGGTGAAGGCACTTATTTGGCCGATCTTGCGCAGCGTTTTGAACACGTTATTGCGTTGGACAACGCTGAGTCGATGCTTGAGCGTTGTCGTCGTACAGCAACGCGCAAAAATTTGGGTAACATCGGTTTTATTCATGGCACCACCACAGACTTGCTTGATCTTACTCGGCAGCTCAATACCGGTGGGGCTGTTGCAGCGCGCAAAGCGAACTGCATTGTTGCCAACATGGTGTTACACCACAATGTGAAACCGCAGCTAATTTTTCAAGAGGCGGCAGAGCTGTTGGCTGTGGCAGGAATATTTATTGTTTCAGAATTGTGCCAACACGATCAAAGCTGGGTTAGAGAGGCCGCGGGAGATGTTTGGTTAGGTTTCCAAGAAGTGCAGTTGGCGCAATGGGCTGATATGGCCGGGCTGACGAGAGTTGCGGGTAGCTATACGGCTCTGCGTAACGGCTTTCGCATACAAATCCATGCCTATATAAAGCATTGATGAGAGTTATAGTTAAATTACAAACCTTAATAATGAGTTGTTAGTGAAAGCCCTAGCTTGAGTTCGGAAGCTTAAACAAATTTTTATATTTTTGATCACAGTGGAGTGGATAGGAATTTTTTATGAGCGAATATAATGTCTTTACATCGGAGTCTGTTTCAGAGGGGCATCCCGACAAACTAGCAGATCAAATATCCGATGCTGTCCTTGACGCAATTATTGCTCGAGACGTTGATGCGCGTGTTGCAGTTGAAACATTGGTCAAAACCGGTATGGCGATTGTCGCCGGTGAGCTGACTACTACCTGTTACGTCGACCTTGAAGATATCATTCGCGATGTCATTGCAGGCATCGGTTATAACAGTTCAGAGGTTGGCTTTGATGGCGCTAGTTGCGCTGTGCTCAACGCTATCGGTAAGCAATCACCTGACATCAATCAGGGAGTCGATCGAGCAAAACCAGAAGATCAAGGCGCCGGTGATCAAGGCTTGATGTTTGGTTATGCAACGAACGAAACCGATATGTTGATGCCTGCGCCGATTCACTATTCACATAGGTTAGTTGAAAAGCAGGCTGAGTTGCGCAAACAAGGTGTGTTGCCATGGCTTCGCCCCGATGCTAAAAGCCAGGTTACGTTGCGTTATGAAAAGGGTCTGCCGGTAGCTATTGATGCAGTAGTTTTGTCCACGCAGCATGATCCTGAGATCGATTTGCTTGACTTGCAAGCGGCCGTTAAAGAGCACGTGATTTTGCCAGTTTTGCCGGCTGAATGGCTACATTCCGACACCCAGTATCATATCAATCCGACCGGTAATTTTGTTATTGGAGGGCCAGTGGGTGACTGTGGCTTAACTGGCCGGAAAATTATTGTTGATACTTATGGTGGCATGGCTCGTCATGGCGGCGGTGCGTTTTCTGGTAAAGACCCCTCTAAGGTTGATCGCTCGGCCGCCTATGCAGGCCGCTATGTGGCTAAAAATGTTGTTGCCGCAGGGCTTGCTGATCGTTGTGAAATCCAAGTGTCTTATGCAATTGGCGTCGCTGAGCCAACGTCCATATCTGTTAACACTTTTGGAACGGGTAGAGTTGGCGACGACGTCTTAATTGCAGCCATCCGGAAAACATTCGATCTGCGCCCTTATGCTATTACCAGCACTTTGGATTTACAGCACCCTATGTATCAACTCACGGCGGCTTATGGGCATTTCGGTCGTCAGCCATTTGAACATACTTACACATGGCAAGAAAATGGCAAAAATAAATCAGACACGTTCACCGCATTTACCTGGGAAAAAACCGACAAGGTAGATGCATTGCTCGCGCTAGTGGGTTAGTTGAACGTTAAAGCAATTTAGTAAATAACTTCAATGACAATAGAATTTATCTAACAGCAGGAAAATATTATGAGCCAAGTACAGTCAATTAATTCAACACCAGATTATAAAGTTGCCGATTTCGGTCTTGCCGAGTGGGGTCGAAAGGAACTTGATATTGCGGAAACTGAAATGCCAGCTCTTATGGCTTTACGAGCTAAATACGCAGACGAGCAGCCTTTAAAAGGAGCAAAAATTCTAGGCTGTATTCACATGACTATCCAAACAGGTGTGTTAATTGAAACGCTAAACGCCTTAGGTGCAGAAGTGCGCTGGTCATCATGCAATATATTCTCAACGCAAGATCACGCTGCCGCGGCTATCGCCGCAACGGGTGTCGCAGTTTATGCATGGAAAGGTGAAACTGAAGAAGAGTATGAATGGTGTATTGAGCAAACTATTCTCAAAAATGGCCAGCCCTGGGCGGCCAACATGATACTGGATGACGGCGGCGACCTGACTCAAATATTACATGATAAATATCCTGCCATGCTGGATAAAATTCATGGCATCACTGAAGAAACTACCACTGGGGTTCATCGTCTACAAGAGATGCTTGAGAGTGGTGAGTTAAAAGTACCCGCAATCAATGTCAACGATTCAGTGACTAAAGCTAAAAACGATAACAAATATGGCTGTCGGCACTCGCTCAATGACGCGATCAAGCGCGGCACCGACCATCTGTTATCAGGTAAAAAAGCGCTAGTAATTGGCTACGGTGATGTAGGTAAAGGTTCTGCGCTTTCGCTCCGACAGGAAGGCATGATTGTCCGCATTTCTGAAATTGACCCGATTTGTGCGATGCAGGCGTGCATGGACGGATTTGAAGTGGTTTCACCTTACAACAACGGTATTAATACAGGTGACGCAAAGGACGCTAATACAGCGCTGCTACAAAATACTGACTTGGTGGTGACGTCTACGGGCAACTATAACGTTTGCGACTCGGCAGTTCTACAAAGCCTTAAAAATGGCGCGGTAGTTTGTAATATTGGCCACTTTGATAACGAAATTGATACTGCATATATGCGTGAAAACTGGAAATGGGAAGAGGTTAAGCCGCAGGTCCATAAAATACATCGCGGTGGTGATCCTCTTGATTATCTGATTCTGCTTTCCGAGGGCCGTCTAGTGAACTTAGGTAACGCAACAGGTCATCCCTCGCGCATCATGGATGGCTCGTTTGCCAACCAAGTTTTGGCACAGATTTATTTGTTCGGACAGAAGTCTGCCGATCAAGAAAATCGCTCAATTACACTTGAAGTATTACCTAAAAAACTGGATGAAGAGGTTGCCGAACATATGGTGCGTGGTTTTGGTGGTGTCATTACGCGCCTCACCGACGAGCAGGCTAAATATATCAACGTTGAGGTTGAAGGTCCGTTTAAAGTAGACCAGTACAAATATTAAATATCAGTATTTTGACTTCGCTTTGACGAGATATTTTTATGGCTTTAACTAAACAACATCGACTCAGTTTTGAGTTTTTTCCGCCCAAGACTGACGTCGGTGCTAAAAATCTTCATTCTACGCGTGATCGCTTACAGCAGCTTGATCCCGATTTTTTTTCGGTTACCTATGGTGCCGGCGGGTCAACTCGTGACAATACTAAAACCGTCGTGTTGGACGGTTTGCATGCGGGGTGTGATATTGCACCGCATTTGTCATTTGGTGGTGATAGCGAAGCAAGTATTAAGCAGCTGATTGATCAGTATGCTGAGTCCGGGGTGAGTCGTATTGTTGCATTGCGCGGCGATCTACCATCGGGCTATGGGGATGGTTCGCGTTTGGTTCACGCTAACGAGTTAGTAGAGTTCATTCGTCAGCACTATGGCGATACCTTTCATATTGCTGTGGCTGCTTATCCTGAGATTCATCCTGAAGCGGAATCTTACGATAGTGATGTGGGGTTTTTGAAAAATAAATTTTCGGCTGGTGCCAACAGCGCCATCACACAATATTTTTATAACGCTGATGCCTACGAACAGTTCATGGAATGCTGTGCAAGGGTGGGTATTGATCAGCCTATTTATCCTGGTGTTATGCCGATTACCAATTTTGCTAACCTCAAGCGTTTCTCGTTAAATTGTGGGGCCGATATTCCGCGTTGGCTTGATTACCGTATTGAAGCGTTAAGGGATGATGTGGAGGGCTGTAAAGATTTTTGCAGTGAATTCGTGACGGAGTTATGTGAAAAGCTTATTGTTTTAGGTGCTCCAGGTCTGCATTTTTACACGATGAATCAGTCTGGACCTGTTGAGGCTATTTGCAAAAACCTGGGTATTGAAAAGATATAACGCCGACTATGCGCCAAATCAGACTTTTTTGTTCGCAAGTGCTCGTCGATGGTCTTGAGACGGAACTTGAGACGCGCAACAATCATTATCTTATCCATGTTCTTCGTGTGACTGTCGGGTCAGCACTTATTTTGTTTGATGGCAAAGCTAGTGAATTTGATGCGATTGTCACCGCAGTATCGCGAAAGGCAGTGGCTGTAACTGTTCGGGCGCGCCGAGCACTGCTCACACGTGTAGAGTCACCGTTACATACCACCCTTGCGATTGCTATCTCGAAAGGTGATCGTATGGACTGGGTCATGCAAAAAGCCACCGAGCTTGGAGTTAGCGAAATTCAGCCGTTGCTGACACGACGCGTTGAGGTCAAGCTTAACTCTGTTCGCGCAGAAAAAAAATTGGCTCATTGGCAGGCAATTTTAATTGGCGCTTGTGAGCAGTCTGGTCGGACAATTCTTCCCACGCTCAATGCGCCCTTACTGTTAAGTGAGTGGCTGGATAATATCCCTGCTTTATCTCCCAGTGAAGCGCGCTTAACAATGCAGCCGGCGGGGACTTCCTTTAACGATTTTTCTCAACAGTTTGTTGATTCACCTTCTAGAGCGTGCATGCTTGTGGGGCCAGAGGGTGGTTTCGAGGAAGGTGAGATTGTAGCGGCAGCCGAGGCGGGTTTTGTTTGTGTGCGGTTGGGTGAGCGCATTCTCCGAACTGAAACCGCTCCTGTTGTTGTAATGAGTTTATTGCAAAATCGCTGGGGTGATTTGTAGCTGAGCATTACAAAGAATTGATTATATAGAAGCGGCAGCCGGTGATAGAATCCATCAGCTCGTTATTCCATTCTATTCGCTTATTGCAGGATTTAATTTACCATGGCTCAATCAAAACAGCTTTTTTCAAATATCACTTCCGGTGGCAAATTAGAGTTTTCGTTGCGCACTGTCGATAGGTCCGCTCCAAAACCACATGAGGTAGTGGTGAGAATTGAAGCGGCTCCGATTAATCCTTCAGACATGTGGCCGATGTTTGGTCCCGCTGATCTACAGTCGGCTAGCTTGTCGGGCGATGGGTGCTTATTAACGGCTCCGGTACACCCAGCGATTTTATCGCGCTTAAAGTCGCGCTTAGATATGGTTTTACCTGTGGGCAATGAAGGCGCAGGTGTTGTGGTTGAGGCAGGCGATAGTCCAGCTGCAAAAGCACTACTGGGAAAAACTGTCGGTGTGCTGTCGGGCTCTACTTACGCAGAATATTGTACTGTACCCGTGCAGATGTGCATCGTCCATAATGAAGGCACTTCAGCGGCGCAGGCGGCATCATCATTCGTTAATCCACTTACTGCATTAGGTATGGTCGATACTATGCGCATGGAAGGTCATGCTGCGCTTGTGCATACTGCTGCCGCTTCAAGCCTCGGGCAAATGCTTGTGAAAATTTGCTTGTCTGAAAATGTTCCGTTGGTCAATATTGTGCGCAAAGAAGAGCAAGTTGATTTACTCAAAGGTATAGGTGCCGTCCATGTAGTTAATTCTTCGAGTGAAACTTATAAGCAAGATCTTGCCAGAGCCATCGAAGAAACGGGTGCTACTTTGGCTTTTGACGCAATCGGTGGCGGTGAGCTTGCTAGCGATATACTCACAGCGATGGAATCTAACGGCAGTAAAGACGCTGTTGGTTTCAACACTTATGGTTCACCTATGCATAAGCAGGTCTATATTTATGGCGGCTTAGCGATGTCTCCTACCACGTTAAATCGTGCTTACGGTATGTCGTGGGGTATTGGCGGCTTCTTGTTGATGCAGTTTTTAGGGAAAGTGTCTCCTGAGCGTGTGGCGGAGTTGCATAAACGTGTAGCAGATGAAATTCAAACGACTTTTGCTATCGATTTTACCGACACATTGAGTTTGGGCGAGGCAATAGAACCGGCTACTGTTCTAAAGTACAACGCTAAACAGACCGGTCAAAAGTTTTTAATTAATCCTAATAAATAATTTTTTTACAACGTTAGCAGGGCTTTTTTAGCCGCTTAGTTTTGATTAGGATTACGGCAAGCTGTGGAAGTAATAACACTTCACAATGGAGCGCGAAAATTTAGTGCTCGTTTTTATGGTCAGAATGAGAGCAGGCCGGTAGTGCTATGTTTGCATGGCTTTCCAGACAATGCTAGTTCCTTTCACTTTCAAATCGACGACTTGGTTGCCGCAGGTTATCGCGTATTAATCCCTACCTTGCGCGGTTATGAGCCTTCCTCTATCACTTCTGATGCTGATTATCATTTGGTAAGTTTGACGCAAGATGTTTTTGCTTGGCTGGATGAGTTGAATCTCGACAGAGTGCATCTGGTTGGTCACGACTGGGGGGCTGCAATTGCTTATGCGGCGTCGGCAGTCGCGCCAGACCGGTTTCTATCGTTGACTACTATGGCAGTGCCGCATCCCGGACGATTTGGTCGGGAAGGTTTGGCGGGCGTGCCGTTGCAGATTTTAAATTCTTGGTATATGTTCTTTAACCAAATACCGGTCTTATCTGATTATTTAATACGTCAAGGAGACTGGCAATTTATCCGTTTTTTAAGAAGGCGTTGGTCACCCGATCAGGTGCTTACGGATGCGCAGTGGAGTGATCTGGTTGAAACATTTTCAAAGCCTGGTGTCGTTAAGGCTATGCTCAGTTATTATCGACACAATGCTTCTTTACCTCTAATACTGGGTTTTCGACAGTCAATAATGAGTGATATAAGAAAAATTTTGGTGCCGAATTTAGCGATAACAGGCGCTAATGATGGCTGTGTTGATACAAGAGTGTTCGACTATGCCGTGTTAGCAAAAGATTACCCTCGTGGTTTTCGAGTCGAGCGGATTGAAGGCGCCGGACATTTTGTGCATCAAGAAAGCCCTGCCAGGGTGAATTCGTTGATGATTAGCTGGTTTGCAAGTAATAGCCAAAAAAGCACAGCTAAAAAAGCAAGGCCCTTGTGTAGTGTAAGTTGATATGTAGATGCTGTATGTCATCTTGTTGGTTGGCAAAAATTAATTTTTTCGGCACGGGTCATTCTAATTAATGCTATATCCTTATTGCCTATCTTCAAATTGCCGGAACGCCAGAGCCTCTTTTATGTGTGCAGTACCGACTCTCAGCTGCAATAACTGATTTATGGGTGCAGACTTTGCAATTTCTAAATCGGCGATGGTTCTTGCAACGCGGAGAATTCGGTGAAATGTTCTAGCGGATTGGCCAAGCTTTTCAATTGCTCTACTTAACCAGTCTAGAGCTTCTGGCTCGATCCATTGCGCATCTATTAACTCGCTAGCTTGAAGGCTGGCATTCATTTTATTACGATTGTTGAGTTGGATTTTTTGCGTCCGGATCACTCTTTTTCTAACGGCTGAACTTGTTTCCATAATTTGCGCGGTGTCGTTATTTAGCAGCATATGTGTGGGTAGGCGACTGACATTGACATGCATGTCAATGCGATCTAATAGTGGTCCTGAAAGCTTGGCTTTGTAACGTTGTAACTGCGCCGGTGAACAACTGCAACTTTGTCGTGTATCGCCAAAAAATCCA
>JACLAC010023772.1_pt1 | contig 61377 bp, 42 predicted proteins | sample 8027881 | NCBI WGS metagenome assembly JACLAC01 (sample SAMN15725517, study PRJNA655200) | protist metagenome | isolation source: fluorescence activated cell sorting (FACS) single amplified genomes of... | place: Spain: Blaines Bay Microbial Observatory, Mediterranean Sea | collected 2016-01-19
CTGATGGTTATGGAACAGGATCCGCCGGCCATACGTGTTCTGAACTCGAAGGTTGATATCGATCTGGAAATGGTGGTTCTGAAGTGTCTGCAGAAGCCTCGCGACCTCCGCTACTCGTCTGCCCATGAACTCGCTGAGGATCTGACGGCGTGGCTGAACAGAGCCCCCGTCAGCGCTCGACGATCCACAATCATGAACGTGATTTCGCGGTTGTTTCGCGAATCACATCATGTCACGATTCTGCGAAACTGGGGCTTGTTGTGGATGCTGCACAGCATGGTTCTGCTGACGCTGTGCCTGCTGACGAATGCCTGTCAATTGGCGGGCGTCACGTCACGGTTGCCTTACGTCGGACTTTGGGTCATTGGCCTGGGTTTATGGGCTGCCATTTTCTGGAACCTGCGCAGCCGGTCCGGTCCGATTACCTCCATCGAACGACAGATTGCTCACGTCTGGGGAGGCAGCATGATCGCCTCGTCCATGTTATTTGCGGTGGAATCGATCATGAACGAACCCGTGCTGACTTTTTCACCTGTCCTTGGCTGTATCGCCGGCATCGTATTCCTTGCCAAAGCAGGCATGTTGTCCGGACGATTTTACATTCACGCCATTACATTGTTTGCCACATCCATCGTGATGGCGGCCATGCAGCGTCAGAGCACGCCGAACTTCAGCATCTCCCTATTCGGCATCGTATCCGCGCTGGCGTTTTTTCTGCCAGGGCTCAAGTATTACCGCCAGCAGAAACAATCGTAAAAACACTGCCGTGTGTTACGCTGATTAGTGGCCGCGATAAGCGTTTGCTGCCTGCAATATGTGCGCCCCGGAATACCCAAGGGCTGCGTGTCTTCGTAAACTGCTTCAGCGAGCCTCACCCTGCAGGGAGTGTTCCTCAATCTTCTTGTGCAGCGTATTACGATTAATCCCCAGCCGAGTCGCGGTGCGAGTCTGTACTCCCTGACACTGCCGCAGTACCTGCAGAATAACCTCCCTTTCAACGCGACTGACAACAGCGCCGTAGATTTCGTTCGATTCGCTGTCCACCTCAGAGATCCCCAGACTGACCAGTGATGTACACAATGCATCAATATTGTTGACGTCCTGTCGACCAATACGCACGGGCGCCAGTCCGCGAACGTGCTGTGGCAGATCTTCCGCGTCCAGTTCGTCGGACGACGACAGCACGAGCGCTCGTTCAATGTAATTCTGCAGCTCGCGAACATTACCCGGCCAGTCATACTGAGTTAAGAAACTCAATGCGCCGGTCGTTATTCGGGTGATGGCAAGATCATTCTGATCCACGTACCGCGCCATAAAGAATTTAACCAGCGCTGGTATGTCGTCCGGCCGTTCCCGCAGGGCGGGCAGATAGATCGGAATAACATTCAGTCGATAATACAGGTCGTCCCGAAACCGACCTGCTTCGATTTCATCCAGTAGATCAACGTTAGTCGCAGCAATCACGCGACAGTCGACACGAATTGTTTTCGTATCGCCAACGCGTTCAAATTCCTGCTCCTGCAATACACGCAGCAACTTCACCTGTAGTTGGTAGCTGACAGAGTTAATTTCATCCAGAAAAACGGTTCCGCCATGCGCCGCCTCGAATCGCCCTGTACGAGTCTCATGAGCCCCCGTGAACGCTCCTTTCACATGGCCGAAAAGTTCACTCTCCAGCAGACTTTCAGACAGTGCCCCGCAGTTGACTCGAACGAATGGACCAGTGGATCGGGAACTCAATTCGTGCAACGCACGGGCCACAAGCTCTTTACCCGTTCCAGTTTCTCCCGTCAGTAGCACCGTGGCGGTCGTGGGAGCCACTTTGCGAGTGATCCGATACACCTCCCGCATTGGAGGGCTCTGCCCAATGATTCCCTTCATTTCTTCGCTACCAGACATCCAATACTCGCTAAGACGGTGGGAATTTCACCCATACCATCTATATTCTTGTACAAAACAACAGCCGTAACACACAATCCTGCCCGATTAGTGGGCAGCCAAGCAAGACTGGCTGTTCCACCATGATCACAAATCCCATTATAGCTAAGGAAGATCTCGTACTGAAGGCGTTCACGTCTGATTGCAGGCAAGTGGTGCCAAAATATTGTGCGGATGCGGGATTTGTTTCGATCTGTTGGCCACTGCATTCCGTCATTCCTGTTCGCTGGCTATGATCGGACTTTGCTCAGTTCGGTGAATTTGTCGCCCCCCCACGGTACATCCCCCATGATAGATCAGGAAACAAAAGACAGTATCGCCCCCATACTTGGCCGTGTGCCCAGTGGAGTATTCATTCTGGTTGCTGGTGATGGTGGTGGCCAGAAAACCGGCCTGCTGGCCAGTTGGATTCAACAGGCTTCGTTTGAACCTCCACAAGTGACTGTTGCTGTCAACAAGTCGCGTTATCTGAACGAATGGCTTTCTGAGGGGGCTCCCGTCACGATCAATCAAGTGGCTAATGGTGATGGTGATCTGTTTAAGCACTTTGGTAAGGGTTTCGAGCCGGATGCCGATGCATTCGACGGTGTTGAAACGCTCGACGGAAACAACGGTCTGCCGCTGCTGAAAGCCGCGATGGCGTCGATGGAAGGCAGCATTTTGACACGAATGGATGCAGGTGATCACGTAATTCACCTGATTGCCATAAACGCCGCGAAGGCGCATCAGGATCCGTCGGACTTCGATCCGTTTGTTCACGTGAGAAAGAATGGATTCAGTTACTGATAGTGCCAGGTTGACGGAATGATGCGGCCAGCCGCCGGCCTTGTCCTGTGGATTCGCCGTTCATGGAATACTCGACGACTTCTCTGATTTTCAGACCGCGAAGACAAACATGACGTCTACAGCGACAGCCACGACCAGTTGCGTGATCACTGCAGAGTTCCTCAGGGAACTGGCCGGGATCGTAGGATGTGCTCGCCTGCTCGATTCGCAGGACGAACTGATCGTCTATGAGTGCGACGGGTATGTCGTTGAAAAAAACGTCCCGGATGTCGTTGTGTTTCCGGAGAACGCAGACGAAGTCATGGCGTTAGTCACGACCTGCGGGAAACACAACGTACCATTTGTGCCGCGTGGAGCCGGGACCAGTCTGGCAGGAGGATGTCTGCCCGTTGGCGGCGGTGTGATGATTTCACTGACAAAGATGCGCCAGATTGTCGAAATCAATCTGCGTGACCGTTATGCAGTGGTTGAGCCTGGCGTTGTAAACGTCAATCTGACTCGCGCTCTTGCCGGAACAGGATTTCACTATGCCCCGGACCCGTCCAGTCAGGGAGCGTGCACGATCGGTGGCAACGTTGCCACGAACAGCGGTGGACCACACACGCTGAAATATGGCGTCACCGTCAATCATGTAATCGGGGTGGAATTTGTCTCACCACAGGGTGAACTGACTCAAATCGGGGGGCCATGCGGCAAAGGCAACGGATTCGATCTGCCGGGTCTGTTCGTCGGCAGCGAAGGGACGTTCGGAGTCGTGACGAAAGTGTGGGTCAGGATCACTCGGAATCCCACCGCCTACCGCACAATGCTGGCGATTTTCGATTCAGTAGACGACACAACGCAGGCGATCAGCAATATCATCGGCGCAGGAATCGTCCCGGCGGCACTGGAAATGATGGACAAGGGAATTGTTGGTGCATTGGAAGAAGCCTTCCATTTCGGGTTTCCACTGGACGCGGAAGCGGTATTGCTGATTGAAGTCGATGGACTGGAGGTGGCGGTCGACGCCGAGGCCGAAACAATTACCACGCTGTGCAAAGACTCAGGAGCACGCGAAGTGCGGTTATCACAAACGGAGGAAGAACGGGCGTTGTTGTGGAAGTGCCGCAAACAGGCGTTCGGTGCGATCGGTCGATTGAGCCCCAGTTACTGCACTCAGGACGGCGTCGTGCCACGGACCAAAGTACCCGAGATTCTTCGCTTCATCGCAGAAGTCAGTGCACGGCATGACATCCGTGTCGTCAACGTGTTTCACGCCGGGGACGGTAATCTGCATCCCATTCTGCTGTTTGACGAACGCAACGCCGAACAGGTAAAACGGGTAATGCTGGCCAGTGACGAAATTCTGGGGAAGTGCATCGAACTTGGCGGCAGCGTAACGGGCGAACACGGCATTGGTGTTGAGAAAATAAATTTCATGAACCGTCTGTTTACCGACCAGGATCTGGCAGTGATGGCAGACGTTCGCAAAGCATTCAATCCGGACGGAAACTGCAGTCCCGGCAAACTTCTGCCAACGGCCGGGGCTTGCGGTATGGAACATATCGAAAAAAGTCATCCGGGGCGACAGGCCGCCATGTAGTCAGGACGCGCCGGCGGACGGTGGCGTGTCATGCAAACCGCGCGAATGGCGTTTTCGCCGCCGATTTTCTTAAACGAGACGACTAACAAAAGATGAATGAGGTTTCTTCTGAACAGGTACTGACGCCTGCTTCCACTGAGGAAGTTGCGGAATTGCTGCGCGCACAAGCTACAGGCAATGGCCTGTTCAGTGCCAGTCGCGTGGCCTGTTCGCATACGGCTTCGTCTTCTGCCGCGCCGGTACGACGCATTGACCTGCAGAAGATGAATTCGGTCGTGGATTACCCGGCACGAGACATGACGGTTACGGTGCAGGCCGGCATGACTGTGTCTGCGCTGAACACGGTGCTTGCTGAGGAAAACCAACAGCTTCCGATAGATGAATTCGACCCATCGATCACAGTGGGGGCCCTGGTAGCAGGCGACATCGCCGGCCCGAGACAGTTCGGCTACGGCACACTGCGTGACTATGTCATTGGAATTGAAGCAGTTGATGGTCAGGGGCGAATTTTTCACGCGGGCGGACGAGTCGTCAAGAACGTCGCCGGCTATGATCTGTGCCGCCTGCTGGTCGGGTCGCGTGGTTCGCTGGCTATTCTGACTCAGGTGACATTCAAGCTGAAGCCAGTTCCGGAATGTTCAATGTTGCAGAGCTTTTGCTTCAATGACAAGTCAGACTTCGCAGGCTCACTCGACAGGTTGAATGTTTCCGCTGCCAGCCCGGTGCTGCTGGACTTTGACTTTGCTTCTGAGCCACCCCCGCAGCAGCAAACCGACAACCCAGAAGTACCCGGCAGGCACTTTCCTCACACTCTGCACATCGGCGTGGAAGGTACAGATGCAGCCTGTCGCTGGCAGCTTTCTGAAATCCGGAAAGATTGCACCGGCAGCGAACAGTTCGATTCTGATAACTCGGCGGCGCCGTCATCTGTGAACCGGCATTGTCACAGTGCAGAATACAACGGACAGGGTAACGTCATTCGAATTCGCACAATGCCGTCCCGTCTGGCAACGATCGCCGCAGAACTTGCAGCCACGGGATATTCGTCCCGGGGCCACGCTGGCAACGGCATTCTGTTTATTAAGAAGGAACAGGACGACGGACGTGTTCGACCAATTTGCGATGAAATCGTGCTTCGTCATGGCGGAAGCGTGTCGGAATGGTCTGTCGATCACCCCGCAAGGAGTGCAGATGCGCTGTCGGCTCGACTTCGAAGCACGTTTGATCCACGCTCTGTTTTTGCAACATAAGTTACAATTGGAAGCGCTGTCACCATCACATGTCGGAAGCTGAATCACACCTCAATGCGTCGGTCATCGGGCAGACAATTCCGTACGAACGCTTTCTGGACTGCGTGCACTGCGGACTCTGTACGTCCGCCTGTCCGACATACGTCGAGACCGGAGACGAGAACGACAGTCCTCGCGGACGGATTTATCTGATGCGGTCTGTCGTGGATGGGCGACTTGATCTGACCGACAAAGTGAAGGGACACCTGGATCTGTGCCTGGACTGTCGCAGTTGTGAAACGGCCTGTCCTTCAGGAGTACAGTACGGACGGCTGATTGAACCGTTTCGTGTCGAAATGCATGAAACTTCCACGGCTGGCCCCAGCTCAGACGATACAATATCGCCAACGCCAAAGAAGCCGGATTGGTTTCATCGCTGGATCATGTACGGTTTGTTTCCCGATCGAGCTCGCATGGCGTGGGCTCTGGCTCCTGCTCGCTGGATGCAGCGGCTGAAACTGGATCGACTGGCCCACGCCACCGGGCTGACACGGCTGCTGCCAGACCGTCTGCGGCGCATGCAGGAGCAATTGCCGACACTGGGCAAGTCACTGCCACCACTGCCCGAGTTCCTTCCGGCAAAAGGAGAACGTCGCGCAAAAGTGGGACTGTTTCTGGGCTGTGTGGCCGATGCAATGTTTCGTCGAACCCACTGGGCGACTGCTCGAGTGCTGCAGGAAAACGGCTGCGACGTGGTTATTCCCCAGGCTCAGGCATGTTGCGGTGCGATTCATTATCACAGTGGCGCATCCGAACCGGCAATCGAATTGATCGGGCAGAACGCCTCAGCGTTCAACGATGACAGCCTTGACGCGATCATCGTCAACGTTGCCGGTTGCGGCGCCATGCTGAAGGATTACAGCCATATTATTGAGGAAATCGCCGCAGACTCAGACCTCGCCCCGACCGCGTTTGTGTCTCGGGTCAGGGATGTCTCTGAGTTTCTCGCCGAACTGGGCCCCCGTGAACCGATCGGAACGGTCGAAGCCGTAGTCGCTTATCAGGACGCCTGTCACCTGCAGCACGCTCAGCAAATTCGTGAACAGCCGCGACAGCTGCTGGCGATGATTCCCGGAATCACGCTGCAGCCAATTGGTGAATCAGAACTTTGCTGCGGAGCCGCCGGCAGTTACAACCTGACTCAACCCGAGATGGCAGACCGTCTGGGCCAGCGCAAGGTCAGCGAACTCATGAAAGTCAGGCCTGACCTCGTTGTCACCGGTAACGCAGGATGCTCACTTCAGTTGCAGGCTCAGCTGAAGAAAGCCGGCCACTCAGCCCCTGTTTTGCATCCAATGGAACTGCTGGACCTGAGTTACCGCAACGCGCCACTGACTGAATTGCTGTGATGTTTTCAGAATCCCCCCCAATTAAGGCAGTCGTGTTCGACCTGGACGGTCTGATGCTGAACACGGAGGACGTTTTCGAACTTGCCGGCAGTGAACTGATGTTCCGCCGTGGACTTCAAATGACAGATACGATTCGTCACCGCATGCTGGGACGGCGGCCGGATGAAGCCTTTCAGGCCCTGAAGGATCTGTCCGGCATCACCGACAAGATTGAAGATCTGAAACAGGAAACACGTGAATTATTCGCGGCCATCGCGGAAGATCGCCTGACAGTCATGCCGGGGCTGCTGTCGCTGCTGACTGAGATTGAGCAGCGTCAGATTCCCAAAGCCGTGGCTACGTCTTCGCCACGTGACTACATGGCATATCTGCTGGACAAATTTCGGTTGCTGAACCGATTCGATGTCACGCTGACTGCCGAAGACGTCACGGAAGGAAAGCCACACCCGGAGATTTACCTGAAGGCCGTCGGCATGCTCGACGTTGCCCCCGAAAACACGATGGTTCTGGAAGACAGTGAGACAGGGATGCTTGCCGCCGCCGCCGCCGGAACATTCGTATTTGCTGTACCCAACAGGCACACGTGCCATGGGGACTTTTCGCGTGCTTCGCGAGTTGTGTCCAGTCTGGCTGACGCCAGCATCCTGGCAAGACTTGATGCCGCTGCTGATGCATCAGATCCGAAGTGACGTCACTTGATGCCGACACTGAGTGCCTGTCACACAGACAGGCCCAGTACATCCGGATGTCGAAATTAACGGCCAGCACCACGACGGTTGCGCCCAAATTTTTTCATTCCGGTGATAGCACATCGCAGAGTGCGACAGTAATGTTGTCTGTGCCACCTCCGTCCAGAGCGCAGTTGACAAGATTATCGCAGGCGGCCTGCGGCGTGGAACGTTTTTCAACACATCCGCGATTTGTGAGTCATCGACCATGTCGTTCAGCCCATCGGTGCACAACAGAAGACGATCACCTGGGTGAACCTGAACGTGATAAACCTGAGCCTGAACTTCGTCTGACTGGCTGCCAAGACTGTTCGTCAGAACGTTGCGAAACCGCTTAACCGTTTTAGCGGGCAAACCAGCGTCCGCCATTCCCTGACCCAGTGTCTGATCATGGGTGATCAGGTGCAGACCAGAACCGCTGTACAGATACGCACGTGAATCGCCAATGTGAACGATGATCGTGTCCGTTGCGAACACGTGGGCGGAAGTCCATGTCGTTCCCATTCCGGCAAGGTCCGGGTTCTGTTCCATGACGGAAAGCAACGACTTCTGAATCTCAGAGACATACGCGTCAATCCGCTCGTGCACCTGTTGAGTCTCCAGGTTAGTGATCCGCATCACCCAACTGGTCGCACGACCGGTAAGTTCGAACATGGTTCTTAAAGCCAACTGACTCGCGACATCTCCGGATGCCGCACCACCAACTCCGTCGGCGACCACCAAACCATGGACCTCATCGTCGGTAAATGTCAGGCCGTCCGATGGCAGATTCGTGAACAGGACTTCTCTGGAACGCCGACTGCGGATGACCGCGTGATGATCTTCATTGCGTTTCCGAACCTTGCCAACATGTGTGGCAGCCGCGGTCTGAAGTTTCACCCGCGGCGTCGATTCTGCAAAGAAACGGTCTGCAAAGCTGTGAGCCGTTTTGAACTCGACTGTATCTTCGTCGAATATCGCCATGACGATCGTCTTTCAATGACGTGTGACGCTGATGTGACGTGCGTGTGTGCGGTAATCACACCGACGTGGATCGAAAAGATCAAGCGCGGTCGGGATCACGACAGCGACAGTCTCACATAGTTGTTCCGGATTGATTTGTCGAACGCCGCAAAAGAGCAGAAGTTTGCGTGGAACTGGTCATGCTTCGGATCGGTGTATGACGCAGAGGATTTGCACACGGAGTATTACGCTGATTCCTGATCACGTTGGCTGCTTTCCGGCTGCAGAGTCTGTGTCCCACGAATCATGTGTCTTCAGAATACCGCTACAGGCGTCACATCCGGGACATCTGCATTGCCGGCACATCTTCCCCGGTCCGCGTCAGGAATCCGATAATCACACCAGTCAGACACTCGCCGCTCACCCAATCGGCAGCTCCTGCCGATTAATGTGCTAAGTTGGTGAGTAATCTGCGGAACGGGAAAACGGAAAGGTTCTGAAATGCGATCGATTACCGGGAGTCTCATGCTGTTCGTGCTGGTCTGTTCATCACAACACGCTCTGGGCCAGCGCTACGGACATATTGCTCAACCAGCTGCGACGGTGAACAATTACAACGCATCCGGAGGCTCCGGTAGTTACTGCGCATCGTGCAATAATGGAACGCCATCGGCATACCAGGGTGTGGCACATCAGCGTGTGGTGTATCAGGGGATGGTGAATCAGGGTGCCTGTTGTTCTCCCGATCCGTGCTGCTCGCAGAGCTGTGACCCGCGCTACGGAGGCTGCGATCCCTGCCACAGAGGGTGCCTTGGCCAACGATGTTGTGTTGGCAGATTCTTCGATCGGCTTTGCGAACTGGAAAGACGCAAGAACCAGTGGCTCTTTGGTGGCTATCGCGGTTGCGGTCTGGGCTGTGGTTTGGGCTGCCATCAAGCCTGCTACAACGATTGCAACAACAGTTCCTGCAGCGATTGCAATAACGGTGTTTACGTCGGTGGCTATTAAGGCTGATGGTCCGCAACTGAAGGCGAACGCAGCAGAGCCCCGTGCACACATGGCACGGGGCAAACTCCAACCTTCGTCCGGCCTGACCAACTGAGACAGTAGACCACGGTCGATGGCAGGCGCCATCGTCTGCCAACCTCATGTACGCGTCCTTGCTTCGCTGCCAACGGCGATAATACTACGAACACCAACAACGTTCGTCAGCCATGTCGCCCCTCCCATCCCTGTGCACGCCCGTTCTTACGGTGCCGTCTCAGGGGCGGGCACCTTGTTCAGCAGCCTGTCTCGCAGTTCTTCCAGCGCTGAGGCACCGGAATTCGTAGATGCCGGAGCCGTGCGTGTGGCACGTGTCGACGACGGAGCACGTCGATCTGACGCATCGGCCAGAATGGTGTCCAGCATTCTGGACCACGCTTTCTCGGCTGCGGGTTTGTCTCCGCCTGCAAGCGCAATATCCCCGCGTTCCTTCAGGATAGCCTGTAACCATCGATGCTCAGGATGCGATATCGCGGCGGCCTCAGACAAATCCGCTAACTGTCGTCCGGTTGCGATATGCGGGGATAACGTCAAGGCAATACGAGCGGGCATCCACAATGCAATCCAGCTAACGGACGGGACGTGCGTCGGATTAATCTTTGCCTGCTCATTGGCGTAAATCACGTAATCACTGAGTTTTGCCATGCTGATTTTCAGCAGCGAATCATTGTGAGTGCGGTCAGCGAACACCGCCGCCATGATGGCCGCAGATGGGTCATCTTCAGCGGAATCGGCGGTCATGCGGCCCAGTAGTTCGGTAACGTCAGCTACCTGGTTTGCGTTAGTGGCGACAATCTTCAGCAACCCGTCCACCAGGACAGATCGAATCGCCGACTGCTCCATTTTTTCGGCGGGCGGAACCAGCATCAGGTCCAGTGGCGGGTGCTGAGATGTGGAGTCGGTCGTGGAGTAATCTCGAAGATACATCAACACGGACTCCGCCGTCATGCGGGACCGTGATTTCGTGATTCCTCCGGCCGCCTGTTTTGATAATCGTCCGACATTGGCTTTGTAACGGCCGCTGGCCGCCACGAGTTCGGGCGTTACCTTCTGAAACATTTTCAGGGCATCAAACGGCAAAGCGAATTCCAGCAGAGTCTCACCGGCAGCAACGTAGTCCTGAGCATTCCGGTACTGGTCTGCACCTGCGTTACCGCCCGTTGCCACGGGGTGCCTGATGGTAGCGAGTGCTTGGTGAACGAACTGCCGCGCCTCTGCCGTACGCCCTTCTTCTGCAAGAAGTTTCGCCTGCCAGTAAGACGGCGACGTGACAAAACTGCCTGGTGCATTGGTTTTATCGTGCTGCAACGCCTGCTGCATCATGCTGATAACGTGCGGCCGATATCGATTGTCCAGCGGACGCAGTTCGCCGCCAATCACCCGGACAACGTGTGTCGGCACGAACGGCAGACTGGCATCCGCGTTCATCCGCTCCAGTATTTTCACGGCATCATCGAACTCCCCGGCCTTCGCCTTCAGCACACAAAGGATAAGCTGACCACCATACCATGTGTCGAATCTGTTCACCGCAGCTTCGACTTCACCAGAAAACGTCTGCAGCTTTTCGCCGTTTCCGAGTGCCTTCGAAAGACGAGTAAATGAGGCCGTGACCGTCCCGTTGGTGTTGTGGACCAATGCATCAGCTATTCCCTGCCACGGACTGGCGGTCGCCTGCTGTATCGTTCGTGGAACCATTCCCTCGCGAACATAATCAAACATGACGGGCAGTTCCCAGATACTCTGATCCCGGATATTGCTCAGCATGAATGTTCGGTTGTTAGGGAATGCTTTCCACGCGGCAGCGAACAGCTCAAGCCCCTTTTCCCGTTCAAGCGTGCCACGACCACGAGTGCCTTCACGAAACAGATACTCGAGAGTTTCGTTGACGACGAAATAATTGTTGTTCAGCTTGCGAATGTCGGATGCCAGTAAAACGTCGGCCAGCTCTGGCAGTTTTCCCGCCTGCTGAAACGTTCGCAGGTACTGATAATAGTTCTGCGTGAACCGCTGCACGTCTCTGTCCAGGACCTCCAGATACTTTTCGCTGGCCTCCGCGTAGTTACGGCTGCGTTCCAGTTGCTGAGCCAGCTTCACCAGGGTGTCGATATTCTGAGGCGCCATGGCTTTCACCAGTTCGTCAACGCGGGCAGCATCGGCAGTGCGGCCGGCAGCCTTGTAGTATTGCGACAGTGTCTGATGCAGACGAACAGACTGCGGTGAACGCGCCAGCTGGTCCTGCACACGTTGAATCAGTTCCTGCAGCTGACCAGACTTGCTGAGAACTGCCACCGCGGCTTCCCTTGCCTTTCTCACAGAGGTCGTAGTCCGGGAAGGCGCCATGTTCGCACTCTGCCGAAGAATCTGATGTGCGATCTGGTTGGCGACGTCGGTGTTGTCTTCGTCGTCATATCGAGTCATCAGGGCTGTTAGTGTCGAGATATCGTTACCAGACGAATGACGAGTGCGAGACAGCAGGGCGTCGGCCATCTCAGGCATTCCAAAGTTCTTCAAATGAGTCGAAAGAGTAATCTGCGTCTTTGAATCCAGTCGCAGCCCGAACAGACGTTCCGCGGACTGTTTTGCCCGGCCCACATTCCCGTTCTTTGCGGCCAGCTGCAACGCCAGAAGCTCGCGTTGCCGCAGCATGTTCTGGTCCGCAGTTTCGATGGTTTCCAGCAGAGCCAGCGCGTCGGTCGCATTGCCCAGTTTCTGATGCAGCCGCACAATACACATCCTCAGTGACATGTCACCAGGAGCGAGTTCCGCTGCCCGAACAATGTGAACGGCCGACTGTTCCAGTGCATTCTGCAGAAAACTAAACTGTGCCAGGGCCAGTTCCGCATACACGGCAGCCATGCCCGTACGGCCATCGCGATAATTGCTCAGATCCTCATGCAGGCGGCGTTCACGCCCGTTCCTGTGGAAGTGATGCAGATTCACCAGAAAAGTCGTGTCAGTTCCCGACCAGTAGTCACCTGTCGCCAGCATATTGATCTGCTGGTAATTCGACTGTTGTCCGGCCGAGAAAATGGGCACTCGTGCGACTGTCACATACGAAGTCACCGCAGGCCGGGGGATGGTCGTCGGAAGTGAATCGGCGTGAATTTCGGCCTTTAGATCCAGAAACGTCATCAACAGATCGCGCACTGCATCTGAGTTATCCTGTGCCACCATCCGGGACATGATTTGCGCGAACATGGTCCCGATGTCGTCAATCACTGCGTTCTGCCTGCCTGTCGACGCACGAAGCTCATGGCCCTTCGCGACACGGTTCACGAGCGTCAGGAATTGTACGACGTCATTTCGTCCCAGTGCCACTTTCAGAGCGGCTGCAAGCTCCACCGGTTTTGCGTCCTGACGAGTGAGATGTGCAAATACTGTTTTTGCTGCGTCTGTCCTTTCGCCACGTTCGAGTTCCGAGATCACAGTCGCGACAAACCCGGAATCCATCCACTCAGGCCTGGTACGGCTAATGATCTGCCACGCCTCCAGCATTAACTCCATCTGCGAATCGCTCAACACCGAAACCGGGGTTATCGCAGCGTTCGGCGCCCCTCGTCGCTCCAGAGCGTACAGGTACGCCAGCTTGGCCTCCGCTTCCGGTCGCTGCGCCAGCACAACGGTTGCTGCCAGCATTTCTGCCACAAACGGTCTCCCCATCGTCTGCAGAGACACAGCAGCAAAGTACCAGTCCCATGCGGGTCCGGCGTCCGCTGATATTACGGATTCCGCCTTCTGACGCAGTTCAGCAAAAAAACGGTCCCGACGATTTTCGCGAACAGCGGCTGCCGTTCTGATCAGCAGCACATAGTGACGTGCATCTGCAAAGGTTGCGGCCAACCACGACAGCGAACTTCGACTGAAGGCCGAACGGGCTCGACTGGCCGACAGATTAAGACTCGTAGCCAGCGCCTGCAGCCGGGTCACATCCTGATTCAGTTTTGAAGTCTGCGACGACAGCGGCCCCCGTCCGCCAGCCTGGTCGCCAGTGGCCGTTCCCGCTGGCAGTATCGTTCTGTGGGACAGGGCCTGCATCTGCTCGTAAGACGGGGAATCACGGGCGATGTCCAGTGCCAGCAGTTGATCGCAACGAACGATCGCATCACTATGCCGTGCCTCTTTCCAGTCAATGACCGCCAGACGCAGTAGTACTTCCCAGTCGTGTCTATTCCGCTGCAGCATCTGGTCACAGATTCGACGTGCCGTGCTTAGATTATTGACGGTGATCAGGTTATCAATGGACTTGATCAGACGATGCGGCTCCGTGTTCGCCAGCGACATTCGCGCCCACAGGTCATCAGCGGCTTCCACCTGCCCCAGGCGGACAAGCAGATTGGCAAGCCTTACAGTCCCATCATCCGAGGGAGCCAGTTGAAGCAGCTGTTTCTGGTAGTCAACGGCGGCCTGATAATCACTCTCCTGTTCGGCCAGCTTGCCGAGTTCGTCCAGGACCAGAACATCCCCGCTCTCATCGTGCAACAGCTTCTCCAGTACAGCGCGAGCCATTCCGACGTCGCCTGCCGACTGATAGGCATTCGCCAGGCAAATCGTCATATCCCGCTGCTGATCCGTTTTTCGGCCGACGTTCTGCAGACGCGTAATCAACCGGTCGAAATGGTTCGTTCGCAGGTACAGCTCAGTCAGCGGCTGAATGATTGCGATGCGGGCGTCGAGCGAGTTTGATTTGTCGAAGGCACGCCAATTCAGGTCAATCGCTTCGGGAGTCTGAAACTGTTCTGCCAGAGCCTTCGCCAGCGCCTTCAACGAGGCCGGATCAGATGGATTCAATCGCACAGAACGCCGCAGTGCAGCGAGCCCTTCACCCGGCTCTCCCAGCTGAAAACACAGGTCCGCAAAAAACTGATAGTTGTCCGCATTCCCGGGAGCCGCGTTGATGAATTCCTTGCCGGCCTGCAGCGCTGATTCATTTCGACCAAGCCGCTTTTCCAGCTCTGCAATTTTCTTCAGATGCTCCGTTCGAAAACGGCGATCCAGAGCAGCCAGTTTGGAATGCGCAGCTGATGCAGCGACCAGCATACCCGATTTCTCAAGTATTCGCGCGGCCGTCGTCCACACTAAAATGGAGTCGGGAGCAAGCCGTGTCGCCGCCTGGATTGACCGCGATGCGTCCGGCAGTAGCCCCAGCGCCTCCTGATACATGGTCAGCACGCGCCACTGATCGGCAGCCCCATCCGTGGCATCAAGTGTCGAAGCCAGTTGTGACGTTCTTTCCATCAGTAAGCCGCCCTCCCGCAGCGTCTTGATCTGCTCGTCCAGGACAAGCTGACGTTGCTCCGGTGTTTCCCCCATCGCATGGGCAAGTTCCAGCTGTGACAGTGAGCTGTCGACCAGACTGGCGTCTCGTAGCATGCGACTGAACTGAATTCTGTCGGTGAATTCCGGATCTATGTCACACGCCGCCGCCATTGTTCGCAGTGCGTCATCGGTGTAATCAAAGCCGCGATAGACTTCGCTGAGCCGAACGAGATTCTCTGTTGTACGCTGATCACCGGCGATCATTCCCTCCCACACCTGTCGGGCATCATCGGGACGTTTCAGAACGTGAAAATACTCGCCAAGATACTCACGATACTGCGGGTTGGTCGGCGCCAGGCTGACCGCCTGTTGGTATAGCCTGATCGCCTGGTCGGACATTGACGCTCCGCGAAACAAATCAGCCACCCGACTTACGATCACAGCATCGTTGGACTTCTTCTGCAACAGTGTGTTCCAGATGTCGGCCGCCCGTACCCGTCGTTCCTCCTCCGGCAGGTCGCTTCTTTTCAGATACAGCATTCCCCAGCGTTCGACGCGGTCCGGATTGACTCGATCAACTTCCGAGAATTTTTCGTATTCACTGATGGCATCTGCATAACGTTTTTCACGGACCAGCTGTTCAATCAGAGCTTCGCGAAGCTTCGTATCGGTGGGCGCCTTTTCAATGGCTTGGCGATACCATCCCAACGCACTATCCGTACGCCCCTGAATTGACAGGTGACGCCCAATTCGGGTCATCGCATCAAGATCGTCAGGATGCTCTCCAAGCCACGTCTCGTAATAGCTGACCAGACCGGCGTAGTCCTCAGTACGAACAAACGTTTCTTCGATACGATCGCGTACATCCCCGAACAGCCAGCTGCCCGGTTTCAGCTGCTCGATCAGTCCCTCAAAATCTGACAGAGCTTCCGCCTGACGCCCCAGACGAATCTTCAGCTGCGCTGCATCGATTCCGAATTTCACACGTCGAAAAGGATCCGAAGCTGTATCGGCAAGGCGTTTCAGTCGCCTTAAGGCCTCCGGCAGCTGTTGCTCCTCAGTCAGAATTGTGATGATTTGCTGTTGAACGCGTTCGTCATTCGGGAACGTGGCTTCGAACCGCTGCCACACCCCAAGCGCTTCCTCGCTTTTCCGGCTGCGTTGATAGATACGGCCCAGCAGTTGATAGATCTCAGCAAGTTCCGCGCGTTCCGGATCTCTTTCCAGTGATCGCTCAAGCGCCTCAGCGGCATGATTGGATTCACCGATGGCCACAAGCGCCCTGCCCAGATACCAGGACGGAATGGGGTCTGTCGAACGACGTTTTTCAGCCCGCTCGAATGCTGTGCGGGCTGCCGCGTCGCGTCCACGTCGCAATTCGATCATTCCCTGCAGCAGCGATGCAACACCGTCAGCGTCGTCAGCCGCGGCCTGCTGACTGAGTGAATCAACATATTGCTGCAATGTTCCACGGTCGATATGAAACGCGTAAACACGGTCAAACGCGGTGCCCTCACGCGGGCGCCGCTGCAGATGGCTCAGATATCGATCGTTGTTTTCAACGGCGCGTCGCTCATCTTCTGCCGTTTCGTTCTGAGCAGCCCCCACCACGGAAACAGTGATGTGCAGACAGACAATCAGCAACAAGCTGACGGTTGCGAAAGTCTGTCGTAATGTGGAGGCCATAAGAGTGTCAATTACGTGGTGGCAGTTCATGTTCCATACCGTGACATGCGGCACAGCGTTCGGATTCGCAAAGTTAACTGATAGCCGGTTAATTGTATCACAGGATAGTCATCGAAACAGACGCTAAGTCCGGCAACGGCAGATGATTGCTAACGATGTAGTTCCGAATGAACGACCATTCCGGTAAACTCGCGACATTGCCTCGTCTGTCCGCGCCGCTAACAGACGAGACCAGGCAAGGAATCCTCAGTTCAGCCGAATAGCGGTCACAAACACTGTAATACACAGGCTTCTGCGTCTAGGATTCTGAGGCAATGACTCACCGCCTGTATCTGATGACAGCAATTCAGCCGGGTTACCATCGCAGAATACTTCAGGGAATGGAAATGTCGGAATCTGAGCAAATTCGCGAGCAGCTGATTGGCTTTCGCGACGATTTTCAAAAACTTCGCGCCGAGGTAGGCCGAGTGATTGTCGGTCAGCAGGAAATCGTGGATGGCACACTGGCGGCGTTGATCGCCGGCGGACATGTGTTGCTGGAAGGTGTTCCGGGGCTTGGCAAAACGATGCTGGTACGGACGCTGGCGGATGCCCTGCATCTGGATTTTTCACGAGTACAGTTCACGCCGGACCTGATGCCGGCAGACCTGATCGGAACAAATGTGATTGTGGAAACACCCAAGGATGGTCGCAGGTTCGAATTTCAGAAGGGACCTGTTTTCGCCAACATCGTTCTGACCGACGAAATCAACCGTGCTACGCCAAAGACACAGTCGGCTTTGCTGGAAGCGATGGCCGAACAGTCCGTGACTATGGCGGGACAGACATATACGCTGCCGAAACCGTTTCTGGTACTGGCAACTCAGAATCCGCTGGAAATGGAAGGCACCTATCCGCTGCCGGAAGCCCAGCTGGATCGTTTCTTCATCAAATTGCTGGTGCGGTATCCGACCGCCGACGATCTTACAACGATCCTGAACCGTACGACCGGCACGAAAGAACCCTGTGCGCAGGCCGTGATCACCGGCGAACGAGTCCTGGAACTTCGAGAGTTGGCACGACAGATTCCCGTCGGCGAGGACGTGCAGCGACACGCAATTAACATGGTACTGGCAACGCATCCTGACCAGCCCGTGGCGACTGATATGGTGAAGCGGTACGTTCGCTTCGGAGCTAGTCCGCGCGGTGCTCAGGCACTCATTCTTTATGCTAAGATTCTGGCGATTCTTGACAGCCGTTTTCATATCGCCAAAGACGATATCAATGCTGCGGCCCCTGCGGTGCTGAGACATCGTATGATTCTGAACTTCGAAGGGCAGGCAGAAGATGTCTCACCAGATGATGTCGTGACTGACCTGATCAAACACGCTAATGATTCGTCGGCCGCTGCGTGACGAATTCCATGTGGCTGCAGCCGGCCTCGTAGCGACTGCAGTCAGGGCTGAACGGCCGCTTAGATATCAGTCGACTGCATTAAGTCGCAGACCGGATGCCCCCAGACAAGTCGTCATTGCTGTAACCCGTAACGGTCCAACCTGTTCGCCTTCCGCTCGGTTCGTGTCCATGCCGCTTTTCGATAACGATTTTCTCACCAGACTGGAATACCTTTCGATCGTCTCGCGCAAAGTGTTTCGCGGGCAGCTGATGGCTCAACGGCGTACGAAACAGATGGGGGGCGGCATCGAATTCGCCGATCATCGTCAATATACGCCGGGAGATGACTTTCGATATCTCGACTGGAATCTCTATGCCCGACACGATGAATTACTGTTAAAGCGTTTTCAGGAAGAAGAAGACCTGCACGTCTACCTGCTGCTGGACTGTTCACGCAGCATGTCCACAGGTGACCCTCCAAAATTCGACCTTGCCCGTCAGGTAACTGCTGCACTGGCGTACATTGCTCTGGCGGATCTGGATCGCATTTCCGTCTACGCCTTCGCCAACGGCGTACTGAATCACTTTCCGCTGACACGCGGTAAGGCCCGCATTCTGAGCCTCATGCAGTTTCTGCAATCGCTGACCGCCGACGGCGCGGCAACCAACATCACGCAGCTTGCTGAAGAATTTGTCATACGAGCACCGCGCCGCGGACTGGCCCTTGTACTTAGTGATCTGTATGACCCGAGTGGCTACCGCAACGGCCTCGATGTCCTGCGTCACCATAATTACGAGCCGCACGTCGTTCAGTTTCACCATGCAGCCGAGGCAGATCCTAAAATGCTGGGCGACGTTGAACTGCAGGACGTGGAAACCGGTGACTTCCGAAAGATCACAGTCACAGAAAGCCATCTGCGGAACTACCGCAATGTTTTTAAGTCTTTCCTGACGTCGGTGACAGAATATTGCTCAGCATATGGCATTGGCTGCACAATCACAGACACCAACGTTACCTTTGATAAACTCGTTCTGGGCATGATGCGTGCCGCAGGAACAAATTAGCTGGCATGTCCTTCTCGAACCCCTCAGCATTCCTTTGGGCGCTGCTCGCAGTACCCGTAGTGATCTTCTACATCCTGAAGATCCGTATGCGCCGCATGCCTGTATCGACAGTCATGTTCTGGGAACAGGTGTTCGATGAGAAGCAGCCGCGAGCAATGTGGCAAAAACTTCGCCACATCGCTTCGCTGCTTTTGCAACTGCTGTTTCTAAGTCTGCTTGTGGCCGCAGTTTCCGATCCCTTCTTCGACAGCGACGTCCGTGAGCAGCGCCGTGTGGTCGTCGTACTCGACACATCCGCCAGTATGCAGGCCCCGTCAGAAAACGGCAGTACGCGTCTGGCGGCCGCAAAATCTCAGATTGCTCGGATGATTCGAATGCTGAAGCCTCGCGACGAAATGGCGTTAATTGTTGCTGGTGGCCGACCGCAGGTGGTATGTGGAATAACCAGTCATCAAAGAACGCTGCAGGTCCGTCTTGATGAAGTAAAACCAGCCGATGGCCCCACCCGCGTGGCAGAGGCGGTTGAAATCGGACAACGCTTGCTGGCCAATCAGATGAATGAACAAATCGTTGTTGTCAGCGACGGCTGTTTCACCGGAGCTGACAAACTTGCCGCCGCAGATAAAATTGTGTGGGCTCAGGTCGGCTTGACATCAGGCAATGTTGGCATCACGCGGTTTCAGGCCCGCCGCAGTCTGCTGGACCCGATTACATATCAGATGCTGATTGAAGTCGGAAATTTCAGCGACGAAGTCATGGAATGCAGCATCGATCTGAAGCTGGACGGCGAATTGCTGGACGTAATTCCGCTTCAACTCAATGCCGGCGAAATCCGCGCAGAAGTCCGCGAAGAAACATCTGTCCAGGGAGGTGTGATTTCCGCTGAAGTTCAGTGGGAAGACGATCTGCCGTCCGACAATACGGCCCGCGCGATTCTGCCGGAACGGCTCAGAATTCCCGTGACTCTGGTCACCGATGGAAACTGGTTTCTGCAGCGCGTCCTGGAAGCCAACGATCTTGTGGACCTCACACTGGCCACGGAAGTGCCGCAGGATCTTCCGCCCGGCAGCGTGCTGGTATTGCACCGAAGCATTCCTGAACAACTTCCCGCGGGCAACGTGTTCGTCGTGCAGCCGACCACCGCAACTGATTTATGGGACGTGTCAGGTGCCATCGCCCAGCCGCTGGTCGACAAACAGGACAAGTCGAGCGACCTGATGAGACATATTCGGCTGGACAACATCCTGATGCCCGAAGCCCTGAAGCTGATCCCGAAGGTCGAGTGCAACGCGCTGGTGGAATCGATATCCGGTGACCCGCTGTATCTGCAGATTCCTCGCGACAATGGCAACGTCCTTATTCTGTCCGTAAATCTGGACCAGGGCGATTTGCCCCTGAGAACTGCCTTCCCGATCATGCTCACAAATGCTCTGTCGTGGTTTGCTGAAGGCAAAGGAGAATTGATTGAGGCTCTTGCCACCGGAGACACTCGCGATCTGCTGATACCTGCTGAACTGCAGAAGGTCGCCGCACAACACAATGATCAACTGCTGCTGACGGCCCCCGACGAATCTCAGCAGCACCTTCGAGTGGTCGACGGACACTGCAGGATTGGACCACTGGCACAAACCGGTATCTGGCAACTCACCAAAGCCCGTGACGACGATTTGCCAGAGGTGAACTCGAGGACCGCCCCCGAACCATCGCTACAAATTGCGTGCAATCTGACGGATCCGCGGGAAAGCGATCTGCGCGTTACTGAGATCATTAGACCGCGGCAGCAGTATCTGAATGCAGGATTTGCTGGTCGTCCGATCTGGTTCTATCTGGTCATCGCGGCGTTTCTGCTGACGATGATCGAATGGACGTTGTTTCAAAGGCGATGGGTCTCATAACCGGACTGCGAACTGTTATTCGAGCGATGTTCGACGGACTGTGCAAGCTGCCACTGCCCCTTCCCCTTTTGTCACTCCGAAGAGCACCGACAAGCTGCCGCGCATGTGACCATCAGACATGTATTCCCACCACTGAACCGCGTGGTTCAGCACCTATGACAGCAGCGATACGATTGGCTGCCCCTGATCCGTGATGGGCACCGGGCGGTCACCGTCGTACAGATTCTTTGTGGGGTCGATCTGCATGGCGGCGAGTATTGTCGCAAACGCATCAGGAACACCGACCGCATTCTCGACGGGTGTCATTGCCACGTGGTCGCTCACACCATAGCCTCCGCAATGCCGCAGACCACCACCGGCCAGCACCATTGAGAAACATTTGGAATGGTGTCCTCGTCCGCCTCCGGAGTCGAACTGTGCCGGCCGGCCGAATTCGCTGTTAATGATAATCAGTGTTTTTTCCAGCATACTGCGAGACTCGAGATCCCGAATCATGGCTGCAAGCGCCTGGTCGAGTTCCTGAATAAGCAGGTGCTGATTTACCTGTCCGTCGTTGTGAGTGTCCCAGCCCGTGCCGTTGCGAAAGTTCATATTGTGTGAAACTTCGATGAAACGAACGCCCGCTTCACACATGCGCCGCGATGTCAGCAGACGCTGACCGAAACCGTCACCGTATTCGTTCCGCAGATCGGCAGATTCTGTTGACAGGTCAAAGACCTTCATGAAGTCGGGCCCGGCCAGTTTCAGACTTTCGCCGACAGCCGCATCATACTCCGCAAACAGTTGATCGTTCGCAAATCGTTTTCGACCAGCGTCTCGCACTGCAGACAGAACCTGTTCCCGGCGAAGCTGGCGGGCTGTGGCGATGTCGGCCGGTCGCGCCAATCCGGCCGGGCCGGTTTCCAGGTCGGTCATATAAACGAAACCTGCCTGCTGGCCCAGAAATCCCGGTCCGCGAGTCAAATTCGGATACCCGATCAGCATATAGGCGGGCACACCTTCAGCGACGGCACCTCGCTCGTGAGCGATAATGGAACCCAGCGATGGATACTGCACAGTTCCGCTGGTCGGACGTCCCGTGTGCATTCGGTTTGTTGCTGCAGCGTGTTCGTCCACAACATTATGATTGACAGTGCGAAGCGCGGTGACGCGATCCATAACCCGTGCCGTGTGCTGCAAATGTTCGCAAACCTGAATTCCCGGAACCGCCGTATCGATAGATGCATAATACGACCCGGCCTTCTTTGCCTTCGCGTCCCCCATCGCCTTCGGATCAAATGTGTCAATCTGAGCCATTCCACCGCCAAGCCAGATCATGACGCAGTGTTCCACTTTGCCGAAGGGAACGGCTTGAGCACTGGACTGCCCCACTGCACTCGCGTGGGACGCGAACGCCGCCGCGGATGCTGCAGCGGTCGAATCAACAATGAAGTTTCGGCGTTTCATAATAGACACACTCTGGCGAGGCGGGATCTGAATTGACGGGATACTGCGGTGCGATAAGAAAACGTCGACGGCCATTGACCGCAACGTGGACAATCAGGGGACCAGAATCATTTCCGGACTGTTCAGCAACGACCAGACGGCGTCCTCCGCTCGCTCTCTCCACTCAGCACGAAGGTATCGAGTTGGTGGCGGCCCCTGACGAACAAGTTCCTGTATTTCCATTTTGATGAGGTTGGCTTCGGAATTCAGATGGTTAGACCACGATACGTAGCGGAACCGTTTCTGTTCCGGTGCTGTGCCAATGTCAGCGACCGGCACCACGCGATCATCGAAACCGGGCTGCAGGAGTGCCGTAAACTGTTGACGTTCTTCACCCGTCGGCAAACGCGTCAGCAACTGCAGAAACAGTCGGTCGGTCAGCTCCTGGACATTTTGCGGCTGCAGCATCAGATAAGTAAGTCCGCTTTCGTCTGAAAGCCGCGTAAGCCAGATTCCGAGTGTCCCATTGGCCAGCACCCCCGGTTGAATCAGATTGGGCGTTTCATCACGATCCACGGTGGGCTCCGGCCGGGAATTCCTCCAGCCAAACGCCTTCAGTACGTCGGTCACGGCCTGAGCCCGTGGCAGTGCCAGACTGGGGCGATCACGTTCGTTGGCCAGGCTTGTAAATTCCCATGATCGATGTGGACGTCCGAAATTCAGAAAACGGCTGGCGGTCAGTGTTCCTTCAATGTCCATCGTCAACGGCTCGGTATTCATCTGCTGCCCAACCGCGTGGAACGCAGAATCCACAATCTGCTCTGCCGTCATACGACGACGATACGGCCCCTCAAAACAATAATGACCGTCTGTCGGAGGATCGACGGCCGTTCGTTGATAGGCATTGCTGGTGAAGACCGTTCGAGCAAATTCTTTAACGTCATAGTTGGCGATGATCAGCAGGTCAGCCAGAGCTGCCAGCAAGTCGGGATCAGAAGCTGGACTGCCCTCCCAGTCGTCGACAGGGTCCACAAGTCCGGCTCCCATGAAACGTTTCCACAGTCGGTTGGCGATAACTTCGGCAAATCGACGTGATGCCGTGACCTGCGCAGCCAGCTGTTCGCGCGTATCATCAGGCCGCGTCAGCAGCTCCCTGTCAACGGGCGGAGCAAGCTGCTCAAACGGAAAATGGGCGGAGATCTCTTCGCCGGGTTTCAATGAAACTTCAATCAGCGATTTGCGCGCCTGTTTTTCAAAGAATGCCGCCGGGACAGTGCTGGTTGCCGGCAGCTTCAGATCTTTTCGGTCCAGCATGGCCGCCATCTGAAACAGGTCTGCCTGTTTCCATGCATGGTATGGGGCATCATGGCAGCGGGCACATTTCATGTTCACACCAAGGAAGGCTGATCCGATTACGTGAGCCTTCGCCGCCATCGGGACATCGTTCTGCGATGCCAGCGAAAAACCGGCCGTACCGCCGCCCCAGGTACTGCCGCGCATCAGCATCAATTCCGTGGCAAAACGATCGATGGGTTTGTTGTCGGTCAACGCTTCATGAATCCACCAGCGAAAAGGTCCAGTGTTGTTCAGCATCGGCTTCAGCAGATTCGGGTTCTCGGCCAGCGCATCCTGCCAGTACCCCACCCAGTTATCCGCCCAGCGAGAATCATTCAGCAGGCGATCAATCACCTGTTCACGGCGGGTGGCTGCATCAGCGTCCAGGAATTGCCGCGTTTCTGCCAGCGAAGGCGGAACACCCACAGTGTCGATGTGAACGCGGCGCAGAAACGTAAGATCATCGACGATTGGTGACACCGCAATAGGACTCGCCTGACTCACCGGCATGGCGGCTCCGTCCTCAATCCACTGTCGCACCTTTTCTACTTCTTTGTTCGACAGTCCGGCACCTTTCGGCGGCATGCGATAGTCGTCAGCCGCAGCGCTGACCAGTTGCAGCAGGTGGCTGCCTGCAGGATTGCCCGGAACCACAGACGGCTCACCGGACTCACCACCTCTCAGCAGTCTCTGACGATCAATAATCAGCAGGCCCCCCTGCTCCTTCTTGCCATGACAGCGAATGCAATGTGCATCAAAGACGGGCCGCACATGATCCTGGAAGAACGAGCTGTCGACCGGCTTCTGTTTCCGCCCGGCTGTCTGGTTGTGGGCGGTGATTCGGCTGGCGATCAGTTCGTCAATGAACGCGTACTTCGGGGCGGACCGCAACGCCTTTCGAGCATGGGCGTGTCGTTTGTTCCAGTAATCGGAGTGGATCAGATTGGCCGCCTGCCGGGTATCGCGATCAAGCATGTACAGCTGCTCAGATTGATGGTCCACGAAGGCCATCCAGCCATCATCTGTCAGTGGATATTCGGACACCTGCGACACGATATGAAACATCCCGTCCGGCGGTGCGATGGCCACGCATGTTTCGCCGAATTCAGCGCGAAAACCGGGACCACCAACAATGACCTCATACATCAGACGGTGCTCTTTCCCTTCGCTGCGGAAGGCCACAACCTGTTCACTATCGCTCATCCAGTGGGGACGCATACCGGGAAACGGAACCTCTGGCAATTCATCCACGACGTGATGAGCTCCGCCGCGATTGGGCTGAGGCGCGGTGGTCAGCACGACTTTACCGTCGATCGTCAGGCGGGACATTCCACGGGACCGCGACAGCCATCGGTAATCGCCGGCCTGCAGCTCAATTTCAGCCCATGCACGGACCAGCAGCGTCGTGCCCCAGTCCTCACGAATACCCCAGGAATCATACTTGTGGGGCAGCCGCACGAAGCCCAGTTCGTCCTGAGTCCACTCGGTCAGTGGAGTGTCGGTCTCAACGGGAATCTCACTGATCGAATCGACGGAGCCGAACAGCTGAACAACCACTTTTCCACGGGGAATGGAAGGGGGCTTTAATTCCGGAGGGATCCATTTGAAACGACTTGTGAGTTCGTCGGCGGGAACTTCGCGACGATGGATTCGAAGGTCGTCAATCGAGCCGTGAAAGGAATTGCCCTTATTGCCGCCCATAGCAGAGCCGATCCAGACGTCATCATCATCGACAATCGGCGGCTCGGTCGTTTCTCCGCCCATATCCCAATTTCCTTTCACCTCTTTTCCGTCGATGTATCCGCGAATGCTCTTCGGATCGCCGAAACGATAACTCACGGCCACATGGTGCCAGCGACCACCAGGCGAGAACCCCGTCTTTGATGTCCAGCGGTGCCAGTCACCGTTGCCGGTTTCCGTCTTCCGACTATGAAACAAAAAGTTGACACAGGCGCGGCCCTTGTTTTTTCGAAGACGAAACGCCCAGTTCTGATTGAGCGTTTTCGCCCCGGATGTTCCACTTCGCCCCTTGCCCACAATATATGCGTTATCGTTCAGCGAACTTACGCGAACCCACGCCTCAAAGGTGACGGCATCGCCGTTGTCAAAATCAAAGCGGCCGTCTTCGACATCGTCCGGAATCTGAAGCCACGACGGCGCCTCCAGCGTCAATGCTCGATTCTGCTTTGAGAATCCGGGATAGCGAGGCTCCGCCAGACCGGCTGAGCGTGCTGCCGCAATCCCGTGAACCTGCCCTGGAATTCCGTCGTCAAAAGTCCAATGCATCAGCGACGTTGTATCGGCAGCAACAGCCGTTGCTGTCATGGAGAGCAATGCAGCCAGGCAGAAAACGTATCTGATCATGAGAGCCCATGTGATGAGGAATGAGGTGGCAGGAAGGCGACGCGGGGTACAGAATGATAACGCGAGCACCGTTCGAAATGCACCGTGATTCCAGATTTACCGCAGCGGCCCACCGCAATAGCGTTCACACAACACTGAAATCACGACCGACATGCAACGGCACCTGCGCTCGCGGAAATCTGTCGACTGGTTCCGGGCGGCCTGCGCTGCAGAAAACTTAGTATCACTGAAAGGCCAGGGGAACACCGGCACCGCAGAACCCTCTATTCAGACGGGATCTTTGCAAGAATCTGGTCGGCCGTGTGAAACCCGATGACTCCGCCGGTCGCTTTGCCGTGCTGAAAGAACCGAACGTCCGGAATCGCCCCAACCTGAAAATGGGCTGCCAGGTCATGTTGAGTATCCACATCGACCGTCAACACAATCGCCCGGTCCCGTGCCTGTGCCGACAATTTTTCCATTTCAGGTTTCAACATCCGGCACGGACCACACCAGGTGGCCCCAAAGTCCACAATGAGCGTTTTACCCGAAGCTGTGGCTTCCGCCAGAGCGTCGCTGAAGTCAACCGTTTCGTGTGCAACGATGGAGGATTCGCCTACCGTCAGTCGCTCAGCAATACCGTCGATTTCCGGGGCTGGATCCACAACAACATGCTCTGCGCAGCCCGCAACACTTATCAGGGCGAATATGGCGGCAATGGCGTTCCGTTGAGCAATTCCTGGTCCGTGGCGGTGGCACATTGGCAGAAGATCTCCTGGAAAGTAAGAAGTTCCGGGTCCTGGTGGGAAATACAATGATTTGTACAAAGGACGTACTTGACACTCAGTACCTTACGTCGAATAAACTGTACAACAGATGGTAGTCCGCCTCACGCGATGTTTAACAGCGGAAACGTGGGATTGTGGCTCCACTTATTACGTCTAACTAATGAATAAGCAGCTCATGCGCGGCTGCCCGGGCATCGCAAATCAAATCAGGAGTTCAAAATGGGTATTATGCTGACCGAAGCTGCAGCAACGGAAATCAGGCGTGTGCTGGACGAGCAGAATCGTCCTGAGCTGAAATACGTTCGCGTAGGCGTTGTGGGCGGAGGCTGCAGCGGGTTCCAGTACGACTTCAATTTCACCAACGAATACGATGAAGCCAAAGACGTCTTTGGTGAACAACACGGAGTTGGCGTGGTTGTGGATAAGAAAAGCGATTTGTTTCTGGACGGGACAACCATCGATTTCTACACCGGCCTGGACAAGCGTGGGTTTACCTTCAACAACCCCAATGCCGTAAAGAGCTGCGGTTGCGGCAGCAGCTTTTCTGCCTGAAACTGCCGAATCCCCCATCAGCTGAATATGGCCTCAACGTCTGCAACGACGTTGAGGTCTTTTTTGTTGCTTGACGAATGCCCGTGCGTATGCGGACGATGGGGCCTAACGTGCTCGCGCCTCATACGTCTCCCTGCAAGCTGGCGTCTGACATATGCAGAACTACTCGAAACATCTTCCTGCGATCCTCATCGCGACGGCCAGCAGCGCCTTCGGGCAGACCGTCGAACAACCGGGGCTAAAAGCTGAACTCACTCCCGATGGGATCACCGTCACCGACTCAGGTCATTCACTTCTTCATTATCAGCTGCAAACAAAGTCGCTGGACGGAGCCTGGCCGCGAGCGAACTACATACACCCGCTTTATGATCTGAATGGAAACGTCATTACCGAAGATTTTCCGGATGACCATGGACATCACAGAGGCATTTTCTGGGCATGGCATCAGGTCCGGGTGGGTGATCGAAAGGTCGGTGATGCATGGGTCTGCAAAGACTTTGTGTGGGACGTTCAGTCGCAGGGCGTGGAACACTGCGCAGACGGCAGCCTCAGGCTGATGGCCAATGTGGAATGGAAGTCGTCGCAACTGACCGATGAGGCCGGCGCGATGATCCCGATCGTCGCCGAACGATCAGTGGTGACGGTTCATCCGGCAAATGACCAGTATCGGCTGCTGGACTTTAAGATCTCGTTGCAGGCGCTGCTGCAGAATGTCCGCATCGGTGGTTCCGAAGATGTGAAAGGCTATGGAGGATTTTCGCCGCGGATCAAGCTTACGAAGAACCAGAAATTCGTCGGCATCGCGGGTGACGTCGAACCGCAGAAAACCGCAGTCAAGGCGGGTCCGTGGATTGATATATCCAACGGAAAGCATGGCGTCGCGATTCTGTCTCATCCATCCAATCCCGGACATCCGGAGCCGTGGATTCTGCGTGCCAAACGCAGTATGCAGAATGCGCAGTACCCTGGGGCGGAACCGGTGGAATTATCGCCGACCACTCCGACCGTGCTGCGATACCGACTGGTGATTCACCGCGGTTCCGCGGAGCAGACGAATTTGCCAGAACTGTTCGCGGAATATGCATCCCAGTTACTAAGGACCGGAGGCAGGCTTCAATAGAAAGGACGCCGCTTGAACCGCACTCCCCTCTCACAGTTCTGCGAGCCAGCGTTATGCCCTCCCGGCCTCGTGCTTTACCCACAACGTGGGGCAGTATGGCAAGGCACTGAAGGCAGCCAGGACGGGGTTTGCACGACACCGCTGGCGGTGCTGCTGTTCAACGGAACTGGCTGAAAACCGAGAACTCCGGGCCGTCGAACTCATGTTCGATTCGTGTAAGAAAATCCGTGTGTCGATACAAACGCAAAGCGTCACCACCGTGTTTCCGCGACGGAGGGTCTTATTACATAGCGGGACGTGAACACGCACGCCCTCTTGATTTGGTAATCTGCCAACGCCGAAGACGGCGTCGTTTACCCGTCGAATGGCTGAGTCTTTTGACCACTGGGGATCTTCTGCGTTACACTTCGCCCTCTGGCATCGTGACCATTAGTGCTGCCACTGGAAACCAGGCTTTCCATCAGCACTTCTATCCTGCGTAAAGAGTCTGATCATGTGCCGTTCACACAGCGATATTGACATGGGGTTCACGGCACAACGGTCCCCGCCAGGCACCCACATGTGCCTGATTTACTCTGACGAAGCGGAACGTAAGAAGATTGTCACTGATTTTCTGACAGCAGGTCTCGCTGCAGGAGAAAAAGTGGCCTGCTTCGCCGACGATATGCGGCCGGATGCCACGTCCGTCTGGCTTGATGGGATTTCAGCTGAATTATCGAGCAAGGATCAGTCGGAACGATTCATCGTTCGCAGTACAGGAGATGCCTACTACCCTCATGGAGAGTTTGCTCCCGAGAAGTCACTCAACACTCTGCGCAGCTTTTACGACGCTTCCGTGAAGGAACGTTGCCGGGGAACGCGGGCTACTGGCAATGCCGGGTTCATACTTAGCGGAGTTCCCGGATCGGAACTTTTCATGGAATACGAAGCCTGCGTCAACCAACTCTGGGACACACACCCCGTCACAGCCCTTCGCCAGTACGATGCGCGTCGTTTTGACGGCGGGGTGCTGCACGATGTTTTGAAGGTGCACCCCATGATGATTGTTAACGGACAGATTGTGCGCAATCCTTCCTATATTCCGCCGAAGACATTACACAGCAGTCCCGCCAGGAAAGTGTAGCGATGGCGACAGTTCGCCAGACCGAATCAGAGGCCGTGACCGCCATACTTACCGAACTGCTGGTCCTCCAGGGAATGCTGCATGTTCTACCGTCGAAAGAACGCGCCGGAGAGTATGTTTCCCGCACACTTTCCTTGATGCGAGGATGCGCATCGTGCGCCGTCTGCTATCGCGTGCCCTCGCCAGACTCGGAAAACCCAAAGATCGAAAGCTGCTCTGGGTGCGTCGTCGATGACGATGTCCCCGTGAACGGATTATGTTCACGGCAACGTTCCACAGTGGGAAGCGATATCCGGTCGTATCCTCTGGAAACCGGTACCGCGTTCTATGGCCAACTGGTGCTGCGGGTTGACGACGCAGAGGAAATCGCGTTCTTTGAACCATTCCTGTTCAATCTCGCCGACTCAATCGCTGTTGCTGCCGAGAACCGCAGTCAACGCGTGCTGATAAAGGAAGCCAACAATGAGCTGACGTTACCCCGTGATCATCTGGAGCGACTGGTTGAGGAACGAACGGAGGCGTTGCGACAGAGCGAGGAACGCTTTCGGACGATTGCTGACTATACGTATGGCCAGGAGAGCCGGATTGGGTCGGATGGGGTTCCGCGATGGATCAATCCCGCCGGGACTTCTCTAACCGGTTACGACGTTGAAGAGGGTCTGGTGATGGAGAACTATCCCCTGCCGATGATTCACGAGGACGATCGCGCAGGGATGGCAAAGCGATTGGAATCTGCACTGGCTGGCTCAACGAGAAATGACATTTCGTTTCGCATTCGCCGAAAGGATAAATCGGTTGAATGGATGGCCTTGTCCTGGCAGCCGTTGTATCGGGATGATGGGGGTGCAGATGGCTACCGGGCCAGCGCCCAGCGCATTACTAAGCGAATGAAAGCGGAAGAAACCGCCAGACTGGCACAGCACGAACTGCTGGCACACCGGGAACGTGAGAAGAAACAGGTTGAAGCCGAGCTGACGAAGGTCCGTGCAGAGCTGGTCCACAAGGCACGTCTGGCCACTATCGGTCAGGTCGCCGCAAGCATCGCCCACGGACTTCGCAAGCCTCTGGGCGCAGCCCATAACGCGACATACTATCTCAAACGGCATACCACGACGGAAAACCCGAAACTCCTGCAGTATCTGGGCATCATTGACAAGGAAATAGACGCCGCCGCCCGCGTTATTGACGTCATTATGGAAATGGCCCATTCCAAAACCCCGGTGGCTGAATTGATTGATTTGCGTCAGAGCCTTGACGAAGTCATGGAAAGAATTCAGCCACCGGAGTCCATCACATGCAAAGTCGAACTGGGCTCCTTTCCGTTTCTCGTGCTCGTGGATCCAGGCCAGCTGAAACAGGTCCTGAACAACATTTTGGTTAATGCGATGCAGCAGATGGATCACAAGGGGATCGTCAGGGTTCGTGCAGAACGAGCAGACAATTACGACACGATTACAATATCCGACAGCGGACCAGGTGTGACTCCTGAGATCCGCGAACAAATGTTTGAGCCTCCGTTCACAACCAAGGCCAAAGGCACCGGACTGGGGCTGACGATCTGCCGGCAGATCGTCGAACGACATGGCGGTCCACTTGAGCTCATAGACCAGGAGTCGCCCGGTGCTGCGTTCTGCATTCGCCTGCCACAATTCGTGGCTCCGATTGCCGTTCCGAAATTAGCCTGAAACCTCAACCCGTCTTTGACATACCCCCAGTTGCCTGACAGCAATAAACGGAAATCGAATGCCAATATCGCCAGAGCTGACAGATCTTCTCAGGATGCAGGGCGCCCAAATATGCGAGCACACCGCCGAACGAATGGAAATCAACCACTTTGGCAGCATCGAAAAGGAAATAGATTCGCTGAATAAAATGGCTGTTGCCTGTCCCGTGATCGACTACATATGCATCCGCGTGACCGGAAAGGATCGCGCAAAGTTTCTGCATAACTTCTGCACCAACAACATCAACGATCTGAATCCTGGCCAGTTCTGTGAAGCATTCTTTTGCGATGTGAAGGCAAAGATCCTCGCACATGGTTATGTGCTCGCCGGCGAGGAATTTCACGAAATTCAAATGTTGCCTGGTGATGGGGATGCACTGCTCAAGCATCTCGATCGGTACATTATTACAGAAGATGTCGCGCTAACGTCCCTGACTGCCGCTCGAACAGCCTTTGCCGTTGCGGGCCCGGCAGTTCAGGACGTCCTAAATGCAATGGATGACGTGAAGGTGCTGTCAGATTCCGGTTGCTGCCTGACAAATGAGGTTGCTGTACTGCAGACGCAGTGGAACGGTCTGCCAGTGGCATTCATTACCATGAACAGCGAAACTGCGGTGGAAACATGGAAGCAACTTACGGCCTTGTCCACGGCATCGGGAGAGGCGACCTTTCACCACCTTCGAATCCTGGAAGGATATCCGATCATTGGAACAGATCTGACGTCCGACAATCTTGCCCCCGAAGCCGATCGTAACAGCATCGCGATTTCGTATGCCAAGGGCTGCTATCTGGGGCAGGAGCCAATTGCCAGGCTTGATGCCATGGGGCACGTCAATCGTAAGCTATTTAAAGGCCGGGCAACCATGACTGATGGTTCAGAATCTGCTGATCAGCTGCCGATGGTAACGTCCCGGTCGATGGTGGCTGGCGACAGTTTTCCGGTACTGCTGCCACTGCCTGTGAAACTGGCTGCGGAATCGACACCGTTGACCGCGAAACTCCACGGAGGACCAAATGTTCACATTGATCAACTTGTGTAGCTCGTCGCCGCCGTTGAGAGTCCGGCACATCAGGGGGACTACACGGTTGCGCTGGCCGGGGTCAGATACTTGTCCACGTCGTTGCTGACGATGACTCCGTAGTTCACGGCTCCCAGCCAGCCCGACATGATGATGCCGACGGACCCGGCATGAAACAGACCACCGACCTGCTGAGGCAGATCTTTGCTGACCTGAAGCCCCTCAAATTTTGTGCCAAACGACGAACCTGCGATATGCCGAGTGTAATGCTCAAAGGTTCGTGGAGTGGCCGCCTCAATGTGATCCAGTTTTGCTCGCACATCGGGAACATATTGTTCCAGACAGTCCAATGTCGTTTCTTCCAGGTCCGCCTTCGCCGCAACATAGTCTTCGTCAGACAGATCAGCCCAGTCTTTATAATTGGCGTTGGTCGACGACACAATCATCCAGCGATCGCTGCCCGGACGGGTCCGCGGATAATAGAAACTGAAAGTGCGGCTGCTGACGTTCATGCTGAGCATCGCGTCAATATCGAAACCACTGTGCTCTGAATGAAACAGTAAATCGCCAACATCTTCGTCAAAGCCTTCGCCTGGCTTTAAGGCCATGTAGACCTGGCAGCTGCTGCTGTTCAGCCTCACAGCCTGAGTAGATTCCACATAGGACTTATCGAAGTGTTCTTCGCCGGCAAGCTTCAGGATTGTCGTTTTCAGGTTAGCGTTGGACATCACTGCTCGACACTTGATCCGGCGTCCGTTCACGACAACGGCCTGCACCTGTCGGTCGTGGCTGACCTCGATTTTTTCCACCAGTGTTCGAATGCGAACGTCAACGCCGTTGCGAATCAGCTCTTCCTTCATCTTGGTGACCAGCGCGTCCGTACCGCCTTCAAACGTATAAACCCCCTTATGCATGAAGTTTGAAAACACAATACCGTATGTGATTGCCGGGTCTTCCAGCGTCGAACCGTTGGCGTAAGTAATCGGCTCCATGAGCAGTCGGACGACGTCGTCGCGGTCCGGAAAAAACTCATCAAACAGCTGACGTATGGTTGTCGCCTGGTCGTCAAAGAAATTCATGCTCCGCGCTTTGTCAAAGAACGCGGTCACGGTGTCCGGAGCGATTCCGAATTTTTCGATCAGAATGCGTGTAAAATCGACGCGGTCGAAGGTGGTCCGGACAGAGAACTGAGGGTTCTCGAAGCGAATCCCCTTCAGCTGAACAATCGAATCCGCAATATCCTGCGTCCAGTACTTGCGGCAGCTCTTGATCATTCCCATCGGAAACCCGTGCAGGGAAATGTCGAAGATGTGGCCGCCTCGGCGTTTGAACCAGGTGGCCATACCGCCCAGCTGGTAGTGATGTTCCAGCAGCAGAACGGAATATCCCTGCCGCGCCAGAATGTTGGCCGACGTCAGGCCGCCAAGCCCGCTGCCAATGACGACGACATCGTATTCGTCGCGAACGTTTTTCAGAAAATCTTTGGGCATGAGCACGCAAACCGGGTCGGCAAATGGGCGGTCAGTCCGCAGAAGGCGAAAATGACGAGCCGACAGGAAGTCGGGGAGACTACCAAAACAGTCGCCGCAACTTCAAACCGCAGTCTGAATTAGTTGGAACACTCGGCGGTTTTCGATGTGCGTGTCCCGGTTAACGGGGAGCCCCAAGCATCCGGATTATGCAAGAATTTTCTCCACGACACTGCCACTGACATCGGTCAGTCGGAAGTCGCGGCCCTGAAAGCGATACGTCAGCTTTTCGTGATGAATACCCAGCAGTCGCAGCATGGTGGCGTGCAGATCGTTGACATGCACTTTGTCTTCCACCGCTGCATACCCCAGTTCATCGGTGGCCCCGTGACGGATGCCCCCCTTAACGCCGCCGCCAGCCATCCAGGTCGAAAAACCTTTGATGTGGTGATCCCGGCCGGACCCTTGCGCCATCGGCGTACGTCCGAATTCACCGCCCCAGATAACCAGTGTCTCATCCAGCATATCACGCTGTTTCAAGTCCTTCAGCAATGCGGCCGTGCCCTGATCCACAATCTTTGCTGTAACGGCCGACGCATTCTTGATGCCGCCATGGTGATCCCAGCCACGATGATACAGCTGAATGAATCGAACGCCGCGTTCTGCCAGACGACGTGCCAGCAGGCAATTCGACGCATAGCTTCCATCACCACCCTGAGTTCCATACATCTCCAGAATATGCTTCGGCTCGTCCGAAACATTCATCAATTCAGGTACGGACGTCTGCATTCTGAATGCCAGTTCATATTGAGCGATACGAGTGGCTACCTCCGGGTCCTGAAACGTTTCGTTGCCAATTCGATTGAGTGACTGCACAGCATCAATCACATCGCGCTGCTGCCTCAGGCTCACGCCATTCGGACTCTTCACGTACAACACCGGATCACCAGTCGAACGAAATTCCACGCCCTGAAAACGACTTGGCAGAAAACCACTGTGCCATTGCCGTGACGCAATTGGCTGCGACTGTCCACCTCCCACTGATGTCATCACCACGTAACCGGGAAGATTTTCAGAAGTGTTTCCAAGGCCGTACAACATCCACGATCCCATCGACGGGCGACCTGGAATGCTGGTACCGGTGTTCATCAGCGTGTGGGCCGGATCGTGATTGATCTGATCTGTATGCAGCGAATTGACGATGCACAGATCGTCCGCCATCGAACCAATGTGAGGCAGAATGCTGCTGACGGCCAGCCCCGACTGTCCGTGCTTCACAAATTTGTGCTGCGGCCCCAGGCACTTCAACTTATCCCGCTGTCCCTGCAACTGAGCAATCGGCTGTCCTTCAGTGAATGACTTCGGCATCGGCTTGCCGTCGAGGGCCGCCAGTTTCTCTTTGTAGTCCAGAGTTTCCAGATGTGACGCACCGCCTGCCATACACAGATGAATGACTCGTTTGCACCTTTGAGGAAAGTGCAGCGGCTTAACAACTCCCTCCCACCTGGGACCAACAACTCCATCGCCTTCCGTCGCCTTCAGCAGGTCTGGCGCCATGATCGAACTCAACGCAATCGTACCGATTCCGGCGGAACTTCGACTCAGAAAGCTACGACGAGATTGCTCAAGTCGGATCGTGTCCAGATAATTCATGCCGTAAATCACTCGCTGCAATGTATGGGCTGGCGTTCAAACTGATACCGCCACTGACAAGTTGTGCCCATATTTAACACAGTACGCACCACGCTTGTCCAGGCAATGTTGGTCCACCAACGCGATGCATGGCAAATGCCGGAATCCCCCGAACACCTGTCTTCACCTCCGCCAGTCTCTGCCCCACGATGTCCTGGAGTCATGGTTGTCCGCCCCATCGCCCGCGTGATGACCGATTTGGTGCGAAGATCCGGCACAATTGGCACATGCGATTTGCCCCATACCAGCAGAAAACCGCGACTGCCAGCCGCCATTCCCGGCAGAATCCGCCAGACAGCAAAAAGCTCCCGCGATAAACGGCCGAATTAGTCCTTCAGATGGAAGTTTTCCCCCGCGGGTCGATTTGTCGAATCCGTGCCGTTTTTTTTCACGAGAAAGACGTCTCTGTTATGCGGTCAATCCAGTTTGCATTGTTGTGTTTGTTCGTCGTCGCCGGTCTCGCCGGATGTTCCGCTTCCAGGTCAGCGACTCGTACCGCTGACAGAAGTGACGCTGGCCGATCCGTGCCCGCCACCGCGCAAAACCTGGAACGCTGGGCTCCGCCACCCGTGCCTCCCGCATTGTAGTTTTTCGAACCATCACGTGGTGACGTTGACTTCAGTCGTTTCAGCAGACACCTGTTCGCGGGTCCGGACTGTCAGCCACAGCGTCGAAAGTACAGAACACGCCGTCGGCGCTGCGTGACCGAAAACGCGAAATTCGGCATTTTCGGGTCAGGACTCGTGCCGGGCAAAGCCCATAAGCGTGATCACGGCCGCAAAATTCATGTGCGGGCCTGCAGCCCGAACTACGGAGACTCGTCATCTCTCAAGTTGAGCTGACTGTCAATATTCGGGCGGATCAATTCGAAGTACTTTCGAATCGTCTGTCGGTGTCCCAAAGGAATCGGCTCAGACTCCAGAACGGCTTCTGACATTTTCTGGTATCTGGCAAATGCCTGTCGAGCCTCACGCTGAGCCTGATCCTGAGCTTCCGGTGACGTCGTTGTTTCAAATTCGGAATCGCCATCGGCTCCCATCTGCCCCGTCAGGCTGGCCATTTGCCGCTGACTATCCAGTTTCGTCTTCTGGCCATTGATGTTACCCGCAGATTTGGCTCCCGCTTTCCTGCTGGGACTACTGCTGTTTTTTTCCGACTGTCCCTTTGCAAGATTCAGGCCTTCACCATCTCCCTGGCCTTCTCCGTTGCTGTTGGCATTCGCCGAACACAGCTTTTTGCTCGCGCCCAACTTGTCACTTTTGCTGCTCAGCATGTTTCGAACGTTTTTTGCCAGGCTATGACGTTTAATCTCCTGCGCCAGACTCCTGCTCGTCTCACGCGTGCCCTCATTATCATCTGTCTTCACCGCTTCTGACAGCTGCGAAAGCTTTTCGCCTAATTTGCTCAGGCCACGCTCCTTTGCCGATGCTGCTGTCTTCGACAGTTTTTCGCTTGTGGGACGGGATTCGCGACGATCCATGTCTTCAGCATTGACGTTTTCCAGCTCTTCCGCAGCCTTTTCCAGGTCTTCCCGCTTCAAAGCTTCAGCAACGGACTTGAATGCCTGTGCTCCGGAGATGGCTTCTCCAAGTGCACTCAGTTGAGCATCCATTTCTACCACGTTCATTTGAGCCATCATCTCCTGCATTTTCTGCTGCATCTCAGAAATGGTTTCGAGGGACTCGCGCACGTCTGTTTCCGGCGTTTCCAGTCGTTTGAGATCCTCTTTGAGACGCACGACGAGATTCTTCAGTTCTTCCAGACCAAACTCCTCGGCCAGTTGATCCATTTCATCAAGTTCTGACTGGATCTGTTTCGCTGCCTGACGAATCCCTTCAGGTTGGGAAGCATCGGCTTGAATGCTGCCGCCAATTGGAAAGAGCATCAAAGTGGTTGCCACCGCCAGAGACAACACGGCCCATCCCGACCGACGGGGAACACCAATCGGAACAACGTCTTTAGGATCTACAGTGCCCAGATGAATGGTGGCATCCTGAAGCTGAAGTTTCTGAAGCGGAGTCGTCATCGGCTGATTCGTAAATTCCAGCGCTGTGACTGTTCGGTCCTTCAAGCAATAGTGCCTGTCGACGGCAGCGGCCGCCTCATGCCATGGTCGCTTCAGCATAAAGCCAAATACCGCTGCGACCCCGGTACAAAGCAGAAAGGCCGCAACAAGGACTGTGGCATCCACGGAAACACCAGATGCTGCTCGCGCAGTGGCCAGCAACACGCAAAAGAAACTTCCAATGACGGCACCTGTGCTGAGCAGTGCGACGACTGACTGAGCACGAAGTCGACTTCGCACCGGCGTCAGAAATGTAAGAATCTCAGATTTCATGAAAGGCGCTTTAGCTAGCAGAGGGCTGAAGGCAACGAAGCTGACTGAGGCGGGATACTTTGAGGGGCGGGGGCGAGGAGCGGCATCGGTCTGCCGTGGTTATTCCGTGTGATTGAGATTCACGTGTCACAACACGCAACCAGAAAAGTCTTCCCCGCGGGGGGAATACTACCCGCAGCGGCTGAGTATCGTCAAATTGAAACAGCGAAACCAAAGTAATGCTGTTCGTTTTCTACGCAGGTGAAGAAGAATCCGGCCGAATGAAGGCGTGCTGAAGAAGTCCTGACAGTCAAAAACACTGCCTCCGGTGGCGGGTCCGGTGCCAAGCTGATCCAGCGCCGTGGACCGGAAGAAACCCCATCGCCGGTGTGTTGTTTCGCCCGACATGCAGTCGTTTGAGCCCCGCTCCCGGTATTCCTTGTCACGACAGCCAGGTGGTTCATAGGCGTTCTCTATTTTCAGCATTTCACGCTGACTTGTGGCCTCGGCAAACGTTTTTCTATATAAGTTTGTTTCCATCACGAACCAGAACCATCTACCGCAATACGTAAACGGCTGTAGACAACGCTGTCTGTTGTTCGCCACCTCCCGCCGCACCAGAATCGGTCGCATGAGAATCAACGTTCGGAGAGTGGAATTTTATCGCCTGCCGATGAACACTCGGTTTCCATTCTGCTACGGCATCGCCAGCATGACGGAACTGCCGCATTTGTTCGTGCGGGCCATGGTTAACATTGATGGAAAGGAGGCTGTTGGCATGAGCGCCGACGGCCTGCCACCCAAGTGGTTCACCAAGAACCCGGAAACAACGTTTGAAGACGATCTTCCCGAGATGCTGCGCGTGATCCGTCATGCCGCCGATACGGCCACGACATTGGGAACCTGCGACAGCTTCTTTGACTGGTGGTGCCGCCTCTACGAACGACAGCAACGATGGGCGACCGACGAAAACATCCCTCCGCTGTTATCCGGTTTCGGTGCCAGTCTTATTGAACGTGCCGCTCTGGATGCGTTCTGTCGAGCTGTCGGACAACCTTTGCACGCGGTCCTGATGCATAATCTTTTGCACCTGGCCCCCGGACAACTTCGTGAACATCTGGCCGGTCTTGAGCCGGCAGATGTCCTGCCCGCCAGGCCCGCCGGTAAATTAATCATACGACACACCATCGGCCTGGCGGATCCACTGACGGACAAACAAATCCAGCCCGCAGATCAGGCCGACGATGGGCTGCCGCATTCCCTGGAATCGATCATTCGTCAATACGAACTGACACACTTCAAGATCAAGCTGACCGGCAACCTGGCCCACGATACCAGTCGGCTGCTTCAACTGGCAGCAATTATTGGCCAGCACGTGGGAGCCCGCGCTCGCTTTACTCTCGACGGCAACGAAAACTTTCACCGCGTCGAAAACTTTCAGGAGCACTGGAACACGTATCAGGCAGAGCCCGCGTTGCGAACGTTTTTCTCCACGTCACTGATGTTTGTCGAACAACCCATCCATCGCAACTTCGCACTTAGCCAACCATTGCATCTGGATGATGGCTGGGTCACCCCGCCATCGATCATCATTGACGAATCTGATGCTGATCTCTCCAGCCTTCCCACAGCCATATCCTGTGGATACGCCGGCACAAGCCACAAGAACTGCAAGGGAGTCATCAAAGGCATCGTGAATGCCGCCGACATTTATCACCGCCAGCAACAACAGCAAACAGGATTCCTTTCCGCTGAAGATCTGGCGAACGTCGGACCAGTGGCTCTGTTGCAGGATCTGGCAGTGGCGGCATGTATCGGTGTGGATCACATCGAACGCAATGGGCATCATTATTTCTGCGGACTGAGCATGCTGCCCCCATCAGAACAGCAAAAAATATTGCGCAATCACCCGGATCTCTACGAACTGACGGACGCCGGCTTTCCGACTCTGAAAATCAGAAACGGAAGGATTCGTCTCGGCAGTGTGAATGCGGCACCGTTCGGAGTTGCAGAACATCCCGACGTCACCCTGTTTGAGCGGTGGCCGATCTGACAACGCCGCTGACGGTTGACGACAGCCCCGGGAATCTCAACGGAAACCAGTCATTTGCTGCTGCTGCCCTTTAACCTTCCCCGACAGCGTTTCACGCTGACTTGTGGCCGCGAAGAACGATGTTCCGCAGCAGTTTCGTTACTCCCACGAGCCAGTATCGTTCACGACAATAGGTAAATTGCTCTACACGGCAACCACTGACTCGCCGCGTTCAGAAACAACAGTTCTGCCGATCAGAAAAATTGGCCCGATTGGGCAGAACGAAAGGTTACCGGCGACCTGAAGCTCCACGTTCTCCGTGTGATCCCGGAATCCTCGGCACCCCGACACCTTATGTTTGCTCTTTGGTGGGGAAACTGTATCTTGAAGTCAGGCAGTCTGCGCGCTTTGTGGAGCTTTGTGTTTTCCGGGCTGTTGTGGTCAATAAAGGTCAACCATATGTCCCTTGAACGTCGTTTCCGAACTTCTCTGATCTGCGCCACCGCGATGTCCATGCTGGTGCTCACCTCGGACATCGGCCTGGGGCAGGTTCTCGTCAACCGCAAACATTCCGCTCCCGATGCATTTCGACAACTGGACGAAGTCCTGCCGACCGCAAATTCCTACCGCACAGCGTCAGGGGCGCCGGGCCATGAGTACTGGCAGCAGAAAGTCGATTATGACATTGATGTCGAACTGCATGATGACACTCAGCGGATCACCGGGGCAGAAGTCATTTCGTACGTCAACAATTCGCCCGACACACTTAGATATCTTTGGTTGCAGCTGGACGCCAATCGTTTTCGACCGAACTCGGCCGCCAAGCGTCATAAGGCAGCTCCTTCGCTGAGCAGCCGAGTCGAATTCAAGCAGCTGAACAGCATGCTTCAGGCAGAGAAGTTTCCCGGGGGCACGAAGATCGTTTCCGTAACCGATGCCAGCAATAACCGAAAGCTGAATCACCGGATCGTTGGCAGCAATATGCGTGTGGATCTGCCACAGCCGCTTGTATCAGGTGAACAAGTGGGTTTTAAAGTTCGCTGGGAATACAGAATTCCAGACGCAACTGTCATCCGTGCACGCGGCGGCTTCGAGCATTTCGAAAAAGACGGCAACAACATCTACGAGATCGCCCAGTGGTTTCCTCGACTTTGCGCTTACTCAGATGCAGCGGGCTGGCAGCACAAAGAATTCCTGGGGAAGGGTGAGTTCGCGCTGGAGTTCGGCGACTACGTCGTACGACTGACGGTGCCATCAGATCACATCGTGGCATCAACGGGAGAGTTACAGAATCCGGCAGATGTTCTTTCCAGCGATCAGCGCAGTCGCCTGAAGAAAGCTCGTTCTGCCCAGGAGCCGGTTTTCATCGTGACACCGGAAGAAGCCCTGAAGAATCAGCAGACCAGGGCAGTGGATAAAAAGACCTGGGTCTTCAAGGCTCAGAATGTGCGAGATTTTGCGTTTGCCAGTTCGCGAAAGTTCATCTGGGATGCTGTGGGGCACAACAGCGGCGGCAACCAGGTCATGGCCATGTCGTACTTTCCTAACGAAGCTGAACCGCTGTGGAGCAAATATTCAACACATGCCATCGTTCACACGCTGGACATCTACTCAAAGTACACGTTCCATTATCCGTATCCGGTCGCCATCTCAGTGAACGGCCCGGTCTACGGGATGGAATATCCGATGATCTGTTTCAACGGGCCCCGACCGGAAGACGACGGCACCTATTCCAAACGCACAAAGTACGCATTGATTTCGGTCATCATTCACGAAGTTGGCCACAACTATTTCCCAATGATTGTGAACACTGATGAACGACAGTGGACATGGATGGATGAGGGACTGAACACGTTTCTGCAGTACCTTGCTGAGGTCGAGTGGGAGGATAAGTATCCAAGTCGACGCGGAGATCCGGCAAAAATCACCAGCTATATGAGAAGCACCAATCAGGTGCCGATCATGACGAATTCAGAATCACTTCTGCAGTTCGGTCCCAACGGCTATTCAAAACCTGCCACCGCACTGAATATTCTGCGGGAAACGATTCTTGGGCGCGATCTGTTCGACTTCGCGTTTAAGGAATACGCCCGTCGCTGGATGTTCAAACGTCCTTACCCGGCGGACTTCTTTCGGTCCGTCGAAGATGCGTCCGGTATTGATCTCGACTGGTTCTGGCGCGGCTGGTTCTACAGTACGGATCATGTCGACATCGCTGTCACCAATGTTCGTCACTATCAAATCGACAACGGTGATCCAGCCGCCAACGCCAGGATCAAACGCGAGGAACGAAATGCTGAGCCGGAAACTCTGTCACAAAAACGAAACAAGCCTCTGCCCAAACGGGCCGACAAGTTTCCTGAGCTGAAAGACTTTTACAACAGCTACGATGATCTGGCTGTCACGGACGCCGAAAAAAAGAAATTCCAGAAGTACCTGAAAGATCTGAAGCCCGATCAGCGTCGCCAGCTCGGCCTGAAGACACACTTCTATATTGTCGACCTGGAAAACAAAGGTGGTCTGGTGATGCCTGTGATCCTGCAGGTAACGCACAGCGATAAGACAACGCGCGAGATTCGTTTGCCGGCCGAAGTGTGGGTGAAGAACGCATTGACGACGTCGCGTCTGATCATTTCGAAAAAGGCCATTGTTTCAGTAGAGCTCGATCCTCATCTGGAAACCGCCGACGTCGACACTTCCAATAATCATTTCCCACCACAGATCACCAAGAGCCGATTTAAATTGTACAAGGAAGGTAAAACGAAGAACGAGATGCAGAAAGCAGGGCTTGGCACGACAGACGATGAGAAAAACCCAGACGCTCCCGCGGCCGATGACAAAACAAAATCCAGGGACGACGGCGCGAAGGAAAAGAAATGATGACGACGCTGCCCCGGCTGTTTTTCGTCGCAATACTTGTGCTGACGACTTCTGCCGCCGAAGCTCATTCTGCACACACTTCAGTGACCGAAGTGGAGTGGAACAAAGAATCGCAGCGGTTTGAGGTCGCGATGAAACTGCAAATTGCTGACCTGCAGGATGCAATATCTGCCCGGCAGGGAAAGCGAGTGCGTGTGGATGGGAACGGTTTCGCCAACGCGGCCCTGAATTACCTGGCAGAAAACTTCTCAGCCACCTTTGCAGAAGGGCAAAAGTGCCGGCTGCGGTGGGTCGGACTGGAACTTGAACTGCATGACGCCTGGTTGTACTTCGAAGCGGAACCGGTCAATGAACAGCCAGCTGTCAGGAATCAGGTCGCTGCAACATATACAGGGCCGGATCGCGTGAAGACGTGGGACGAACTGTTTGACGTGGCGGAACAAACTTCCGGCGGATTCAAAACGACCGGGCGCTTCGGTAATCGCAGTGTCTGCATCCGAAATGCCATGCTTTGTGACATCCGACCGGACCAGACAAATCTGGTATCCATCAGGGTTGCGGGCGTTACGCGGTCGGTCGTCTTTGAGCACGAACACGACTCGACAATAACCGGTTCCGCAAATGCTCGTCGTTCGCAGAATAACGCACAGCGTTAGAATTCAGGCGGTCACGGGCACTCAGATTCGATCCTGCGTCATTACAGCGCATTGATGCCATTGACTTACCCGGAGCTTCTGTGGGAACCTACCCGCCGTCCTGGCGGTGCTTTTGCACAGGCTGATGTTTCGTCAGCCTGGATACCACGTGTATCCGGAAACTTTTCGGCAACGATCTTCGATCGTTGGGCAGGACCGGCGAGGCTTCGGCCTCGTCTTATTTCTCATGCGGTCTGTGCCTTGAAGAAATGCAACTTGACCTGCTGATGCGCTGCCCGCAGATTCCGGCCGGTACTGTTCAACCTGTGAAGTGCTGAAGTGACATGTTTTCTGTCCCTGTTCTCATTGGTCTGACGATTGCTGCGACAGCGGTTGTGGCCCTCGCTCTGACAACTGCACTGAAGCCCCGAACACGTACATCCGACTCCTCCAAAACGCTGCCCCCCGAGCCTCACAGTATTCCCCCGCACGCGGAACACAATCTCAGTGAACTGGCAAAACGTCTGGGTATTTCCTGCGATGTACTGGAACGTTTTGAAACGGGATATCGAATTTCCGAAATTGCCAAACCACGCGGTGGCGTTCGTCGACTGGAGATTCCCAACGCGGAAACGATGAAACTGCAGCGTACGATTCTGCAACGACTGCTGACAGGACTCGATATTCATCCCTTCGCGTGCGGCTTCGAGCCAGGCACTTCGATTGTCGACGCCGCGACACCCCATGAGCGGCGGCTGGTCGTCATCAAAATGGACATCCGACGTTTCTTTGAATCCACATCAGCCAAACGGATTCAGGCGTACTTTGAAGGTATCGGCTGGGACGCTTCAAGTGCACAGACTCTGGTTCGGTTAACGACGTTTAACGGCCATCTGCCGCAGGGCGCCCCGACAAGTCCCAAACTCAGCAATCTTGTCAACGCGCCGCTGGACGAAGCTCTGATGCGTCTGGCGCACCGGCACAACGGAGCATACTCGCGATACGCTGACGACATCACAATGTCATTTGACATTCCTCGAGGACGAACTATTCGTGGGCTGACACAAGTCGTACGCAGGATTCTGAACAGCTATGGCTACACTATGCACGGTGGCGAGAAGATGAAAATACTGCGCAGACATCAGCGACAACAGATTCTGGGGCTGGTCGTCAACGAGAAGACGGCACTTCCCCGAAAAACTCGGCGCTGGCTCAGAGCGGTGCGTCATCATGCCAGCGTGGGCAAACCAATATCTCTGACCAGAGAACAGCTTGCCGGCTGGGAATCCCTTTTGAGAATGGTGGAAACTCAGCGCGAAGACTGAAATGTCCGGGCCACGCATTGCCCTGCGACCATATTTGTAACCGGAAATATCCGAGTTCGTCGCTGTCTGTGCGCATGGAAAACGACCCTGAACAACTTTACACGTGGCTCAGGGTCGTCAGTTGTTTCTCAAACAGATCTGGCGATCCAATTTGAGACGGTGGCTGCCTGCTGGACAGCCCGCCAGCCGTCAGCAGGCGGCACCACCTCGATTAGGACTACAGTTGTCATTCACCAGACACCTCCTTTCTAAAGAATAAAGTTCCCCTTCGCAGCAAGCTGTAGAAGGCATGCCGCTCCGGGCGACCGAATGCTGGAATGCGTTCTTCCAACACAGAGGTATGACCATTCTCACTATTTCGCCAACCGGGACAAGAAGAAAACCCGGAACATTCTTCAACAAACTCAGGGCTTCGCTATTCCGCCGCCGCAGCCTGACCCCTCCGCCAACACAGCAAGCTGCGGCAAATCCCGCCGACCAGAAACGACACCTGTCCGCTGATGCCGGTTCGCGCCGATAGCAAGTTCAAGGCGTATCTGAGAAACAGTGCGAAGGGCCGACCGCTCAGTCGCTTCATGATTTGCGCGATTGAAAAGGAACCCCTGTTCCATCAGTTGCTGCGTTCCGCCAGGACCGGTTCCAACAGCAGGCTCATGATGCCTGGCATTGCATAACAGCGGAGAGTTCTTCTGATGATCATGCGATCTCTGAACGATGACGGATTCGATGAATTGCCCATTGCTCCGTCGCCCCCACTAATTAACGTTGAAATCTCCAAAAACAGAGTATTTCCGAACTGGCGATTCGTGCGTTTTGATTCTCCAGGTCACCGGAAAATTGCCCCGCTGCATGACAGTATTGCGGCACCGCACATTCGCCAAACCGCCGCAGCGGCCGCAGCGACCGCCCCCGAGTTGGAATTCAATACGACGATCTATTATGGCTGACCAGTCAATCTATCGTCCCATGGCTCTCGGCAATTATTTCGCGTCTGCGGAAAACATTTCCGTAGACCGACAACATGTGTTCACCGCCGGGCAGAGCGAAATATTCATTGAGCAACAGAATCAGCACTGTTTCATTCGGATGCGGGTAATTGGGTAGCACGTTCGGCACGCGGTGTGCCTATTCGTGTGTTGCTGAGTCTCTACCTTCACCAGAATGGTTATTACTGCTCATGGACGAGCTGTCGCTATTCGCCATCGCTGGCAACACATCTTCCAGTGTTCAAACTGCTGCACCAACGGATCCCGTGAGCGCTGCGCCGACGCCTCCGGACGGTGAGACGTTTTCTGCTGCCCTCAAAGCGGCTGCCCCCCCCCGGCATGTTGCTGATGGGGACGGTCGCGTTTCAGCGGCAGCCGAGTCTCCAGTCGAAGGCCCCGCGGTCGGCGAAGAGCCTGAAAATGAATCGATTGACACACAGCTCGTCTGGGCAATCGACAACGCCGGATTCATTACCGCTGACCGTGACTTACTCTCGACCAACGTGCCCGCACCGTCCACGGTGCCTCGTGCTGCAGACAGCAGCCAGACTTCCGATGACGTCTCGAACCAATTGCCAGAGACGCTGCCTGTCACAGAAGCGGCGGCTCTCATAGCAACGCCGCAGGTCGAAGCGACGCCAGTCCCGGATCCGTTCCTCACGGCCACCGCCCCGTCGGGAACACAGAATGTCGAACTGGTGAACGACGAGAATCCAGACGACCAGAGAACTTCGCCAACCACAGACACATACATTTTCGGTACTCGTGTCGAGGTGCCGCTGCCTCAACAGCAGACTTCCTCGACAGCGGCGCGTGATCCTCACGTTGCGATTTCCTTACACGGTCCAGATTCATCGGCAGAAGTTTCGCAGCAGCAGAGGCAACTTGCGGCGCCCTCCACAGCCACTGTCCTGTCGGCGCTGACGCCCACATCCGCACGGGTTGCCGCAGTCCCGCATGGAACGACTGACAGCGTGGCTGTTGTCGCGCATCCGGCTACCCAGCCAGAGTCGACCATATCCAGCGAGCCCACTGCCCTGGCACCTCGAACAGGTCGCATTCAAACAGTTCTGACAAATCCCTCAGTGAACAACGCGCCGCTCCCGGATCATGTGCCGGCCGCTCCGAATTCTGCACACCTGACAGTTCCGATAACAGCAAACGGAGCGAGTCCAGGGACGGCAGACGTGGCGGCTCCGCGAATTCTGTCGACACCTGATATTGTTTCGCCGGCTGCCAGGGCCGTCACGACCGAATCAGTTTCCTCCTTACCAACATCGCCCGCACAGCAGGCCGGAACTGTCCCGAAACCATTGCCTGAAACGGCGCCGAATGGAAACGTGGCTCGTATACCAGAGATCCTGAGAAATCCGACTGAGCCTGCACCTGCTCTGATAACGTCGCCGCCCACAAGCGAGGTGAGCAGTGTCACACGCCCCGCCAGCCTGACAGCGGACCTGCTGTCATCTGACGTAACGACGGCAACTTCAATGGTTGATGAAGTTCTACAGGTTAATTCTCGCAAGATGTCCGTCGTACAGACAATTGAGGGCTCAGAATTCACAACGGCCATTCTGCCATCGCCCGCTGCGGATTCAGGCTATTCGCCGCGGTTAAATGTTCCCCAGCCGCTGACCAGCCAGGTACTGGTGGCAATGGCTCAGAATCTTTCAGTTGTCCGGGAACAGTCTTCCGGGACGCTGACACTTCGCCTGGACCCGCCTGAGTTGGGCCAGATGGAAGTACAGTTTCGTCAAAGCGAGCAGGGAGTTGAACTTCGCCTGGCAGCGCGCGTACCGGAAACACTTCAGATGTTGCTGTCCCGGGGAGACGAGATCAGCCGGGCACTGAACACCATGGACCTGGACTTTTCGAAATTGGAAATCGCTGGCGATGACGGCTTCCGGGGTGGCGGAGAGTCGACCGCATTCGAACACAGCAGTTCTCAACAAAGCGAATCAGAACAGCAGAATCAGGGTCCCGGCCTGGAGAAGAATTCTGAGGGTGAGGATCCTGGAGGCAGGACTGATGGTGCTCGTCAAAGTAGCCAAAGCCGCCGCCGTTCAGGAATTCGCGCTTAACCACCTTGAAAGGGATCAGAGATGGAAAATCGACTCACAGGCGCATTAGGTACAGAACAGTTCCTGAATCTGTACGTCACTCAATTACAGCACCAGGACCCGCTGTCTCCGATGGACCAGGCGGACAGCCTGGCCCAGCTGGCACAATTTTCTCAGCTGGAAAGCAGTGACAATCTTAACGACAAATTTGACAAGCTGCTTGAGCTGGAACTTCAGTCGAACGCTAATCAACTGGGAACAGTTGGCGCTGGACTGCTGGGCCGCGAAGTGTCCTTTGGTGACGCGCAGTCAGGAATGGCCGATTCCGTCAGTCGTGTCGACGGTCAGATCCTTGTTACTGTCGACGGAGAACTCATTCCCATCAGCGACATCAACTCAATAGCAGTGGCGGGCACATAGAACATCGCTGCCTGTGCGGCTGAGAACTCTTTTAGACGGATTTTGGAGAACAGTTATGGCTAATTCGCTTTTGACGGGAATTTCAGGACTTCGCGGCCATCAGAAGATGCTGGAAGTCATCGGCAATAACCTTGCCAACGTCAACACAACCGCTTTTAAGACGTCCCGGACGTTATTTTCAGATCTGATCTACGAATCACAGCGGGGAGCTTCTGCGGGCACTTCAGGAACCCTGGGAAGTATCAATCCGCTGCAGATCGGAACCGGAAGTCAGGTCACGAGCGTCGACCGAAACTTTTCTCAGGGCAACCTGGAAACGACTGGTGAGGACCTTGATGCCGCGATCGACGGAAATGGTTTCTTTGTTGCGGATTCGGGAAACGGCCGTGTCTATACGCGATCCGGAGCCTTCAGCATTGACGAAAGTGGCCACCTGGAAGATTCGTCGACTGGGTATCTGCTGCAACGATTCGGCAGTATCGGGGAAGATCCGACAGCAGGGCCGGCATTTCAGACACTCGGTGATGACCGCATTCAGATTCCGATTGGTGCCAGTATCCTGGGAACGGTAACTACACAAATCGAACTGAGTGGACAATTAGGAGCGGACGCAACCGGTCCACTTCAAAGAGTTATTGTCGGCGGAAGCCTGACGACTGGTGGCGGAACGCCTGCTACCGGAGCAACCCTGCTCAACAGTCTGGATTCCAGCAATACGCCGTATGCCGGAGGAGATCGTATTCGTCTGTTCGGTGCTCAGGCGGACGGAACGGTCATTGACAGCAACTTCAGTGTTGACGGCACGACGACTGTTCAGAATCTGATTGACCACATGACAACATTGTTTCCCGCTTCAACTGTCACCCTGGTGAATGGAGCAATAACCGTTACCGCAAATGCCACCGGGGAAACTTCACACAGCATGAGCATTCAGGACGAGGTCGGTAACGCAGGTTCTCAGGGCCCTACGTTTGCCAGTCAGATGGCCGTGAACGCTCCTGGGGCCGATGCCACCGTTGTCAGTGGTTCATTGCCGATCTACGATGAACGTGGCACCGAACACACCCTCGGATATAACCTCACGAAGCAGACTGACAACAGCTGGACACTATCGGTGGATCTGGATCCGGCGGCCGGCACAGTACTGGATGGGACGGTATCGGGAATCCAGTTTGGCGCAGACGGCTCGTTGACCCAAGTCACAGGTACAGGTGTCGGAGACGGAAATATTGAGGTTCGGTTCGCCCACTCGACCGCCGCCCACACCATCGGTATCGATCTGGGAACTCTGGGTGATATTGACGGACTCTCAGAAATCGGTACAGCTCCGAACGTCTCGTTCCTGGCAGATGGTTACAGCCCGGGTGAACTTCAGTCCGTTCAGATTGATGCGGACGGCACGATTTCCGGGATCGGCAGCAATGGGCTGAAGTTTGCAATCGCCCAACTGGCGATCGCTGCATTCCGTAACCCGGACGGACTCGAAAACGCTGGCGGAAACTATTACGGAGCGTCGCTGGCCAGCGGTAATGCGGAAATCGGTACGGCTCTATCCGGAGACCGGGGAGCGATTAGAGCGGGTCAGCTGGAAGGTTCCAATGTTGACCTTGCCCTCGAATTCACCAAGCTGCTGGTGGCTCAGCGAGGATTCTCTGCCAATGCACGAACCATCACCGTCACTGACGAAGTCCTGGAAGAGCTGACGAACATTATTCGTTAGTATCTTACATGTAATGTTCTGGGATTCTTCGATGCCTGTTTCGGTGGTGCGGTGTGTTACACTGCCTTGCGGGCGTGCAGAACAATAGATCATTGCCGGTACGTTGCTCTCACCAGCCGGCATCGAATACGGCAATCGGTAAACGTCGCCAGTCAGATGCGCTCGGCACTCACGTGCCCCCACTAACCGCGACCAGATTTTGAGTGGTAAACTCAGGATTTGGTCACAGAAGAGGGAGGCCGCGTCAGGAAACTTTTGAGCCCTTTGAAGCGTCGTCGTACGGTGAATCATGTTCGTGACACCCTGAGGCATGACCGGGCCTCCGAACGCCGTGCGTGTCGTGTACTCGGTCAGTCTCGATCTGCTCAGCGTCGTCAGGTTCATGTACCGGAAGACGACCGCGTCTGGTTCGTCGGATGACAGAGCTGGCAACGTCCTACGGTCGTTACGGATATCGCCGCATTACGACACTGCTTCGCCGCGAGGACTGGATTGTCAATCACAAGCGAATTGAGCGTTTATGGCGTCGAGCCGGGCTGAAAGTACCTCAGAAGCAGCCGAAGCGGAGATGTCTGTGGCTCAATGATGGTTCGTGTGTGGGGCTTCGTCCGGCTTACCGAGATCATGTCTGGACTTATGATTTTGTGTTCAGTCGTACACATGACGGTCGCCCGATACGGATGCTGACGATGTTTGACGAGTTCACTCGTGAGTGTCTTGCGATTGATGTGTCTGGGCGACTGACCAGTGAAGATGCAGTGGAACGACTCAGTGACTTATGCGTGACACGCGGTACACCGAAGTACATTCGTTCCGATAATTGTCCGGAGTTTACGGAGGGGCGTGTTCGGAACTGGCTGGATCGTGTGGGTGTGCGGACATTGTTTATCGAACCAGGGAGTCCGTGGGAGAAAGGATTTATCGAATCCTTCAACGGACAGCTGCGTGACGAGTTGCTTAACGTGGAGCTGTTTGACACTCTGCTGGAAGCTCGAGTGCTGACCGAACGCTGAAGACGTCATTACAATTTGGTTCGTCCACACTGCTCATTGGGCTACCGGCCAGCAGCGCCGGAAGCCGTGTTGACAGCAATAAACTTTACGCCAGATCCGAGTTAGATTCTGGCACCATCCGTGGGGGCAGGTCACTGAACCAGGCACACTTGAGCCGGATGAAATCCAGGATGCGATCGGCGAAGTCGCCAACATGATCGGAGGCAACGTCAAAGGAATGTATGAAGGCGAATCACAGCTTTCGCTCCCTTGCGTTATCGTAGAATCTGAGGTCGCAGCTTCAGCCCCCCACGACGGAGTGGAAATTGTCATCAACGTTGCCGGTCAGCCGCTGTTTGTGTGCTGACAGGATATGGCGCCCGCCAGCGTGTGATGGTCCAACACGCTGCAGCAGGCAAATTCAGCTCGATTTAGCGGCCAGACCATGATGATGGCTTTGGCCGCCCATTTGTTGCCACAAATTACTGTGGCCGTCGCTGTCACGCTGCCAGTATGATCCGATCGATTTCGATTCGGGTGCCCCCCGTTGTCAGCAACCAAATAAAGGGGGATAGCCCTGGAAACAGGTCATAAATCGGTTTGACGCCACACGTCCGGCGTTCTCCATGTCGATACAAGCATGGAAACGATGTGCTACGAAGGCAGAAACGGGAGCTCAACGTGACGCTGCTTAATCATGAATCCCTCGTAAAAACGGCCTACGATCTGCCGCCGCTGCCGCAGACTGTCCTGCTCCTGTCCGATCTGTTTGCGGACCCGAACTACAAACTTAAAGATGTTGAACGTGCAGTTGCGCTGGATCCTTCGCTGGCGGGTAAACTGCTCAGGCTTGCTAATTCTTCCATTCACGGCGTCAACCAGGTGGGGTCGACGATGGAAGCGATCGTCCGACTGGGATCCGGCACCGTCCGAGCCATTGCCATCGCCATGAGTGTTCGACCCGGACAGGGACTGGACCTGTCGGCGTTTGGGCTGACACCTGAGACGTACTGGAGACATTGTGTAACAGTACTGACATTTGCAGAAGAGATGGCATCAAAGAAGGTGGCCAGGTTCGGCGAAAATTTTTCGACCGCTGCGCTGCTGCACGACTTCGGAAAGCTGGTCCTTTCCGAACATCTGACACCGGAACATCGGGAAATACTGCGGAGTGGCACTTCAGAATGTTCCATGATTGCACACGAAGCGCGTGTTCTGTGTGTTAACCATGCCGAGGTAACGGCCGTCGTTACTCAGTCGTGGGATTTGCCGGAGGACCTTGTCAAAGCTGTTCAGCATCATCATAGCCCGGCAGAATTTGATCACCCCATGTGTCATGGCCTGAACATTGCCAATCAACTGGCGTGGCGACTGGAATCTCGCGATGCTCAGCTGGAGCAGGAGTCGGAGAACCTGGCCTTATCGATGGAGGCGCTGAGAATGACGTCAGAACAGTTGAACAGTGTGCTGCGAGGCGGTTCTGTCAGGCTTGAGGAAACGATGGAGATCTATTCCTGACACAGTTACGCCGCGCGTTGGTGTGTGGCCGTTCTGGCTGTATCTGGTAATTGGACCAGACCGTGAATACTTCCGCTGACAGGAACGGTCCGAGGTGAATCCGATATCTCCAGCAGTTTCGCGTTGACCGACGATGTGGGCCCCAGCATGGTCGAAATGATCTGCCCATCGACGACGGAATTCGGAACCACCTGAAAGTGAAACCGTTTCAGCATGACGGCCAGAGACGTACGCAACTCGACCATGGCCAGCGGTGCACCTATACACATTCGGGGCCCGGCACCAAACGGAAGATATTCATACGCAGACGGAGAAATATCTGCCCAGCGCTCGGGACGAAATTCGTCCGGAACTTCGAAGAGGTCCGCACGGTGGTGGGTCATGTACTGGCTGAAGATGACTGGAGTACCCGCTGGCAGACTCAGCGGCCCCAGCTGTGCCGGTTTCGCACACACCCGCTGTGAATACGACGATGCGGGAAGAACTCGCATACTTTCCTTAATAACCCACTCCAGGTACGTGAGCGATTCCAGTTCGTCGAATGTCGGATATGGGCCACTCATTCCTTCGGCCAGTTCCTGAGCCAGCTGGTCCATCACCTGCGGATGCTGAGCCAGCAGGAAGAGTGTCCAGCTGAGAGTGTGTGCAGTTGTCAGATGAGCTGCTGCAAACGTCAATGCTGCATGTCCCACCAGTTTCTCGTCAGTCAGCTGCTCGTTCGTCCTTTGAGCCTTGAACATCAGGCTCAGGACATCCGAGCGGTTTGTGGCCGACTGTTGAGATTTATGTGCTGCAATCAATTCCTGAACACTGGCCTCAAGTTTCTCCGCGTCCGTCAGCAGCTTTTCGTAATTCTCCGTGAACTGCGGCGCAGAAACGAGAGCTCCCATGCCAACTTCATGATTCTGCCGCACCCAGCGGTCAATCATTGAACCCAGTTCAAGCGCGTAGTGCGCATCATCGATGCCAAACAACAGAGCGCTGGTCATTCGTACCATGAACGTGACCATCTCAGTATTCAGGTCGCGTTGCTGGCCGACTGACCAGTCGCTCATGAAATCCTGGGTCAGGTCACAGATGACAGAATGGTAGTCCGGTAGAATGCGCCGCGAAAATACGTCCATCATGACTCGTCGATTGTCACGATGCTCGGCACCATTCATGCTCAACAGCCCTGAGGTCACGCGTCGCTGAGCAGACCGGCGACCGCCGCGTATCGCAAAGAATTGCGAGTGATAGGTTCGAGAATCAGAAAGTACCTGGCGGTTGTATTCCGGTGAAAAAACAAACGCAATTCGTTTCCCCTGGTCTTCCAGAACAGCAAGGTCTCCAAACTCACTGTGGAGACTCCGCATGCAGGCAAGTGGGTCCCGTGGAAAATCCGGCAGATTTGCCTGCCGGACGGGCAGGCGTCCACTCTGAAGTGGCAACGATTCTGGATACGTCATTCCCATCGTCCCTGACGGAATTTGGCGGCGGCATTCAGGTAGCTGCGCCGGTGATCCGGACCGCAACATAACCTGTGGACGAGTTGTAGAGCAATCCTGGATCTACAGCCACAGAAACTGTCGATTTCACGAGTTTTTCTGAACTTGCGTTCGTATCTACGCGGCCTGTGGGATATCAATGCCGATCACGACCCATGTAGAACACAGGCCTCTGACTCCTCCGTTTTTTACAGACCGCACAGATTAAGTGACTATTCTGACCTGCAGCTGTATCGGTTTTCTCGTTGGCGGAATTCCGTTCGGGTATCTCGTCGGCAGGCTGATTCTGCGGGATGACATCAGAAACCATGGCAGCGGAAATATTGGCGCAACCAACGTGGCGCGTGTGCTTGGCTGGAGATGGGGATCTCTGGTCCTGTTGCTGGATGCTCTGAAGGGGCTGCTGCCCACGTGGGGGGCCGTGTGTCTTGCCGACAGATATGAGCCCGTTTCGCTGCAGGTTCATATGGCTGTGGCCACCGGGATCTCCACGATCCTGGGGCACATGTACCCCGTGTACCTGCGGCTTCGAGGCGGTAAGGGCGTTGCCACAGCTTTGGGTGTCGTCCTGATTCTGGCACCTAAAGCCGTGCTGGTGGCTGTCGCTGTGTTTGCTGTTGTCACGGGGGTTACCCGATTGGTTGCGCTGGGGTCCATCCTGGCTGCACTCGTGTTTGGTGGTGTTCAACTCGCGTTGATGGGGAACGCCGCGCTGGAGGCAAGGAATTTGTCACTGACGACTTTTTCGATCATCGTTCCATTGCTCATTATCTGGCGACATCGCAGCAATATCGTTCGTCTTGTCGGGGGCACAGAGCTGGCAGTGACATCGCCAGTGACAAAAAAAAAGAGTACCGAGCCCGATGCAGAAAACGGTTAGAGCCTTTCACTTATGGCCGTAGATGACGCTGGCTCGTGGGAGTTTGTAAAACTCCTGCTGAAAAACGTCCTTCGCGGCCACAACTCAGCATGATACGCCGTAAAACGAAAATTCCGCGACGCAGCGTGAGTCTCACGAACTCAAGTGCAAACAGGACAGATGTACACAAAACCGGGTACGCAGGCTAACAAAGAAATCACTGGAAAGAACTGTCAACACCAAGCAACGGCAGTTCAGTATGATGCAGGAGTCACGGCATTTGCGTGACAGGACGACGGAAAGCAACCGTGACTCAGTTTTCATTTCATCTGGATGCGACAGATCAGCACACCTCCGCACGAGCCGGCCGGTGGGTGACTCCGCATGGCGTTGTGGATACGCCGGCCTTCATGCCCGTCGGAACTCTGGCCACAGTGAAAGGGCTGCTGCCCGAGCAGCTTAGAGCTGTCGGTGCACAAATGGTCCTTTCCAACACGTATCACCTTGCGCTGCGGCCCGGATCCGACATTGTCCGGGACCTGGGCGGACTGCATCGATTCATGGACTGGGACGGCCCCATTCTCACCGACAGCGGCGGCTTCCAGGTCTTCAGCCTTGCCCGCCTCAGAAAACTGAATGACGAAAAGGCCGTATTTCGATCGCATATCGACGGCAGCTTGCTGGAATTATCTCCCGAGAAAGCGATTCAGATTCAGGAGGATTTGGGAGCCGACTGCATCATGTGCCTGGATGAATGTCCGCCTGCCAACGATGTGCCTGAAAAAATAAAGGCCGCCGTGGATCGCACGACGCTGTGGGCTCATCGCTGTCGAGACGCTCAGAATCGTGACGACCAGGCACTCTTTGGCATCGTTCAGGGCGGCATCAACGAAGAATTGCGAACTCGCTCGGCAGCAGGCCTCGTACCCATTGAATTCCCTGGTTATGCCGTGGGAGGACTAAGTGTGGGCGAGGCTCCGGCCGATATGTACCGAACTCTGGATTTCACCGTGCCACAACTTCCCAGTGAAAAACTGCGGTATTTGATGGGAGTAGGGCGTCCTGAGGACATTCTTGAGGCCGTTTGCCGGGGAATTGACCTGTTTGATTGCGTGATGCCGACGCGAAATGGTCGCAATGCCATGGCCTTCACAAGCCAGGGGCCAGTGCGACTCAGGAACGCAGTTCACAGGAATGACGACAGTCCGCTGGATCCGGAGTGCGAATGCACGGCCTGCCAGCGGTATTCACGAGCCTATTTGCGGCATTTGTTTGTCGCGAAAGAGATGCTGGGCGGCATTTTGGTGTCGCTCCACAACATAGCATTTTACCAGAAGCTGGTCCGAGACCTCCGAATTGCAGTAAACAACGGGACTGTAGCCGAGTTCCGCACTAATCAGCTTGCTCGCTGGCAGGCGCAGCCTTAGTATACCGCGTTTTTCCGGAAGTCCGTGTTTGGACTGAAGATCCGTTCCGTCAACGACGACTCCGCATGGGATGTCTGTGCTTGCAGGAAAGGTTGCCGAATGGGCTTCCGATTCTGTCTGATCACATTTTCGCCGTACGTCCACAAGTCTGCCTTGGAAAACCTACGTGAAACTTATTGGGATGAATGCTGCATTCTATGACGTTCTGACGTTCGCTCAGGACGGTGCGGCCCCCCCGGGTGGGGCAGGCGGTGCGAACGGCCCTGCCGTCAATCCGCTGGCCGAGCTGGCACCGATGCTGATGATGTTCGCCGTTTTGTTCTACTTCATCGTGATGCGGCCGCAGCAGCGAGAACGAAAAAAACGGGAGGACTTGCTCGGGCAGTTGAAGAAGAACGACAAGGTTCTGACCGTCGGTGGCATCATCGGCACGATTGCGGATCTTTCGAACGATGGGTCGAGAGTGACGCTAAAAGTGGACGATGGGACGCGAATCAAGTTCACACGCAGCAGTATTCAGGGACTCTACTCTGAGAACGCTGAGCCAGAGGCCTGATCTCATGGGCGTTCGACTGGCTCGTACCGGCAGAATTGTGGTCCGGTGATGATCTAAAACTGGTGGCTGATACGGTCATCTCATTTTTATTTTCTACATGCCTGGTGACCCTGAAGGTCGCCGGAAATCAGAACGCAGTCAACCCGACTGCCGAAACGTTCAGGAATCATCTCAGATGTTTGATATGTTCACAGGAGTCTTGACGCTGGCGGTTCAGGAAGGCGAAGCCGCTTCTGCAGACGCCACTGCTGTTGCCGCCGAGACTGCCAACATTGGTGGCGGCACGGCATTCGCAATCTTCGTTACCGGACTCATTGGTGCGTTTATCCTGGGGGCCTTTCTTGCCAAGGCCATGAAGGTGACCGACTGGGGATTTCGCTTCGGCGTTTGTCTGGCCGCACTGGCGATCGGCGTGATGCCGTTCATGGTCAGGGCCCTCAACGGTGAGACTCTGGGCGAAGGTATTCGCCTGGGCATCGACCTTGCCGGAGGCACCAACATGGTGTTTCAGGTGATCGAGACCGAAGACAAGCCACTCACGGATGAAGTCATGGACAAGATGGTTGGTGCGGTTATCAAGCGTATCAATCCGTCCGGAACTGCTGAAATCACGGTACGGAGAGTCGGCAAGGATCGCCTTGAAGTTATCGTGCCGGGTGAAGATGCACAGACAGTCAATGACATCAAACGACGCATCACCAAGCTCGGAAGCCTGGAATTTTTCATCACCGCCAGTCCGGCATTCGACAGTGAAATTATTGCTCAGGCACAGGCGCTCAGTTCAGATGACAAGCAGCTGTTGAACGCATCCAAGGAGGTTATCGCCAAGTGGCTGCCAGTCTTCGAAAAGAACAATGATCCACAGGTCACGATTACGGACCCCGGTGATTCGGATTTTGACGCAGATGCACGAGTTTCATTGTCAGATATTAAGGACACCACGGCTCAATATACCTTCCTGCAGCATAGTGATGCCGTTAGTCGCCCCGTGGAGTTAGTGCGAATTGATGAAGACGGCAATCCTCAGAAGTACGACTCTCAGGAATACCTTGTGCTGGTCGATCCTGAGGAACAATGGGTCACCGGCGAATATCTGAAGCAGGCGGGCTGGGGTGTTGACCCTCAAAGTGGCGGACAGATCGTTACCTTTCGCTTTAACACTCGCGGAGCATTTTTGTTCAGTCGACTGACCAGTCGACACGTACCACAACCGGGGAAGCCTAAGCGCGGACTGGGCATTGTCCTGGACAACCATCTGTACAGCGCTCCTGTCATTAACTCGACGATCAGTGAGAACGGGCAGATCGAAGGAAACTTTACGGTCGACGAGGTTCGCGAACTGACCGGCGTGTTGAATGCCGGTGCATTGGAAGTGCCCATCAATCCGAAGCCGCTCAGCGAAGCCACTGTCGACCCGACTCTGGGTGAAGACGTTCGTAAGAAAGGTGTGCAGGCCATCTTCGCAGCGGCCATTGTCGTCGTATTGTTCATGTTGGCGTACTATCGCTTTGCCGGAGTTGTGGCGGTAATCTGCCTGTTTCTGAACCTGGTGCTGGTGCTCACTATTATGATGGCAGTGGACGCCACGTTTACTTTGCCTGGTCTGGCTGGCCTGGTGCTGACAATCGGAATGGCGGTTGACGCAAATGTTCTGATCTTCGAACGCATGAGAGAAGAGACCAACCGGGGATCGAGCCTGCGGATGGCCATTCAGAACGGATTCAGTAAAGCATTTACAACCATTGTGGATGCCAACGTGACCACGTTAATTACGGCCGTCATTCTGTACATGATTGGGACCGAGGTCGTCAAAGGATTTGCCGTCTCACTGTTCATTGGCATCATCATGAGCATGTTTACCGCTCTGTACGTCGGCCGAGTAATCTTTGACGTTGCTGAGAAGAAAAGGTTCATTACGAAGCTGAACATGTTCAGCCTCGTGGGCACAACAAAGTGGAACTTTCTTGCCAAACGTCGCCTTTGTGCGTTCATTTCCGTTGTTCTGATCGGCGGCGGGCTGGCCGCTTTCTTTTCCCGAGGGGAAAAGAGTTACGACATCGACTTCACCGGAGGCACGATGGTGACGTTCCAGCTGATGGAGTCAGCCGAAACGGAAACGGTTCAGGGGCTGCTTGAGAAACAGTTCACCGATAACTTCACTCTGGAACGACTGACTCTCGCCGGGAACGACGGTGCGTCAGGCAGCAAACATTTCCGGCTACGCACGACGGAAAGCGATACGGAAGAAAACGCAGCTGAAGCCTTGTCTGCGGAAGAACGGGTTCGACAGAAGGTCGACGAAGCCTTCAAGGGGCAGGCGGCACTGAAGCTGCTTAAGGTCACTATGGACCACAGCGAACTGACGCCATTTGAAGAAGACGACGACGAGGCGCGTGCCATCCTGTACAAGCGATTTGTTGGTGGCAACACAGCGACCATCGAACTGTCGTCTGAAGTTGCGGTTGGGACGATTTCGGACATGCTGGCCGATGCAATCGAAAGCGTGAGCGCTGGCGAAGGCTCGAAATATCCAGAACCCGAAGCAGTCTTTGCGATTGAAGGACTTGAGGGTTCCGGAAAGAACGCTGTTGGCCAGGAGGTTCAGAAATTCAGCAAGGTGATCGCTCGTGGTACCTCAGAATTATCCCCGGAAGATTTTGAGACCGCACTCCGCACAATGCAGACGCAGTTGGCCAGCAGTCCTTTGTTTGATGAAGTCAATACGTTTGCCAGTGCCGTGGCTCGTGAAATGAAGACATCCGCCATCATGGCGATTATCATCAGCCTGCTGGCGATCGTCGCCTACATCTGGGTTCGATTCCAGAAGATCACGTTTGGCTTGGCTGCTGTGGTTGCCCTGGTGCATGACGTTCTGATCGTGCTGGGTCTGATGGCACTGGCGTCCTACCTGAGCGGCAATCCAATTGGTGACGCTCTGTTACTGAATGATTTCCGCATTAACCTGCCAATGGTGGCCGCGTTTCTGACTGTCGTCGGATATTCGCTGAATGACACGATTGTGGTCTTTGACCGCATCCGTGAGGTCCGTGGGAAGAACCCGGGGCTGACGGACGAGATCGTGAACACGTCACTGAATCAGACTTTGTCCAGGACGCTGCTGACATCGTTAACAACGTTCTTCGTTGTGATCATTCTGTACGTATTCGGTGGCGAAGGAATTCACGGCTTCGCGTTTTGTCTGACTCTGGGTGTGATTGTCGGTACGTACAGTTCGATCTACGTGGCCAGCCCTGTGCTTGTCTGGCTGATGAACCGCGACACCACGACCGCATAACAGTCTGCTCCGGAAGGCCTGAATGACTGAATCGGGTTCTGCCGCGTGGAGTGCGGCGGATGCCACTGAACTCTATGAAGTTGCCCGTTGGGGCGATGGATATTTTTCAGTTGGCAACAATGGCCACCTGTTGGTTCATCCTGATCGCGATCCCGCGCGATCAATTGACCTGAAAGATCTTGTGGACCGCCTTCAGGTTCGCGGTATCCCCGTACCGGTCCTGCTGCGGTTCAACGGAATTATTCGCGACCGACTGAAGGCTCTGAACGACGCCTTCGTCAGAGCAACCCGCGAGTACGGCTACACGGGAACATACTCGTGCGTGTATCCGATTAAGGTGAATCAACAGCGCGAGGTCGTCGAGAAAGTCATTGAGTACGGTCGCGAGTTCGGGTTCGGTCTGGAGGCCGGAAGCAAACCCGAGCTTCTGGCAGTCGTGGCCATGACGGAAGCTCAGACGCCGATCATCTGCAACGGCTTCAAGGACGCTGAATATATAGAAATGGCGCTGCTGGCGCAAAAGGTGGGGCGGCATGTCATTCCGGTGGTGGAAAAGTACACGGAACTCGAACTGATCCTGCGTTGTGCACAGAGAATCGGCGTGCGACCGGTGCTGGGTGTACGAGTCAAGCTGGCCTCTCGGGGCGCCGGCCGATGGCAATCCTCAGGAGGTTACCGGTCCAAGTTTGGACTGCGAGTCAACGAAATACTCAACGCACTGGACCACTTGAAGTCACGTGGCATGGAAGACTGTCTTCAGTTGCTGCACTTTCACCTGGGCAGTCAAATCACAAATATTCGTCAGTTGAAGGCGGCTCTGAATGAAGGCGCCCGTGTCTACACGGATCTTGTAAATCGCGGCGCGGGCCTGAAGTATCTGGACGTGGGCGGCGGACTGGGAGTGGATTACGATGGTTCGCAGACGGACAGCGAATCCAGCATGAACTACACACTCGCTGAGTACGCTCGTGACGTCGTTTACCACATTCAAACGGTCTGCGACGACGCAGCGGTGCCTCATCCCCACATCATCTCCGAGAGCGGTCGCGCGGTTTCTGCATTTCACAGTGTGCTGATTTATGAAGCTCTGGGTGTGTCGCAACAGGGCCGCGAAGAGCCCATTCAGAATCTGCCCCCCCCCCGCCGACGCTCCGCAACCTGTCCACGACCTGTATCAGACATACACCGAACTCAAGCAGCACAATGTTCTGGAAAGCTACCACGACGCTCAGAACGCCATCGAACTGGCGTTGACTCTGTTTGCAACCGGTCACCTCCCGTTGGATCAGCGCTGCCTTGCGGAGAGTCTCTACTTTTCGATCTGTCATCGAATCCGGACACTGAG